>Ga0302325_10001438_pt1 | contig 60752 bp, 50 predicted proteins | sample Palsa_T0_2_FD_201948 | JGI IMG/M metagenome (GOLD analysis project Ga0302325, IMG submission 201948) | Peat permafrost microbial communities from Stordalen Mire near Abisko, Sweden - Palsa_T0_2 | ecosystem: Environmental > Terrestrial > Soil > Palsa > Peat permafrost | place: Sweden: Abisko...
GGGGTCACGAGCGAGCTGCACGACGCCGTAATGTCGTAGCACTGCGTCCCGGCGTCGAAGGAGCACGTGTCGCCGCCCGAGCTCGACGACGACCCGCTGCTCGATCCGGACCCGCCGGAGCTGGAGCTTCCCGACCCGGAGCCACTCGACGACCCGCTGCTGGAGCTGGAGCTGCTGGACGACGACCCGCCGCTGCTGGAGCTGCCGGAGCTGGAGCTCGCAGACGATCCGCTGCTGCTCGAGCCGGAGCTGCTCGACGCGCTTCCACTGCTGCTCGCGCTGGAGGCGGTACCGCTGCTGGACGCGCTGCCGCCCGAGCTGGAGCTGCTCGAGCTCCCGCCCGACGAGCTGCTGCCGGAGCTCGATGCTCCGCTCGATCCCGAGCTAACGCCCCCGGAGCCGCTGGAGCCCGATCCCCCGCTCGAGCCGCTGCTGCTGTTCGAGCTGGCGTTGACGCAGAGGTCACTGAAGCACGAGAGGCCCGCGTTGCATGTCCCGTTCGGGTAGCAGGAGCCCCCCACGCCGCCTTGTGTGGGCGCGCTGGCATCGGCGCCGCCGCCACCCCCGCCCCCACTCCCTCCACCGCAGGCAGTAAACGCGGCCGACGCCAGTAAAGTCGACAATCCGATGGTGGCGATGACTCGCGTTCGCATGAGACCCCCGCGGAAGAAGCGACCGCCCCGCGGTATCACGCGGGCCCCCGCGAGACAATCCGCTGCCGGTCGAGCGCAGCTGCCCGCGCCCGCGTGTGCGCCCGCGCTCGCGTGTGCGCCCGCGCCCGCGCTCGCGTGTGCGCCCGCGCCCGCGTGTGCGCCCGCGCTCGCGTGTGCGCCCGCGCCCGCGCCCGCTCAGAACGTCGCGCGAAGCAGCGCGCCGCCGCCCCCTGGCATCGCCGCCGGCGCGATCGCCACCGACGCGGCCGGCGCGCCGTGTGGCGCGGTGAAGTAGAGGACCGCGCCGCCCGCGATGGCCGCGGCGCCGATGACGAAGAACACCGTCGACGCCGTGGCCATGCCCACCGCGGAAGTTCGAAGACTTTCGCCGTAGCTTCCCGCGATGCACTGGTCGGGGGACTTCGTGCAGCCGTTGCCGGTCGCGTTCGATTGATTGACCTTCGACTCTGCCGCGAGTCCGAGCCCGCTCCCCACGGCGATACCCACGACGCCCGCCGCTCCCACGCCGATCCCGATCCACCGCCGCGTCGCGCCCGTGTCACTCGGCGCCTCGGGAGCGACCTCCGGCGGTGGCGCCGCCGGCACCACGATGCTGGGCGGAGCAACCGGCGCAACGACGGGCGGCGGCGGAGGAGGCTCCGGCGCGGGCGCGGCTTCGTCGAGGCTGTCGACTCGGATCGTCGTGTGCAGATTCTCCGCCCCGAGGTGCGCCGCGATCGTGCGGCGCGTGCGGCCCTGCGACGACACGACGACGACGTGGTCGCCGGGATCGACCGGCGTCGGCAGCCCCCACTCCTCCGACGACACGGGCGAGCCGTCGAGCAGCACCTGCAGGCCGGCGTGCGGCACCGTCGGCGCGACGGTCACGATGAGGCGGTTCAACTTCGGCTCGAGTGCCTGCGCGCGGTCGCGGGCGACGTCGGCGCGCTTGTCGTTGCGCTCGCGAGCCAGGCCTTCGGCGGCGCGAAACTCCGTCCATGCGCTTGCGACGCGCCCGATGCGCTCGTAGCAGTCCGCCAGGTACAACGTCACGCCCAGCCCGGGCGCGAGGCGCTTGCTCTGCGCGAACTTCGCGCAGGCCTCCGCGTCCTGGCCGCCGTCGAGCAGCGCCTTGGCTGCGTTGAACAGGGCCTCGGCTTGCGCGACGTCGCTGCGCGCCTGGGCATGCGCGACGACCGGAGAAGTCAGGGCCATCGCGACGACGGCGCCCGCGAGGACAAGGCGCATCAGTCGCGCCCTCCGAAGCTCGTCGTGGCGGCCGGCTTGGCGGTGGCGGTGGGCTTTGTGGGAGGCGGCGCGGTCGTCGCGGTAGCCGCAGGGCGCGCGGTGACGGCGGGGCGGACGGGCGCGGGCGCGGACGCGGGCGCGGACGCAAGCGCGAGCGCGGGCGCGGGTGCAAGCGCGGGCGCGGACGCGAGCGCGGGCGCGGACGCGAGCGCGGGGGCGGGCGCGATCGTGGTTTCGGCCGGGACCGCGTGGGTCGGTGCGCTCGTCACCGATCCGCTCGTCGACGTCGGCTCCGCGTGTGGCCCGCGCATCGCGACGAACGCGATGGCGAGCACCGTCGCCCCCGCCAGGGCGCCCCCGACGAGCACCACCGGCAAGCTCGGTGCGCGCTTGAGCCGCGGCACGGATGCGCGCGTGAACGAGGCGCTCGTGGCCACGAGGGCGGTCTTCGACAGCTGCGTCGCCATCTCGGGCTCGGACACCCGGGAGGCGAGGGGGTTGGTGGTCGCGACTGACTCGATGTCGACCTCCGGCGGCGGAGCCGCGGTGTCGTCGAGCGGCTCCGAACGCGGCGCGACCAGGAGACGGCTCACACGCCCGATGCGCTCCGCCGTCGACCGGATCTCGTCCGTCCCGAACGCGCCAAGGGCCTGCGCGAGGGCCGCCACGTCGGGATAGCGACGCTCCGGGTTCTTCTCGAGGCAACGGAGAACGACGGCATCGAGCTCGGGTGAAAGCTCCGGCTGGTACGTCAACATCGACTCCGGCGCGTCGGCCAGGATCTTCGCGCACACCTCCGGCAGCGACGACCCCTCGAACGGCGAGCGCCCGGTGAGCATCTCGTAGATGATGGTGCCCATCGACCAGATGTCCGCCCGGCGGTCGACGGACCGAGAAGACCGCATCTGCTCCGGCGCCATGTAGAGCGGTGAGCCCATGAGCGCCTGCGTGCTCGTCATGTGAATCTCGGGCTGGCTGCCCGGCGTTGGCGTCAGCTTGGAGATGCCGAAGTCGAGGAGCTTGACGCGCACCGAGCCGTCGGTCCGCCGGGCGAGAAAGAGGTTCGCGGGCTTGAGATCGCGGTGGATGATGCCGGCGGCGTGGGCCTCGGCGAGGCCTTCGCAGGCCTGCATCGCGTAGTCGATGGCGAGATAGTCCGGGATCGCGCCCTTCGCGTCGATGAGCTCCGAGAGGTCTTCGCCCTCCAGGTACTCCATCACCAGGTAAGGCGAGCCGTTCTCCAGCGTGCCGACGTCGCTCACGCGCGCGACGTGCTCGCTCTGGATGCGCGCCGCGGCGCGCGCCTCGCGCAGGAAGCGGGCGACGGCCTCCGGGTTCTTCGCCGATCGCATGAACTTCAGCGCGACCCGCTGCTCGAGTTGCAGGTGGGTCGCGACGATCACCCACCCCATGCCGCCCTCGCCGAGCAGGCGGTTCACCCGGTACTTGCCGCCGGCGATCACAGTTCCCGGCGGGAACGGCATCGTCGCGGCGGGGGGAACGGGTCCGGGACTCATAGGCCGCTGCCGCAGGTGTCGCCGAGGATCCCGAGAGTGCCGCACGACAAGCCGGTGCAGCAAGACAAGCCGCCCTTGGTGCCGCAGGTGTTGCCCGACGTTATGCAACACGCGATTCCGCAGCCGTCGAGGCCCGTGGTGGCGCTGCACACGGTGGGGTTGCAGCACGTTCCGGGGCCGCTGGACGAGCAGACGTTGGGGGCCGTGCACTCGCAGTTCACGATCTGGCCGCAATTGTTCGTGGCGGTGGTGTTGCACTTGGTGCCGCAGGGATCGGTGGGCGTGCACCCACCGCTCGAGCTTCCGCTGCTGGATCCACTGGAGCTGCTTCCGCTGCTGGACCCACTGGAGCTACTTCCGCTGCTGGACCCACTGGAGCTACTTCCGCTGCTGGACCCACTGGAGCTACTTCCGCTGCTGGACCCACTGGAGCTGCTTCCGCTGCTGGACCCACTGGAGCTGCTCGCGCTCGATCCGCTGGAGCTTCCGCTGCTCGATGCGCTGCCCGAGCTGGATCCGCCGCTGCTGCTCGACGAACCCGTCGTCGCGTCCTCGACCGTGGAGTCCATCTCGGTCGTCGTCGTGTCGTCGCCCGAGGACGCGTCGTCGGAGGTCGCGTCGTCCCCGGGGGTTGCGTCGTCGCCACCGCCGCTCGACGAACTCGATGAAGCGCCGTCGTCTCCGGTAGCGCCCTCGGGCGTCATGGTCCCGTCGGGCCCCGTGGACCCTTGCGCGTCCCGACCCGGGGGCTGCGTCACGTCCACGGCTCCCGCGTCGACGATGGTGCCATCGTCGATCCCGAGGATCGTGCCGCACCCCGCCGCGCCGGTCGCGACTCCGGCGATCGTCAAGACCAACGCGAAGCGCTCGTACTCTCGACGAACCAATCGCACCATCTTCAACCTTATCATCACAGATGATGCCAAGCTCCGCCAAACGAGCCGCAGCGCACACGAGACGACAGTTGGGCATTTGGACCAAGCGGATCTTGCTGTCATCCTGAGGCCGAAGGCCGAAGGACCCCACAACCACCGAGGATTCTGAGGCCGCAGTTGCGCCGAGGCCCGCGAGCAGCGCGGCACCCGCGACGCTGCTGCCGGCGCCGCGAATCCAGACGGCGGGGACGCGGAGGGCATCGGCGCACGCCTGCCTCAGCGCGGCACTTCCGCCACCCCCCTTTGTCCCGCGCCTCCGCGGCCGCACGCACGTCGAGCCACGACAGCGCCCGCAGCGGCCTGTCGATCCCGAGCAGGAGACGCATCACGGTTCGGCGCGATGGCGCTCGACGATCGCGAGGATCTCGTCGTCGCGGAGCAGGCGCGTCGTCTCCTTGGCGTGCCCCAGGATGGCGTCGACCAGCCGCTCGCTCGGTTCGATCCCGCGCTGGCGCAGCCAGTAGTTGACGTTCGACGCACCGCTCATGAAGCCGACGGCGATCTCCTGGTGCCGCCCGAACTTGCCCGCCGGCACGCCGCTGTAGACGCGGTCGACGACCCACGCGTCATTTTTTTGCATGGCCTTGACGAGGGCCGCCGCGTGCACGCCGGTGGCAGTGCGGAACGCGTCACGGCCGACGAGGGGGTAGTTGTGCGGGATCGGCCAATTGAGCGATCGCGCCACCGTCTCGCAGTACTCCACGAGCCGCGTCAGGTCGCGATCGCGCGGGAGCTGGCCGAGCAAGTACAGGTTGAGGAGCAGCAGCTCCATCGCCGGGTTGCCCACGCGTTCGCCGATGCCGAGGGCCGTGCCGTGCACCCGATTGGCCCCGAACTCGAGCGCCCAGAGCGCGTTTTCGAGGGCGAGGCCTCGATCGTTGTGGCCGTGCCAGTCGATGCCGATGATGGCGCCGGTCCCCGCGATGACCCCGCGCGTGAATTGGATCAGGTTGCGCACCCCGTCGGGCGTGGCGTGGCCCACGGTGTCCGATAGGCAGAGGCGCGTCGCGCCGTGGTCGATCGCCGCGCGAAAGAGGGGGGTCAGGACTTCGGGCCGCGAGCGCGTCGTGTCTTCGGTCACGAACGTGACGGGGAGGCCGGCGCGGACGGCGAGATCGATCGCCTCGCCGCTGCGCTTCGCGATGAGCGCCACGTCCCAGCCCTCGACGTATTGCCGGATCGGGCTCGACCCGATGAACGCGCACGCTTCGACGCGCAGGCCCGTGCGCTGGCTGACCTCGAGGATGGGCTCGATGTCGCTCGCGACGGTGCGGCCGGCGCATGTCGGTCGAATGCGCATCTTGCAGGTGACGATCTCGCCGCAGAGACGGAGCACGTCGTCGAACGCGCGCTTTCCGCTGCCCGGCAAGCCGACGTCGGCATACTCGATGCCGAGATCCTCCATCAGGTGCAAGATGCGGAGCTTTTCGTCGATCGACGGATCCTCGACGCTCGGGTTCTGCAGGCCGTCGCGCAGCGTCTCGTCGAGCAACGCGAAGCTGTGCGCGACGACGCGGCCCTGCCGACAGAGCTCGTTCCAGTCGAAGATCAGCTCGCCTTCGACCGCAGCCGTGTTGGCCATTCTCCGAGTATACGGGGCCGCGCCCGCGCCCGCAGGGGAGCCCTAGAAGTAGATCGTCATGCCGCCCGTCAAGAGCGCGCCGCCGGAGGTGTTCGTCGACTGGCCTTGGCTGTTCGTGAACTCGGGCTGAGACTGGGCGAGACTGTCGGTGCGGCCACGGACGAACCCGCGCAAATCGGCCCCGATGGCGATCAGTCGGCTGAGGCGAAACTCGATGCCGACGCCGGCCTGACCGCCGAAGTACGAGTAGTGCGCGTCGAGCGGAATGCTGGAGGTCGACGAGCAAGTGTCGACCGTCGGGTCGCACTGGACGTGGGCCCACGACCATCCCAGGCCTGCCAAAAGGTAAAACTGCGCGCGGGACCTGGGATTCACGAAGAACAGACCGTTCACGCTGAACGCGGTCTCGTTGCGGCTTTCGCCGAGGTATCCGTGGCCGCCGAGGAAGTCGAGGTCGCCCTCGACCGCGAGCTGGCGCGTCGGGCGAAAGCGAAGACCGAGGCCCGCGCCGCCCATTCCGGCGTTGCCTTGCGTCCCGTGGCCAAACGAGGCCCCTTCGACCCGGAGGTTTACTCCCCACTCTTGCGGCGCCGTCTTTGGCTTGATGGGAGCGTACGGCGGGACTTCCGGGCTATCGAGCAGGGCCGGAGGCGGCGGCCGGTAGATGACCGTGGGCGGGGAGCCGGGTGGTGGGGGAGGCGGCGGAGGGGGCGGAGGTCCGGGAGGGTAGCCCCCCGGCGAATAGGTGATCGTCGGCCGCGACCGGCGCGGAGGTGGGGGAGGGGGAGGAGGCGCTTCGTCCGGGTCGGGCAGCGGCTCGAGCGACTGGACGGGACGGCCCGCGGGAACAGCCTGCGCCTGCGGCGGCTCCGAGCAAAACCAGCTCCCGGGCGGACATGCGCTTGCGGCAGCCGGGGCCCCCTGCGCGCTCTGGGCGCTGGCCACGGCAGGGAAGGCTACGACCAGCGACAGCGCCGCGGACGCGACGAGCCCCGTCGCGCGCTGAACTCCCGCACGGCATTCGGACCGACCCTTGGTCATGGCGCTTGGTTCCTCCGACCCAATGAGATGCACTGGTGACATCCTTACCAGGCGCCAGTGCAACCGAGGTGCCACCTAGCTTGAGCCGGGCCCCCGTGAAAATCAATGCACCCAGCGCGATGCGAACCCCCCCGACCGCCACCTTGACCGCCCGGGCACGCTGGCAGTGTCGCCAAGCGTTCACGGGGAGGGAGTTGGCGGACGGACACGGGCTTTGTTGGCAGGATGACTGACGATCGGACTAGAACCCACCCGACGATGGCGACGGTGAGGCTCAAGCCCGGGCATGTGCAGCCCGTCTGGGCCGGACATCCCTGGATTTATGCGCAGGCGATCGACCATGTCGAGCCGGGCGTAACCGCGGGCGACGAGGTGCGCGTCGTCGACCCCCGGGGTAACCTCCTCGGGCGCGGGTTCTACACGCCTGGATCGGCCATTCCCGTCCGGATCCTCGCGCGGGACGAGACGACGCAGTTCGACGTGGCCTTCTTTCGGGCGCGGTTCGAGCACGCGATCGCGCTCCGGACGGAGATGGGGCTGCCGTCCGCGACGGCCGGGCAAGAGACGGACGGGTATCGCCTGGTGCATGCCGAGGGCGACGGCGTGCCGGGCCTCATCGTCGACCGCTACGGCGACACGCTCGCGGTGCAGTTCGGCACGATCGGGATGAAGCAACGCGAAGCGATGATCCGGGAGGCTCTGCGGGTCTCCGTCGGCCCTCGCGCCGTCCTCGACCGAACCAGCGCGCAGACGGCCAAGATGGAGGGGTTCGATCCGGCGCCCGGCGTCGCGCGCGAGGGCATCGAGGGGCCGCTCGACTTCTCGGAGCGGGGCCTGCGGTTCCGGATTCCCCTCGAGCTCGGCCAGAAGACGGGGTTTTACTTCGATCAGCGGTCTCTGCGCGCTCGCGTGGAGAGCCTTTCGCACGGCAAGCGGGTGCTCGACGCGTATGCCTTTGTCGGCGCCTTCGCGATGGCCGCGGCGCGTGGTGGAGCGCGCGAGGTGGTCGCGGTGGAAGAGAGCGCGGCGGCGGTAGAGGTCGGAACGGCGTGCGCTTCGGCGAACGGGTTTGGCGACCGAATCACCTTCGTGAAGGGAGACGCGCGCCGCGCCCTCGCCGATGGCGCGGCGGCGTTCGACATCGTCATTACCGACCCTCCGAGGCTCGCGCCGACGCGCGGCACGCGCGAGCAGGCGCTCATCGCCTACACGAAGCTCGCCGAGAACGCGTGCCGGGCGACGCGCCCTGGGGGTCTCGTCGTCGTGTGCTCCTGCTCGGCCGTGGTGGATCTCGCCGCTCTGACGCGAGCGCTGGCGACGGGGTCGACTCGGGCCAACGTGGACGCGGTCGTCCTCGAGCGATGGTTCCAGGGCCCGGACCATCCCGTGCCCGCGGCGTTCGGTGAGGGTCTGTACCTCAAGGCGGTCATCGCGCGAGTGGACGCCCGGTAGTGTTGGCGCTGACGTCGCTCGAGCCGGAAGAGGCGCGCCGCCTTCGCGGCGTGTTGTTCGACCTCGACGACACCTTTCTCTCCCATGGGCTGCTCTCGCGGGCTGCCTACGGCGCGCTCTGGGATCTCAAGGACGCGGGGCTCGCCGCGGTCCCCGTCACCGGGCGGCCGTCCGACTGGGGACAAATGCTCGCACGGCAGTGGCCCGTCGCCGGGTGCGTGACGGAGAACGGCGCGGTGCACTTCGTTCGCGACGCAGGGGGTGTGCGGCGCCTCGACGCTTGCGATGACGTCGAGCGGGCCCGTCGCCGGGCGCGCCTCGCGTCGCTGGTCGAGCGGGTTCGCCAGAGCGTCCCGGAGGCCACGCTGACCCAAGACGCCCACATGCGCTCGAGCGACGTCACCTGGGATGTCGCCGAGCGCGCGCAGCTCTCGGCCGATGTCGTGCGCCGGATCGTGCGCGAGATCGAGGCCGCCGGTGCGCGCTGGTCCCAGTCGAGCGTGCACCTGCACGCCACCTTCGACTTGGACGACAAGGCAAGCGGCGCCGTGCGGTTTTGCGTACGCGAGCTCGGCGACGACGCGGGCGCGGTGCTCGCTCGCTACGCGTTCGTCGGCGACAGCGGCAACGACGCGCCGTGCTTCTCGGCCTTCCGGACGACGTTCGGCGTGGCGAACGTGCGCGCGAGCCTCGGCCGCTTGGGGGTGACGCCGCGCTACGTCGCGCCGTCAACGGCGGGGGAAGGGTTCGCAGAGATCGTCGCGGCGCTCTTGAGCCGGAGGTAGCGTCGTGTGCTAGGCCTGTCCCCCGAAATGGCAGGCAAGGACGCATCCAACACGGAGCTCGTGGCACTCGCGCAGACGCGCCTCTACCCGAACTACCGGCAAGCGCCGTTCGTGCTCGCGCGCGGGCGCGGGTGCGAGCTGTTCGACGTCGAGGGCCGCCGCTATCTCGACCTGTGCGCGGGCGTCGCGGTGTGCTCGGTCGGGCACGCGCACCCAGCGCTCGTGCGCACCATCGCCGAGCAGGCGGCCACGCTGATGCACGTGTCCAACTGGTTCTACAACGACGTCAACGTCCGGCTTGCCGACGAGCTGTGCCGGCGCACGGGCTTCGCGCGCGTGCTGTTCTGCAACTCGGGGACCGAGGCGAACGAGGCCCTCCTCAAGCTCGCGCGTCACCACTTCTACGCGCAGGGTCAAAAGGACCGAATGCGCATCGTCGCGTTCGACAACGCGTTCCACGGCCGGACGCTCGGCGCGCTGTCGATGACGGGGACGCCGAAGTACCGCGAGGGCTTCGGTCCGCTCGGCCCGGTCACCCACGTGCCCTACGGCGATGCGGACGCGGTCGAGCGGGCAATGGGGCCGGACGTCTGCGCGATCATCGTCGAGACCGTGCAGGGGGAGGGCGGCGTCTTCCCGCCGCCGCCGGGGTTCCTCGCGCGCCTTCGGGCCATCGCCGACACGCACGGCGCGCTGGTCCTGGCCGACGAAATCCAGACGGGCGTCGGCCGGACGGGTCGGTTCCTCGGGAGCGACGGCACGGGGCTGAAGCCGGACGCGATCTCGTTGGCGAAGGGGCTCGGCGGCGGCTTTCCGATCGGCGCCATGCTCACGACCGAGAAGCTCGCCGGGGCCCTTCCCGGGGGCACGCATGGGTCCACGTTCGGCGGCAACGCCCTCGCGTCGGCCGCTTCGCTCGCGGTGCTGAAGATCCTCGACGACGAGGATCTCATCGAGGGCGCGCGCTCCAAGGGCGCCGTGCTGGCCGCTCTTTTGAGCGATCTGGCCCGAGAGATCCCCGCCGTCTGCGAAGCGGTGCGCGGCGAGGGCCTGCTCTGGGGGGTGGCGATGCGTCCCGGCTTCGTGGCTCGCGAGGTCCTTCCGCAGATTCAGGAGGCGGGGTTGCTCCTGACGGGTGCGGGGGAGCGCGTGCTTCGGTTCTCGCCGCCGCTCGTCGTGTCCGTCGCAGAGCTAAACGAGGGCGTCGCGTGCCTTCGCGGCGTGCTCTCCAGCCTGGGTCGAGTCCGCGCCACGGCCTGAACGGGCCTTCAGCTTGCCGCGGCGGTTTGCTTGACAGGCCGGCCTTGCGCCATGAGGTAATGGGCTCGGCGAATGGATCCGGCGCGTGTCGAAGGCTCGAGTGCGGTGATGCGGAACGGGGCGCTGTCCCCCGGGGCGTCCGCTTCCACGTGCCCCGGCTGCGGTCGGGCCGTCGATCCGCTCCGCGCCGGTCACGTCGCCGCGATCGAGGACAGGGGCTTTCACTACTTCTGCCGCGCCGCCTGCAAGGACGAGTACCTGCGCGCCCGCGGGCGGCCCCCGGAGGATGACGTCGAGACGGCGGCACCGCCGGCGGTGGTCGAGGTCGAAGTGATCCCCGAACGGGCCTCGCCGCTCGTCGCCTACGTCCCTGCCCCGAGCGATCCGCCGCCCGATTCCGCCGGCCTGTCCGAGCGCCTGGCGGTGACGCAGGCGCCCGCGCCGCGAAGAAAGAGCGTCTTGGCGTCGTCGGCTCGGCCGTCGGATCGTGCGTCGAACATCATCGACGCCGTGGGCATCATCGCGGGCACGCTGGCGCCGGCGATCGGGCTTCTCGGCAGCGTGGCGGATGCCGCGCGTCCTCCCCTCGTCGTCGCCGCCTGGGGCATGCTCTTGCTGCGTGTTCAAGGTGCGCGACGGGACGCGGCGGACCCGCACCCGTGGGTGGTGCTCGGGCCGACCGCCGGGGCCGCCGTCGCGGCCGTTTGGGCTCACCTCGAAGGGGATCCCCGAGACGCCGCGGTCTCGGCGTTCGCCGGGCTCGCGTGCGCGGTCGCCATCGCAGTCGAGGCGCTGGTCGCTCGCGCGCGCGGCCGTCTGCAGGTCGCGCGCGAGCGGCTCGAGCAGGAACTCGACGTCACAGCGCGCGTGATCCACGGCGACGAGACCGTTCCGCTGTCAGCCTACGACGTGCGCCCGGGCGAGCAGGTCGTGGTCGACGCCGGCGAGGTGGTGGCGGTCGACGCGGCGATCGCCGCTGGCGAGGCCCGCGTGGTGCCCTTCCTCGACGCGTCGACAGAGGTCGTGAAGCGCGAGGGGGATCCCATCGTGGCGGGCGCCCGCGTCCTGTCGAGCCGCCTGCGCCTGACCGCGACTTGGTGCGGGCGCGAGCGTGCCTGGATCAAGCTGGCGACGGACGGGCCGACCCGCATCGACGTGGCCGCGCCGACGGCCCGGTGGGTGCGTCTCGGGGTGGAGCGAGGGGTCCTCGTGGTGGCCGGGGCGGTCGGGCTCGTGGCCGTCGTGGCCAATGGGACGCCGGTCGAGATCCTTGCCTCCATGTCGGCCGCGGCGCTGGCGTTCGGGTCCAAGGCGTTGGCCTCCTTCGTGGCCATGCACTTCGCGCGGGCCCACCTGGAGGCCTTGTCGAGCGGCATCACGTACAAGGATGCGCGCGCCTTCGAGCGAGCGGGCTCCGCGAACGTCGCCGTGCTTAGCGCGCGCGGGACGGTCCTCCTCGGCGAGCCGGAGATCGTCGCGATCGAGCCCATCGGCGGCGGCCGCGCGGGCGACGCCGAGGCGATGCGGGTCTTGGCCCTCGCGGCGGGGGCGGAGACGGGATCGACGCACCCGTTCGCCGCCGCGATCCTGCGCGCGGCGCGGACGCGCGCCGTCCGTCCCGACTGCGTGCGCAACGCGGCGGGGCGCTCGGGGCTCGGCGTGACGGCGCTTGCGTCCTCCGGCGAACGCCTCGTCGTTGGCGGTCGATCCATCATGCTGGCCGAGAAGATCGGCGTCGCGTCCGCCGACGCGCGCATCGGGGAGCTCGAGGGCGAAGGACGCAGCGTGCTCCTCGTCGCGCTCGGAGATCGCGTGGTCGGCATCATCGCCCTGCAAGACGGGCTACGCGCCGGGGCGCGCGCCGCGGTCCAGCGCTTCCTCGATGCCCGCATCGAACCCGTGCTCCTCAGCGGCGAGGCGCGCGAGACCTGCGAGACGATCGGTCGCGCGCTCGACATCGAGCACGTACGGCCCGAAGTCCTGCCCGCGGATCGCGGGGCCGAGGTGCGCGCGCTCGGCGACGGGGGCAGCGTGGTCGCCGTTCTAGGGCACGTCCCCGGCGACGACGGCGCCCTCGGCGCCGCCGACGTCGCGGTGGCGATGGCCGCCGCGGGCTCGACGCCCGGTGAGTGGGCCGTCGCGCTGGCCAGCGACGACGTGCGCGACGCGGCCCTGGCGCTCGCGATCCCGCACGTGACGCGGGTGCGCGTGCGAACGGCGATCGCCCTCGGGGCCGTGCCAGGCCTAGTCGCCCTGCTCGCGGTCGGATTCGGGGTGGCTCCGCTAGCGGTGGCCCCCCTCGCGGCCTTGGTGGGGGCAGTTGCCGTCGCCCTTCACGCCCGCGAGTCCTAGAGCAGCGCCGTCGAGATGAGCTCAAGGTTTTGCTGTCATCCTGAGCGAAGCGAAGGACCCCACGGAGACCGCGTAAGGCGGCGACCATAGGGTCCCTCGCTCCGCTCGGGATGACAGCAAAGGGAGGCTACTCTCGGTTGCGGCCGGCCGATCCCGTGCTCGGGGCTTCGGTGTCGGTGCCGGGGTCGCTGAGGCGCTCCCAGCGGCGCTCGAGGGCCTTGCGGTCGACGCCGATGAGGCGGGCGGCGGCGCTCTTGTTGCCGCCGCACGACTCGATGGCATGGTGGAGCACCGCGCGCTCGATCATGTCGAGCTTCGACCCAAGCCGATCCGGCAGCGCAAGGAGGGAGCGCGCCATGCGATCGATCTCCTGCCGGGCGTCGCTGACTGCAGGGCCGGCGAGCTCCTCCAGCGTGGGGACGTCGATCGTCGTCTCCTCCGAGAGGAGCGAGAGCCGTTCGATCACGTTGCGAAGCTCGCGGACGTTGCCCGGCCACGGCCTGCGCTCCAGCCAATCGATGGCGTCCTTCGTGAAGCGCAGCTTCCGCGGAAGGTCGGCGGCGAACGACAGAATGAGCTCCGGCAGGTCTTCGACGCGCTCGGCCAGTGGCGGTACCGTGATCGTCACCACGTTCAGGCGGTAAAAGAGGTCTTCCCGGAAGCGCCCTTGAGCGATCCTCTGTTCGAGGTCGACGTGCGTCGATGCGACGATCCGCGCCCGCAGGGGGATCTCGTCCTCGGCGCCGAGGGGCCGAAAACGCCGGTCCTCGATCACGCGAAGCAGCTTGGCCTGGAGCTCCATCGGCATCTCGGCGATCTCGTCGAGCAGGATCGTCCCGGCCCCGACGACCTCGAGCTGCCCCCGGGCCCGCCGCTCGGCCCCCGTGAACGCGCCGCGTTCGTGCCCGAAGATGAGCGACTCGATGAGCGTCCCCGGGAGGGCCGAGCAGTTGACCGCCACGAACGGGTCCGTCTTGCGCGAGCTCGCCTCGTGCAGAGCGCGGGCGACGAGCTCCTTGCCGGTGCCCGTCTCGCCGCGCAAGAGGACCGTCGCGTTGGCGTCGGCGACGCGGCGCACGAGGTGCCGGACGGTCTCCATCGCGCGCGACGTCCCGACGATGGCGCCGAGGCCCCACGCGCGATCGACCTTTTGCCGCAGCTCGGCGACCTCGCCCCGGAGCGCCAGGCGCTCGCCGAAGCTCTCGACGATCGGCAGGATCATCTCGGGCGAGAGCTCGTCCTTCAGCACGTAGTCCTGGGCCCCGTTGCGCATCGCCTCGCGGATCTCCTCGAGCTCCACCAGGGACGTGACCATGATCGCCGGGATGTTGGACCCGTTGGCCCGGAGCTTCCTCAGCAAGTCCAGGCCGCCGCGGTCGCGGGCATCGTCCGAGAGGCGGATGTCGAGCAGGAGCAGGTCTGGCGGGGACCGGTCGATGGACGCGAGGGCCTCCTCGACGCTCGACGCCTCGCTCACCTCGAGCCCGTCGAGGGCCGAGAGCATCATCCGCAGGACGCGCCGTGCGCTCCGCTGGTCGTCAACGATGAGTGTCTTCATGGTCTCGTAGGGGCGACGCGATCCGCCGTTCGCCCATCTCCGGTGCGCCATTTTCGATCTCGACGGACACGACGTCGGACATCGGGATCGCCACGACGAAGCGGGTGCGCCCGTCCACCCGCAGGGCGTCGATGCTCCACTTGTGCGCGCGCACGATGCGCTGCGTGATCGCGAGGCCCAGGCCGGTGCCGCGCGGCTTGGTGGTAAACCAGGGCGAGAAGAGGCGCGAGGGGTCGCTCTCGAAGCCCGGGCCGTCGTCCCACACGACGAGGTACGCGCCATCCGCGTCGACGGTCCATTGGACCCCGATGCGGCCCCGCGCGCCGCTCGCGTCGATCGCGTTGGCGACGAGGTTGACGAGGACCTGCGTGGTCTGGTCGGTGTCGCAGCGGAGGGCGGCAGCCGCCGGGATGTCGAGGTCGAGGTCCCGGCCGGCGAGCTCGTCGCGCAGGAGCATTTCCACGCGGAGCGCGAGGGCCCTCACCGTCACCACGCGGCGTTCGATGCGATGCCCCACGAGCCGGCGCAGACCCGACACGAGGCGCTCGAGGCGATCGACCTCCTCGCGCCCGATGTCGATCTCCTCGGCGTCGAGGGTCGTGTCGCCCGGACGGCGGTGGAAGACCGATCGGAAGAAGTTTATCGGGTAGCGGACCTCGTGCGCGATCTCCGCGGCGACGGTCTCGACGAGCGCCCCGCGCTCGGTCTGCCACGCGGCGGCCTGGTCCCTGCGGCGCCGTTCGAGCTCGGCGTAGTCGTGAGCGTGGGCGAGCGCGAGGCCGGCCTGATTGGCGATCGTGGCGAGCAAGTCGACGTCGTCCGTCGTCAGCAAGGCGCCCCCGCGCTTGGGTCCGACGAAGAGGGTGCCGAGCGTCCGGCCGCCGAAGGTCGCCAGGATGCGCAGATCGTCCTCGAGGCCGATGTCGCCGCCCCCCCCCGAGCCATGGTCCGCGGCGTCGCGGAACTCGACGCGGTCGCACGGGAGCCACCGTCGCACGGTCCGCTCGACGGCGACGCCGACGTCCTTGGGGTGCGTGATCGACGTGAGCTCTTCGCTGAGCTGTCCGATCGTGGGCTTGTACTCGGTCGCCGCAGGGAAGAACCATCGCTCGACGCCCCGTGTCACGTAGTTGACGAGGGCGGCCGACACGACGGCGCCGGCCGCGGCGCCCACCAGCGCGCTGTCGAACGAGACCCCCAGGGACGTGGCGAAGGCGGCTCCGACCCCGACGGCAACCACGCAAGCGATGGCGCCTGCCAGTGCTCCCGTGAGGACGCGCGAGAGCAGGGCGCGGCTCCCCCAGAGGTCGTGCCGGACGAACGCGACGCCCGTCGCGATCGGCGCGAGCGCCATGGCGGGAATCGCAAAGAACACCATGACGGAGCTCCGCGAGCTCAGCGACGAGACGAGCACGCCGACGCCCACGAGCGCATACGGCCAGGACATGGCCCGGAAGAGGACGCCGATCGTCGCGCGTCTCGTGCCCTTGGCGCGCGCGTAGCGCAGCCCCATGGTCGCGACGAACCCGATCAGCGCGCCGCCCAAGAGGTACGAGCAAGCCATTTGCAGGGTGGCCACCCCCCGGTCTGCCAGGTCGCGCGTCACGATGACCGCCGCCATGAGCGCTCCCGCGACACCCAGCACGCGCGGGATCCACGGCCGCCTGGCGACGAGGGCGACGTCGTCCGGCAGGCGCAGCGCGAGGTCGACGATCGCGAATGGCACGCACGCGAACGACGCGAAGAAGAGCGGCACCATCGTGCGCGACGTCTGAAAATCGAAGAACGTCAGGAAAAAGAGCGCGGCCAGCGTGGAGCACTTGGCGAAGGTGCGCGCGAGTGGCCGGTGCGAACCGCTGCGCAGCGCCACCACCGCAGCCAGCGCATACAGCGCGCCCGTGAAGATGTTGCCGCCTCCGTAGAGCCACCAGGAGATGGCGTCGACGCGTCCGAGATCGAGTTCGACCTCCCGCACTCCCGCCGACGTGACGATCCTGGCGTGCACGGAGCGCGCCCCCCTGCGCGCCGCGGCCTCGACCGCCGAGTCCCAGACACGACCCGGCCGCGCGCCGCCGGCCTCCACGACGGGCGCTCCGTCGATCGAGAGGACACGGTCCGGGAATCTCAGCCCTTGCTCGATGCCGCTCCAACTCGGCATTCCGACGCTCGAGATGACCCCGTCGGGGTTGAGGAGAACGCCGGCGATCGGCCTTTCGTACCAACGCGAAGCTTGGAGGACGGCGTTGCAGGTTACGATGACGGCCGCAATTGCGATGAGCCACGCGGCCAAATAGCTTCGCGTGCGGGAGCTCATGGCAAATCAGGGCCCGTCCGCATCGGCGCGACGAGACTATGACCGGACTACGTCCGAGAAAACAGTGTCCTCTATGCTCGGTATGTCCCTCCGGTCGAGGTCGCGGAACAGCGCGTAGACCGCCCGCTCCAGCGCGGCGTGGGCGCTGCCCGAAGCGGCGCTCGTGAGGCGGTCGAGCGCACGCGCCACTTCGACTCGAACGCGAGGTGGAGGATGCATTCGCGAGAGTTCTCGAAGGACGACGGCGAGCTGCCGTGCCATCGCGCCTCGAGCGTGCGCGGCGTCGCGCGACGGCGCCGCGGACACCAGGCGAACGTGTCGGAGCACGATCCGCAGCCCATGCTCCAGATCCGGGCGCGCGAGGATCGCGCGGACCGCCCAGCGCGCCGATGCCCTCGAGTAGGGACGACGGCGAGTGCACCATGACTTGGCCAGATCGTCGTGGCCCATCGCGCTCAGTTCGAGCGCAAGCGGGTCGCGCGCGCAGGCACACGCGCGCGCCGCGTTCAGGCGGCCGTACCCGGACTTTGCGCTGTGGCCGTCGCGATCGATTCCCCGCGGCAGGACGTCGGCGGGGTCGACCAGCGCGTCCACGGCGTCCTCCGAGGGGACATCGACGGTCCGCGCGAGGATCGCGTGGAGCTCGTGCAAGCGCAGGCCCGGGTTGCACCCCAGCACCAGGAGCATGACCCCGGCGGCGATGGCGGACGCGCCGCTCGACTCGGAGTGAAAGAGCCTGTCATGCGACGAGAACGGGTGGGCGATGTCGTCGCCTGGCGTCATCCATCGGACCGCGGGGCCGCGGTTGGCGAACGGCCGAACCTGCCCGCGCGGGTTTTGCCAGAGAAACCACCCGCCGTCGCGTCCCCCGGGGGCAATGCAGTGAACGCGCGGATCGCTCGCCGGATCTCCGAGACCGAGCGAAAGGCTTGCGTGGATCGAGTCCCCTGGGCTCGCGGCTTCTCGGCCCGTCGGGAACACGACGGCGGTGCCGCGGCCTCGACGACCGAGGTGGGACGCGACGTCGAGCGCGTCGTCGAGCATCGGGCTGACCGTCCCCTCGACGTAGGTCGCGCAGACTACGACGTCCGCGCCGTCGAAGACCGCCGTCGCGAGCGCAAGCGGCAACGAGACGACGTCGACCCCAGGCTTGGGAATGCAGTAGAGCCGCGCCGAGGCGTCGGGGGCCACGCCGACGAAGGGGGGCGCCAGGGCGGGCGCTGCCCCCGTGGACCAGGCCACCATGAGGGCGGCGTGCCCCATGGTTGCCGGAGCACCCTCGACGCCGACGCAGCACACGCGATCCAGCTCGAGGTGCTCGACGTCCGCGGTCTCGTTGTCGATGACGGCCAGGCGCGTGCCCGCGCCCGTGCCGCACACCCGACGCTCGAGGCCGATGCCGCCGCCGCTGCCCCCGAGAAACCACCGGCCGCCCGTTGTCGACTCCGAGTGCCGACGAGCCCTCCGGTGGACGGCCCACGCGGCCTTGCCCGACGCCGGCTCGACCCGTTGTGCGCGCGACAGGACGAGGGGCTCGGCGGCCAGCATCGTCTCGCTCCGGGCGGAGGCGACGTAGCGAACGGGCAGCCCGGAAAGCAGGGTCGCGACCTCTTCGGGGGTCGCTCGGCTTTGGGATCGTACGCGGCTCCAGTAGAGCGGCGCGCGCGCCACCAACGGCTCGACGATGACGTCAGGGCCGAGGGGCCTCAGCGCCGTCGCCAAGGCTTCGGCGGCGATCTCGACCCGCCCGGCGACCACGACGTCGAGCGGCGGACCCTCGGTGTACGGCTGTTCTCGCCTCGCGGGCTGGTAAGGGAAGTCCCAGGCGGCCCTCGGACTCTTCACGCGAGGACCTCGCCCGCCCAGGCGGCCAGCGCGTGCGCGCGAACGGCATATCCCGGGCTGCGTGTCTCGGCCGCGACCAGCGTCTCGAGCTTTCGCTCCTGCGCGAGCGCCCAGGCCGAGAGCCTGTGCGCGTCGAGAGTCGTCGCCAGCCGTCGCGCGGCCCGCATGTCGCGCAGTGCGCGGGCGAGCATTCGCTGGAGCACGCCGGAGTCGAGGACCCGTCGCCGGACCGACGGTGGTGCGCGCAGCCGGCTGCCTGACGAAGGCGGGCTATGGAGGCCTTCCATGAGGCAAGCGGCCCATGCCCCGCCGCGCTCCATGTCTTCTTCCCAGTCGACGACGTCGTCGGCCATTTGCAAGCCCAGACAGATCGCCTCGAGGGTTGTCCTCACGGCGTGGCATCGACGATCGTCCCATCCGGCCGCGCGGGCAAGCGCCACGCTCGCCACGATGGCCACGCCCTGCTTCTGCAGCGACGTGCGCTCGTACTCGGAGAACTCGACCCCCTTGCCCGACCGGAGCACCTGGCGCTCGTAGCGCATCGCCTGCGTCGCTCGGACGTCTGTGACCTGGAAGTCCATGGAGGCGCCACCTTCGGCCCCGAGGAGGCGACCCAGCGCGCGGTCACGTTCGCGACGCGCCTGTCCGAGGACCGCGAACACGGCCGGAGTCGCTTCGATTTGCTCGTCTTCGATTCGATCCGTACCGAAGGCATCGACGACGGCGAGTGCGTGAGCCAGAACCGCATCGCGGACCTGGCCCCCTGATACGTTGAGCATCCCCTCTGCGAAGAGCGCGGGCGCCCCCAGCGTGACTTCGTGCGAAAACACACGGCTCCACGGCACGGCCTGCGGGGCGAGCCGCAGAGCGCGCGGAAGACTCCGCGCGCTCTCGGACAGCGGCGCTCCGATCCGGTCGGCGAAAGCCTCGTAGAGCTCGTCGACTAGATCAAGAATGTTCATCAGTAGACGTTTGCCTCTTTCCAGGGCGAGAGCGAGACGTTGAAGCGCTCTTCGACGATGATGGCACGCCACTGCAGCGTTTGTGTGGCGCTCAGGCCTCCGAAGTCGCCACCGATCCACGCGCTGATGCGCTGGTTGAGCGCCCGCCGGGCGGCCGCCGCATCGCTCGGCTCAGCGTCGTCGCGGTGCGGGTCGAAGTTGTAGAGGGCCAGCATGCGCTTGAACTCATCGAAACAATCCTGACTCGAAAGGAGTGCCTGGTAGAGCGCGCGGAGATGGGCGTGCGGATCGATGGTGATTTGGGCTGCCATGTCGTTTCCTCTTTGGGTGTTTGCGGTTTCGTGGACGCGCCGCCGTACGGCGGGCTGTCTTCACGAGCAGTCCCAAGAGCACGCTTCGTGCTAGCCGCTCCGTTGACGAAATCGTTTGAGAAAGTCGCATTCGCCCTCACCGCGATTGCCCGGATCCGACCAAGGCTTGCCCGGATCCGACCAAGGCGCGGGGGCGACCTCGAAACGCGCAGCCTCAGCGCGCGCTGGGCTCGGCCGACGCCGCCGTTCGCTCGACGTCCTCGATCGACCGGCGCGACACGATGAGCCGCGAGCCGCGCCGGTACGTCAGATACGACCAGGCCCACACGACCATCACGACGATCCGATTCTTGAATCCGATCAGGTAGAAGATGTGCACGAGCAGCCACGTCATCCACGCGACGAAGCCGGAGAGGTGCACCCGCGCCAGCTGGGCGATGGCGCGGACGCGGCCGATCGTCGCGAGCTGTCCCTTGTCGACGTACGAGAAGACAACCGCAGGTTTGCCCTCGAGCGCGCCGCGGATCGACTTGGCGACCGTTCGCGCCTGTTGCATCGCCACGGGGCTCAGCCCGGGCAGCGGCTTGCCGTCGGGCCCGTCCAATCGCGCGGCGTCTCCGATGACGAAGGCGCGCGGGTGCCCGGGGATACTCAGGTCGCGCTCGACGAGCACACGCCCGCCCCTGTCGACGGCGACTCCGAGGCGCGATGTCAGCGGGTTGGCCGCGACGCCCGCCGCCCAGAGCACGACGGAGCATTCGATCCGATCGTGCTCCAGCTGCACGATGCCTGGTTCGATCCCCGTGACCCGGGCCCCCGTGAGCACTTCGACACCAAGCTGACCCAGCTGCGCCACGGCGCGCTCCGAGAGGTCTGGCGCGAAGGACGGCAGGATGCGGGGGCCGGCCTCGATGAGCCGGACCCTGGCCTTCGACGGGTCGATCCCGCGGAAGTCGCGCTGGATGACGCGCTTCGCGAGCTCGGCGACGGCGCCCGCGAGTTCGACCCCCGTGGGGCCGCCGCCGATGACCACGAAGCTCAGCGGATCCCCGCGGTGCTCCGTCACCGCCTCGTTCTCGGCGTGCTCGAAGGCTTCGAGCACGCGCTCACGGATGACGAGCGCGTCCTCTACGGATTTGAGCCCGGGCGCGACGCTGCGCCAATCGTCGTGGCCGAAGTATGACGTCTCGGCCCCGCAGGCGACGATCAGGTAGTCCCAGTCGACGCTGTCGCCTCCGACGAGGTGCACCCGTCGCGCGTCGAGGTCGACCCCGCTCGCCTCGGCCATCAACACCGTCGTGTTGCGGTGGGCCCCGAGGATCCCCCGGATCGGTTGCGCGATCTCCGACGCCGAGAGGCCGGCGGTCGCGACCTGATAAAGGAGCGGCTGGAAGGTGTGATGGTTGGTGCGATCGAGCACCGTGACGCGAACCGGCACCGATGCGAGCGCCTTGGCGGCCGTGAGTCCGCCGAAGCCTGCACCGAGGACGACCACGTGCGGGCGGTCGTCGACCTTTTTAGCGTCGGGGCTCATCGTCTTCCCCTCCGGAGTTGTCGTCGCTGATCGACGATGTTTAACTAGGGCGAGCGCGGGGCGGTGACCAGTAGCCGGCCTTCGTGAGGCAGAGCGTGTTCGAGCGGCAGCGAACGCCAGTGAGCGCCAGCGAACACGGCCGGCAGCGGGCGAACGCAGGGCCCCCGTGATAAGAGCCCGCCGATGGCCGAAGAAACCGCCGAGGACCGGCCAGTCTTACGCGAGAACGTGCGTGAGCTCGTGGTGCCGACGTCGCTCGCCGGCGTCCGGCTCGACAAGGCGCTCGCACAGCTTCTGCCGGAGCTGAGCCGCGCGCGCATCAAGCGGGCGATCGAGCTCGGCGCCGTGCGCGTCAACGGGCGCCGGCTCGCCAAGGGCGGCACCGTGGGCGATGGCGATGCCCTGCGCATCGATGTCGCGCAGGTGGCCGACGCCCCGGCGGTCGCCACGCCGGGAGCCCCGCTGCGGATCGTGTTCGAGAGCGCCGAGCTGGCGATCGCCGACAAGCCCGCCGGTCAGCCGACGGCGCCCCTGCGCCCAGGGGAGATTGGGACCCTCGTCAACGCCGTGCTCGGCCGTTACCCGGAGCTCGTGCCCGCGGGACCGGAGGAGTTCATCGGTCATGCCGCGCGCGAGCCGGGGATCATCCACCGGCTCGACACCGAGACGAGCGGCGTCGTGGTGATCGCGCGCACGGCCGCGGCCTTTGCGACGCTCAAGACGGCTCTCAAGGACGGCCGCCTGGACAAGCGCTACCTGCTCGTTTGCTCCGAGCAGGGGCTCCCGGACGAGGGTTCGATCGAGTTTCCTCTCGCGAACCACCCGAAGGACCAGCGCCGGGTCTACGCGTGCGTGCACCCGCGAGACGTCGTCCGGTACGAGCCCCGCGCGGCGATCACGCGTTACCGGGTGGTCCAGCGGGCCGGTGCGTGGGCCCTCGTCGAGGCCTCCGTCGAGAAGGCGCTGAGGCACCAGATCCGCGCCCACTTTGCCGCTATGGGGCACCCGCTCGCGGGCGACGAGCTCTACGGGGGAGTCGTGATCCGCGCGCTGGGGAGACACGCGCTGCACGCGTCCCAGGTCAGCTTCGCGGGCGGCGATGGCGTCATGGCGTTCGACGCCGCGGCGCCCCTGCCCAAGGACATGACGACGCTGCTCGAAGCCGGCGCGCCCTCCGAGTAGTCCTCGCCTCGCCTCGCCCTCCACGCGGGGACGAATCGCCTGCCCTCCCGGCCAGTTAGCCGATGGGTCGGCTCGAACTATCGTCACGCCTCTTCGAGCGCGCCGGCGTCAGACAATCGGTAGGCCTGGTGCTTGCTTGTGCTTGTGATCGTTGGATGGGGACGACGCTCGAGCGGCTCAATGGACTGGGAATCGATCGCCAATCAACTTTCACACGAGGCGCAGCCTGCTCTAGCCGTCGACTCCGGGGGCCGGGTCCGCGTGGTCAACGCTTCGCTCGAAAAGCTCGTGAGCCGTCGCCTCGACGAGCTCTCGACGAAGCGGTGGCTCGTCAGCTGCGTTCCGCCGAGCGGGTGGGCGGGCGTCAAGCGCCTGTTCGACGCCGGGCTGCGCGGGGAGGCGCGAGACGGCGACGTCCCCTTGCTGACGCGAGGGGGGCGCCGCCTCATCATGCACGCAGAGCTCTCACGGGCGGTCCGGGGCCGCAGCCGCGCCCTCATCGTCGTGGGCCGCGACCTGCGCGAGACGGAGCCGATGGTCTCGGCGGTCGGCGACTGCTGGTGCGTCATCGAACGCGGCGCGACCGGTCCGCCGGTGATCCGCACCCTGCGCTTCCTCGATCCATCGCGTGACGCATCGACCCTCGTCGGCGGTCCGCCCTCCGAGCTGATGCGCGCTCTCTCGGCGAGCGACGCCCTGCAAACGGTGGAGGACATCGTGGCGAAGTCCTCGGCGGAGGCGACGAGCGTCATTCTTCCCGACGCCGACGACGCCTTTCGCATCGTGACCGCCCGCACCCTCGACGAGCGCGCGGTCCTCGTGACGATTCGCTACGTCGACGCTGCCCTTCTGCCCGAGCTGGTCGACGCCAAGGCCGCTCGCATCGCCGGCGTGGGCGCCCTCTCGGAGCGCGAGCGGCAGGTGCTCACCCTGCTGCTTCGGGGCCACGGCGTCGAAGACGTGGCCTCGATGCTCGAAATCGCGCCCCGCACCGTCAAGTTCCACCAGTCGAACGTCCTGCAAAAGCTCGGCGCCGACTCCCGCATCGACCTTCTGCGCGTCGTTCTCTGAGCGACCTACTCGTAGCGGAGGCCGTCGACGGGGCGGAGCTGGGCGGCCTGTTTCGCGGGGAAGATCGTCGCGACGGTGCAGATCGTGAGCGCCGCGAGCGTCACGGCGCCGTAGTCCCAGCCGCTGACGTTGATCGGTAGGCGGTCGATGTAATAGACGTCCGGGTCGAGACGAAGGCCGAACCAGGCGAGCCCCGTGCAGAGCCCGAGCCCCGTGGCCACGCCGAGGAGCGTGCCGATCGCGCCGATGATGACCCCCTCGGTCATGAACGTCCGCAGGATCATGCCGTCGGTGGCGCCGAGCGCCTTCAGGATGGCGATCTCCTTCGACTTCTCCGTCATCATGAGCAGCAGCGTGCAGACGATGCAGAAGCTCGCGACGATGATCTCGATCGACAGGATGAGAAACGTCGCGATGCGCTCGAGCTTCAGCGCGCTGAAGAGGTTCTTGTTGATCTCCCGCCAGTCGCGCACGGTGAGGTCCGACCGATCGACGGCCGCCGTCACCGCCGACGTCAGGCGGTCCGCGTTCTCCGCGTCCTCGACCCGGACCTCGATCGTGGTGATCCGGTCGCCGAGGCCGAAGTAGCTCTGCGCTTCCTCGAGCGTCGTGTACACGTGCGTCGCGTCGTATTCGTACATGCCGCTGTAGAAGATGCCCGCGATGCGATACCGCCGCGTCTTGGGCATGACCCCCATCGGACCGAGGTCGCCGAGTGGCGACACCAGCGTCACTTCGTCGCCTACGTACACGTGCAGCGTCTTCGCGAGCTCGCGACCGACGACGAGGCCGGGCCGGAGCGGGGGCCCGCCAAGCGCGGCGCGGACCGCCGGATCGAGGTCGTCGCTCAGAGGGGGTAAATCGGTCCCTTTGGTGTACTCCTCGCCGCCGGGGCCGATCCCGATGACCTCGTCCTCCGACAGGTGGCGGAGCTCGTCCGGTGACTCGAGGTACGCGAGCTTGTCGGCCACCTTCGTGGGCGCCTCGATGTTCAGGCGCAAGTCGATCACGTTGCCGATGGTGGCGGTGTCGATCCCGTGGACGATGACGCCCGCGAGGTTCGACGCGCTCGAGGCCATCACCTCGCCCTTCACGACCGGCGTCGCGCCGACGACGCCGCCCACGGCGCGCAGGCGATTGAGCACGGGGGCGTAGTCGCCCCAGGCGGACTGGGCGGCGGTGTCGATGACGATGTGCGCGTTGTTGCCGAGGATCTTCCGCTTCAAGTCCGCGCTGAAGCCGCCCATGACGCTGATGGCCCCGGACAGCGAGAACGAGCCGAGCGCCACCGCGAAGATCGACAGGCCGCTGACGAGCGTGAGAAAGCCGCTCTTCTTGGCCCGCACGTGCCGCGCAGCGATGTACGACGAGAATGAGCCGCTCCGCTCGAGCCTGTCGAGGCCCCAGGGCACGAGCGCCACCGTGGTGCCCACGAGGAAGATCACGCCGGCCACGATGGCGCCCGCGCGAACCGCCGCGTCGCGCACCGTCCACGCGGATCCCCGCAAGATCGGCAGCCGAATCGTCCAGTATGTCAGGCCCACGAACAGGGCCCCGACGCTCGCGCAGATCGCCTCGAGCAGGGCCCGGGCCTTCTCGCCTCGAAGGACGTCGACGCGCGCGCGCCACAGGAGCGTCCCCATCGTCGCCGTGATCGCGGCCACACCGATGGCGATCGCGGGGACCGGAAGCGGCAAGCCGGACGTCATGTCCCCCCCTCGCCGCGTGACGTCTCCGGACGGAGCAGCGGAAAGAGGATGACGTCGCGGATGGATGCGGCGTTCGTCAGCGCCATGACCAGGCGATCGATGCCCATCCCGAACCCCGCCGTCGGCGGCATGCCCTGCTCGAGCGCCCGGATGTAGTCCTCGTCGTAGTCCATGGCCTCTTCGTCCCCCCGCGCCTTCTTCTCGACCTGCGAACGAAACCGCCGGGCCTGATCGTCCGGATCGTTCAGCTCGCTGAAGGCGTTGCAGAGCTCGCGGCCGTGAACGAAGAGCTCGAAACGATCGGTCAGCTCCGGGCGGGCGTCGCTTCGCCGGGCGAGGGGCGACGTCTCGAAAGGGTAGTCCTTCACGAGCACGGGCACCGAATGCGCGCCGTTCGCCGTCCGGTAGTCGTCGCCCAGGAACGGCTCGGCCAGGTACTCGTAGCAGGCGAAGAGGCGCTCGCCGTCGCTGTCGCAGCGAAGGAGGCCCTTGCGGAAGTTGCTCCAGTCGATGGCCTTCGCGCGGGGGGAGGCCTTTGCCCAGGCCTTGATGTGTTCTCCGAAGTCGTGCCGGAGAAGCGCGACGAGAGAGGCCCCGCCGCCGTCCTCGACCGCCCCGACCCACTCCGGGATGGCCGTGCGCTCCGCGGCGGTGCTCACGGCTCGGTCCATCGGGACGCGCGCGAAGGGCTCGTCGAACGTGAACGGCCGCTCGGCCTTCCACCGCGCATGCGCCTCGGGCATCGCCGCCGCGAGCTGCGCATCGATCCCCCGCAAGAGCACCTCGGCGAAGTCCATCAAGTCCGCGTACGTCGCGTACGCCTGGTAGAACTCGAGCATCGTGAACTCGGGGTTGTGACGCGTGCTGATCCCCTCGTTCCGGTAGCAGCGCCCCACCTCGTAGACGCGCTCGAGGCCGCCGACGACGAGGCGCTTCAAGTAAAGCTCGGGAGCGATGCGCATGTAGAGGCGCATGTCGAGGGCGTTGTGGTGCGTGATGAACGGCTTCGCCGCCGCGCCCCCGATGAGGGTGTGCATCGAAGGCGTCTCCACCTCGAGAAACCCATGCCCGTCGAGGATGGATCGCACCGCCCGCACCACGTGGCTGCGCGCGCGAAACACCTCGGCGACGGGTGCGTTGGCGACGAGGTCGACGTACCGTTGCCGGTAACGGAGCTCGACGTCCGTGAGGCCGTGCCATTTCTCGGGAAGCGGCCGGTACGCCTTCGTGAGGAGGCGGACCCGGCGGGGCTCGATCGACAGCTCGCCGCGCTTGCTCGCCGTCAGCGTCCCCTCGGCTTCGACGATGTCGCCCGTATCGATCTCGGACAGGCGAGCGTAATCGTCGCCGAGCGTCGCCTGGCTCACGAGAAGCTGGATCTCGCCCGTGCGGTCGCGCAAGCGGAAGAACGAAAGGCCGCCGGTGGACCTCATCGCCATGACCCGCCCGCGCACGTGCAGGACTTGATGGCTCGCGGCCGCCCGGACGCGCTCCTCGTCGTAGCGTCCCGCCGCGTCGCCCGCTGCGCCGGCCAGGGCCCTCGCCACAGCGATATCGACCGTGCGGCCGCCCAGCCGCGGCGTGACGTCGTTGGCGAACGGATTGTCGCCCCGCGCGCGCGCCCCGTCGGCCTTGGCGCGCCGCGCGTCGATGATGGCCTGCTCGGCCGTGCCGGTTTCGCGCTCGTGCTCGGTCACGGGGTGTCGGCGTCTTCGGTGACGCCGCCTTTCTTCAGGTTGCCGCCCGCCGCCGCGAGCAGGTACGACTCGATGAACGCGTCGAGGTCGCCGTCGAGCACCGCGTCGACGTTGCCGTTCTGGTGCGCGGTGCGAAGATCCTTCACCAGCCGATAGGGCTGGAGCACGTAGCTGCGGACCTGGTGGCCCCACGCGATCTGCGTCTTGCCCGCCTGCTGCGCCGCAGCCTGATCCTCGCGCTTCTGCATCTCGATGTCGTAGAGCTTGGCCTTGAGCATCTTGAGCGCCAGGCGGCGGTTCTGGTGCTGCGAGCGCTCGGCCCGGCACACGATGACGATGCCGCTCGGCAAGTGCTTCAGGCGCACGGCCGTCTCGACCTTGTTGACGTTCTGGCCGCCCTTGCCCCCGGCGCGCATCGTCGTGATCTCGATGTCTTCGTCCTTCACCTCGATGTCGATCTCGTCCTCGATGTCGGGCGTGACCTCGACCGCGGCGAAGGCCGTCTGACGGCGGGCGTTGCCGTCGAACGGCGAGATGCGCACCAGGCGGTGCACGCCGTTCTCGCTGCGCAGGTAGCCGAACGCGTGGTCGCCGGCGACGCTGAAGCTCGCCCCGTCGATCCCGGCCTCGTCGCCCTCCTGGTAGTCGATCATCTCGGTCTTGTAGCCGCGCCGCTCGCACCAGCGCAGGTACATCCGAAGCAGCATCTGCGCCCAGTCCTTGGCGTCGGTGCCGCCCGTGCCGGGGTGGATGCTCACGATGGCGCCGGCGTGATCCACGGGCCCCGACAGCATCCGCCCGAGCTCCGCCGCCCGCACGCGCGCCTCGAACGCGGGAACCTGAGCCTCCGCCTCCTCGACCGTCGCGTCGTCGCCCTCGGAGGCGCCGAGCTCGAGAAGGACGTTCAAGTCGTCGCCGTCCCGAATCAGCTTCTCGATGGACCCGATCTGCTGCTCGAGGGCGGAGCGCTTCCGGGTGAGCGCCTGCGCCTTTTTCTGATCTTCCCAGAAGCCTGGGATAAGGGTCTGTTCTTCGAGCTTCTGGAGTTCGGCCTTCAGCTTGGGGAGGTCAAAGGTGCCCCCTTAGCGCCATGAGGCGCCGTTGGAGGTCGGCCAGGCGGTCGCGGGTTTCGCTGAGCGTTTCGCTGAGCATGGGCCCTCGCGTACGTACCGGCCGTGGGGGCGCCGGTCAAGGAGCGGGTAACGGCGCGGGCGGCTCGTTCCGGCGCGAGAACCACCCTCCCGTCAGCACCTCGAGCGTCGCCTCGGCTTCGGCCTCGCGAAGACGCGCGTCTTGCTCTTCGCGCGAGCCCTGACCGGCCCGGCGCGCCTCGTTGCCGGCGCGCTCCCACGTGAAGAGGACCTCGAGAGTCCGGGTGGCCACGCGGGTGCGCGTGTCCTGCCGCTCCATCCGCAAGCGCTCGAAGGTGGCCTCGTCTCCGGCGTAGATCAAGCGATCGAGGCGCCAGGTGAGGCGGAGCTCGAGGATCAAGTTCGCGCCGAGGGCGTCGTAGTACGTGGCGTCGTTCGTCGTCGTCGGGACCGTCGTCTGCGCGGAGTCGTCCCAGAGGCGCTCGGCGCGAAAGCGAGTCTCGGGAAACCAGGCGCTCGCGCGCGAGCGGGCCACGATCGCGTCGATGCGCGAGTCGTCGTCGCCCAGGCCCGCGGTGCGCCACGCGGCGGCTACGCACCCACGCGCGAGCCGGGGGGAAGCCGCCGTCGCTTCGCGCTCGTCGGTGGTCTTCGCCACGGACGCGGGCGCCGCCGGTGTGGGATCGGCGAGCTGGTGGACGGGCCCTTCGGCCAGCCGATCGAAGGCAATCGAGACGACCAGCAGACCGCCGCTGTCGACCACGCCGCTGAGGAGCTCGCGGTGGAACACGGACACGCTGACAAAGCTCTGTCCGTGGACATCGGAGGCCCCTGAGTGGCTGCCGACGTGCATCGCGATTGCGTCTTCTTCGTCGATGTCGCCGTCGAGGTACGCGTCCTCGAGGGCGTTGTCGCCGGAGCCGAACCAAGGGTCGGCACGGGCGGAGCGCGGGACGAGAAGCGAAAGGAGGACGACGAGCGATGCAACGAGGTGGCGCATGGCCCCCTGAACCATCAACGTCCGTGCCGCTCGCCGACACACGAATTGGCGCGCGTTGCCGCGAGAGACGTCTCGTCCGGGCCGCACGGCGCGTGGCCCCGGACGGCCCGCCGCGGCGCTACTGCGCGAGGCACGAGCGGTCGTCGCCTGCCGCCATGCAGTCGTACGCCATCGTGTTGTACCCCGTGTACCAGAGCCCCGCTTCGCGCCCTGTCTTCGACTCGTTCGGCGCGAGGTTCATCGTGTGGCAGGCGGTCTTGTCGATGTCTTGTCCCCTGGAGGGGCACACGGAGCACGTGACGGCGCCGTCGCAGTGGTCGGTGAGCGTGCCTCGGACTTCGGCCACGTTGCGCTGCACGAGCTCCAGCGAAACGCAGGACCGCATCTCGTGGCACTGCACGGGCGGGGCAACCGGTTGCGGCGGAGGGGCAGGGCGGGGCAGAGGCGGAGGCGGCGGACTCGCCTTCGGCGCCGTGGCCACGGGCGTCGTGTCGGTCTCGATCCCGAAGGACCGCGCGCGCGCGCAGCTGCTCTCGTCCCCGAGCTTGCACGCGCGGACGAAGAGCTGGGCGGCGTCGCTCCTGCTCTTGGGCTCGACCTTGAGATAGAGCTCGGCCGTCCGCACGCAGAGGCCGGGACGAGGGTCGGTCCCTTCGGCGCCGAACACCATGCCCGAGCACGCGCGCTCTCCCGCGGTGCGCGCGTCGGAGAGCTCGTCCGGCTGCATCGACGTCTGGCTGGCGACGAGCGACAGGTACTCGCTGCACCCGAACGCGTCCTCGAGCAGGCACGCCTTGCGCGCGTAGCCGATCGCCTCTTTGGTCTTTTCGTCGATCGCGAGCTCGTGGGCGACGAGGCCGCAGGCGACGCCCTGGCGCGTGCGATAGCCGTCGTTGCCGTCGGCGACGCCCAGCGTGCAGCGGTCGAGTTCGGCCTTGGGGATGCTCGATGCGCACCCCGTGAAGGCGAAGAAGGCGAGAAGGGCAGCGAAGGGCAGGGAGCGCAGAGCCGCCATCCGCGGCAGGGTAACAAACAAAGCCGCGGGCTGCCCCGCGAGCCCCCGCCTTCAGAACGTGCCGGCCACCGCCATCGACCCGCCGTTGGGCCCGAACGACGGCAAGAGCTTCAGCCCGCCGAGCGTTCGCTCGGACGCCTTCGTGTCGTACTTGTGCGGGCTGTCGCCCGTGAGAAGAAGCACGGTGCCCACGACGAGCGTGGCGCCGCCGACGCCGGCGCCGACCCAGCCCAGCGTCCGGAGAGTCTGGTCGCTGTTGACGGTGTTGTTCGCGTTGGTGAGCTCCGACGAGCAGGTCGCGAGCTGCATGTCGGAGAGGTTCTGCGCGGGATCGCACGCCCGGTTGGAGAAGCGGACGAACGTCGCGTTGACCGCGTTGAGGTTGCTCTGCGCCGTCGTGAGCTGGCTCCCTTCGACGACGGCGAGGACGACCCCTCCGGCCGCGATGGCGGCACCGACGCCCATGGTCACCCACGACCACGTCCGCCGGCTCTCGGCCGCCGAGACGTACGCGCTCCTCGTCTCGGGCGTCGGCTCGAACACGATGGTGATGGGCTTCGATTGCCCGAGCGGCACGTCGACGTCGCGCTCGGCCGGGATGAATCCGCCGCTCTCGAGGCGCAGCCGGTGGGGGCCCGCCGGGAGCTGGACCGGACCGGCGATGAGGCCGAACTCGTCGCCGTCGACGGTGAGGATCGGCTGCTTCTCGCTCGACGTGATCGCGAGCCATCCGCCCTCGGTGCTGAGCGCCGTCTTGTCGACCGTGGGCTCGAGCGTGATGTCCGTCTGGGCGCCGTCGGTCAGCGTGACCTCGCGCTCCGCGGGTAAGTACCCCGCGCGGCGGACCTGGACGCGGTGCGTGCCGGGGGGCACCGTCACCGTCGCTTCGAGTGGCGTCTTGCCCACGTGCTCGCCGTCGACCAGCACTTCGGCGGCCGGCACGCGAGACTTCAGCGCGATGTGCCCGAGGAGCCCCTGAATGGCCGCGAGCTGCAGGTCGACCGCGGCGTGCTCGTGCCCCGCGACGGTCACCTCGCGGCGCGCCGGCGCGTAACCCGAAGTGACGATGCCGATGATGTGCGGGCCGGCGGCGACGTCGAGCGGGCCTTGAAGGGGGAGCTTGGCCGCCTCGACGTTGTCGATCTCGACAACGCCCTCTTTCACGTTGGTGGTCACCGCGACCTGCCCGATGGTTTCGGTCTGCTCCTGCACGACCCGGCGGGCACGCGTGACCTCGTCGGGGGTGAGGGATTCGGCGTGCGCGAGCGCCGAGTCGAGCGCCGTCACAGCGGCGACTGGCCGGTGCATCGCCGCATGAACGAGGCCGATGTTGTAGAGCAGCACCGACGACGGCACGAGCTTGTACGCCCGCTGGAACTCGGCCAGACCGCCCGACAGGTCGCCGGCGTTGACGAGGCGAAGCGCGCGGTCGTACCGCTCGGCCGCCTCGGCGCGCGTCGGGTCGACGTTGTCGGCGGCGCGCGCGAAAGATGTGGTGAAGACGGCCAGGGAGAGAAGGGCTGCAGAGGCAGCGCGTGCAAGCTTCATCGAAATGGATTGTCCTGTCGCAGGCCCAGACCCTGGGCGGCGGAAGAAGCGGGGGGTGTGGCCGGCGGGGCGGAAGGGGCGCGGCCGGAGACCGCGGGGCGCGCGACGGGAGACCGTACAGCGGACGGCGTCGGCGCGGCGGGCGGCTCGGGTGAAGGGGCGTGGCTCGGCTCGGGGGGCGCGAGCGTCGCCGTGGGCGGAGGGGGAGAGCTCGCGGGCAGCGCCGTGACGTGCGTCTCCGGCGTCGCGACGTTGACGTGCGGCTGGGGGCGGACGACGAGGAACGCCCCGATGCCCCCCGCGAGCGTCGCCGCCACGGCCACGACGGCCCACGGCCAGCGCGCCTTGCGCGGGATGGCCCCGCTCGACGACCAGTTCTGCGACGAAGTCCCGACGGCACCCGGCGAGGGAGCCGGCGCGGCCGTCGTGGCGGCGAAGCTCGCTTGCATCACCGCCGTCTGGGGCGACATCGGCGCCGGCCCCGGGAGGCTGAGGGCCGTGGCCGTGAAGGCCATCGGCTGGATCTTGCGGATCGACCCGAGCGCATCGGCCAGGGCCTGCGCGGTCGGGAACCGGCCGGCCCGCTCCTTGGACAGCGCGCGGTTCACGACCGCGACGATGTCCGGCGGCAAGCCCGGGAGCAACGCTTCCAGCGGCGTCAGATCGCCCGTCAGCAGGCGCAGCGTCAGCGCGTGCAGGGTGGGCGCCTCGAACGGCAGCGCGCCGCTCAAGCATTGGTACAGAACGACGCCGAGCGCGAAGACGTCCGTACGCGCGTCGATGTCGGGATCGCCCACGATCTGCTCGGGCGACATATACGACGGGCTCCCGACGATGGTGCCCGTCCGCGTGGCCCCCATCGGGCCCGTCGCCGTCGTCGTCTGAAACTTGGAGACCCCGAAGTCGAGGATCTTGACGAACGGCCGCCCCTCGCGGCTCGTCACGAACAAGTTCTCGGGCTTCAGGTCGCGGTGGATGATCCCCGCCTTGTGCGCGGCCTCGATGCCCTCGGCGGCCTGCGCGACGAGCTCCGCGGCGTACGGCGGCTCGAGCCGGTGCTGGCGCTCGAGCACGGCCCCCAGCGTCTCACCGTCGAGGAGCTCCATGACGACGTACGGCTCCCCGGTGGGCAGCGTCCCGGCGTCGAACGTCTCGACGAGGTGCGGACTGCCGGCGCGCCCCGCCGCCGACGCCTCCGCCAGAAAGCGCCGGACGATGTCCGGCACCTGCACGACGTCGGGGTGCAAGAGCTTCAGCGCCCGCCTGTGGTGCGTGAGCTCGTGCTCGATCGCGTACACCGCGCCCATTGCCCCCGCGCCGAGCAGCTTCTCGATGCGGAACTTGCCCGCGAGCAGCGTGCCGGGCGGGAGCGACGGCGTCGGCGTCTCGGTCAAGGGGGGCCTAGGGGCATGTGATCGGCGTGGTCACCGGGTCGCCGTCGAAGTTCAGGTTGCCGTTCAGGTCGATGAAGGTCGGGTCGCTCGTGCCGTTCGGGCAGAGCATGAACGTCTGCGACACGGCCATGCTGTTCTGACCATACTTCGTGGGCAGGTAGCTCTCGGTGCTGGAGTACTCGCCCCAGCACCAGATGGAGCCGTCGGCCTTCCGCGCGCATGGGCTGCCGTAGTAGCTGTTGGAGACTTGAACGCTGACCGCGCCGCCGAAGGGGGCGCCGGCATCCCCGTCGCCTGCGAGGAGCACCTGGAATGGCGCCGGCACGCTGGACGATGTTCCACCGGTGCCGACGGCGCCGTACTCGTTGTAGCCCCAGCAATAGACGCTGCCGTCCGTCGTCGTCGCGCACGTGAGGTACTCCCCGACGCTGACGTTGACCGCGGTGCTGAAGAGGTTCGCTACCTTCGTGGGGTAATAGTAGTACTGGGTGGTAGTGTTGTTCTGCCCGATCTGGCCGTAGTAGTTGTAGCCCCAGCAATAGACCTGGTAGCCACTGCTCCCGAGCGTCCCCGTGGTCGTCGCGCAGACGTGATCTTCGGCCACGGCCAGGCTGATAGCGCCCGAAAAGGGAGTCGAGCCGTCGCTCTCCGTGACTTGGACGGCGATATCGGAGTTGTAGCCGCCGGGTCCGTCGCCGAGGGCTCCGTAGTAGCCATAACCCCAGCACCAGACGTCGGTGTTGGTATCGATGGCGCAGGCGACATAGCCTTCCGTGTTGTCGACGTAGACGCTTTTGATGTTTGTAAGGGCGACGCTGCCGACGGCGTTGGTGAGCACCTCGACCGGCACGAGGCTGGACGCGAGCGTCGACGAGGCGACGCCGTGGCCGAGCTGCCCTTCACTGTTGGAGCCCCAGCAGTACACGTTGCCCCCCGAGACGTAGCAGCCTAGGCCGCTGGCGCTGCCGCCGCTCGTGTTGCTGGTCGCGGTCGTGTCGTAATACGCCGAGAAGCTCGTCGCGACGACGTTGACGCTGTTGCTGTCCTGCACCGGCGTCGGGGTGTCGTCGTAGTAGTCGGTGTACTGCCAGAGCGTCCCGTCGCTCCGTTGAACGATCGTGCCGCTGCAGGCGACCTGGCACGTGCAATCGACACCCGCGCACTGCAAGGCGCCCGTGCACTGGGCACCCGCACCTGACGGGCAGCACGCCGCTCCGGCGGCGCCGCAAGCGCATACGCCGCCGCTGCAAGTGACACCGTTGTTGCAGCTTGAGCCGCTGCAGCACGATTCGCCGGGGCCACCGCAAGAGCAGGTTCCGTTCACGCACGTCAGATTGCTGCCGCAGGTTGCGCCGCTGCAGCACGGATCGCCCGACGCGCCGCAGGCGACGCACGCACCACCGTCGACGCTCACTGTCTCCCCGGTGCAGCCACCGGCGCCCGAGCCGGAGCTCGAACCTCCACTGCCGGACCCACCCGAGGAGGCGCCGCCCGATCCGCTCCCGCCGGAGCTCCCCGACGACCCGCTCGTCGTGGCGTCGGGAGACGACGATGTACTGCCGTCGGGCTCGGTCACGGTGCCCGTGGCGCCCGACGGCGCCTTGTCGGTGATCACGTAGATGGTGCCCCCGTCGCCCCCGTCGACCACCTCCGCGGTCACGTCCGACATCGACGCGCAATAGTGGACGCCTTGTAGGTCCTCGGCACAGACGTCGCCCGTGATTCCCAGGACGTTGCAGTCCCCGTCCGAGGTGCAGAGGTTCCGACATCGGTAGTCCGTCGCGCATGCGAGCGGCGCCGGGCAGTTCGCCTGCGTGTTGCACGCTAGGGTGCTCGACTGGCACGAGGCGACGTTGCCAGAGTCCCCGGGGCCGGGGCCGATGACGCAGGTGCCTCCGGGGCAATCGGCGTCCGTCTGGCACTGAGCGCGGCATTTGCCGAAGGCGCAGACCAGGGTCGCGGCGCAGTCGCTGTTGAGCGCGCAGGTCTCGCTTTGCTGGTTCGCGGGGCCGGCGCTCGAACTGTTGCACGCGGGCGCGGCCAGGGCGACGACCCCGGCCAGCGCACAGCAAAACGAAATGGCGCGCCGCCCGTGGCCCGCAACCGCAAATAGGCTCTTGAATGTGATCACGACGTCTCTCCCTCTGGCTCTTAAGTCGATCCCTGGAAAGTCAGGCGGCCGCGCGGCCGATCGCCGGCGGCGCCTGGGTACTCACGGACACGAGACCTGTGTCGTCTGGGAGCCGTCGTAGTTCATGGCCCCCGTGTCATCGATGAAGCTCGGGTAATACGAGCCGTTCGTGCACAGCTGGAACACGTTGGTCACGGGGTAACCGCCCTGGGCGTACTTCGTCGGGATGTAGCCGTTCGAGCTCGCGTTTTCACCCCAGCACCACATGCCACCGCCCGATGCCTTGACGGCGCACACCGAGCCGTAGCTCGACGCGCCGACTTGCATCGCCGCGACCCCGCCGAACGGCGATCCACCGTCGCCGTCCGCCACCGTCTGCACCTGGACAGGCGCGGGATACGTGCCGGAGCTCGTCCCGTTGCCAACGATGCCGTAGACGTTGTTACCCCAGCACCATACCGTCTGGTCGGTCGTCAACGCGCAGGTGTACTGGTAGCCCACGCTGACGCTGAGGACGCTCGAGAACAGGTTCGCGACCTTCGTCGGGTAGTAATAGTAGTTGGGCGACGTGGAGCCCTGGCCAATCTGCCCGCTGGCGTTGTAGCCCCAGCAGTAGACGCTGCCGCCGCTCGCGCTGCCGCCCACGACCGCGCAGGCGTGGTCGTAGGAGACGGAGATCTGCGTGGCCCCGGTGAACTGGGCTCCGCCGGCGGAAGTGAGGACTGGCGTCGCGTAGTTCTCGTTGGCCGCGGCGCCGCTGCCAAGGACGCCGTTGCCGTAGTAGCCCCAACACCACACGGCGCCGCTCGCGCCGATCGCGCATGCGGTGCTGTCCTCGTAGGGATCGACCGCGACCTGGGTGATGCCGGTCAGCGGCGTGGACATCGCCGTCTCGACCTGCACCATGGTGGTGTACTGCGTGGTCGTCGTGAGACCCGCGCCAAGGTTTCCGTAGTTGTCGTAGCCGACGCACCAGAGCCCGGCAGATGCCGTGTCGTCGACCGCGCACGCGAAGCCGTTGCTCTGGCCCGTGGCGGCGAAAGCCCCGGGAGCGGCCACGAACGCCGAGCTGTCCGCGTTCGTCAGCGCCGTCGCGCCGTCCCAGAAAAGCTCGCCGTCGGTGCGCTGAACCATGCTGCCGCTGCAGCTGGTAAGGCAAGTGCAATCAATCCCCGCGCACGAGTTCGAGCCCGTGCACGCCGTGCCCGTCGGGCAGCACGCGACACCGGGCGTGCCGCAGCTGCAAGTCCCCGAGACGCAGGTACCGCCGCTCGGACACGAGGTGCCGCTGCAGCACGCCTCTTCCGGCGCGCCACACGTGCAGACGCTGCTGGAGTTGCACGTCAGGTTCGAGCCGCAGCTGCCGGCGCAGCAGGGCTGCCCGGCCGACAATCCGCAGGTGACGCAGCTCCCGCTGACGCACTCTTTGCCCGGGCTGCACGTGCCGCACGATGCGCTGCCGCCGCTGGAGCTGGAGCTTCCGCCGCCCGAGGAGGAGCTGCCCCCACCGCTGCTGGAGGATCCGCTGCTGGAGGTGGTGCCGCTGCTGGAGGATCCGCTGCTGGAGGTGGTGCCGCTGCTGGAGGATCCGCTGCTGGAGGTGGTGCCGCTGCTGGACGATCCACTGCTGGAGGTGGTGCCGCTGCTGGAGCTTCCGCCGCTTGAACCGGAGCTTCCGCTGCTGGAGAGCGCCCCGCTCGACGAACTGGAGGCACCCGACGACCCGCTTCCGCCGCCCGTGGAACTGGCCCCGCTGCCCGAGCCCCCGCTGCTGGAGGCTCCGCTGCTGCCCGAGCTGTTGCTGCTGGCGCCGGAGGAGCCGCTGCTCGATGACTCGAGGCTCCCATCGACTCCGCCGTCGGCCCCGCCGCCGATGCTGCCGGTGGTGCTCCCGCCGCCACAGGCCGGGGCGCCCACCGCCGCGAACACGGCGATGGCCGCGCCAAAAGTCAGAGAGCGTCGAACGCGGGTGTAAGAGCTGGGTTGCCGGGCGGATGTCACGATGGGTCCCTCCAATAAGGCAGTCCCCACGCTTTGCGGAGACGGTTACGTTCGACGGGACAAAACGCGCGCAGACGCCCGCCAAGTCTCGTCAGGGTACGTTATCTACCCCAATAGGCACTCGAATTCTACAGCGCCCTTACTGACGGAGCGCCGGCCGAAAAGCTTCAATCCGGGGACCCACGAATGGGGCAAGGTGAGACGAAACCGGCCGCGAGACGGCCCTTCAAGGCGCCGCCGCGGCGGGGAAAAGCGGCTCGTACCGTCGCTCTTTCGTTGATTGTGGCGGCGCTCCTCGCACTCGCGATAGCCATCGCGACTCCGTCATCACCCCGGCGTGAGCGACGGCCATCCCGCGAAACCTCCCTACAAGATTCAGGAACGACAGAGGCGAACGTGCCTTAGCTGGCAGCGGTTCTCGACGGGTAGGCGCGCTATCGCGATGCGCGACCCGTCGCGTACCCTGTCGCCCAATCACGTCGATGCCCGCGCCCGTCACCCTCTGCGGCTCTCTCTCCCAAGTCGCGAGCCCCCTCGGGCGCGCGATGCACGAGGCGGGGTACCGTGCACTGGGGCTCGCGTTCACCTACGTGCCCTTCGAGGTGCGGGATCTTGCGGCCGCCGTGGGCGGAATGCGGGCGCTCGGCATCCGCGGGCTGGGCATCTCACAGCCCTTCAAAGAGCAGATCATCCCCCTGCTCGACGCCCTCGACCCCGTCGCCGAGCGGATCGGCGCCGTCAACACCGTCGTCAACGACGCCGGCCGCCTCGTCGGCCACAACACCGACTGGGTGGGCGCGACGCGAGCCCTCGAGGAAGTCCGCCCACTTTCGGGCGCCCGCGTGCTGCTCCTCGGTGCGGGGGGCGCAGCGCGCGCCATCGCATTCGGCCTGCGCGAGCGTGGCGCGCTGACCACCCTCGCCAACCGCGATCCCGTTCGCGCCGAGCGCCTCGCCTCGGCCACGGGCGCCAAGGCCATCCCGTTCGACGCCGCCACGTCCACAGCCGGGAATTACGACGTCATTATCAACGCCACGAGCATCGGCCAGGCCCCCGCCGGCGGCGTCCCGCTCCCCGACACCGCCATCCGCCCCGGGCAGGTCGTCATGGATATCGTGTACAAGCCGCTACGTACGCCTTTCGTAGTCGCGGCGGCCGCGCGCGGGGCCGTCGTCGTCCACGGCGGGCGGATGCTGCTCCATCAGGCAGCCGCGCAGTTCGAGCTGTATACGGGCCAGGCCGCGCCGCTCGAAGCGATGGAGGGCGCGCTTCGAGCGACGATTGGGTGGGGCTAGTGCCCCGCCGTCGAGGTATGGGCAACGTTCTTCCGCTTGTCATCCTGAGGCCGAAGGCCGAAGGACCCCACAGAAGCCGCGGTTCGCATGGGGTCCTTCGGTCGCTTCGCTCCCTCAGGATGACAGCAACGCTCGGACCGCGCCCGCGCTGTGCGCCTGCCCCTGCGCCCGCGCCCGCGCCCGCGCCCGCGTTCGCGCCTGCGCCCGCGCCCGCGCCCGCGCCCGCGCCTGCGCCCGCGTGTGCGCCCGCGCCCGCATATCGACGCCCACCCGTCTTGCCGGGTACTCTCCCCCTCGCCCAACACCAATGCGCCCGGCCGACCTCCTCGCCCAGATCCCCCTCTTCCAGGGCCTCGCCGACGAAGACCGCGAAGCCCTCGCAGCACGCCTTGCCGAGAAGACCTTCAAGGCCGGCGACATCGTCTTCTCTCAGGGCGACGTCGGGCCTTCGATGTACATCGTTCGCGCCGGGTCGGTGCAGATCTACCTGCCGAGCGTCGACAAGAACGCCGCGCCCGTCGTGCTCAAGGACCTGCGCACGGGCGAGTACTTCGGCGAGCTGTCGCTCTTCGACGACAAGCCGCGCAGCGCCAGCGTCCGGGTCCTCGTCGACACGGTGCTCCTCGAGCTCACGCGCGAAGAGCTCGGCGAGCATCTCGGGCGATCGCCGCGCGCGGCGATGACGATCCTGCACGAGATGGCCGAGCGGCTGCGCGAGACGAACGCGATGCTGACGGTGCGCGCGGCCAAGGACGCGACCAAGGAGTTCGAGGAGAACCTGAGCTGGAGCCAGCGCCTCGCCGATCGCGTGGCGGAGCTCAACGGAAGCTGGAAGTTCATCCTGCTCTTGCTCGGGATGACGGGCGTGTGGGCGATCGTCAATATCCCGTCGATCGCGGCGCATACGGGCCTCTACACCCAAGGGGACGACGGTCACGTCACGGGGTTCGATCCGTACCCGTACATCCTCTACAACCTCGTCCTCGCGATCCTCGTCTCGCTCCAGGGACCGCTCATCGTGATGAGTCAGAACCGGCAGACGCTGAAGGACCGGGCGACCGCCGACGTCGACTTCCGCGTGAACCTGAAGAACGAGCTCGGCATCGAGAAGATGCTGGCGGAGCTCGGCGCCATGCGCGCCGAGATGAACAAGCGCATCGAGGTCCTCGAGCGCGGCAACCGCAACGACCGGCTGAGAGCCGAGGTGGCCCCCAAGTCGGCCGCCGGCAGCTCGGGTTCTCTCGCGGGCTTCGGCGAAGGGAAGTAACTGCCGGAAGATGCGCCGGCTTGGGAGCCCGGTTATGAAGTGGGCTCCGATGCTCGACATCCAGTACATCCGGCAGAACGCGGAGCAAGTCCGGGCCGCGATCAAGAACAAGGGCTTTGATCTCGACCTCGAGGAGGTCCTCGCGGCCGATCGGGAGCGGCGCGAGACGACGACCGTCCTCGAGCAAAAGCGCGCCCGCAAGAACGAGCTCTCGGCCGCCATCCCCAAGGCCGGCAAGGACGAGCGGCCCAAGCTCGTCGAAGAAGCCAAGCAAGTCCGCACCGACATCGAGCAGCTCGAGCCGCGCGCCGCCGAGGTCCAGCGGCGCTTCCAGGATCTCATGCTGCGCGTACCGAGCGTCCCTCGCCCCGAGGTGCCCGTCGGCAAGGGGGAGGAGGACAACGTCGAAGTGCGGCGCGTCGGGTTGCCGCGCACGTTCGACTTTACGCCCAAGGACCACGTCGAGCTGATGGCGTCGCTCGGAATGGTCGAGTGGGACGGTCCGCGGCGCTTCGCCGGCGGCCGCTCGTACGCGCTCGTCGGCGACGGCGCGCTGCTCGAGATGGCCGTCTTGCGCCTCGCCGTCGACACGCTCATCGAGCGGGGGATGAAGCTCGTCGCGCCGCCCGTCATGGTGAAGGAGCGCGCGATGACGGGCACCGGGTTCTTCCCGCTCGGCCGCGAAGAGGCCTACGCCATCACGGCCGACGAGATGTTCCTCATCGGCACGAGCGAAGTGCCCCTCGTCAGCATGCACGCCGACGACACGATCGACGCCGCCGCGCTGCCCCTGCGCTACGCCGGCATCTCGCCGTGCTTCCGCCGCGAGGCGGGCGCCCACGGCAAGGACACGCGCGGCCTTTACCGCGTGCACCAGTTCACCAAGGTGGAGCAGGTCGTCTTCTGCGTGCCCGACGAAGGCGTCGCCGAGAAGATCCACTACGAGCTGCTCGGCAACGCCGAGGCGATCCTCGCCAAGCTCGAGATCCCCTACCGCGTCGCGCTCGCTTGCACGGGCGAAATCGGCCTCGGCCAGACGCGAAAGCACGAGGTCGAGTCCTGGATGCCAGGGCGGAGCGCCTACAGCGAGACGCATTCGTGCTCGACGCTCGGCGATTTCCAGTCTCGCCGCTCGAATATCCGGGTGCGCCTGCCCGATGGCTCGCTCGGATACCCCTACACGCTCAACAACACCGCGGTCGCCAGCCCCCGCATCCTGATCCCCCTTCTCGAGAACCACCAGAGCGCCGACGGCTCGGTTGCGCTCCCCAAGGCGCTCCGCCCGTACATGCTCGGTCGAGACACCCTGGCTAACCCCGCGAAATGAGGCGGACGGGTCGGCCGGCCTGTCTCCGGCGCGAGACATCGCCGAAACAATGGACTTGACGCGGCGCACAAGTCCCTTCACGCTTCACGCCGCCAGATGGAATCGCTCTCCGCGTTGACTGCTCCGTCCCTTGTCCGGCTCGCCGGGCGTGGGCACGTGGTGGCGTCGATCGTAGGCGGGCTCCTTCTCCCCCTCGGGCTTATTCGGCTCGGGTGCGGGCCGCCGAGCTGAGGGAAGGCCTTCCTCACTTCGGCCCTCGCACCCGAAAAGGGAGCGGGGGTTTTTTTTCATCCGTTTTAGCCGACCTCAAGAAACAGCAATCCGAGCGATGCGAAGCGACACACTGAAGAAGGGAACCTCGCGCGCCCCCGCGCGGGCCATGCTCAAGGGGGCCGGCTACTCCGATGCCGACCTCGAGAAGCCCCTCGTCGGCATCGCCAACACCTGGAGCGAGGTCACGCCCTGCAACGTGCACCTGCGCGCCCTCGCCGAGAAGGTGAAGGCGGGCGTCCGCGAGGCGGGCGGCACCCCCATCGAGTTCAACACCATCGTCATCTCCGATGGCATCACGATGGGCACCGAGGGGATGCGCGCGTCGCTCGTGTCGCGCGAGGTCATCGCGGACTCGATCGAGCTCTTCACGATGGGCCACATGCTCGACGGCGTGGTCGCGCTCTCCGGTTGCGACAAGACCATCCCGGGCACTGTGATGGCGCTGGCGCGGCTCGACGTGCCGGCGCTCATGCTCTACGGCGGGCCCATCGCGCCGGGCCGCTTCGACGGCCGCGACGTCACCATCCAAGACGTCTTCGAGGCCGTCGGGGCCCACGGCGCTGGCAAGATGAGCGAGCGGGAGCTCCGCGTCCTCGAGGACCACGCCTGTCCCGGCGCGGGCGCGTGCGGCGGCCAGTACACGGCCAACACCATGGCGACGGCGATGGCCTTCCTCGGCATCTCGCCGATGGGGGCCAACGAGGTCCCCGCCACCGACCCCGCCAAGGACGACGTCGCGCGGGCGTGCGGCCGCATGGTGATGCGCCTCGTTCGCGAGGACATCCGGCCCCGCAGCCTCATCACGCGCACCTCGCTCGAGAACGCGATCACGGTGGCCGCCGCCACGGCCGGCTCCACCAACGCCGTCTTGCACCTGCTCGCGATCGCGTACGAGGCGGGCGTGAAGCTCGCCATCGACGACTTCGATCCCATCTCCGCGCGCACGCCCGTCATCGCCGACCTGAAGCCAGGGGGCCGCTTCACCGCGGTCGACATGACCCGCGCGGGCGGCGAGCGGCTGCTCGGCGCACGTCTGAAGGATCTCGGCCTGCTGCACGACGTGCCGACGTGTACCGGGCGCTCGCTCTTCCAGGAGGTGGCCGACGTCCGCGAGACGGCGGGGCAGCAGGTGGTCCGCCCCGCCGGGTCGCCGATCAAGCCGCGGGGCGGCTTCGCCATCCTGCGCGGCTCGCTCGCCCCCGAGGCCTGCGTCCTCAAGCTGGCGGGCCACGACCGCGACCGCCACGTCGGCCCGGCCCGCGTGTTCGACGGCGAAGAGGCCGCCTTCGCGGCGGTGCAAGCAGGCACGATCCGCCCGCAGGACGTCCTGGTCATCCGCTACGAGGGCCCTCGCGGAGGCCCCGGGATGCGGGAGATGCTGGGCGTCACGGCAGCCCTGGTCGGCCGCGGGCTGGGCGACTCCGTTGCCCTCGTGACGGACGGACGCTTCAGTGGCGCCACCTACGGGATGATGGCCGGGCACGTGGCGCCCGAGGCCGAGCGCGGGGGGCCGATCGCGTTCGTGCGCGAGGGCGACACGATCACGATCGACGTCGCCGCCCGCCGAATCGACGTCGACGCCGACGTGGCCTCTCGCGCGCGCACGGCGTCGCCGAAGGCCATGCCTGCCGTGGGGGGGGCGCTCGCCAAGTACGCGGCGCTCGTGTCGTCCGCATCCGAGGGGGCCATCACGCGACCCCCTGCACCAACACCCACGTCCCCCGGAGGCTCTTAACATCATGGCTGAAGGCGACACCGAATCCGCAAAACCAAAGCGCGGCGCCGCACGCGTCGCGATAATCGGCTACGGGCGCGAAGCCCGAGAGCAGGCGCTGCGGCTCCAGGCCGCCGGTTGGGACGTCGACGTCGTCGTCAGGGCAGGCGGCATGTCGTGGGTAAGCGCCGTGGGCGACGGCTTCCGGCCTGGCTCTTCCTCGGCGGCGGTCGCGCGCGCGGACGTCATCGCCGTCCACGTGCCCGAGGCCGAGCAGCCCGCGGCCTGGGCTTACGGGATCGCCCCCTTCCTCGTTCCGGGCGCGCTCGTCGTCTTCGTCCACGGCAGCGCCCTTTACTCGGGCGCGGTCGACCCGGCCCCGGGCGTCGACGTGGTGCTCGTGGCCGGTGGCGCCCGCGGGCCCCGCGTGGCGGTGCATCGCGACTCGAGCGGGCATGCGCACGAGCGAGCCCTCGCCTTCGCGCGGGCGGGCCATGGACAGGAGCAGGTCGGCACGACCACCCTCGACGCCGAAGTCGGGGCGGACCTCTTCGAACTTGGCGCAAAAATGGGGGGTCTTGCCGGCCTTCTGGCAGAGTGGGACCGGGTCTTGGCCAGCCCCAGCCACGAGCCGGACGAGGCGGCGCTGACGTACTACGAAAGGCTTCGCGCGACCGTGCTCGCCGACGGTCGCAAACGAGGAGCAGCATGAGTCAGGACGGCAAGCGCACGGGTGCGGAGATTCTCTGGGACGTGCTCCACCGCGAAGGGGTGGACATCGTCTTCGGCTACCCCGGCGGGGCGATCATGCCGGCCTACGACGCGATGCTGGCGTCCAAGGTCAAGCACGTCCTCGTTCGCCACGAGCAGGGAGCCGCGCACATGGCCGACGGGTACGCCCGCGCCAGCGGCAGGGTCGGCGTGTGCGTCGCCACGTCGGGCCCCGGCGCCACCAACCTCGTGACGGGCATCGCCACCGCGATGCTCGACTCGATCCCCATGGTCTGCGTCACCGGGCAGGTCGCTTCCCAGTTCATCGGCAGCGACGCCTTCCAGGAGACGGACATCACCGGCGTCACCCTCCCCATCACCAAGCACAACTACCTGGTCACGCGCGTCGAGGACATCGCGCCCATGCTGCGCCAGGCGTTCTACGTCGCTCGGTCGGGCCGCCCGGGGCCCGTGCTCGTCGACATCACCAAGGACGCGCAGCAGGCGTCCGCGCCGTTCGTCTGGGACGACAGCCCCGTGCGCCTGCCGGGATACCGGCCCGAGCACGGCATCCGGCCCGAGGACGTCAAGACGGCCGCCGAGATGATCGACGCCGCCGAGCGCCCGATCCTGTTCTGCGGCCACGGCATCATCGCGTCGGGCGCAAGCCAGCTGCTGCGGGAGTTCGTCGAGAAGACGGGCATCCCCGTGGCATCGACGCTGCTCGGCCTCGGCGGCTTCCCCGCGACCCACCCCCTCAACCTGGGGATGATGGGGATGCACGGCGAGGCGTGGGTCAATCAGGCGATCCAGGAGGCCGATCTCATCATCGCGCTCGGGATGCGCTTCGACGACCGCGTGACGGGCAAGCTCGCGACGTACGCGAAGCACGCCAAGAAGATCCACTGCGAGCTCGACCCGGCCGAGATCAACAAGAACGTCCGGGTCGACCTGCCCATCGTGGGCGACGTCGCCGAGACGCTCGGCGCCCTCTTGCCGGCCGTCGCCCGGCGCGACCGCAGGCTCTGGGTGCAGGCGATCACGGGCATGAAGGGCGACAGCGCCGTGCGCGACATCCAGACGATGCCGCACTCGGGGCGCCTCTTCGCCGCCCACGTGATGCACGACCTCTGGCGGATCACCGAGGGCAAGGCCCTCGTCGTGACCGACGTCGGGCAGCACCAGATGTGGGAAGCGCAGTACTACAAGCACGATTTCCCGCGAAAGCTCATCACGTCCGGCGGGTTGGGCACGATGGGCTTCGCGCTGCCCGCGGCCATTGGCGCCAAGTTCGCCTGTCCGCAGGAAGAGGTGTGGGTCATCGTCGGCGACGGCGGCTTCCAGATGACCGCGGCCGAGCTGTCGACCTGCGCGCAGGAGGGCCTCAAGGTCAACGTGGCCGTCATCAACAACGGCTACCTCGGCATGGTCCGCCAGTGGCAGCAGTTCTTCTACGGCGGGCGGTACGCGGCGACGCCGCTGCGCAGCCCGGACTTCGTCAAGCTCGCCGAGGCGCACGGCCTGCTGGGCCTGCGCGTCACCGAACGCGAGCAGATCGCCGACGCCGTCGCCAAGGCCCGCGCCTACAAGGAGACGGTCGTCATCGACTTCCGCGTCGAGCAAGAAGACAGCGTCTACCCCATGGTCGCGGCCGGGGCCGACCTTCACGACATGATCCGCCGCCCGAGCCCCATCGTGGAGACGGCCGCCGACGAGTGAGCGGCGACGGCCCTTTCGAGCCATCCACCCCGTTTCGATACAGAATACGCACTGCAGACCCTAGAAGGACCGTCATGAGCAAGGCCACGCTTCGCACCTTCATCGCATACGTCGAGGATCTCCCCGGCGTCCTCAACCGGGTGACGTCGCTCTTCCGGCGGCGCAACTACAACATCGTCTCGCTCACCGTCGGTCGCACCGAGCGGCCGGGCGTGTCGCGCATGACGGTGGTGCTCGAGGCGGACGAGGACAACGCGCGGCGCATCGAGGCCAACCTCTACAAGCTGGTGAATGTCCTCTTCGTCGAGGACACGACGACGACGGCCACGATGGTGCGCGAGCTCGCCCTCGTGAAGGTGCGGGCCGATCCGTCGAACCGGGGCGAAGTGATGCGGCTCTGCGACGTGTTCCGCGCGCGGGTGGTCGACGTGGGGCCCGAGGCGCTGGTCGCCGAGATCACGGGCGCGGGCGACAAGATCGACGGCCTGGTGGATGTGCTCCGCCCCTTCGGCATCCTCGAGATGGTGCGCACCGGCGCCGTGGCGATGGTTCGAAGCTCCGAGGTCACGGAGTCGGGAATCCCGCGCAGCAGCACCCCCCCCTCGGCGACGACCCCGCCCACTTCACCCACCACCCCTCCCGGCGTCATCAAGGCGGCGTGAGGGGCCCCGGGCCGCACGCGGCCCACACCAAGACACGAGCATCCACCGGACACGGACAGAAGGACACGAGAAGCCATGGCAGCGAAGATCTTCTACGAAAAAGACTGTGACCTCTCGCTCATCCGCGCGAAGAAGGTCGCCATCATCGGGTACGGCTCGCAGGGTCACGCGCACGCGTTGAACCTCAAAGACAGCGGCGTCGATGTGGCCGTCGGCCTGCCGCCGGCAAGCAAGAGCGTGGCGAAGGCCAAGGCCGCGGGCATCCGCGTGCTGCCGGTCGCCGAGGCGGCGGCGTGGGCCGACGTGGTGATGCTCCTCGTGCCCGACACGACGCAGGCCAAGCTGTACGCGGCCGAGATCGCGCCGCACCTCGTCGCCGGCAACACGCTGATGTTCGCGCACGGCTTCAACATCCGGTTCGGGACGATTACGCCCGCCAAGAACATCGACGTCACGATGATCGCGCCAAAGGGCCCCGGCCATCGCGTCCGCGAGACGTTCCAGGACGGCGGCGGCGTCCCCGCGCTCATCGCCGTGCACCAGGACGCGACGGGCAAGGCCCACGCCCAGGCGCTCTCCTACGCGGCGGGCATCGGCGCCGCGCGCGCGGGCGTCCTCGAGACCACGTTCGCCGAGGAGACCGAGACCGACCTCTTTGGCGAGCAGGCCGTGCTCTGCGGCGGCGCTTCGGAGCTCGTCAAGGCTGGCTTCGAGACGCTGGTCAAGGCCGGCTACCAGCCCGAGGTCGCGTACTTCGAGTGCCTCCACGAGCTCAAGCTCATCGTCGACCTCATGTACCGCGGCGGCCTGCGCTACATGCGCTACTCGATCAGCGACACGGCCGAGTACGGCGACTACGTCTCGGGCCCACGCGTCATCGACTCCAAGGTCAAAGAGACGATGGGCACGATCCTCAAGGAGATCCAGTCGGGCACGTTCGCCAAGAAGTGGATCGAGGAGAACGAGAAGGGTCGGCCCTGGTTTCAGGCGCAGCGCGGCAAGGAGCGCGACCTCCCCTTGGAGCAGGTCGGCGAAAAGCTGCGCGACATGATGCCCTTCCTCGATCCGGTCAAGGCCCCCAAAGAAGGCCCATGAGGCCGTAGGAGCAACCCGATGGCCAGCCACACGGACGACTACGTACGCATCTTCGACACCACGTTGCGCGACGGGGAGCAGTCGCCCGGCGCGACGATGACCTCGGCGGAGAAGCTCGAGGTCGCGCGATCGCTTGCGCGGCTCGGGGTCGACGTGATCGAGGCGGGGTTCCCCGCCGCCTCGCCGGACGACCTCGCCGCGGTGCGCGCCATCGCGGAGGCCATCGGGATGCGGTCGGTCGAAGGGCGGCCATCGAGCGATCCTCCGATCATCTGCGGCCTGGCGCGGGCCAGCCGCGGCGACATCGACAAGGCCTGGGAGGCCGTGCGCACGGCGGCGCGCCCGCGGATCCACACCTTCTTGGCCACGTCCGAGCTGCACATGAAGCACAAGCTCCGGATGTCGCCCGCGGACGTGCTGACGCGCGTCAGCGACATGGTCGGGTACGCGAAGAGCCTCTGCGCGGACGTCGAGTTCAGCCCCGAAGACGCGGGCCGCAGCGCGCAGGACTTCCTTTACGAGGTGCTCGTTCGCGCCATCCGCGCCGGGGCGACCACGCTGAACATCCCCGACACCGTCGGCTACACGACGCCCGACGAGTTCGGCGCGCTCATCCGCGGCATCAAGCAGAACGTCCCGGGGGCCGACGGCGTCATCCTCTCGGTGCACTGCCACGACGACCTGGGCCTCGCGACGGCCAACTCGCTCGCCGGGATCCTCGCCGGCGCCCGCCAGGCCGAGGTGACGATCAACGGCATCGGCGAGCGCGCCGGCAACACGTCGCTCGAGGAGGTCGTCATGGCCATCGCGACGCGCGCGGCCAAGTTCAACCTCCGCACGGGGATCGACGCGACGCAGCTCGTGCGTGTCAGCCGCGTCGTCAGCTCCGTGACGGGCATCGCCGTGCCGCCCAACAAGGCGATCGTCGGCGCGAACGCGTTCGCGCCCGAGTCGGGCAACCACCAGGACCGGCTGCTCAAGCACCAGCAGACGTACGAGTTAATGCTGCCGGCGAGCGTCGGGGCCATGCAGACGCGGCTCGTGCTCGGCAAGCACTCGGGCCGGGCTGCGCTCGCCGCGCGCCTGCAGGAGCTCGGGTACGCGTTCGACGACGCGGCGCTCGATCGCATCTTCGCGCGGTTCAAGGCGCTCGCCGACCGCCGCAAGTCGGTGGCGGACGCCGACCTCGAAGCCCTCGTCCACGATGACGCGAAGCCTCAAGACGAGCTGTTCGTGCTCGACGGTCTGCAGGTCGGCTGCGGGACGCAGGGCATGGCCACGGCCACCGTGCGCCTCCGTGGACCGGACGGCGTCGTCCGCGTGCAGGCCTCCGTCGGGACGGGTCCGGTCGACGCGGCGTACAAGGCGATCGACGCGCTTCTCCAGGCGCCGTCGGAGCTGCTCGAGTTCTCGGTCCGCTCGGTCACCGAGGGGATCGACGCGCTCGGCGAGGTGACGGTCCGCGTCCGCGCCCTCTCGGGGCGCGAGGCAGCGAGCGCGCAGCACGAAGTCGCGATGCCGCCGGTGTTCCACGGCAACGCGGCGGACACCGACATCATCGTCGCCAGCGCCAAAGCGTACATCAAGGCCGTCACCCGCATGCTGACGGCCCTCGGCCTCGCCCATGGGTCGGGGGTCCCGTCGCCGCACGCGCTCGAGCGACTGGCCTCTCAACCGCCGCTTCGCGCGGCGCAGGAGGGACGCCCGTGAGCAACCCCGCCCCACGTCACGTACGGATCTACGACGTCACCCTGCGCGACGGCACGCAGCGCGAAGGGCTGAGCCTCTCGGCGGCCGACAAGATCCGTATCGCGATGATGCTCGACGCGCTCGGGGTCGCCTTCATCGAGCTCGGCTGGCCCGGGTCCAATCCCAAGGACGCCGAGGCCTTCGCGATGGCGCGCGACGTCCCCTGGGTGAACGCGTCGCTGGCCGCCTTCGGATCGACGCGCCGGGCCGGCTGCCCCGTCGATGCCGATCCTCAAGTCGAGGCGCTGCTCGCCACCCGGGCGCCGACGTGCACGATCTTCGGCAAATCGTCGCTACTCCACGTGCGCGAGGTCCTGCGGGTCGACCCCGACGAGAACCTTCGCATGATCGAGGACACGGTTCGCTACCTCGCCGCGAGCGGTCGCCGCGTCATCTACGACGCGGAGCACTTCTTCGACGGATACAAGGCGGATCCCGAGTACGCCCTCGAGACGTTGCGAGCCGCCGAGCGCGGGGGCGCCGAGCTCGTCACGGTCTGCGAGACGAACGGCGGTGCGCTGCCCTGGGAGGTCGAGGAGCAGGTGGCGAGCGTGGTCGCGGCCATGCGGCGCGTCCCCGTCGGCATCCACGCGCACGACGACACGGGCTGCGGCGTGGCCAACTCGATCGCGGCGGTGCGCGCGGGCGCCTCGCTCGTTCAAGGCACGATCAACGGCTACGGCGAGCGGTGCGGAAACGCGAACCTCTGCTCGATCATCCCGAACCTCGAGCTCAAGATGGGGATTCGGTGTCTTCGCGCGGGCGCGCTCGAGGAGTTCACCCACGTCGCCTGGCAGGTCGCCGACATCGCGAACCTCGCGCCCGATCCGCACGCCGCGTACGTCGGGCGCAGCGCGTTCGCGCACAAGGGCGGCGTGCACGTCGCGGCGATCCGCCGTCACCCGCGGGCGTACGAGCACATCGATCCGGCGCTCGTCGGCAACCGCACGCGCGTCGTCGTGAGCGAGCTCTCGGGGCGCGGCAACGTGCTCTCCAAGGCCGAGGAGTACGACGTGGAGCTCGAGGCGGGTGCCGAGTCGGCCGTCCTGCGCGGGCTGAAGGAGCGCGAGGCGAGGGGCTTCGCGTTCGAGGCGGCCGAGGCGTCGGTGGCGCTCATGATGCGGCGCGAGTCGCCGTCGTACGTCGCGCCGTTCCAGCTCGTCGAGTACAAGGTGATCGTCGGCCAGCGCGAGGGGCAAGAGGCCTTCTCGGAGGCGACGATCAAGCTGCGCGTGCGGGGCGAGGTGGTGCACACGGCGGCCGAGGGCAATGGGCCCGTCGGCGCGCTCGACGCGGCGCTTCGCAAGGCGCTGGTGGCGGCGTACCCGGGGGTGAACGGGATCCGGCTCGAGGACTACAAGGTCCGGATCCTCGACAGCGTCAACGGCACGGACGCGATCGTGCGGGTGATGATCGACTCGAGCTACGGCGAGGCGCGCTGGTCGACGGTGGGGGCGTCGTCGAACGTGCTCGAGGCCTCGTGGCTCGCGCTGGCGGACGGCATCGAATATGGGCTCGCCGAGGCACGGGCGGGCGCGGTGGAGAAAGGCGCGGCCTGATGAAGACGGCGAACATCGTCCTTTTGCCGGGTGACGGCATCGGGCCGGAGGTGGTGGGCGAGGCGCGAACGGTGCTCGAGCACGTCGCGAAGCGGTTCGGGCACAGCTTTCATTTCACGTCGCATCCCATCGGCGGTATCGCGATCGACACGACGGGCAACCCGCTGCCGCCCGAGACGCTGGCGGCGTGCGAGAAGGCGGACGCGGTGCTGCTCGGCGCGGTCGGCGGGCCGAAGTGGGACGATCCCAAGGCGAAGGTGCGGCCAGAGCAGGGGCTGCTGGCGATCCGCCGCGGGCTGGGTCTCTTCGCGAATCTGCGGCCGGTGCGGGTGCACCCGATGCTGGTGGCGTCGTCGCCGGTGAAGGCCGACCGGCTCGAGGGGGTGGATATCCTTTTCATCCGCGAGCTTACGGGCGGTCTCTACTTCGGCAAGCCCCGGCTGCGCGAGAAGGTCGGCGAGCGGACGCGCGCGGTCGACACGCTGGAGTACACGGATGAAGAGGTACGGCGCGTCGTGAAGCTCGCGTTCCGGCTGGCCCTCGGGCGACGAAAGCTCGTGACGTCGGTCGACAAGGCGAACGTGCTCGAGTCGTCGCGTCTCTGGCGGGAGATTGCGAACGAAGTGGGGGCGTCGGAGCCGTCGGTGAAGCTGGAGCATCAGCTGGTCGACTCGTGCGCGATGCGGCTCATCACGGCGCCGCGCTCGTTCGACGTGATCGTCACGGAGAACATGTTCGGCGACATCCTGACGGATGAAGCGTCGGTGCTCGCCGGGTCGCTTGGCTTGCTCCCGAGCGCATCGCTTGGGGACGGGCCGCGGGGGCTCTACGAGCCGATCCACGGCTCGGCGCCGGACATCGCGGGCAAAGGGATCGCGAACCCGCTCGGGACCATCCTGAGCTCGGCGATGCTGCTGCGGCACTCGCTCGGGCTCGAGGAAGAGGCGCGCGCGGTCGAGAAGGCGGTGGACGCGGCCGTGACGGGCGGGGCACGCACGGGCGACATGGGCGCTGACAAGCCGATCTCGACCCGCGAGATGGGCGCGGCTGTGCTGGCGGGTCTTTAGGCGGCCTGCTTGCCGCCCTAGCCTAGGGGCGGGCTTGTCAGGAGCCGGGGTTGTGGCATGGTGCCGGCCTCGCTTTAAGCGGTGGTGCGGTAGCCAAGTGGTTAGGCAACGGTTTGCAAAACCGTCATACGAGGGTTCGAATCCCTTCCGCACCTCGGAAGCCTAGCGATCAGCGGCTGACTGACCGGGCGCGGGCGCACGCTCGTCGGTCAGGAACCCTCTCGGTCGGGACCCGCCCGCCCGAGAGACTGGGACCCGACGAGCGGCCGCAAAGCCCGCCCGAGAGAGGGACCCGACGAGCGGCCGTTCAGCAAGCCAAGACCGCCCCACCAAGCCGGCCAAGGTCAAGGGGGTCGGCGGCCCCCCCGCGCCCTCATCGCAGGATCTCGACGAGAAGCACCCACGCATTCAGTGCACCCGCGGCGAAGGACACCAGCACCCCGGGGACCAGCCAATAGAGCCCCGACGGATGCCCCGAGACGAGCAGCGCGCCACTGATGACGAACGGAAGGCATGCTGCCTGCGTCCAGAGCACCCGGTTGAGGAGCCACTGCCTCGCCTCCGGATCTCGGCTCGCGCGAACCTGCGTCCTCACCGTCGCCACCCAGACAACGACGCCCGTGGCTCCGACCTCGCATCCGAATACCGCGCGACCCTGTTCGGGAACGAGACCACACGTCGCCACGACGAGGACCCCGACGAGGACGAGGAGGGTCTCCGCCGCGCGACTCGGCAAATGCGGGATGGCGAGGATCCGCGTCAGGTTGATCGAGACGGCGACGAAGAGAAGGCCCGTCAGGGCGGCCGCCGCGCCGACCTCCGCGACGAAAAAATTCTCCCAGCCCGCAGAGAACGAAGGCATCACAAGACGATTGGGATGAAGCCGTGCCGCACGAGGCGAGCGTACCACCGTGCGCGCCGCCGCCTCGTCGAGGAAGCGCCCGCCGGGGAAGCGTGCGCCCGTTCCCCGTGATAGTCCGCGGACGTTCGAGGGACCGCATCATGACTCGCGCCGATTCGCCCGACACCGACCGCGTCAAAGGACGCTTCGAGCCCATCGCCGATGCGCGCCCGGACGACGGCCCCTGGCCGGCTATGGCCTGGCCGCCGACCGTTGAGCGGCTCACCGGTCTCGTCGTCGAGCTCTTGCCCTGCGTCCCGCACCGCGACGCGGCGGCCCTGTTCGATGCCCTCGACGACGACGCCGTCTGGCGGCACATCGTGGGGCGACCGCGCGACGCTGAGGAGTTCGCCTTGACGCTCGCCAAGAGGCAGGCCGAGGGGCGGTTCATCTGGGTGGTGCGGCTGCTGCGGCCCCACGGCATGCTCGCGGCGGGGGCCGTCGTCGGAGCGTCGTCGTACCTGGACGTATCGGTGCCCGACGCGCGCATCGAGATCGGCGCCACGAGCTATGCCCCTACCGTCTGGGCGTCGAAGGTCAATCCCGACACGAAGCGGCTCCTGCTCGAACACGCGTTCGAGGTGCTCGGGGCGGGGCGGGTGCAACTCAAGACCGACGCGCGCAACGTGCGCTCGCAGCAAGCCATCGCCCGCCTCGGGGCCCGCTACGAGGGCACCCTGCGTCACCACCAGCGCCGCAGCGACGGCAGCCTGCGCGACACAGTCCTCTTCTCGATCCTACCCACCGAGTGGCCCGCGGTCCGCCAAGGCCTGCTCGCACGCATCGAAGGACGGTGACGGGCCGGCCCGGTGCGCCGCTAGTGCTGGTGCTGCTGCTTCATGCGCCGCTGCAGCTCCTCGCGTGGGACGTCCTCGACGTGCGTTGCGACCCACCACGTGTTGCCGCTCGGGTCGATGAAAGCGCCGCCGCGGTCCCCATAAAACTGGCTCGCAGGTTCGCGCTCGGGGTTCGCCCCGTGCTCGACCGCGCGCCGGTACGTCGCGTCCACGTCGGGCACGTACGCGTAGAGGTTGGCCGGTCGAGCCTTGGTCGCCTCGGGCGGCTCGCCCATCATTACGATGGAGTCGCCGATGCGCACCTCGCAATGGCCGATGCCGCCATCCGGGCGGGTCATGCGCTCGATCACCTTCGCGTCGAACACCTTCTCGAGAAACTCGATGAGCTTCGCGACGCCCGTGACGGCGAGGTACGGCGTGACGGTGTGATAGCCCTCCGGCGGGTTCTTGATCGGCATGCCGGAGTTTACTCCGCGCCGACTGGTTCTGCCTCCGGTGAAGCGGCAATAGCCCCGTCCCCCGCAGCAATCCCGTGCCCCGACGAGGCCGCAAATCCGGTGGGGAGCTCGAGGGGAGCGGAGGTCGCTGCCCTCGACCGAGACTCGTCTGGAGCGGACGCGGTTCCCATCGACCGAGATCCCCGGAGGATGTGCTCGGGTGGTGCGTGCAGATCGCGCACGATGCCGAGCGCCGCGAACAGGCGCAGCACGTAATAGGTCACGTCAATCTCCCACCAGAAGAAGCCCTGGCGTACCGAGCGCTGGTAGTGGTGATGATTGTTGTGCCACCCCTCGCCGAGGGTGATCAGCGCGAGCAGAGCGTTGTTGCGGCTGTCGTCGGTGGTCGCATAGCGGCGCGATCCGAAGGTGTGCGACAGCGAGTTTATCGTGAATGTGCCGTGCCAGAGTAGCGACGTCGAGACGAGGAAGCCCCAGACGAGCGCGAACCACCCGCCCACGAGAAAGAGACCCACGCCGAGCGCCGCGGGCGGCGTCCACCACCAGCGATCGAGCCAGACGAGCTCCGGGTACCGGCTCAGGTCGCGCACGCGGCTCTCGTCGGTCGCCTCGTATTTCGCGGCGAGGATCCAGCCCACGTGGCTCCAGAACAAGCCGTCGCGCGCGACGGAGTGCACGTCGCCCGGTTGATCCGAGAACTTGTGGTGAATGCGGTGGTGCGACGCCCACCAGAGCACGCCCTTCTGCGAGCTCGACATGGCAAGGACCGCGAGGACGAACTGCCCGGCGCGGCTCGTACGAAACGAGCGATGGGAGAAGTACCGGTGGTAGCCGGCCGTCACCCCGAACATGCGGACGGCGTAGAGGGCCAGCGCGAGGGCGAGGCCCTTCCACGACCAGCCAAGGGCGATGACCCCGACCACGGCGGCCAGGTGAACCGCGACGAAAGGAGCGGCCTTGAGCGCCGAGATCCTGTGACCTGAGTCGTCCGAGTCGTAAGCCACCGCCATGCTCGGGAGCGTAGCGCCGCGACGCCGCGCCTTCGGTCAGCTTCCCGTCATCCGCACATGCACTTGCACATGCGCGCGTGTGACGGACATGGAACGAACGCAAGGCGTGATTATTCGCAATCGAGCTCGTCGTAGTAGATGACGTCGTACGCGCCGGCGTCGTCCGTGCGCGTCTCGACCCAGGCGACGTCCCAGCGGGCGCTCGAGGCGCCGATATACGAGGGGCTGGCTGCCGCGTTGGTGAAGCCCTGGCGTTGGGAGAGCAGGGCGCCCGTGCCCGATTGGGAGCCATGGATGGCCCCCGTCGCATCGAACCACAGCATGTTGAGGCCCGGCGTGAGGGTGCCGCCGTCGTCGGCCGGCGCGAGGCCCGGGCCGAGCAGCATGATGTTGTCGCCCGACCAGACGGATCCGCATGGGATCCCGTCGGGCGCCGTGAAGACGTTGGTAAAAGACTCGACCGCGTTCAGCGAGGGCGCCGTCGCGCCATCCGGCGAAGCTTGCGGCGATGGGGTCCAGGTGGCGAGGCCCCCGTAGGGTACGGCGCCCGCGAAGTACTGGATGGCCGTGACGTACCCGCCGACGCTCACCTGCTGCTCGAGCGCGATGTCGGCCGCCGCCGTCGAGGTGTTCGGAGCGATCGACTCGACGGTGCCCGACGTCCCCGACAAGACGGCTCGGGGCAACGGCCGGCTCGGCACGGAGGCGTCGTCGGCCACCGACCACTCGGAGAGCCCGGGCGAAGACGGGTCGTCGGTGTCGAAGACGTACACGCGCCCGTTCGCTTGGAAGAGCCGCGGGTCGTTCAGGGCGTCGACGTTCGGGCTGGTTGCGAGGGTCTCGAGCGTGGCCGGCGACGCGCTCGGTCCTCCGGTCGCCACGCCCACCCCGAGCACGTACTGCGAGGCGTTCGCGTCCGCCGGGGTCGACGCCGGGTACGTGACCGCCACGAAGAGGGAAGGAGGGCTGCCCGCGTCGGCATTCGGCGAGTCGAGCGGGAGGACTCGGATGGCGTCCACTTCGGGCACCTGCGCGGACTCGGCGAACACGGCGTACGGCGGCGGCACGGGGCCGGCCGCGGCCAGGGAGTCGGGCAGGACGTAGGCGGAGAAGGCGCCAAGGGTGCTCCCGCTATCGCCGGCCGGGGCGTACGCGAGGACGGTCGTCGCGGGCTCGACGCCCGCTCCGCCCCGCGCCCAGCCGGCGTACTCGGATCCGGCGACGATCGGCGCGTCGAGCTGCGTGAATGTCGGGGCGGTCGCGCCCGCGTCGGCCGTGTCGATCGTGTACGAAGAGAAGGCTACGCCGCTCTTGGCCTTGCCGACGATGACGCGCGCTTGCGGTCCGGGCCCGGAGACGACGGACAAGGCGCCGCGGACCCTGCGATCTCCGGCGGCGAGCGTGTCGAGGAGCCGCGGTCCGGCGTAGCGCCACGTCGTGCAAGAGAGCGGCGTGGCGGCGTCGATCGGGCCCACCTGCGCGTCCGCGGGCGCCTGTCCGTCGAACGCGAACCCTGCCTCGGCGGTCCCCGCGTCGCCCGTCAGAACGATTGGGCCCGCGTCGCCGGTGGCGCCCGACGAGAAGTCGCCGAGCAGCGACGCGCAACCGGCGATCGCGAGGGCGCCGGCCGTGACCGAGAGGATGGCCGTCCTCGCGAGCACGCCCGTCACTCCGACCCGACTTCAGGGAGCGCGGGGCGCACGCGGACGCTGTCCCACCGCGCAAGCTGGACCATCCCGGCGGGCGCACCGCGCGGCTTGCTCACGTCACGCGCGCGGCAGAAGTGGACGTCGACCTTCGACGACCCGCGCGCCTTGGAGTACCAGGCGGCCGCCGCGGCCGCGCTCGCGATGACGTCGCGCGGCACGTCGCCGCCGCTCGGGTTGCGCACCACCACGTGGCTGCCGGCCGTCCCGCCCGCGACATGCAGCCATACGTCGTGCGGCTCGGCGACGTCGAACGTCAGGTGGTCGTTGTCCTCGTCTCCGCGGCCGACGAGGACGTCGAAGCCGCCCAAGCGGAGGGTCCGATACGGCCTGCCCTTGCTGCCCACGCCCTGATTGTAGTTGAAACGGCGGCCCCCTTGGACGGCGGCTATGCACAATCGAGCACCAGGGCGCCCTGGACTTCGCCTCGGGCGAGGCGATCGAGCGCTTCGCTGGCCTGGGCGAGGGGGAGCACGTCGCGCTCGGGGCGGATGGGAATGCGGGCGGCGAGATCGAGGAACTCCCGGGCGTCGTCGCGCGTGAAGTTGGCGACGCTGCGGACCGACCGCTCCCACCAGAGGTCGCCGTACGGGATCTCCGGCACGCGGTCGAGGTGGATGGCGTTGATGGCGACGGTGCCGCCCCGGTCGAGCGCCCGGAGCGCCGCGACGACCACGGCGCCCACGGGCGCGAAGGTGACGGCCGCGTCGAGCGGCTCCGGTGGGCGGTCGTCGTAGCCGCCAGCCCACTCGGCGCCGAGCGCCCGAGCACGCTCCTGTTCGGCCGTCGCGCGCGTGCACACGAAGACGCGGCAGCCCCAGTGGCGCGCCACTTGGATCGCGAGCGTCGCCGACGCCCCGAAGCCGTAGAGGCCCAGGCGACCCCCCGGCCGGATGCCGCTGACCTTGAGCGAGCGGTAGCCGATGACGCCCCCGCATAGCAGGGGAGCCGCGTCGAGATCGGCGAAGCCTTCAGGCAGGCGAAGGGCGAAGTCGGCGCGCGCGACGACATGCGTGGCGTATCCGCCATCGCGGTCCCAACCCGTGAACTCGGCCGAGGCGCACAGGTTCTCGTGCCCGTCGCGGCAGTGGGTGCAGGTCCCGTCGGTCCCTGCGAGCCAGGCGACGCCCGCGCGGTCGCCCGCCGCCCACCCGCCGACGCCCTCGCCGATGGCCTGCACGCGGCCGACGATCTGGTGCCCTGGAATGACGGGCAGCTTGCGCGCGGGGATCTCTCCTTGGCAGATCTGCAGGTCGGTGCGGCAGACGGCGCACGCCGTGATCCGGAGCAAGACTTCGCCGGCGCGCGGCGTGGGATCCGGCCGCTCGACCGTCCGAAGCTCGCGCGTCCCCGGGGGACCGGCGCGCACGAGCTCCACGGCGCGCATGAAGCCCCTCAGCCCCGCACGAGGCGGCGAACGCCCGAGTCGCCGGCGACGAGCACGACGTCCGCGCGCCCGACGAAGAGCCCCGTCTCCACGACGCCGGGAATGTCGTGCAGGGCGCGATCGAGGGCGCCCGGTGCCTCGATGGCGCCGGCGGCGAGGTCGTAGATCAAGTTGCCTGCGTCGGTGCGAACGGGGCCGCCGTCGCGCTGGCGCAGGACGGGGTTGCCATAACGAGCAAGCGCCGCCCGGGTGGTGCCCCGCGCGAAGGTGAGCACCTCGATGGGCACCGACCAGCGCTCGCCGAGGCGCGTGGAAAGCTTCGTGTCGTCGACGATGATCACGTTGCGCCGCGACGCGAAGTTGATGATCTTCTCTCGCGTATGGGCGGCGCCTCCGCCCTTGATGAGGTCGAGTGCTGCGCTCACCTCGTCCGCGCCATCGACGTTGACGTCGATCGCCCAAGGGCCCTCATCGTCCAGCAGGGTGATCCCGACGCTCGAGGCGAGCGCCCGCGTCCCCTCCGACGTCGGCACACCGACGAGCTTCAGCCCGGCCCTGACGCGCGCCCCAAGCTCCTCCACGAAGAGCTTTGCCGTCGAGCCCGTGCCGAGGCCCACGACGAGCTGTCCGTGAGCGCCTGCTCCCCCCGCGGGCAACTCATCTAGGGCGGCCTGGGCGGCCCGTCGTTTCGCGTCTTCTCCGGCCACGGTTGACGTTGGGATGTAGGCCTTGTCCACCCGCGCTGCAAGCGGCGGCGTGGCTTGGGGCCGCCCTTTACATGCTCGATCCGGTGCTTATTTCTGAGCGTGCCAGCTCGAAGGGAACGGGTGGCTCCCCACGGCGACGTGGGCCGCCCTCCAGCCGACCGGCGTAGTTGCGGCCTCGCGGGCTTGCCGACGGGTGTCCCGCCTGCGCCCGGCGGGTCTCGCACGTTGCCACGCGCCCGAGGCGCGAGAAGAACACCCACCCAAGGAGACGATCATGACCACCGCATGGAGAGACCTCAGCGACGCACTGCGAACATTCGACTTTATCAACCGACACGCCGAGTTCGTGTTCGACGATTGGCCCGGCCTTGCTCTCGAGCGATGGCCGCGCCTGAGGTCCGCCGCGCGCGCCGCGTGGCCGGCCGTCAACGTGTTCGAGACCAAGGAAGCTTTCGTCTACAAGGCCGAAGTCCCGGGTCTCGCGGAGGGCGACGTGGGCGTCCACGTCGAGGACGACGCGCTGCTGCTGCGCGGCGAGCGCAAGAGCGACGTCCCCGAGGGCTACACCGTGCACCTGCGTGAGCGCGGTCCCATTGCGTTCGCGCGCAAGTTCCCGCTGCCCGGCCGCGTCGACGCCGAGGGTGTCTCGGCGTCGCTGAAGGACGGCGTGCTCACCGTCACCCTCCCCAAGGCCAAGGACGCGCTGCCGCGTCAGATCGCCGTCAAGGCCGGCTGATCGAAGAAATCTAGAAAGGAAATGGGAAAGACCATGAGCATCCTAACGAGAGATCGAAACGAAACTTCGAACGACAAGCCGGGCTACCCGGTGCGAACCGTGGCGCCGCTGGTCGACGTCTTCGAGAACGCCGAGGAGGTGCTCGTCGTCGCCGATGTTCCCGGCGTCGGGGTCGACGGCGTCGACGTGCGCGTCGAGAACGGCACGCTCACGCTCCAGGCGAAGCACCCTTCCCGTCAGGAGCAGAGCGGCCCCGCCCTCGCACGCGAGTACGACGAAGTCGATCGCGCGCGGAGCTTTCGCATCCCTGACGGCATCGACACGGGCCGGATCAGCGCCGAGGCCAGAAACGGGACGGTCCTCGTCCGCCTGCCCAAGGTCGCCGCGGTCAAGCCGCGCAAGATCGACGTCCGCGCAAGCTAGTGCACCGCCGTCGAGATGAGCTCAAGGTTTGCTGTCATCCTGAGCGAAGCGAAGGACCCCACCGAGAGCGCGGAAGGGCGTCGTCCATGCGGTCCCTCGCTGCGCTCCGATTTGCTAGTACCTCGACCCTCGACTCTCGAAACCTCTGCGTCGAGGTACTAGAGGCTAGAACGTACCCAGCGCCCCGATGCCGCCTGGGCTGACGCCGAGCGAGATGTGCAGCTTGTCGACCAGATCGATCTGGTCGGGCGGGATCTCGGACGGCGAGAAGGGGTGGTACGCCTTCTTGTAGCGCTCCCAGGCGTGCGTCGCGGAGTAGGGGCGGGAGAAGATCTGAATCAACGTGACGATCTCGCCCGCGCCCATGCTGAGCCATCCGCCGAGGGGTTGGTGGAAGCCCCAGATGAGGACGGAGTTTGCCCCGACGTTGACGACGGTGTTCAGGACGAAGGGGATCGCCGAGTGCCAGAAGGCCTCTTCGCTGGAGGTCGCCTTGATGAGGTACTCGGCGTGGCGGCGCCGGTCGTACTTGCCGAGCGGCGTGGTGCCGTCGTAGGCGTCGAGGGTGGCCGTGGCGTCGGCCATCGTGTTCGGCTGGATGAGCATGTTCATGAAGGCGAGCGTGCCGACGACGGCGCCGACGCCTGAGATTTCTTGGAGGTTCTGCTTCGGCGCCGCCGCCGTCAGAGACCACTCTCCGGCCGCCAGCCAGGCGAAGCCCCACGTCCAGCCCGTTTGCCAGCGCTCGGTTGGACCTTCGATGCGGGCGATCTCGGCGCTGAGCCACGCGTAGCGGGCGTCGTCGTCGATCGTGCTCGCGGAAGCGCCCTTCGGCACGGAAGCCGACGACGGGTGCTCCGGGTGCTCCGCCTCCCCCTCTTTGTCTTCGTCGGAGGCCGATTCTTCTTGCGCCGCCGCCCCTCGACACGTCAGCAGGACTGCGACTGCGGCAGCCGACACGAGCCATGAACGCATGCCAGATCCTCCCGCTCCCCGGCGGA
>Ga0302325_10001439_pt1 | contig 60711 bp, 50 predicted proteins | sample Palsa_T0_2_FD_201948 | JGI IMG/M metagenome (GOLD analysis project Ga0302325, IMG submission 201948) | Peat permafrost microbial communities from Stordalen Mire near Abisko, Sweden - Palsa_T0_2 | ecosystem: Environmental > Terrestrial > Soil > Palsa > Peat permafrost | place: Sweden: Abisko...
GTTCCCACTCGGCCATAAACCGCCTTCGCTCGTCCACTCGACAGGTCTCCTTCCAGGCCAAAGCGCTCCCTCCTTGGCCCTAAATTCCACCTATCAGCGATGTCCTCGGTCTGATCTGTCAGCCATCTCCCCGGTCCGTACCCGGCCCCCTAGACACCTGAACAAACGAGCAGTAACACTGCGGCGCGCGCCATGTACGCCGAGCTCGTTTGCCGTTCCAACTTCTCTTTCCTCGAGGGCGCCTCCCACCCGGAGGAGCTCGTTACACGGGCTGCCGAGCTGGGGCTGTCCGCCCTGGCGCTCACGGACCAGGATGGGCTCTATGGCGTCGTCAAGGCGCACCTCCAGGCGCGCGCTCTCGGACTGAAGCTACTCGTCGGAAGCCGGCTCACCCTCACCGATGGCCCCCAGGTGGTGGCCCTGGTGCAGGACGCCCGAGGCTACGCCCACCTCTGCCAGCTCATCTCACAGGGACGGCTGGCCCACCCCAAGGGCCAGGCGGGGGTGCCCTGGCAAGCGCTCGCCGAGCGCGCCGAGGGGCTGCTCCTGGTGCTTCCCTCGCCGGCACCGCACCAGCAGGTGGCGCCGCTGGCCGAAGCCTTCCCGGGACGCTTCTACGTCGGGTTGTGTCGAACGCTCTCGGCCGGTGACGAGGCGCGGCTGCAGGAGGCGCTCGCCCTTTCGCGCAGGCTCGACTTGCCGTGCTGTGCCCACAACGATGTGCACACCCACGCCCGCGAGCGCCAGCCGTTGCAGGACACCCTGGTGTGCATCCGCCACGGAGTGACAGTGGCCGCGGCTGGCTTCCGTCTCTTTCCGAATGCCGAGCGCACCCTGAAGGCTTCTCTGGAGATGACACGGCTCTTCCAGGACTTTCCCGAGGCAGTGGGCCGGACGCTGGAGGTGGCCGACGCCTGTCACTTCTCGCTCGACTCCTTGCGCTACCAGTTTCCCCAAGAGGACTTGCCCGAGGGGCAGACTCCCCAGAGCTGGCTCACCGCCCTGGTGGAGGAGGGCCTCTGCACGCGCTACCCGGACGGCGTTCCCGAGGCGGTGCGTCGTCAAATCGCGCACGAGCTTGACCTCATCGACCGCCTGCAAGTCGTCGGCTACTTCCTGGCGTTGCATGACATCGTCCGCTTTGCGCTTTCGCGCGGCATCCTCTGTCAGGGACGGGGCAGCGCTGCCAACTCTGCCGTCTGCTACGCGCTTCGAATTACAGCCATCGACCCGGTCCGCATGGGGCTGCTCTTCGAACGCTTCCTCAGCCTGGAACGTCCCGAGCCGCCGGACATCGACGTGGACTTCGAGCACGAGCGGCGCGAGGAGGTGCTCCAGTACGTCTACCGCAAGCACGGACGGTCCCGGGCGGGCATGGTGTGCGAAGTCATCTGCTACCGGGGCCGCTTGGCCATCCGCGAGGTGGGCAAGGTGCTCGGCCTGTCGCTGGACCAGGTGGACCGGCTGGCCCGCGTCACCGAGATGACCGGCTCCACCGCGCTGGAAACCACCCAGGTGCGCGAAGCGGGCCTCCGGCCGGAGGAGGAGGGTGTCCAGCACACGCTGGCCCAAGCAGCAGCGCTGGAGGGCTTTCCCCGTCACCTCTCCATTCACGTGGGTGGCTTCGTCATCACCCATGGGGAGCTGTCGGAGATTGTTCCCGTGGAGAACGCGGCGATGGCCGACCGCACCGTGGTCCAGTGGGACAAGGACGACCTCGCCGCCTTGGGCATCTTCAAGGTGGACCTGCTCGGGCTGGGGATGCTCACCGCGCTCAGCCGCGGCTTTCGGCTCGTGGAACAGCACGAGGGCAAGCGGCTCACGCTCGCCACGCTCCCTCCGGAGGACCCCGAGGTGTACGAGATGCTCGGGCAGGCGGATGCAGTGGGCGTCTTCCAGGTGGAGAGCCGGGCGCAGATGAACCTGCTTCCCCGGCTGCGCCCGAGAAGCTTCTATGACTTGACCATTGAGATTGCCCTCATCCGGCCAGGGCCCATCCTGGGTGACATGGTCCATCCCTTTCTCCGGCGCCGGGAGGGACTGGAGGACGTCACCTACCCCTCAGAAGAGGTGAAGGCCATCCTTGAGAAGACGCTCGGGATTCCGCTCTTCCAGGAACAGGCCATGCGCCTGGCGGTCACTGCTGCGGGATTCAATCAGGGAGATGCGGACGCGCTCCGGCGCGCGCTGATGCACAAGCGGGCCTCTACGCTCCTGCCCACCTGGCGAGCCCGCTTCATCGAGGGCTGCGTCCGGCGCGGCTACACCCACGACTATGCCGAGCGCTGCTTCGAACAATTCAAGGGGTTCAGCCACTACGGCTTCCCAGAGTCCCACTCCGCTTCCTTCGCCCTCATCGCTTATGCCTCTGCCTACCTCAAGCACTACCACCCGGCGGCCTTCGCCGCGGCGCTGCTCAACAGCCAGCCGATGGGCTTCTACGCGCCGCACACCCTGGTGGAAGACGCCCGTCGCCACGGGGTGGCGGTGCGGCCGGTGGACGTGCAGTACTCGGACTGGGACTGCACCCTGGAGGACGGCGCGCTGCGCCTCGGCCTCCGGGAAGTCCGCGGCCTGCACCAGGCGCACGCTCAGGCGGTAGAAACCGCGCGTCCTGCCGGGGGCGACACGGACTTAGGCGCGCTGGTGCGGCGCACGCGGCTTTCCCGCAGCGCGCTGGTGCGGCTCTCGCGTGCCGGGGCGCTCGACGGACTGTGTGGAGACCGCCGGCAGGCGGAGTGGGAAGTCCAGGCGCTGAGCACCACCGACGCCGGCGACCTCTTTCACGGCGAGCTGCTCGACACCTCGCCCCAGCCCGGTGGAAAGCCAAGTCTGGTGGAGCGGGTGGTGGAGGACTACCGACACACCGGACTCTCGCTGGAGAAGCACCCGGTGGCGCTCTTGCGAAACCATCTCACCGCCCAGCGCGCCCTGTCCGCGGCCGAGCTCCAAAACGCACCCCACCGCTCGCGAGTCCGCGTCGGCGGTCTGGTGACTTGCAGGCAGCGGCCGCCCACCGCCAAGGGGGTGGCGTTCCTCACCCTCGAGGACGAGACGGGGATGGCGAACCTGGTGGTGCCGCCCCAGACGTTCGAGCGACAGCGCTCGGTGGTGCTCGGCTCGAGCTTCCTGCTCGCCGAGGGAAGGGTGGAACGCACGGGGCAGGTGGTCAATGTGAAGGTGAGTCGCGTCTTTGCGCTCTCGCTCCACGCACCCTCCCGCCAGCTTGCGCTCCTCGACATCTAGGTCCCACGCCCCCCCCCGCGCGCCATCGCCGGGGAAGCCAAGCCGGGGGCCGAGGAGCGCTTAATGCCAGTTCACTTGTTGCAGACATTTCGCGTTGAGCTCACGCGCTTTCGGCTCCTTCATCACCAGGCCCTGCTCGAGCAGCTTCTCCACCTCGTCCAGGGTGTACTCGGTCCGCAACCGAACGACCACGCAGCCGCAGTACTTGTCGACTTTCTCCTTCATTGGAGAAGCGTTCGGGTCGACCCCCTTCTGCTTCAGGGCAGCCGACATGCCGGAGACGCAGGAGGCTCTCATCCTCGCGTAACCATTCTGCTTGTTGTCGTCGCGTCCGGTGACGGTATCGGCGAAACCGTTGAGGAATGAAACGAGACCGATGGCCAGCCCGCCCATCACGCTGAGCACCAGCAGGGGCTTCTTCGCGACGCGGGCTGCCAGGGACGAGGGGTCCGCACCCGGGAGTGCGCCGCGCTTCATCCAGATGATGGCCGTCCAGGCAAAATAGATGAGCGGTGGCAGCGCGACACCGAGGAGGAAGTAGACGACGGCCTCGGCGCGCGAGCGTTGTCTCCCAGACGTCCAGCAGGAGTAGGCGAGCGCCAGCAATGCCGCGCTCGGGAAGAGCATGACCACCGTGGAGATGAGTTGACTCCTTCGGTACCAGTTGGCCATTCGAGTCCCCCTCCAAAGGATGCCCTGTCACGGACAGGGTCCAGACGCCCTTTCCGACGGTGAGTTTTAAGGATGGGCGTAAAGGTCTGTCACCGACGGGTGTCGCGCGGCGATGTCTGTCAAAGGCTCGAGCCCCCGGACGGACGCTGGGACTCGCCGTCTCACCCGATAATCATGTCCTCGCGCTCCAGCGTTCCGCCTGAAAAGCGACTGAGGTTGAAGCGGTTGAAGAGTTCGTCGTCTTGGCCGCTCACCATCCACTCCGCCATTCGCTCCGCCACCGCCGGAGCCATCATGAAGCCGTGGCCGACGAAGCCCGACATCTGGAGCAGGTTCTCCAGGCCCGGCGTCCGGCCGAGGATGGGGTTGTTGTCCGGCGTCACGTCGTAGCAGCCCGCCCACTGTCGGAGGACTTTCACCTTGCCGAGGATGGGAAGCTGCTCGGTGAGCGCGCGGCCAAAGCGGGCCAGGAACCGCAGCGTCGAGCCCTGCTCCAGCGCCACCGGTTCGCGCGGGTCGCCCATTCCGCCCACAATCTCCCCCCGCATCGACTGGCTGAAGTAGAGCCCGGTGTCGAGGACCGAGACGAGTGGGCCGAGAAACGGCTTGAGCGGCTCGGTGCTGAGAATCTCGTGGCGGTGGGGCTGGTTGGGCAGCTCCACCCCTGCCAGCTCGGCCACCTTCGGACTCCAGGCCCCCGCGGCCAGCACCACCGTCTTGGCCGAGATGGTGCCCCGGTCGGTCTGTACCTCGCGCACCAGGCCCGAGGACGTCACCAGGCCCGTCACCTCGGTGAAGGTCTCCACCCGGACGCCGCGCTTCTCGGCCGCCTGGGCGTAGCCCCACATGAAGGGCCAGGGGAAGATGACGCCGTCCTCCGGATGGTAGGCGGCGAGCAAGACGTTCTTGAGCGTGAGCTCTGGGACCAGGTCCCGAGCCGCGTCGGGGGCGAGAATCTCGGTGCGCACGCCGTGACGGTTGTGGAGCTGGGCATTGCGCTCCAGCCGCTCGGCGATGGCCGCGCTCTTGGCCAGGAAGAGGTAGCCGCCCTGACGCAGCCAGATGTTGATACCCATCTCGCCGGCGAACTGCTTCATCAACTCCACCGAGCGCTTGGCGAGCTCGATGTTGGCCTCGGTGCCCCACTGCATGCGAACGCCACCGCCGTTGCGGCCCGAAGCACCGGCGCAGAGGTAGCCCTTCTCCAGCACCACCACGTCGGTGCAGCCACGCTTGGCCAGGTTGTGCGCCAGCGCGAGCCCCATGACGCCGCCGCCGATGATGACGACGTCAGCGCGGGCGGGAATGGGCTCCTTGGAGCGGAGGGCATCTGGAGCGGGGCCGGCGGAAAGCGGAACGCCGCCCAGCGGGGCCTCTGTTTCATCGACGTCGAGGCTGGCCAGCACACTCAGCTCGGTCGGCTGAAGGGGCGGACGAGGGGTGAAAGGAAGCACGGCCTCGGGGGAGACGCCCGGTGTGCGCGCCAGCAGCTGGGCCACCGTGGTGAGACAGCTCTTGCCTTGGCAGATGCCCGTCCCGAAGCCGGTGTAGCGCTTGATACTCTCCACGTCGCGGAAGCCCTTGGCAATTGCACCCTCGACGTCGTCGACGGTGACGTCTTCGCACGGACAGACGAGAGCCTTGCTCACGGCCGTACCTCGCGGATGAGTGCCGCGGCCGCTCGGCGGCCGGACTCTGCGGCCCGAGCAGCCGTCGTCCCGCCGAGCGCGTTGCCAGCGACGAAGACGCCCTCGGCCCGGGTCCGCCCTTCGGCATCCGCCTCGACGACGAAGACGCCGAGCTCCGGGTGAAAGACGACACGGGCGCCGGCGTGACGCGCCACCTCGTAGGCCGGCGCCGGGGGCACCGAGAGGACGACCGCGTCGCAGGCCACCTTCTTCCGGCCGCGGACGAGCTCGACGCTGAGGGCCTGCACCCAGGTGCGTCCATGGGCCTTGAGAAGCTTTCCGGCCATCGCTCCCTTGGCGGGGGACGACGAGGTGTCCAGGACCAGGGCCGGCCGCGCCCCGGCCTCCTCGAGAAGTGTCACCAGCGCGGGGAGCTCGGGTCCGTGGCCCACCACCGCCGGGGCGTCGCCCACAAGCACGCCCCGACGGCGCACCAGGTCGCTGACGGCCCGTCCGCTGAAGATGCCGGGTAAGTCGTTGTCCTCGAAGGGGAGAAGGGGCGCATGGCCGCCGAGGGCGAGGAGGAAGCGCCGGGAGCGGACGAGCATCAGGCGCGGACCTTCCGGGCCGGAGGAGACGGCAGCCAGAAACCTTCCCTGGGCACCGGTGAAGAGCCCGAGCACGGTGGTGAGCAGCCGCACCGTGCCGCTCCCCTGGGGCAGGAGCAGCGTCGCGGGCGTGCCGGCCTCGGGTGCGCCGAGTCGCCAGCGGCCGCCGAGCGCCTCCTCGCGCTCGAGGAGGACGAAGGGGACACCGGCGGCCCCCAACGCCTCTGCGGCGGCAAAGCCCGCCGCCCCGCCGCCGGCGATGGCCACCTCCGTGGTCAAGAACTCCGGCTGAGCGCGCGTCGGGGCCACCTCGTCCGGCAAGAGGCCCAGTCCGGCCAGGTGGCGGGCCACCTTGGCCATCACCCGGTCCGCTACCGGGACGCCGGCAAACATCGCGTGGTGGTCCAGGCCCGAAGGGAACAGCCAGTCGATGGCGGAGAAGACGTCCACCTTGGCCGACGGGTAGCTGTTCTGTCGCTGCAGCCTCATGCCACCCCGCGCCGGCACGCGGCAGGAAAAGAGGTTGGGCGTCCCGTCCACGCGCATGAGGCACTGCGAGCACCCGGCGGAGAGGCAGAAGGCACCGCGCGGGCGGTGGTACTTCACACTCCGGGCAAGCACGCTGTGTCCAGCGGCGAGGAGCGACACCGCCACCGGCTCGCCCTCCTGCGCCGGGACCGGCACCCCCTCGAAGTCGAGGGTGATGGCGCGTTCGGCGGGCACGGGGACGAGGCGGCGCATCCTTCCCCCCTTCTACGCCAGGGTGCGCGCGCCCGGGGCTGCGAAAAGCGCTGGCGCCCCCCGTCGAGGGACGCCCTCCTCCGTCGGGGACGAGGCGGGCGCTGTGCTTTTCAGAAGACGAAGCAGTCGAGCAGAAACAGGACGAGCAGGAAGAGGCCCATCAGCCCCTTGCCAAGTGAGCCGACCAGGACCCCGAGGCCAGCACCGACGCCGGACTTCACCGCCTCGGCTGGACTGCGACGCGAGAGCACGAGCTCCCCGAGCGCAGCCCCCACCACCGGCCCGAGCAAGAGTCCCGGGAGTCCGAAGAAGAGGCCGACCAACCCTCCTAGGACTGCGCCCCACACGCCGGCCTTGGTGGCACCGGCGCGGCGGCTGGTGATGGCCGTGGCGGCAAAGTCGAAGACGAAGCCCAGCGCGGCCACCAGCGCGAAGACACCCACCGTCCACCAGGAAAGGACGCCGGGGACCATCAGCTTGTGCACGAAGGCGCCGAGCGCCATCAACGGCAGTCCGGGGATGGCCGGCAGCCAGACGCCAACGAAGCCGACGACCAGCAGCACCACCGACAGCACCCATCCGAGCCACGGCATACCGTTTCTCCTTGGGCTCGACGCTGAAGCGGTCCCTGCCCCCCTCGGGCGTCCTCAGAGGGTGAGGTGCCGGCCCGTCTGGCGGCGGGTGTAGATGCTGAAAGTGGCAGTCACCTCGCCCACGCCCATGTTTCCCGACTCGCCGATGCCCGAGGCGCCGAACTCCTCCCACTCCAACGCCGAGTCGGTGCCGTCGTTCTCCTTGAGCATCCCGCCCAGCGTCCGGCGTCCGAGCTGCAGCTTCGCGTCATCGCGGGTGAAGAGCGCGGTCGCCAGGTCATGCGGGTTCTCGAAGAGGCAGAAGCGCACGTAGGACTCGAAGTCCGGCATGTCCATCCCGACCAGAATCGGCATGAAGAACTCGGTGGTGGCCAGACGAAAGTCACCCATGCCCTTGCCGTCCCAGTTCACCTTCACCGTTGTGTCCGGCCGGATGCGCAAGAGCACAGGCTTCACCGCTTCGGAGTTTTCGCCGTACACCCCCTCGGCGCGGCCGCCCTCACGGAGCACGCTCACCCCGGGCTGTGTCTTGGCCGCGGCCACAATATCCACCAGCGTCTGCGCCTTGTGCACCAAGAGTGGACTGAGCACCTTGTCGTCGGTGGCCTCGCGCGGGTCGGCTACCCGCCAGCTCCCCATCTCCTCGTCGATGAGGCGCAGCAGGGTGTCGAGCGTCTTGGTCGAGCCGGCCACGCCGTGGAGCGAGGTGCACTTGTGGGAGCCGAAGCCAAGCTTGGAGTAGGTGAGGCGGATGGCGATTTTCTTCAGCTCGGTGTCGCTGAAGCCGTCATCCACCCAGCACCAGTTGCAGCCGCCGCCCTCGAAGCGCAGGCGATTCAACCCCCGGCCGGCCTGAATCTTTCGCGCCGTCTCTGAGGAGCCTGTCACCGCCACCACCGCCACCCGAGGGTCGGTGGCCAAGGAGGCGATGCCGCCCCCGAAGCCCTCCACCTTTTGAACGTAGGCCGGGTCTGCGCCCGCGGCCACCAGCATGCGAATCATTGTTGTGTTGCTCAGTGCCGCGAAGGGATGGCCCTTGAAGATGAAGGGCACGCCGGCCAGGTAGGCGCCGATGAGGTGAATGCCCGGAATGCCGTAGATGAAATTCATCGGTGAAATAATCACGCTCACCCCGGCGGGAAGGTAGGCGTTCCGCCAGTAGGTGTGGCCCTGCGTCATCGGCGGCAGCATCTCGCCCTGGACGCATGCCTCGGCCGAGCCCTCCAGGTGGTCCGCCGCGCGCTTGGCCTCGAAGAAGTCCTTCTGCGCCTCGAGTCGCGTCTTGGGAATCTGCTGGCGAATCTCTCGCAGGCAGTCCTCGGTGAAGTAGTCGAGCATCCGGCTCCAGTTCTTCACCACGTGCTTCCGGTAGGTGTAGACCTCGCTCGCCCAGCTGAGGCTCTTCCAGGCGGCATCGGCCGCGCCCACGGCTTGCTCCACGTCCTCCTTGCTCGAGGCCGGCACCTCCATGAGGGGGATTCTGCGGTCGGCCAGGCTCTGGAGCACCGCCATCTCTCCCTTCGCTGGAAGCCTCCATTCGCCCGCGATGAGGTTGGTCACCCGGGTGGGCTTCTCGCCCGGCCGCTGGGCGATGTTTCCACCGTGGCAGAAGAGGTAGGGCCGCAGCGCTTCTAGGTCCTTGTCCGAGAGCAGGTTGGAGAAGAGCGAATGCCCCTTGCGGCGCTCCGGGTAGAGGGCGGCCAGCGGGTCCGGGCCCACCTGGCCAGCCGCGTTGAAAGCGGCGATGGCGGCGGTGAGCTTCGGGAAAGAGGTAGTGAGAGACATCGAGCGGCTCCGCTAGAGGGGTGAAGGGAGAAGTCCCTATAGCGCCGTCGGGTTGTGCCGCTCAAATGAGGCGCAAGCCGAACCAGCGCTTCACCCCGGCGGCCCGACCGCGGGCCCTAAATCGGCTCGGGGAAGCCCTGGGGCTTGCCCCCGAAGCGGGTGCGGATGACCGCGCCCAGGGACACGAAGGCCACCAGCATGAAAATCACCGGGCCGAGATAGGGAATGGCCTCGACCAGGAGCAGGACGCCGATTCCGACGGCCAAGACAGCGGCCTGCGTCTTGCGGGTGGACTTGAGCACCGGGAGCCGCGTCCCAATCTCCGCGGCGATGGTGGTCGCCCCCATGCCCACCCCGAGGAGGGTGAGGAGCCAGAGGACGAGGAGGAAGGGCCAACCGATGATAACCAGCACGAAGAGCATGATGGACATCGGGACGAGCGCCACGCTGCCCACCAGCCCGGCCACGCCGCACTTCACCGGGTCGCGCTTCACTTCGGCCTCAATCTGCTTCATGCGGGCCGGGGCGAACATCAAGAAGATGAAGCTCAGAGCGAAGAACGCGGCGAACTTGAGCAGGAACATGGGGAGCTTCCAGCCCACGCTCGAGCCGCTCGAGTTCTCCTTGTCCGAATGCCGCCCGGTGGCCTTGGTCCAAGCCTGGGCACCCTTCTTGAGGACGCCGCTCCCGCTGGAGCCGCCGAAGGACATCTGCTCGCCGTGAATTTCTGCTCCCTCGTCCTTGTCGACGTTGCCGCCGAAGGTCACGACGTCGCCATCGACTTCGGCGTCAGAGCCGAGGTGCACGTTGCCGCCGTACACCGCCACATCGCCGGTGACGTGGCCTTCCACTTCCAGGTTGCCGCCGAAGACGACGACGTCACAGGCCTCCTGGCCCTCTTCCACCGTGTAATTCCCAGTCACCGAGACGTCGCACCCGTTGCTCGAATGGTGCGGCACCATGCGCAGCTTCTCGCGCACCTCGCGCAGCTTCTCGCGCAACGCCGTCCGATGCTCCTCGGCGGCTGTCCGGCGCTGCTCGGCCGCTTCCTGGTGCTCATCGGCGTCACTGTCCGAGTCCGAGTCCGAGTCGGAATCCGAGTCGGCCTCATCGTCCGAATCCTTCGCCTTCGGAGCGATGTTCGGGATGGCAGGAATGGGGGGGATGGGGGGAAGCGCCAGGGCGGTGCGCGGCGCCGTCGCGCCATGCATCACCCGGGAGACCTGCACTGCCTCTTCCGCCCCGGTGAGTGGGCGGAGGGTGAAGACTGCGCCATGCTGCTCGAGGACGAGATTGTAGGCCGCGGCCAGGGTACCGAGCGCCTCCTGGGCGGGCACGTTCTCGAAGTGAAAGTCGCCTGGCTCCTGGAGCCCGCCGCGCACCACCACGCTCAGCTTGGCGTCGTCGGCGATGCGCTTCACGGCCTCGGCCAGCGGGCCGCGGTAGTTGAGGCTGATGCGGTGCTGGGCCTGGGCCCCGTCGGCCACCGGAGCGCTGGCGGTCCGGGAGAAGGCCGGCGAGGCGACGCCGAGCAACAGGGCGGCGAGCAGTGCGGCGGTCCACCTCATCGCAGGACCTCAATCTCCGCCCGCGCCGGAGTCATCCGTCGCAGGCCGACCAGGGAGAGGAAGAGGATGAAGGTGAGCGAGAGCGCGAGCGGCACCGGGGTGGTGGACCAAGCGACCTGCACCGCGCTGTTCAACCCCCAGAGGCTCGTTTTCCAGGAGATGGCGGAGCGAGCGGCCGAGGCTCCCAGGAGCCCGATGGGGCCATGGGTGGCAACGAAGCTGAGCACCGCGGCCATCACCGCGGCGGCGAGGATGGAGAGGCCGACCCGAATCTCGGCGCGAAGCGGGAGCGGCTCGGCCGCCACCCGCTGCATCACCCGAGCGACGAGGTCCGCCGGTGGAAGCGGGTCCGCGAGGCGAAAGAGGTCCTTCTCCAGCTGCCGGTGCTCCTCGAGCACTGCGGCGCAGCCGGGGCAAGCAGCGACATGCTCAGAGAACTCCCCGGAACCCTCGGCCTGGTCGAGGAGCAACGTTTCGAGTTCGGGGCAGTCCATCACGCCACCTCCTCGTGCTCGGCCGTCATCCGCTTGCGCAGCTTCTCACGCGCCCGGAAGAGGCGGGCCATGATGGTACCGGGAGCAACGCCCAGGACCACCGCAATCTCCTTGGTGGTGCGCCGCTGGACATAATAGAGGCTCAGCACCTCCCGGTCGTCGACCGAGAGCGTCGAGAGGGCCGACTCGAGAGAGCGGTGCTCTTCGCCGGCGATGACCCCATCCTCGGCACTGGGGGCGCCCGATGGCAGCAGCTCATGCATGTCATCGACGTTGTCGGTCAGCATCCGGGTCCGCCGCCGGAGCAGGTCCAGGCAGAGGTTCCGGGCGATGGCCATCACCCACAGGTCGAAGGGCTTGCCGTCGTCGTAGCGGTGTAAATTCTGGTAGGCGCGCAGAAACGTCTCCTGCGCCACCTCGGAGGCCTCGGCCTCGACGCGCAGCAGCCTCAGGCAAAGCCCGAAGACGGGCCGCTGGACGCTGCGTACCAGCGTCTCGAAGGCAGACCGGTCTCCACGGCGGGCTGCCCGAACCTCGGCTCGGTAGGGCAACGAGGTGTTTCGCTCGGCCAGCATGATGCCCAGCGCCACAGGGGGGCAGGGGAGCGACAAAGAGGAGAGCGCGTTCACGCTTCTCTCTACGCAGCCCAGCGGGCGCCATTGCCCTCCTTGAGCGACCGGGCGTCTGGCCCGTTCAAGTGTCGAGATTTCAAGACCTTAGCACGCTGGCCCATCAGTCCGCGCCCCCTATGCTTTCGAGGGTTTGCGAATTCCCCGGTCGGCTGCGCGCGCCGCTTTTCGAGCCTCCTTACGGGCCTGCGCCCGGGCCCGAAAGCCAAGCACCGCCGGAGCGGCCGCTGGCGCTGGAGGCCTCTGGGGTTGGCGCCGCTGGGACTCGGCGCGCAGACGAGGAGGGGTGCCAGGCGCCGGGCGTGCCGGCAAGGCCGGCGGTGGGAGCGGTGCGGTGGGTTTTGCCCGTGTCTCCACCCCGCGCGGTCCGTAAGGGGTGTGCTCCCCGGAGCGCCACGGGACCTCGGCGCCCTTGGGCTCCTCGGCCGGCGCCCCTTCCCGGTGAAAGAGCCGCTTCACCACCAGGGTGGCGTAGCTCCCAGGGGAGAGGGTGAAGGCCACGTTGAGCTTGGAGTAGCCCCGGTTCAACTCGTCCGGGGCCACCCGGCCCAGCACCAGCTTCTGGGGTTGCACCAGGACCGGGCGCTCCTCGTGCTTGAAGTACATGAGTCGCTGTGCCTCCGGAATCCGCAACCCCTCGAGCGCCAATTTCTCCTTGCCGAGCACCCAGGTGACGGCCTCGGCAATGCGGGGGTCCTGGAACTTGGTGTCCGGCGCGAGCAGCGGGAAGGTGGCCGTCCTGAGCCAGGCCAGCGTCTCTGGCTCACCATCGGTGTGGAAGAGCAGCGTCCCGGCCTGGTAGCGCATCGGGAAGAGGCTCGTTCTGGGAAACGTGAGCTGCAAGAGCCGGCGCACGCCTTCGTTCCACAGCCAGCTCTGGTAGGTGAAGAGGAGCAGCGCCCGGTAGTCGGCGTCAATCTGCAGGAAGGCCCGCAGGAAGTCTTCCGGATGCTCCTTGAGGCTGCGCAGAATCCGCTCGTAGCGGCGGTTGGCCTCGAAGGGGCAGCGGCGCGCCCAGTCGCCCCAGTGCTTTCGCCAGAATTCCTTCACCTTGGCGTCGTCGGTGCGGTCGAGCGCCGAGGGCTGGGCGAGGTAGTTCTTCAGCGCCGCCTCGAAGTCGCCCCGCAGCAAGTCTTTGGCGATGTAGCCCTGCCCGTGTTTCAGCGAGCCGAAGCGCTGGCTGTCGAAGTAATTCACCACCCCCAGCCGGTTCACTTCCGCTGCGGCCAGCGGCAGGTGCGCCAGGTCCTCCTCGGTGAGGGCGCGCACCGTCACCGAGAAGCGGTTGGAGGTGGTGTTGCGGGCGCTGAGCGGGCGGCCGGTGCGGCCCAGGGGCTTGAGGCGGAGGTCCGGGTCCTGCACCTCCACGTCGGCACCGTCCACGGCGATGAGTTGCTCGGTACGCCCCTGCTTGTCCTTCAAACCGCAGAAGGAGATGGACCCCGGCCGAAGCCCATACCGGGCGCGGATGCGGTCCAGCGCCTCGAAGGTGGACAGCTTCTGCTTGTCCATCAAGTAGACGCGGTAACGGCCCTCCGGGTCGGAGTCGAAGCGGTAGGACTCCTTGACGCTGAAGTCCTCGGGTTTCTGCTTGAGCCTCACGGCGCGAGGCTTGTACCACCAACCCTGGAGAGGAGGCCCCGGGCCCCGCGTTTGCGCCTCTTGGTCCCTCTGCTAACGTTGTTTTGGCAGGCGTCCCACTCGGCTGCCCCTTAGAAGTCGCAACATGCCCACGGCTTGCCCTCGATGCCGAACGCCGCTGGCCCACCCATGGCCCTCGGCCTGCCCTTCGTGCGGCGAGGGCTTGGCACCCCTGCCCTCGGTGCGGACCAGCCCCCGGACTGCCTTCCTCACCGGCCGGCTGTTGGACGGGAAGGTGAGCGAGTTTCCGGTGACTGGACGCACGACCCTCGGCCGTCATCCAGCGAACACCCTCCGGCTGGCCGACCGGGAGGTGTCCAAGGAGCACGCCGTCATCGAGCGCGCCGGGAACACCTACCTCGTCAAGGACCTCGGTTCCTCCAACGGCACCTACGTCAACGGGCGACGCATCCGCGAGCACCGGCTCAAGGACGGGGACGAGGTAACGCTCGGCAACTCGCGGCTCACCTTCCGCTCCGGCGACTTGCTCACCAGCACCGGAAGTCCTGGCGTCACGGTGCTTGCCTCGGCTCAGGCGGCGCCGGCCTTCCTCGCCCAAATCGACCAGCCGGTGACGGACGACGAATTTCGCCCGGGCGACCAGCTGAACGACGTGAACGCCCTCAGGGCCGACTACGAGAAGCTGCGCATCGCGCACGAGTTCCATCGCCAGGTCGGGCTGGAGCGCGACCAAAAGAGCCTCCTGGACAAGATTTTGCGGGCCAGCTTCGAGCTGCTCGCCGCTGACCATGGCGTGCTCTTCCTCGTGGACTCCAAGGGGGAGCTGGTGCCGGAGGCGGTCCGCCACCGGAAGGAGCAGGAGGAGGAAGTCGTCGTCTCGGACACGGTGCTGAAGCGGGTGCTCGAGACGCGCCAGGCGGTCCTCACCGCCGACGCGGTGCTCGACTCACGCTTCTCGGGCAGCGAAAGCATCGTGGCCCAGGGAATCCGCAGCGCCATGGCGGTCCCGCTCCTGGCCAAGGGCGATTTGAAGGGGGTGCTGTTTCTCGACACCCGCGAGCGCACCAACGCCTTCAGCGAGAAGGACTTGAAAATCCTTTCCGGAATCGCCAGCCAGGCAGCGATTGCCCTGGAGAATGCAGAGTTGGCTCGGAAAATCGAGACCGAAGCTGTCACCCGGGCCGAGCTGTCGCGCTTCCTGTCCCCGGCGGTGGCGGACATGGTGGTGCGCGGACAGGTGGAGCTGTTGCGCATGGGCCGGCTGGCCGAGGTGAGCGTGCTCTTCGCCGACATCCGCGGCTTCACCACCATGGCCGAGGGGGAGAGCCCGCAGGAGACGGTGACGATGCTCAACACCTTCTTCACGGCCATGGCCGACGTCGTCTTCCGGCACGAGGGAAACCTCGACAAGTTCATCGGCGACTGCGTCATGGCGGTGTGGGGCCCGCCCTCCCCCCACGGAGATGACCCGGCTCGCGCCCTGCGAGCAGCGCTGGAGATGCAGGCCCAGGTGGACACGCTCAACGAGCTGCGCGAGGCGAAGGGCCAGCGGCCCATCCTGGTGGGCATCGGCGTCAACACCGGGGTGGCGGTGGTGGGCTACATGGGCTCGGCGGACCGGCACGAATTCACGGCCATCGGCGACTGCGTCAACATCGCCTCGCGGCTGTGCGGCATCGCCAAGGGCGGCGAGGTGCTGGCCGCGGACAACACCATCTCCAAGGCCGGAGCCGACTTCCGTTCCGAAGCGCTACCGGCGCAGGCGGTGAAGGGCAAGGAGCAGGCGGTGCAGACCTTCCGGGTGCAGGGGCTCAAAGAGAGCACTGCCACTGGGGCGGTGGGTTAGCGCGCGCCCCTAAGCCCTTCCTTGGAAGCGGTGTGACATCCAGGTCGGCCGGCTGGCCCGTACCTCGCTTGTGCACGCCAGCTCGCGCCACCGGCTTCTGACCGCGACACTTCTGCTCTGCGCGCTTGGCGCAGAGGCCGGGCCCCGAGCCGCCATCGCCTGGGAGCCGTGGTCGGAGGCCGCCTTCGAGCTGGCCGCTCGGCAGGGGCGCTTCGTGTTGCTCGACCTCGAAGCGGTGTGGTGCCACTGGTGCCACGTCATGGACGACACCACGTACCAGGACCCACGCGTGGTGCAGCTCGTCGGCGCGAAGTACGTGGCGGTGCGGGTGGACCAGGACGCGGCCCCCGAGCTCGCCGTCCGTTACGGGGACTGGGGCTGGCCCGCCACCATCGTCCTTGCCCCGGACGGCACCGAGCTCGTCAAGCGGCGCGGCTACCTCCCGCCGCGGCAGATGGCGGGGCTCCTCAAGGCCATCGTCGACGACCCCACTCCGGGCCCCTCCGTCCAGGCCGAAGAGCCGCAGAGCCAGGGGCCGGCGGCGCTTTCGTCCGAGCGTCGCGAAGAGCTCCACCGCCTGCTCGACGCTGCGTACAGCGAGCCCCACGGCGGCTGGGGCCAGGGGCACCGGTTGATTCAACCCGAACCGATGGAGCTCACACTCGCCGGGGCCAGGGCGGGGGACGTGGCAGCGGCTGCGCGTGCGGCCCGGACGCTGGACGGGGCGCGGAAGCTCGTTGACCCGGTGTGGGGCGGCGTCTCGCAATACTCCGAGGGGCCAGACTGGACGGCGCCGCACCTCGAGAAGCTTCTCAGCGTCCAGGCGGAAGCCATTGCTCTGTACGCGCATGCCGCAGTCCTGCTCGGACAGCCCGTGTACCTCGCGACGGCACAAGCGGTGGCAGGCTACGTGCGCCAGTTTCTCACCAGTCCCGAGGGCGTCTTCTACGCGAGCCAGGACGCGGACGTCGGCCCCTCGCTCACCGGGCACGCCTACTACGCGCACCCGGACGCAGAGCGGCGGCGGCTGGGAATGCCCCGCGTGGACCGCCAACGGTACAGCCGCGACAACGCGGCGATGGTCACAGCGCTCGTCGCTCTCTACGATGCCGGCGGGGACGCCTGGGCCCTCGAGAGCGCTCGCCGGGCCGAGCGCTGGCTTCTCGTCAATCGTCGGATGCCCGAGGGAGGTTTCCGACACGGCGAGGCCGGAGCTTCGACGCTGGGCGACACCCTCTCGGTGGCCGAGGCCGCGCTCGCGCTCTACGCCTCCACGGGCGAGCGAAGTTGGCTCGCCGAGGCGGAGCACGGGGCTGACTTCCTCCAGGCGCACTTCGCGGCGAAGGCCGGGGCGGGCTTCATCTCCGCCCCCCCGTCCATAGGGGCGCGGGGCGTCTTCCGCACGCCGGTGGTGGATGCTGACGAGAACGTCCAGCTGGCGCGTTTCGCGGTGCGGCTTTTCGCCGCCACCGGGCGGCCCGGAGACCGAGCGATGGCGGAACGGGCGATGCGCTTCCTCGCCGCGCCAGGGCTGGCTGAGCGCCACGGCGTCGTGGCCGGGCTCCTGCTGGCCGACGCCGAGCTGAGCAGCGAGCCGGTGCACCTCACCGTCGTGGGCGCCAAGGACGACCCCCGGGCGCAGGCCCTCTTTGCTGCGGTGGTGCGCTACCCGGCGCTCTTCCGCCGGACGGAGTGGTGGGACGCCCGCGAGGGGCCTCTGCCCCGCGCCGATGTCGTCTACCCGAAGACGGCGCGCGCCGCGGCTTTCGTCTGTGCAAGACGGCCTGCTCCTTGCCCGTCTTCGAGCCGGAAGCGGTAGCCGCCGCAGCCGACCGCCTGCTAAGGCCCCCTCGGTAGCCGTACGAGGAGGCACCTGTGCCCTGGGAGCGCCGGCCGGAAGTGCAGGCGCGGCCAGAAGAGTTGCTCAAACGCTTCTCGGCAAGGATTCAGCAGCTTGCCGAGCGAGCCCGCGCCGCCGTCCGCGCCGCGGTGCCCGAGGCCGTGGAGGACGTCCGGCCGAATCGCGGGTACTTCGGCTACCGCGTCCGGCACCAATTCGCCTTCGTCCAGCCGCTTCAGGACCACGTCCGGGTGGGCTTCGCGCACGGCGCCCTGCTCGAGGACCCGGCCGGGTTGCTGCAGGCCGAGCCCTCCCGGGCGGTGCGCTACGTCCGGCTCGAGCGCCCGGCCGACGCGCGCCGACTGGAGCTGGCCCAGTTGCTTCAACGCGCCGCCGCGCACGTACCGGCACGAAGGCCGGCGCGGGGCAGAGTGCAGGTGCTTCGCGGGCAGAGACGCCCGGGGCGCGAGAAGTAACATGGCGGGCTCGGTGACGCTCTTGCACGTCAGGCGCCTCACGGGTGCGACGGTGCTTCTGCTTTCGAGCTGCGGCCACACGCCACTGGGGGACCCGTCGAGCGACGTCCTCGCCGTGACGGAGCTCGCCGCGCGGTACGCCCTGGAGCACGACGTACCGGCGGTGTTGCGCGAGGGCTCGCCTCTCTGTCTCTCCGTGGACGGCCGGGCGCCGCCCACGGCCGTGCTGGTAAGGCTGTCCAGCGGCCCCCAACAAGTGAGCGCTTCAGGCCCGGGCTGCGCCGAGGCCGGGGCCGTGTTTCTGGAGGTGAGCGACGTGGTGGTGTCGGGCGATAGCGCCACCGCCCATGCCGGAGTGCGGCTTGGCCCGAGCGGGGTGCTCGAGTTGCGGCGCCTCGAAGGCCAGTGGCGCGTTTTCCGGACGGCGGGACAAGTCGGCGCAGGCTCGGGTTTCACGCTGCCCGGCCGCCGGTGATGGCGGGCCGCCCCCGGCGGGCGGCCTTCAGGAGGCAGACCTCTGCCGCTCAGGGGACGTCGCCCTCGCCACCGAGCGCGACGAGTGCCGCCAAGGTTGCCTCCTTCTGGTCCACCGTCCAGGGTGGCCCAAGAGTTCGGCCGAGCTCCGCGATGCGCCGCTTCAGCGTTTCGGCGCGGATGCCGCTCGCCCGGGCGGCGGCGGCGGGCAGACGCTTCGCATCGACGAAACGGGCTGCCAGTCCGTGGGTCCCGCACGCCTCGGCGAGCGCCTCCCGGAAGAGCAGTCCCTCGGCGGCGTGAATGAAGCTGTGCGAGCGGAGAATATCGGTGAGCGCCGGGAGCGCGCGGCTCGCTCCGCGTGGGACCGCCGCGCCGACCACCGTCAGTCCGGCCTCCAGCAGCTCGGAGAGGAGCTGCTGGAGGCCAAGGTGGGCCCTGGCCCGAGCAATCCGGCGAGCCCCCTCGAGGTAGCGTTCGGCGGCACTCCCTTCGAGCTCGGCGGCGGCGTGGTAGACGAAGACCGAGTCGTGGTCCGTCTTTTCGGTAAGCACAAGACGTCGCCGGTCGACAACCCTCGGACGGGCCATTGGCCCGGCCACTGCCACCACGGTCGCCCAACCGGTATGCACACGGAAGCCGAGCGCGGCGTCGCCCGTTGGCCGGGGCTGAATTTGTTCAGAAGGTAACGCTGACGTCGACCTCTCCAGTCGCCCCGATGCCGGCGGGCTGACCTTCCATTTTCGCGGTCAACGTCCCGTGCGTGTAGTCCCACGCCGTGACCTCATTGGCACCGGTTCCTGCCGTGGTGGGCGAGCCGACCGAAGACAGGGTCAAGCTGAAGGTGCCGGTATTCGTCGCCGGGCTGGTGGCGAGAAATACCTGAGCCCAAGTCGCGCTGCTTTGCAGCTCGTAGAGGGAGGTGGCTTGCGTGGTGTTGGTGGAGTCGTAGGTGGTGGCCGCGAGCGACGTCACTGGAAATCGAGCGGTGAAAGTGAAGGTCGGGTAGCTCGCCACTCCGAGCAACTCAAAGAGCACATACCCCTGCGAGGCGTCAGTCGTCCCCTCGATGTCCGGGATGTTCACCGTGCCGGTGGAAGCCCCGGTGAGGGTCGCAACGCCAGTCGACGCTGGCCCAGTGTTGCCCCCACCCCCGCTACCGCCGCTTCCCCCACACGCCGCCGCGACACCGAAAACACCAACCCCAAGAATTCTAGCAGTCCGAGTCATTCCCTCGCCCTCGTCGAAAGACCGCGGCAGAGCACCAGCGGACCCGGGCCACCCTAGCTGTTCCGCCGACATTTCCTCCAGCCACTTCGTTCTTCAACACTTCCAGGCGCTGGGGACGGCCGCGGGGGGGGCCGACGGCCAAAGGCGTTGACGCTTCTCCGCTTCAGCGCTTGGGAAGAAACCGCCTGAGGCTAATTTTCCCCACCCGGTGTCCAAAGAGGTACCAGGTGAAGGCAGCCCCGAAGAGCGCGCCGGCCGCTGCCAGGCCCAGCACGCCGAGCACCGGCAGCCCGTGCACCGTCCAGGGGACCTGGGCAAAGGAGAGGAAGGCGCCGACGATGAAACCGCAGGCGGACAGTCCGAGAAAGCCAATGACGGCCACGCTGCGGAGGCTCTGGTTGATTTTTTCGAGCTCCGGGCTCTTCACCGTGACGCCGAAGCGGCCGGTCTCGAGGTCCATCAGAATTTGGGACAGCTGAGTTGGGAGGTCGCTGGCCAGCCCCTGGAAGCGGAGCAAGGTGCGCATCAGGCCGCCGCGCAGCTGCGCCGGGTCATAGCGGCCCGCGAGCAGCTGCTTGGCATAGGGCAGCGACACGGCCAAAATATCCAGGTCCGGCGCGAGCTCACGCAACAGGCCTTCCACGGCCACCGCCGCCCTCGAGAGCAGCGCATATTCGCGGGGGATGCGGATGCGGTACCTCACCGCGAGGTCCAGGAGGTCCGTGAGCAGGTGGCGGGCATTCACCTCGGCCAGCGTCCGCGCCTCCGGCAGGTGCGTCTGAAGCAGCGTCTCCACGTCGGCTCGAAATCCAGCGAGGTTTGCCCGGGAGTCCGGGGCCCCCATCCGGTAGAGAAGCCGGGCCACCGAGTCCGAGTCCTTGAGCGCCACCGCCACGCTGAGCAGCACCAGCGTCTCCTGCATCGCTCGGGTGAGACGGCCGACGAGTCCGAAGTCGAGCAGCCCCACCACGTCGCCGGCCAGGAGGATGAAGTTGCCCGGGTGGGGGTCGCCGTGAAAGAGCCCGTCGACGAAGAGCTGCTGGAAGCTTGCGTCCACCACCACTTTGGCTAGCGCCTGGCGTCGCTCCGGCGAGAGGTCCACCTGAACCAGTCTTGTGCCGTCCAGAAATTCCAGGGTGAGGACCGTGGAGGTGGTGAGCTCGTCGAAGACGCGGGGGATGCGCAGCGCAGGCCTGGCAGCATGGGTGGCGGCGAAGGCATGGACGTTGGCCGCCTCGTGGACGAAGTCCAGCTCCTCGTGAATGGCGCGGTCGAACTCCTCGACGATTCCCACGGGCGAGTAGATGCCCATCTCCTCCACGGTCGCTTCGAGGAGCCGGGCCAGCGCGTGCAGCACCGCCAGGTCCGCATTCACGTGTGCGGTGATGCCTGGCCGCTGCACCTTCACCACCACCTCGTCTCCGGCGCGGGTGCGGGCTCGGTGCACCTGGGCGATGCTGGCTGCGGCCAGCGGAATGGGCTCGATGGTGGCGAAGAGCTCATCCACCGGCTGGCCGAAGGCGGCCTCCATCTGGGCACGGACCTGCTCCAGCGGGATGGGTGCCGCAGCGTCCTGGAGGAGGCGCAGCTCGGCGATGAATTCGGCCGGGAGGAGGTCGGCCCGCGTTGAGAGAATCTGCCCGAGCTTGACGAAGGTTGGCCCGAGCTCGTCGAGGAGTCGGCGGAAGCGTCGGGCCGTCGACTCACGCTGGGTGTCCGGCAGGGGCTCGGCCAGGGCCTGGGGCCGCCCGAAGCGACGGAAAAGCCCGCCCCGCTCGAGCAAGTCCTGAAAGCCGTAGCGAGCCGCCGTGGTCGTTATTTGGCGGAGCCGGTTGAGGTCGGCCAGCTTCACTCCTCCACCTCGGGCGCTCGGGCCGAGCCGTTGAGCCGGTGGTAGTCCAAAACGTACGGCGGCTCATCGTGGCCAGCGGCCTCCACCAGCGTGGCGGTGAAGCGTCGGGCGCGTGCTGGGTCCAGCTGCGCGAGGAAAGGACGAAGGTTGACGCTGGCAATGAAGTCCGAGAAGGACGCGGCGTCTGCAAACGGCGTTGGCCGCCGCTCGAGCCAGGTGTGGACGCGGGTCCATCCGGCGGCGCGCAGGCTTTCCGCCGTTTCCTCGGCGCCCGGGTACCACCAGCTCTCTTTCCACCCGACGAAGGCGTCGGCGTACTCTGCCGCGCCGGCCAACTCGGTGGCACGCACGTGCAGCAGGTGCAGGTTCTCCGGGCCGCCACATTGAAATTCGAGTTGCCCGCCGGGCCGGATTGCTCCGAAAAAGGCACGGTAGGCTGCTGGCTGGTCGGACACCCAGTGAAGCGTCGCCGTGCTGAAGATGGCGTCCACGGGTGAGCTCAGCGGAAGGAGAGGAAGTGCTGCTTGCACCAGCTCGACGCGGCTTCCAAAGCCAGCCAGCTCCTTCTTGGCGACGGACAGCATCTCCGGCGAGGCGTCGAGCGCCACCACCCGCCCGCGTGGCAGCCGCTCGATGAGGAGGCGGGTGAGTTTTCCTGGGCCACAGCCGGCGTCGAGTACCGTCTCGTCCCCCTTCAGCTGGAGTCGGTCGAGCACCTCGCGGCCCCAGCTGGTCTGCGGCGCGGCGACGCGTTGGTAGGCAGTGGCATTCCAGGGGGCAGGACGGGTGTCCACGTGGGGCTCGCTCGAGGGGGGGTGTGCCGCTCTCCGTGGGAGCTAGCACGAGGCGTCGCCCGCGCGCGACGTGCCACCCGGGCGGCGGTTGGCCCCAGAAGAGTGGCTGTCAGCACCTTCTGCTACCCAAGGGCCAGACTGGCCCGGCAGGGAGAGGCTAGTGACTCCTTTGCCCAGCAACGGTGGGGGGAGTCAGCATCGGCGAAGGGGAGGTCCACAGCGTGGCAGAGGGTGCAGTGGTGCCGCTGCAGGACGCGGAATTCACGGACCCGGGCGCCGCGGCCCGGGACACGCCGATGATGCGGCAGTACTGCGAAATGAAGGCTCGGGCGCCGGATGCCTTTCTCTTCTTCCGGCTGGGCGACTTTTACGAGCTCTTCTTCGAGGACGCGGTACGGGGCGCAGAAATTCTGCAAATCACCCTCACCGCCCGCAGCAAGGGCCCAGAACGGGTGCCCATGTGTGGGGTACCCTTCCATGCCGCGCGCCGCCACGTGGCCAAGCTGCTCGAGGCCGGACACAAGGTGGCCATTTGCGAGCAGGTGGAGACGCCGGGGACTTCGCCCGGCCTGGTGCGGCGGGACGTGGTGCGCATTGTCACCCCGGGGATGGTGCTCGACGAGGACGTCCTCGAGGCCACCTCGGCGAGCTGGCTCGCCGCCGTTGCCGCTGACAAGAGTCGCTGGGGCGCGGCTCTTCTGGACGGCTCCACCGGCGAATTCCGGGCCGCGGAGGGTGAGGGCCTCGTCCTGCTGCTGGAGTGGCTGTCCCTGGCAGCTCCCAAGGAGTTGCTGCTCCCGGAGGGCGCCCCGTCCGAGGTGCTGGAAGCGCTGCACCGCGGCCTTCCGTCGGTTCCCGTCTCCACCATGGCCCAGGACGGCTTCCACCCGGTGCGCGCTGCGGCCTTCCTGCGCGGGCACTTTCAGGTGGCGGCACTGGAGGGCTTCGGCCTCGAGCACGCGCCGCGCGCCACCGGGGCGGCCGGGGCCGCCCTCCGCTACCTCAAGGACACCCAGCGCACCGAGGCCGCCCACGTCACCGCCGTGCGGCTGGAGCCACTCGGTTCCTCGCTTGCGCTCGACACGGTCACCCGGGCGAATCTGGAGCTGGTCAGGACGCTCCGGGACGGGAGTCGCAAAGGGTCGCTCCTAGGCGTGCTCGACCGCACGGTGACGTCGCTCGGCGCACGCAAGGTGTCGAGCTGGCTGCTCGCGCCGCTGCGCAGTCTCAGCGACATCGAGGCGCGTCTCGACGCGGTGGAGGAGCTGGCCAAGAGACACGTCTGGCGCGAGGTGTGGACGGGACTGCTGCGGCAAACGGCCGATGTCGAACGGCTGTGTGGGCGTCTAGCGGTCGGGGTGGGGAACGCGCGCGACCTGGCCGCGCTGGCGCGCTCGCTGGCGGTGTTGCCCGAGCTGGCCCGGGCGCTCGGCGGATGCGAGGCCTCGGCCTTCGGACAACTTGCCCAACCGCTCGCCGCGCACGCCGAGCTCCAGGCGTTGCTCGCCGGCGCGGTGGCCGAGGAGCCACCGGCCACCCTGGACGAGGGAGGGATGTTTCGCCCTGGGTATGTCGAGGAGCTCGACCGGCTGGTGGCCCTCAGCACCGACGGCAAGAGCACGCTCGCGCAGCTGGAGCAAAGGGAGCGGGCGCGCACCGGCATCCAAAGCCTGAAGGTCCGCTACAACCGCGTCTTCGGCTACTTCCTGGAAGTGACGCGTTCCAACCTGCACCTGGTGCCCGCCGACTGGGAGCGCCGGCAAACCATGGTCGGGGCCGAACGCTTCGTTACTCCGGAGCTGAAGACGTGGGAGGAGCAGGTCCTCACCGCGGAGGAGCGCCGCTGTACCCTGGAGAGGCGCCTCTTCGAGGAGTTGCGCTCGCGCGTCTTGTTGGACTTGCCGGCGCTCAAGGCCACCGCGGACGCCATCGCCACCGTGGACGCTCTGTTGTCCTTTGCCCGCTGCGCGGCGGAGTACGGCTACACCAGGCCCCACCTCGACACGTCGGGGACGCTGGAGATTGTCGGTGGCCGGCACCCGGTGGTGGAGCGGCTACTCCGCTCCGAGCCCTTCGTGCCCAACGACGTCCGCGTGGCGTGCGACTCAGCCCAGGTGCTCATCCTCACCGGCCCCAACATGGCCGGAAAGAGCACCGTGATGCGTCAGGTGGCTCTCATCACCCTCATGGCGCAGGCCGGCAGTTTTGTCCCGGCGACGCGGGCCCGCATCGGCCTGGCGGACCGAATCTTCACCCGCGTCGGTGCTTCGGACAATGTCGCCGGGGGACAGAGCACCTTCATGGTGGAGATGGCGGAGACCGCGGCCATCCTGCACCACGCGACCCGCGACAGCCTGGTGGTGCTGGACGAGATTGGCCGCGGCACGTCCACCTACGATGGGCTGTCCATCGCCTGGGCGGTGGCCGAACACCTGCACGACCGCATCGGCTGTCGGACGCTCTTCGCCACCCACTACCACGAGCTCACCGACCTGGCGCTGGAGAAGCCCAGGGTGCGCAATGCCTCCATGGGAGTGCAGGAAGTGGCGGGCAGGGTGGTGTTTCTCCGCACGCTGCTGGAAGGCGGCTCGAGTCGCTCCTACGGTATCGAGGTGGCTCGGCTGGCTGGGTTGCCGGCGCCAGTGGTGCGTCGGGCGCGCGAGGTGCTCGGAAACCTCGAGGCCGGAGAGCTCGACGCGGCCGGACACCCCCGCGCCGCCCACCGGGGGCCGCCGCTCACGGACCAGCTCGTCCTCTTCGGGCCGGTGCCAGGTTCGCCTGCCGCCCGAGCGCTCGAGGCCCTGGAAGCCGTGCGGGTCGACACCCTCACCCCGCTGGAGGCGCTCAACCTCCTGGCCGTGCTGCAACAGAAGGCCCGGGGCGCTTAGCAGCTGAAAAATTGCCCGGCGACGGTGCGGGTGGTCACATGTCTGTGGCTCCTGGCCTCACCGTGTCGCGCTCGCTCGCCTTCGCTCTCGTCGTCCTGCTGGCACCGCCCGTCGAGGCGGCGTCTGTGGATGCGTCCGAGCAGGCTTACCAGCAAGCCCGCCACGCCTATTACGTGCTCAAAGGCGACCCCGGCCGGCGCCGCTACCGGGACAGTTGGCTCGGAGTGGCGCACAAGTTCGAGGCCGTCGCACAGCGGTACCCGGCGAGCACGCGTGCTCCGGATGCGCTCTTCACGGCTGCCGGCCTCTTGGCCGAGCTGAGCCGCATCAGCCAGGTGCCCGAAGACTTGAATGGCGCGGCCGATGACTACAAGAAGCTCCTCGAGCGCCACCCTCGTCACCGTCTCGCCGATGACTCGGCCCTGGCCCTGGCCCGGCTGCAGCTGGACCGCCTCGGCCAGCCGGAGGTTGCCCGCGCCACGCTGCAACACGCGCTCGAATTCCTGCCCAAGGGTGACCAGACAGCCAACCTCAAGACGCTGCTCACCTCCTTGCCTGCGGAGCCGGTGAAGAAGCAGTCGGCGCCGGTGGTGCGCCGCCCAGCTCCCAAGGCGGTGAGGGACTTTCCAGCGTTGAGCAAGCCGACCGCACCCTCACCGCCCAGCGTTGCGGTGGCGGAGGCCCCGGTGGCTCAAGTCCCGACTGCCGAGCCCGAGGCGGAGCCCCCTCCTGCCGCCCCGGGCCCCTCGGTGCGTGAGCGGATGAAGTCCGTCGGCCGGCAGACAGGGGGCGAGGTGACGCTCGCCGAGCAACTGGGGCTCAAAGTCCGGCGCGTCGTCATCGACGCCGGACACGGAGGCCATGACACGGGCACCGTCGGTGCCGGGGGCACCCAGGAGAAGAACGTCGCGCTGGCGGTGGCGTTGCGGCTTGGACAGGTGCTGACCGACGAAGGCCTGGAGGTGCTCTTCACCCGTGAGGACGACCACTTCGTCCGCCTGGAGGACAGGGCGCGAATCGCCAACGAGGCGCGCGGGGACCTCTTCATCTCCGTGCACTGCAACTCGGGAGCCGAGTCGAGCTGGCGTGGCGTGGAGACCTACTCGCTGAACCTCACCAGTGACCGCTACGCCATCAGGCTCGCCGCACGGGAGAACACCTCCTCGGCGAAAACCATGTCCGACCTGCAATTCATCCTCGCCGACTTGGCCACGCGCGCTCACACCGACGAGTCGGCACGTCTGGCCGAGCGGGTGCAGCACAGCCTGGTGTCGCGACTGTCGGCCAAGTACGTGAAGGCGAAGGACCGCGGCCGCAAGGAGGCGCTCTTCTACGTGCTCTTGGGCGCGAAGATGCCAGCCATCCTGGTGGAGACCGGTTTCCTCTCCAACCCCGAGGACGAGAAGCGGCTGGCCACCCCGGCCTACGAGGACGACGTGGCACGGGCCATTGCCGCCGGGGTGCAGGACTTCCTGGGCTACCGCGAGCGGCTGGCCAAGGTGGAAGGCCGCTCAACGCCGTAAGGCAGGGCGGTTACACTCTGGGCCCGGGCGAGGGTGTGGCCCGGGCGTGCTTTTCCTTCCCGTGACGTCCTTCGAGCTCCCCCGTCTCTCCCCGCCGGCCGCGCCACCTCCCAGCCACCGGGAAGTGCGTGCCCAGCTGCCCGAGCTGCTGCCCGGCGGGGCCGCGTCCCGCCCGGCCCGGGCCCGCGCCCAACGGGAGAGCGCCTTCGAGGCGGTGCGCGCCTTTCACCGCCAGGGCGGCGCGGGACTCTCCACCGCGCGGCTGCTTTCGGCATCGGCGGATGCACTCGTCCAGGGGCTGTGGGCCGAGCTCGAAGCAGAGCATCCGCTGTCCAACTCAGCCCTGGTGGCGCTCGGCGGCTACGGCCGGCGCGAGCTCTCCCCGGGCTCGGACTGGGACTTGCTTCTCGTCCATCAGCGACGGCGAAGCGTCGGGGTGGCGCAGCGCGCCCGGGCCCTGTCCACGCTGCTGTGGGACGTCCGGGTGACGGTGGGCTGGAGCGTGCGGACGCCGGAGGAGACGCTCTTGGCGGCGGGCGAGGACGTGACACTCCGCACGGCCCTTCTGGATGCTCGGCTCCTGGCGAGCCAAGGGGCAATGGGAGAGCGCTTCGCACGTGAGGTGCAGCTGCCTCAACGGACCAAGAAGGCCGAGGCCTTCATCGCCGCCAAGGTCGCCGAGCTCCGATTGCGCCGGGAGAAATTCGGGGACTCCGTCTTTCTTCTGGAGCCGCAGCTGAAGTCCGGGGAAGGGGGGCTGCGCGACTTGGAGACCGCGCTCTGGGTGGCGCAGGTGCGCTTCGGCGTCCGGGGCCTTGGCGGCTTGCTCGAAGCCGCCGTCCTTCCAGCCTCTGAGGTGGCGCGCCTCAGGGCCGCCCGGGACTTTCTGCTTCGGACACGCCACGAGGTGCATTTTCTCCGGGGGCGTAAGGAGGACCGCCTCACCTTCGACTTGCAGGAGTCGGTGGCGCGCTTCTTTGGCTATGGCCAGGGAGACGGACTTCCGGTGGAACAGTTCATGCGGGACTACTACCTCTCGGCCGGCATTCTGCGGCGCGCGGCCGACGCGCTCATCGCCCGCGCCGAGGAGCAGCGTGCCCCGGGCCGTGGGCCCTTCTCCGCCGAGCTGCGGGTGGGTCCCTTCAAGGTGTTTCGGGGCAGGCTCACCGTGGAGGGCGACAGCGAGCTCTTCCAGCGCGAGCCGGCAGCCGTGGTGCGCCTCTTCCATGCCGCCGACGAGCTGGGCGTCCCGGTGTATTCCTGGGCGCTTGACCAGGTGGTGAAGGCGGCACCCGCGCTCGCCCAAGCCCGGGGAAGTGAGGAGGTGGTGTCGGCCCTGCGTGCGCTGCTGACGCGGCCTGGAACGCGGGGAGAGGCGCTGGAGGCGATGCACGCACTCGGTCTGCTCGGCAGCCTGGTGCCAGAATTCGGCCGGGTGACGGCCCGTCACCAGTTCGACCTGTACCACGCCTACACCGTCGACGTGCACACCCTGCGAGCGCTGCGGCGGCTGTATGCCCTTCGCGTCGGGGACTTGGTGGAGACGGAGCCGGAGCGCACCCGGGCGATTCGCGACTTGGGCGACGTCTTGCCGCTGGTGCTGGGGATGCTTCTTCACGACGCCGGCAAGGGCATGGGCGGCGACCACTCCGAGCGCGGGCGCGAGCTGATGGCTGCGCTCGGGGCCCGGCTCGGACTGTCCGCGCGGCAGCAGGAGGTGGCGGAATTTCTCGTGCTTCACCACCTGACGCTGAGCCACCTCGCGCAACGCCGGGACCTGTCTGACCCGCAGTTGCTCGAGGACTTCGCCCGTCTGTGCGGCGACTCCGAGAAGCTCACCTGCTTGGACCTGCTCACCTGGGCGGACATTTCCTCGGTGGCGCCAGGCATGTGGACCGACTGGCGCGCTCGGCTGGTGCATGAGCTCACCACCAAGACCCGCGCGGTGCTCGCTGGCCAGGGATGGCACGGCGAGCGCGAGGCGCGCGAGGCTTTCCGCAAACTCTGGACGCGGCGCTTCGGCACTGAAGAGGCGGAGCGGCTTCTGGCCGCGGCCGCCGACCGCTACCTCGGCTCGACGCCGCCGAGCGCGGCCGTGCTCCACGGGCTACTCCTTCGCCGGGCGCGCCGCTCGGGGTTCGCCGCGGCGCTTCGTCGGCTTCCCGGCCAGCACCACGCCGAGGTGCACCTCGCGGCATCGGACCGCCCGGGGCTCTTGGCCCTGTGGAGCGGCGTTCTGGCCGCCCATGGCATCGACATCCTCAGCGCCCGCATCGCCTCCACCGCGGACGGGGCCGCGCTCGACGTCTTCGAGGTGCGGAGTGCGGCGCGCCGGCCCCTGGAACGAGCGCGCTGGCGCCGGGCCCGGGCGGACCTGCGGGGCGTCCTGGATGGCCGGGTGGACGTCGAGGCGCTGCTCGAGCGTCGCCGGCGAGCCTCCGCACTCCAGCGCCGGGTTCCGGGGGTGGCCACGCGGGTCAGCGTGGACAACGAGGCGTCCCGGGCCTTCACCGTGGTGGACGTGCGCGCCGAGGACCGTCTCGGGCTCCTGCATGAGGTGGCTGCCTGCATTGCAGACGCCGGCCTGGAGATTGCGCTGGCCAAGGTGGCCACCGAGGCCAACCGGGCCATCGACTCCTTCTACGTCGCGCAGGCCGGCGAGAAGCTGGAGTCGCCCGTGGCCCTCGAAGCCCTCCGGGAACGCCTGGAGGCCGTGCTGGGCAGTGCGCGCGGAACGCAGGCCACCCCGTTCGCCGAGCAGCAGTCCGTGGAATGAAACGCGGCGGCCCGGGGTTGGCTCCCTGAGCGTCAGGCTCCCCGAGGCGGCGGATGCCTCCTTGCACAATAACCTCTCATGAAGCCGAGGGTTTGAGTGCCAGGTAGGTTGAGCCGCCTGAAGACCGAACCCCGACTGGGGGGCAAGGCAGAGGGCGGGCGAGGCCGGGCCGAGACAGGAGATGTGTGATGGCTGAGAAGGACACGAAGGGTCAGATGAGCGTGGCTGAGGCTGGCCGAAAGGGTGGCGAGGCGGTCCGCAACGAACGCGGACGGGAGTTTTACGAGACCATCGGCCGCAAGGGCGGCGCGGTGGTGAAAGCCGAGCGCGGACGCGCTTTTTACGAGGAGATTGGTCGCAAGGGCGGCGAGACCGTCAAGGCGGAGCGCGGCGTTCAGTTCTACGTCGAAATCGGCAAGAAGGGCGGGGACCGGGTGAAGGCGACTCGCGGCTCGAGCTTCTATGAGGAGATTGGGCGCAAGGGCGGCCAGAAGGTGAAGCAGCTCATCGAGGACGGGAAGCGCGCCGCGCGGGCAGCGGCCGAGGCCCAAGCCGGGCTGCTTCCCCAGCCCTCCAAGGCCTGAGCCTCCACCGAGGGGCAGGGCGTTGGCGGTCACGGAGCGCTCGGGCTAGGAGAGTGGGCGCTCGTGTCCGCTCCGCTCGCTCCGATTGATGCCGAGCACCCACAGCCGCGGGCCATCGAGCGCGCGGTGCTGGCACTGGGGCAGGGCGAGCTCATCGCCTACCCCACCGACAGCTGTTACGCGCTGGGGTGCGACGCGCGAGCTCGACGCGCGGTAGAGCGGCTCCATGCCCTGAAGGGACGCGACCACCGGAAGCCCTTCGCCCTGCTGGTTCCGGACCTGAGCGACGTGGCCCGCTATGCCATCGTGAGCAACTTCGCCTACCGGGTCCTTCGCCAGCACACTCCGGGCGCCTTCACCTTCGTGCTTCCGGCGACACGGCTCGTGCCCGAGCTGCTGCTCAACAAGCAGAAGCAGGTGGGCATCCGCGTCCCGGCTGCACCGGTGGCAACCGAGCTGGCCCGGGTTCTCTCGGGTCCTCTGGTGACGACGACGGCGAGTGACGACGAGGGGGAGCCCCTCGCCGACCCGCACGACATCAAGGAACGCTACGGCCACGCCCTGGCGCTGGTCCTCGACGCCGGGCTCCGGGCCGGCCACCCCTCCACGGTGGTGTCTCTCCTCGATGACCAGATTGAAATCCTCCGGCAGGGCGGAGCGGTGTTCCCCATGCATTGAGGTGGCCGGCCCGAAGTTGCGGTGCTGACAGGCAAGGGTAGGGTGGCTGTCGAAAGGCACGCGCCCCGCTCCAGGCCATGTCCCAGCTTCTCCCCTTTCTCGACCTCTTCGTCGGCTACCTCCACGCCGAGCGCGGGCTCGCCGCGCGCACCGTCGAGGCCTACGCGCGGGACCTCGCCGAGTACCTCGCCGGGCTCGATGCCCAGGGCGTCCACACCGCCGAGGCCATTGCCCCGTCCCATGTCCGTGACCACCTGGACGCGCTTTCATCGCGCGGGCTCTCCGGACGGAGCCGGGCCCGCCACCTGGCAGCGCTCCGCGTCTTTCATCGTTTCCTGCTCGCCGAGCGACACACAGCGTCCGACCCAACGGTACACCTCGAAACGCCCCGGATGGCCCGTCGGCTCCCGGTGGTGCTTAGCCTGCAGGAGGTCGAGGCCCTGCTCGACGCGCCGCGCGCGGACGACCCGCTGGGCGTGCGCGACCGGGCGATGCTCGCGCTCCTCTACGCCACCGGGCTCCGGGTGAGCGAGCTCGTGTCCTTGAGTGTCGAGTCACTGCGGCTCGACGCCGGCTTCCTCGTGACGAGAGGCAAGGGCAACAAGGAACGGCTGGTCCCGGTGGGAAGCCGCGCCCTGGAGGCGGTGCGCACCTACCTCGGCCAGGTGCGGCCGGCGCTGTTGCGGGAACGGCGCGCGCGAGCCCTCTTCGTCACCCGGCGCGGTCGAGGCTTCAGCCGGCAGGGCTTCTGGAAGCTCGTCTGCCGGTATGCGCGGGCCGCTGGCATCCAGAAGCGCGTCTCGCCGCACAAGTTGCGGCATTCCTTCGCCACCCACCTTGTGGAACGAGGTGCCGACTTGCGCAGCGTGCAGGCGATGCTCGGACATGCGGACCTGGCCACGACGCAGATTTACACCCACGTCGATGCGCAGCGGCTCAGGAGCGTCTACGACAGGGCGCACCCGCGCTCCGGTGCGGTACGCGAACGGCCCTCGGTGCGCTAGAACCCCCGGCGCTCCTTATGCGCACCCTCTCTGGCATCCAGTCGTCCGGGAAACAGCACCTCGGCAACTACTACGGCGCCATCCGGCAGTTCGTCCGGTACCAGGAGCAGGGCGAAGCGCTCTACTTCATCGCCAACCTGCACGCGCTGACGACGGTGAAGGACGGCGCCACCGCTCGCGCGCTGACGCAGCAGACGGCCATGGCTTTTCTCGCCCTGGGACTGGACCCAACCAAGGCCGTCATTTTCCGACAGAGCGACATCCCCGAAGTGCTGGAGCTGTACTGGATTCTCGGGACCGTGGTGCCCCAGTCCAACCTCGAGCGCGCACATAGCTACAAGGACAAGGTGGCGCGAGGCCTCGCCCCGGACTTCGGGCTCTTCGCCTACCCGGTACTCATGGCAGCCGACATCTTGCTCTACGGCGCCGACGGCGTCCCGGTGGGCAAGGACCAGGTGCAGCACCTGGAATTCACCCGCGACTGGGCAACCAAATTCAACCTGGCCTACACGCCAGGCTATGACCCGGCGGACCCGACAGGGGCAAAGACCGGACGTCCCGGGCTCTTGAAAATACCCGAGGCCTTGGTGGAGGCCGAGACCGCTGTCGTTCCCGGGACGGACGGCGAGAAGATGTCCAAGTCCTACAACAACACCATCGACGTCTTCGCCGACGATGCTGAGGTGAAGCGCAAAATCATGGGCATCCGGACGGATTCCACCCTGGTCGAGGCTCCCAAGCCGCTCGACAGCCCCCTCTACGCGCTCCTCAAGCTGGTGCTTCCGCCGGAGGACTTTGCAGACGTTGACCGGGCCTGGCGCCAGGGCGGCCGGGGCTACGGCGACTTCAAGAAGACGCTGCTCGGCGGCTTTCACGCGGCCTTTGACCGGCCACGCGCACGCTACCGAGAACTCCAGGCTGAACCGGCCGAGGTGGAGCGCATCCTCAAGGCCGGCGCGGAGCGCGCGCGAGCGCTTGCGGCCCCCGTCATCTCTGGCGTCCGGCAGGCCGTCGGGCTGTAGCCCCGTCTTGGAGACGCTAGCGAGAGTGGGGACGACGCGGGCGTCCGGCAGCGGGCGAACGGCCCGTGGCCGAGGCCAGGACGCGCCGGGGGCAGCTACCAGCAAGTCAACCGCGTTTGGGGCTTTCTTCGTGCCGCCCGTCGCGTTGACCGCCTTTGTCACCGGCTGGTAGGAGACTCCCCCAGTTTCCCCGCCGGCGCTGCGGTTTGACTCCGTCAGGCCCCGGAGGGGAGCGGCCCCACCCTTGAATCCCTCCTCTGACCGAGACGCCGTGCGGGGCACCGACACGGGTTCCTCGCCCGCGGGAGGCGGCGAGCCGTCGCTCGCCCGAGAGCCGCAAAGCGGCGGCGGGGCCTTCCGCGTCGCGCTGCCCGCCTTCGAGGGCCCGCTGGACCTGCTCCTGCACCTCATTCGCGAGCACAAGGTCGACGTCTTCGACATCCCGGTGTCGCTCATTGCGGAGAAGTACAACGCCTCGCTGGAGTTGATGCGCGAGCTGAATCTCGACGTCGCCGGGGAATTCCTGGTGATGGCCGCGACCCTGGCCCACATCAAGAGTCGCATGCTGCTGCCGCGCACGGAGCCGGCACTGGGCGAGCTGGACCCCGAGAACGAAGGAGACCCACGGGTGGAGCTCGTCCGGCGGCTGCTCACCTACCAGAAGTACCGCGAGGCGGCGCGCGAGCTGGCCGAGCACCCGCTGCTCGGACGGGACGTCTTCGCCCGACACCACCTCGCCGAAAGGGACGAGCAACGGGGCCCTGCCCCCCTCATCGAGCTGTCGGTGTTTCGGCTCATCGAAGCGCTCGACCGCGTCCTGAAGTTCGTGTCGCCCGAGCCGGGACACGAGGTGGTGCGCGAGCAGGTCAGCCTGTCGGCGGCGATGGAGCAGATACTCCTTGGCCTTCGGACGCAGCCCGAGATGGCCTTCCTGTCTCTTTTCAGCGGCCAGCGGACGAGAGGCGCGATGGTGGTGACATTTCTCGCGCTGCTGGAGATGGTGCGGTTGCGACGCGTCCGCGTCCGACAGCCCGAGGATGGCTCGGACATTCTGGTTGCTGCGCAGGCCGAGGCGTTGAACGCCCCCGCCCCGGAGGTCGACGAACGTGAGTACAGGTGAGGGGCAGGGAACCGGAGGTCGAGGACGGGGTGAGCCGACCTCATTCACCGAGGCCGAGGTGGCCCGCACCAGCGCGCCCGCGGGCGAGCCAGAGCTGGAGGACATCGCTCCAGCGGAGATTGACGAATCCGCCGTGGAGCTCGAGCCGTTTGACCGGCTCGTCCAGCGCAGCCGCCGCCTTCCCGACAGCCGGCTGCGAACCATCCTCGAAGCGCTGCTTCTCGTCGCCGACCGACCGGTGAGCTTGGAGCAGCTCTTCGAGGCCACCGGCTTCGACCGCCCGCGCCTGAAGGATGGGCTCTTGAGCCTCTCCTCTCGCATGGCCGAGGCCGCCGGAGGCGTCACGCTGGTGGAGGTGGCCGGCGGATGGCAGCTCCGCACCGACCCGAGCGCCGTGGAGTACGTGCGGCGTTTCCTCCGGGTACGGCCCCAGCGGCTGACACGGGCCGCTGTGGAAACCCTGGCCATCATCGCCTACCGGCAGCCCGTGACGCGGCCGGAAATCGAAGAAATCCGCGGCGTGGATTCGGCGGCGGTGGTGAAAGCTCTGCTCGACAGGCGCCTGATTAAAATCCTCGGAAAAAGGGAAGAAGTGGGTCGCCCCATTCTCTATGGGACAACGCGCGAATTCCTGGAGTTCTTCGCCCTCAAGGACCTCTCCGCGCTGCCGACGCTGCACGAATTCCAGGAGCTGTCCGAGGAGCACCAGGAAATTCTGGAACAGGAGACACCCCGGCCGCCCGCCACACTCCGGGACCTCACCGACCCGGATTTCGGTCGCAGGCTCGAACAGTCCACCCCGTCGGCGGAGGCAGCGCTGGCCGAGCTCGAGAACGCCATCGCGCGGGCCGACCGCCAAGCACGCTCGGCTGCCGCTGCGCTGGGAGGCAGTGTGCCGGCGGAACCGCCCGAGGGCAAAGGCCAGTGAGCCTTCGTGGCTGAACGGCTGCAGCGCTACCTTGCCCGTGCCGGCGTCGCGTCGCGCCGGCACGCCGAGCTGCTCATCACCGCCGGGCGGGTGACGGTGAACAATCAGCCGGCGACGATGCTCGGGACGAAGGTGGAAGCGAATGACCTCGTCGCCCTGGACGGCAAGCTCGTCATGCCGCCCGAAAATGTCTCCTGGTACATCCTGTACAAGCCCTCGGGCGTCGTCACCACGCTCGACGACCCGCAAGGCCGGCCCACCGTCCTCGGCCTGTTGGGCTCGATTCCCACCCGCGTGTTTCCCATCGGGCGTTTGGACTGGGATGCCGAGGGCGCGCTCCTCCTCACCGATGATGGTTCGGCTGCCCACCGGCTTCTTCACCCAAGCTTTCAAGTCCCCCGCACTTACCTGGCCAAGGTGAAGGGCGTCCCGACAGACGAGAGCCTCGCCCGTCTGCTGGCCGGAGTCCGCCTCGAAGATGGCCCGGCGCGAGCACTGGAGGTGGAGCGCTTCCAGGCCGTGGAGCGCAACACCTGGCTGCGGGTGACGGTGGGCGAAGGAAGGCCCCACCTGGTGAAGCGGCTCTGCGCCGCCATTGGGCACCCGGTGGTGCGGCTCTTCCGCCCCCACCAGGCGGGCATTTCCGTGGCGGGCATGCAGCCGGGCGAGCTCCGCGCACTTCGGCCCGAGGAGCTGGCCCTCATCACCGCGGTGGCGGACGGAAAGCCGGTGCCGCCCATGACGCTGGCACTGCCCGCGCGGCGCCACGGGCGAGCGGATGAGGACTCGGACTCCGAGGGCGCCGAGGCGGGGGCACCGCGGCCGCCGAAACCCCCGCGCTTCGGGACGCGGCCCTGGCGCAATGCGCCCGCTGGCCCTTCCGCCCCGCGAAGGGGCGCCGCGGAGGGTGGGGGGCAGGCACTCCAGGCCGGAGGAGCTCGGCAAGCCGGTCCTCCCATGGCGCGCGGAGCGGGATTTCAGCGCGACGGCGCGAGCCGAGGCGGCACTCGCCCGGCGGGCCGCGGTGGCCCAGAGGGCCGCGGCGCCTGGGCGGGGGGCGGCAAGGGGCGTCCCGGAGGCCGACCCTTTCCCGGCCGGGGAAAGCCATCGCGCGGCGTGGAGGGCACAGAGCGCGGTGCCGCGGGCGGCTCTCGAGGCACCCACCGAAGCGCCGGCGAGGGGGGCACCGGGCGGCGGGGCCCTGGCGCTGGGCCTGGCTTCGAGGGCGGCCGGCCGCCAGCGGCGCGAGGCGAGGGTTTGGAGCGCCGGGAAAGGGGTGGCCGGGACGTCCGTGCCACGCCACTGGGCAGTCGAGGCGGTTTCTCGGGCGCGGGACGGCGGCCCGCGGACGCCCGGCCCGGCACTGAGCGCAGGGATGGGGGTGGCCGAGACTTCCGCCCCAAGCCACCGGGCAGTCGAGGCGCTTTCTCGGGCGCGAGACGGGGGCCTTCGGACGCCCGGCCTGGCACTGAGCGCCGGGAATTGGGGGGCCGGGACTTTCGCGCCAAGCCACCAGCCGGCCGAGGCGGTTTCTCGGGCGCGAGGCGGGGGCCTTCGAAGGGCGGCCCGGGCTTCCAGCCTCGGGACGCGGGCGGCCAGGACTTCCGGGCCAAACCAGGGGCCCGAGGGGGCTTCTCGAGCGCGAAGCGAGGGCCGCCAAGGCCCGGCGGGCCAACGGGCCGACGGGGACCTCCTGGCGGCGCACCACGAGACAGGCCAGCACCAGGCGAGCGGTCGGCGGGCGCAAGGCCAGGGGGAGCCGGACACCGGCCGCGCTCGGTGGGCTCGGGCCCACGTCCTTCCAGCGGCAGGAGCGAGCGTGGCCGGCCTCCTGCGGGCCGACGCGGTCCGCCGCGACCCCGAGGTGGGGGGCCGCGCGGTCCGAGGCGCTGAAGCGTGAGTCACCACCCCGTCTGGCCGGGGTGTTACAACGCGACCGCATCCATGGACGCCTCGGAGCTGAAGTCCGACGCCAGCGCAGCGCTCGCGGCCGGCGACTTCGCTCGGGCCGGGTCGCTGTATGCGTCGTACTGCGCAGCAGCGCCCGCCGACACCCAGTCCCTGTTGCGCATGGGGGACGCCTGGGCCCGCGCCGGCGACCGTCCGCGCGCCATCGACGCCTACGTCGCCGCGGCCCAGGGCTTCGCCGCCGACGGCTTCCTGGCCCGCGCCATCGCTGCAAGCAAGCTCGTCCTGGAGCTGGAGCCTCGGCACCAGCGCATGCAACGGATTCTGGCGGACCTCTACACCCAGCGAGGTGTCGGACCGGGAGTCGGCCGCCGTCCGCGCCCGGTGCCCACCCCGCCGGCCGCAGCCTCGTCACCCGAGCCCGTGGCTACACCACCCGCCCCGGCTGCTCGCCCGACGCCCGAGGAGGATGCGCCCGAGCTCGTCGTCACCGAGTTCGTCCTGGAGACGCCGGCGCCCGAGCGCAGCCTGGAGGACGTGCTCGCCGAGGCGGTGAGTGGCCCTGACGGGCATGCTCCGCCGGCGTCGGCCGTGGCTGTTGAGTCCGAGGAGGAGGCGACGCGGGCCAGCGACGAGGGGCCGATGGGGCCCGAGACCGTGCCGGCCGCGGCTGCGGCTACGGAGCCCCAAGCAGTCTCAGGGGGCGCGCGTTTTCACGAGCTCTCCTTGGACGAGACGGAGTTGACGCTCGCGCCGTCGCCCGCGGCCCCCACGCCGAAGGCGCCGGTGCCTCTCTTCGCCCTCGCGGAGCCAAGTGCGGCCCCGGCGCTGGCCAGCCCCGAGCCGGCGTTGGCGGTGGTCGCCGCACCGCGCGAGGAGTCTCCCCCCACGGCCCCAGCGCCGGAGGAGGGCCGCTACATCGACCTCTCCTTTGACGAGGATGAGCCTCTGCAAGCTCCGCCGGTTGTCCCGTCAGCGAATTCCGCGCTGAGCGACGAGCCCCTGGTTCCGGAGGTTCCGGCGGAGACGCATCCTGATGGGGCAGAGGAGTCACCGCACGCGGTGCCCAAGACGCCCCTCTTCTCGGACCTCTCCAGCGAGGCCTTCGTGGAGCTGGTGGAGCGCTGCCCGCTCCGCCATTTTGCCGCCGGGGAGCGGATACTCCAGCAAGACGCACCGGGGGAGGCCTTCTACGTCATCTGCGAGGGCCAGGTCGCCGTGCGCCGCGAGGAGGGGGCTGACGTGGTCCAGCTGGCCCGGCTCAAGGAAGGCGACTTCTTCGGGGAGATGGCGCTCTTGTCGGGGGCGCCCCGGGTGGCCTCCGTGGACGCGGTGGTGGACGGGACGCTGGTGCTCGAAATCTCGACTGCCCTTCTCACCGAGCTCACCCGGCGCCATCCCGGAGTGGCCGCGGCGTTGAAGAAGTTTTGCCGTCAGCGCCTGGTGAGCAACCTCATGGCTACCTCGGCGCTCTTCCGCCCGCTGAGCCGGGCCGACCGGCGGGGTCTCGCCTCGGGGTTCCGGGCGCGCGATGTGCTTGCCGGAGACGTGGTGCTCACCGAAGGAGAGCGCGGGGAGGGCTTGTACCTCGTCCTCGCCGGGCTCCTGGAAGTCTCTCGGGGCGGCTTTCGGATTGCCAAACTGGGGCCGGGGGAAGTTTTCGGAGAAACCTCGCTGCTCGGGCGGAGGCCGGTGGTGGCCACGGTGCGCGCCCTGCAGCGGACTTCGCTGCTGAGGCTTCCGGAGGAAGACTTTGCCAAGGTCGCCGAGCGCTACCCGGCGGTGCGCGCACACCTGGAGGCGCTGCGAGAGGCCCGTGCACGCGAAAACGCCCGGATTCCCCTCGACCCGAGCGAAGAGGCAGCACTGTTGGTGTGACTTTTCCCCCGAAGGGGAGGCTCAACGGGGGCCCCGCGGTATACGCTGGAGGTTCTCGTGAGACTCCGCTCGCTCTGTGTCGGTGCGCTGGCCACCCTCGGCTGCAGTCACTCCCAGCTGTCCGGAACGGACCTGGACCGTGTCCAGCGGCCAGCGTACGTCGGGCGGGTGGCCGAAGGCGCCGGCCCCAAGGCGCAAGGGGGCGGCTCGGACGCCTCGGAGGCACAGCTCGTCTCGGCAATGAATGCATCCATCGGGAGATTCGAGGTGTCCGAGCGCCTTCGGAGCCAGGTCTCCGTCGCGCTCAAGGGCGAGAAGCCCTGGTCAAACGCCGTCCCCGCCTCGCAGGTGGCCAGCGTCCTGGAGACGTTTCTCGTCGAGCGCGTACCGGCGGTGCCCCCGGAGTACGACCGGCTCAAGCCCACCGGAGCTGACTCGGTCGTGGAACTGGTGGTGGAGGAGTACGGCCTGCGCCCGGAAGGGGGCACGAGCCAGGCCTACGTCCGCGGCTTCGCGCGGATGTTTCTCCTCGCCGACGGCACCGAGCTATGGCGGAGCAGCTTCCAGCGCTCGGGAGGAGCTCAGGGGCTTCCCGCATTGGACGCTGCCGGCGTGCAGTCCAATGCCGGCCCTTACGGGGACCAGATGCGGGCGCTCCTCGATGGTGCAGCCGCGGGGCTGGCGCTTGAGCTCACGCCGCCCGGTCGCCGAGGCGGGCGTCCCACCCCGACTGGCACCGGCGAGCTGTCCACGCCCACGAAGACCGAACAAGAGGTCGGCAAGACGCGCGCTCCGGCTCCGGACCTGACGGCGCCGGCCCAGCTGCCCTCGCCCACCGACCGCATCAAGCCCAAGTCGAGCACCCAGCCTCCTCCGGACCTGACCACTCCCAGCGAGCAGCCCGCTATACCGAAGTCACCCTAGGGTGTCTCTGCCACTCCCCATCCAACTGGACGGCGCCGCCGGCGGCCAGGTGCTGCGCACCGCGCTCACGCTGGCGCTGGTGACCGGTGTTCCCTTCCGCCTGGGCGGCTTCCGTGCCGAGCGTCCGTCGCCGGGCCTCCGTCCCCGACACCTGGCGCTCTTGCGCGCAGCCGAGGCGGTGGGTGGGACGGCGGAGGGGGCAACCCTTGGCGGCTCGGAAGTTTCCTTTACGCCCGCGCCCGTACGTCGGGGCGACTACGTGCTGGAGCTTGGACCCACGGGAAGCGCACCGCTCGTGTTCCAGATGCTCGCTTTCCCGCTCGCCTTGGCCGGCGGAGGGACGGTGCGCCTTCGGGGACTCACCCATGCGCGCCAGGGGACGTCGTACCACCACCTGGCTTGGGCTTGGCTTCCGATGGTTGGTGCCTACGGCCTCCGCGCGTCCCTCTCGCTGCTCCAGGCAGGCTTTTCCCCCGACGGTGTCGGCGAATTCCGGGCTTCGGTGGAAGCGACGGGTGCTCCTCCATTGCTCGTGGAAGTCCCGGCACGCGGCACGCTCCACGACGTCGCGGTCCGCGCGCTCGTCGGCGGATTGCCCTTCGAGTTCGCCGGCCGCGCCACCCGGGCCGCCGTCACGGCGCTGCGTGAGCGCGGCATCTACTGCAGCGCAGAGAATCTGCCGCTGCCGGTTGGACGGACGGCCGGGTCGGTGCTCTTCGTTCGGGCACAATTCGAAAACTCATTCGCCGCCTTCACCGTGGTGGGGGAGCGGGGTGATGCGCCCGACGAGGTGGGGACCCGCGCTGCGGCGGCGCTGTCGGCGTTCATGGAGTCCGGCGGAGCGCTGGACGAGCGCCTGGCAGACCAAATCCTCATCCCCGCCTCCCTCTTGGCCGCAGGGGCCCTCGGTCCCGTCGAGCCCGGCTCCACCCGCTTCACCACCGCCCGGGTGACGCCCCACCTGGAGGCGACGCGTGCCGTGGTGGAGCGCTTTCTACCGGTCGCAGTGTTGCTCGAGGCCAGCGGCCGGGTGGAGGTCATTCGGAGGCCCACCGCACCGAGCGCCAGCGCGTAGATGGTCCGGGCACTTCTGGCTCTGGTCTGGAACCTGCTTCTTGCGGTGAGCCTTCTTTTTCGCGTGCCGACTCGGTTGCTCGCACGGCGCTCCCTCCCGACGTACGTACGCTTCGTCCTCCGGGGCGACCCGCCCTACCGCTCGGGCCGGCGCCCAACCTGGCTGCGCCGACGGCCGCCACCGGGCACGGTGGCCGAGCTCGAGTCCTTCCGGCGCGACCTCCAGCAGCTCTCCCAGGACGCACGGGTGAAGGGCATCGTCCTCGAAGTCGGGCCCCTGGAGACGGCGCCCGCCAAGCGGTTGCTGGTGGCCCAGTGGCTGCAAGCTTTCCGCGCATCGGGCAAGGAAGTGGTGGGCTTCGCCGTGTCGCCCGGAAATGCAGAGTACGGCCTGCTCTGTGGCGCAACGCGGGTGGTGTTGCCCCGGCCGGGACGTCTCGGCCTGGACGGCTTTCTCCTCGAGGCCACCGCCGTCGGGGCGGCCCTGGAGCGGCTCGGCATCCGAGCGGAATTCGTGCGGCGGGGAGAGTTCAAGACTGCGCCCGAACTCTTCACCCGCGCTGACATCTCTGCCAACCAGCGTTCCTTGATGGAGGAGCTACTCGACGACCGCCAAGGGGAACTGGTGGACGCTGTGGCAGCCGGGCGTCACCTGGAACGCAAGGACGCCGCTAGCCTTGTCGACCAGGGGCCCTACAGCGCGGAGCGCGCGCTCTCCGCCGGCCTGGTGGACGCTCTGGCCGATGAGGCCGAATTGCCGGGGCTGCTCGGGCTCCCCGCTGTCGAGCATGGAGACGTCCAGGTTCCGGCGTTTTCGACCTACCTCCGCGCTCTTCGCCTTCCCGCGATGCGCTGGGCACGCCTTCGCCGGCGGCAGGGACTGGCCGTGGTTCCCGTGAGCGGAGTCCTCAGCGATGGCGACGGAAGCCGCCCCTGGCCTGCGGTGGCTGGCGCCGAGACGCTGCTGGCGGGACTTCGCGCCGCGGCGCAGGACCGGCGTTGTCCGGCCGTGCTTCTCTACGTCAACAGTCCGGGCGGCAGCGCACTTGCCTCGGAGCGCGTCGCGGATGAGGTGCTGCGGCTGGCAAAACGAAAGCCGGTGCTGGCCTACACCGACCGGGTCTCGGCCAGCGGCGGCTACCTGGTCTCGCTCGGGGCGCAGGAGCTCTGGGCCGGCCCGCACTCGGTGGTGGGCAGCATCGGAGTCTTCGCCGGGAAGTTCGATGCCCAGGGCCTCCTCGAACGACTGGGCATCCAGCGCACGGCCTTCACTCGAGGCGAGCACGCGGGCCTTGGCACGGTGTCCCGCAAGCTGACTGCCGCGGAGCGGGAGGCCCTGGAAAGGGACGTCGAGGAGACGTACCGGCGCTTCGTGGAACGCGTTGCGCGGAGCAGGAAGATGCAGGTCCCTGAGGTACTGGCCCGGGCCGAGGGACGGGTCTTCACCGCTGGCCGCGCGCTCACCGAGGGGCTCCTCGACCGCCTGGGGACCTTCGAGGAGGCGGCCGCGCGGGCCCTCGAGCTTGCCGGGGCGCAAACCGCCGACTTCGACCTCGTCGTCCATGGCTTGCCCCGGCGCCGGCTCGGCCTAACCGCCTTGCTTCCGCAGCGCGCCCAGGTGGTCGCGCTCTGGTGGCCCTGGCTCACCGGCGACGGACTCGGGGGCAGCGAAGCCTTTGGAGCCGGGCTGTGACGGCGCGGCCGCTGGCGGCGCTGGTGGTGCTTTTCTTCGGGTGCACGACCCCCGCGCCTCCCTCTCCGGCACAGGCCTACGCCCAGGAACTCGAGGCTGCCCACCTCGATGCTGCCTACGCCCTCACCAGCCCGGCCTTCCGAGCCCAGGTGTCGGCCGAGGAATTTCGTCTGCGCTTTGCAGACCCCGCCGCCCGGCAAGCCCGTGCCACGGCGGTCAAGGAGGGCCTGTCGGAACTGGCGCGAGCAGCCCCCGAGCTCTTCGGGGGAGCCTCCGCCGAGCTCCCCGAGGCCGTCGTCCTCCGCTTCGCGACCGCCGTCCGCGCCGGCCATTTCGACCAGGCCTGGCGCTGCCTGAGCGCCGCGCTTCGCCAGCGCTACAGCCCAGAGACGCTCTCCCGGGACTTCTCCACGGAACCCACTGGCGCGTCGCGGCTCGAGCAGGCGACCCGGGCCGCGGAGGGAATCGCGGTGAGGGAGGGAAACAGCGTCCGCTTTCCCCTCCCCGGCGGCGGAGCCGTCGTCGTCCTCCAGGAAAGCGATGGCTGGAGGCTCGGGGCGCTGGAATGAGGCGCACGCCAAGCGTGGCGTCGTTAGGTCCCCGTCTTGACAGCTCGGAGCCGGCACCCGCAAGGTGCGCGGCTCTTTGCCCCAAGGTGACAGGAGGTCGAGCGCACGATGGGAGTGACCGAGCAGGACGTCATGGCCGCGCTGGCCACGGTGATCGATCCGGAGCTTCACATCAGCCTCGTCCAGGCGGGGATGGTGAAGGCCGTCAGCGTCGAGAACGGCCGGGTGCGCGCGAAGATTGAGCTCACCACGCCGGCGTGCCCGATGAAGGGGAAGATTCAGGCCGATGCCGAGGCCGCGCTGAAGGCGGTCGTCGGCGTGACTGGACTGGACATCGAGTGGGGAGCGCAGGTGCGTGCCCCGCCGCGCGGGCAGAACCCCATGCTGCCCGAGGTGAAGCACGTGGTGCTGGTGGGCGCCGGCAAGGGTGGGGTGGGGAAGAGCACCGTCGCGGTGAACCTCGCAGCGGCGCTGGCGCAGTGTGGTGCCACGGTAGGGCTCCTCGACGCCGACTTCTACGGCCCCAGCATTCCGTTGATGACCGGCCTCTCGGAGCAAAAGCCGGTCAGCAAGGATGGCAAAATCCTCGAACCTCTGGTGACGATGGGGATGAAGGTGATGTCCCTTGGCTTTCTGGTGGACCCGGACCAGGCGCTCATCTGGCGCGGACCGATGCTGCACGGCGCGCTCCAGCAACTGATGCGCGATGTGAACTGGGGGGCCCTGGACTACCTGGTGGTCGATTTGCCCCCGGGCACGGGCGACGTCGCGCTCACCATCTCCCAGTCCATCCGTTCCTCCGGAGCGGTGCTCGTCACCACGCCGCAGGACGTGGCGCTGGCCGACGTCGTGCGTGCCAAGCAGATGTTCGACAAGGTGCACATTCCGGTGCTGGGCATCGTTGAGAACATGAGCACCTTCGTCTGCCCGCATTGCCACCGCGACACTCCGATTTTCCACCACGGCGGGGGGCGCCGCGCGGCGGAGATGTTTGGCATCGCCTTCCTCGGCGAGATTCCCCTGGTGCTGGCCGTCCGGGAGGGCGGAGACGCCGGCCGTCCGGTGGTGGTGGCAAGTCCAGAGAGTCCCGAGGCACAGGCCTTCCTGGCCATGGCGAAGAACATCGCCGGGCGTGTGTCCGCAGAGACTGCCCGACCACCCGCCGTGGCCAGCGCCAGTTGACCGAGGAGCAGCTCTGCTAGGCTCAAAAGCAGCGAACGTGAGCTCCAAGGACCCACTCGACCTCGAAGACCCGCTCGGTGAGGCTCCGCCCACGGCGCCCTTGTTCGGGGTCGTTCCCGAGCTGATGCGCAAGGCAGCCTTGGCAGGGCTGGGCGCCCTCTTCATGACCGAGGAGGGCTTGCGGCGGACGGCGGCGCAGATTCCGCTGCCCAAGGAGGCGCTCGCCGGGCTCCTCGCCCAGGCGGAGCGCACCAAGGACGAGGTGACACGCGTACTGGCCGAGGAGCTGCGCCGCTTTCTCCACTCCGAGACGCTGAAGCGAGAACTCTCACAGATGTTCGCCGGGATGAGCGTCGAGGTGAATGCTCGCATCCGACTCGTCCCGGAGAACAAGGCTCGCCAGCCCAGCGGCCGGCCCCTGGTGAAGATGACGCACGCCCGCCCCGCTTACCCTCGGAAGCGCAAGCCGCCCGGATGACGGAGGGGCTTCTCGGCCACCCGTTCCTTCGACGCGTTCCGCTGCTCCTCCTGGTGGGTGCGGGCGCGTTCCTCTGGCGCAGCGCGCTCTTCCCCCAACCCAGGACCCTGCTCTGGGAGCTACCGCCCTCGGTGGCAGTGACGCGGGCCGAGGTCCAGCTCTGGGAGGGCTCGGTGCTGGTCGCCCGCGGCGAGTGGCCAAGCAATCCCCCAAGTCCTCTCGTCCAGCAGCTCCAGCTGCGCCGGGGCACGTACCGCAGCTTGAGTTTTCTCGAATTCGGCGATGGGCACACCGAGCAGCATTCGCAACTGGTGGAGCTCGACTCGCAAGAAACCGTTCATCTCTGGCTCCGACCGCGTTGACCCAGCTCCGCCGGCGGGCGTAAGAGGCGCGCGGCCGGACACCCTGGCCGGGGCGAGGTCTTCAAGCGCGATGGCGAGCGAACACGTGCTGGTGGTGGGAGCAGGCCAGATGGGGGCGGGCATCGCGCAGGTGGCGCTGGTCGCCGGCTGCCAGGTCTCGCTGGTGGATGTCTCTGCCGAGGCGGTGGAGAAGGGCGTCGGGAGAATTCGCTCTGGATTCGGAAAGCTGCGCGAAAAGGGAAAGCTGGACGCCGGGGCGGAGAGCGCTGCTCTCGGGCGGCTCGCCACGCACACCGCGGTACGCGAGGCGCGCGAGGTGGATATCGCCATCGAGGCGGTGACCGAGAACCAGGAGGTGAAGAAGCGCATCTTCCTGGACCTGGACGCCGTCGTGAAGCCGGGCGGCGTCCTGGCCAGCAACACCTCGTCCATCCCCATCACCCGCCTCGCCGCTTCCACCCGCCGGCCGGAAGCCGTCATCGGGATGCACTTCATGAACCCAGTGCCGGTGATGCAGCTCGTGGAGCTCATCCGGGGTGCAGCGACTTCCGATGAAACCTACCGGCGGACGCGCGCGCTCGCCGAGCGAATGGGCAAGACGTGCGTCACCAGCCGGGACTTTCCGGGCTTCATCGTCAACCGGATTCTCATCCCCATGCTCAACGAGGCGGCTTATGCGTTGATGGAGGGCCTCGGTTCGGCCGAGGACATCGACACGGCGATGAAGCTGGGCACCAACCAGCCCATGGGCCCGTTGCAGCTGGCCGACTTCATTGGCCTGGACACCGTGCTCTTCATCGCCACGGTGATGCATGAGGGACTGGGGGACCCCAAGTACCGTCCCTGTCCGCTCCTCCGGCAGTACGTCGACGCGGGCTGGCTCGGCCGCAAGTCGGGCCGTGGTTTCCACACCTATCCCAAGTGAAGGAGGGCCACCGCCCATGTCCGAACAGACCATCCGTCTCAGCGTCGAGGGCAACACCGCTTTGCTCACCGTTGACAGGCCCAAGGCCCTCAATGCTTTGAACACCGCCACCCTGGAGCAACTGGAGGAGGCGCTGGCCAGCGTCGCGCAGCAGCCGGAAATCCGCGGGCTGATTGTCACAGGTGCCGGTGAGAAAGCGTTCGTCGCCGGGGCGGACATCGCGGAGATGATGAATCTCAACATCGAGCAGTCGCTGGCCCTTGCTGCACGCGGACACCGCGTGTTCGACGCTCTGGAACGGCTGCACTGTCCAACCTTGGCTGCGGTGAACGGCTTCGCGCTCGGTGGCGGGTGCGAGCTGGCGCTGGCCTGCGACCTCATCTACGCGGCGGACAACGCCAAGTTCGGGCTCCCGGAAGTCTCCTTGGGCATCATTCCCGGTTTCGGGGGAACACAGCGGCTCACCCGACTGGTGGGGCGTTCGCGGGCCAAGGAGCTCATCTTCACCGGGGACATGGTGGACGCAACCCGGGCCAAGGACATCGGCCTTGCCCTCGACGTGGTCCCGGCGGCCGAGCTGCTCGGTCATTGCCGCGCCGTCATCGGGCGCATCGCGAAGAAGGGGCCGCTGGCGGTGGCGCGGGCCAAGCGCGTCATCGCCGTGGGGTCGGACCTGTCTCTCGCGGCCGGCAATCAGCTCGAGCGCGAGGCCTTCGCTGACCTCTTCGCTTCCAGCGACCGAAAGGAAGGGATGGCGGCCTTCCTCGAGAAACGTCCAGCGGTGTTCCGGGGCAGCTGAGGCCAGTGGGGGAGGTGTTCGACATTCCCCGGGTCGACCGCTAAAGGATTGCCTGACGGGCAGGGAGCGACATGGACTTCGAGTTCACCGAGCTGCAGCGCGAGACAGAGCGGCTCTGCCGGGACTTTGCCGCGCGCGAGCTCATACCCCATGCCCACCGGTGGGACGAAGAGCACACCTTTCCCAAGGAGGCGGTGAAGAAGCTCGCCGAGCTAGCGCTGCTCGGTGTCGCGGTGCCGGAGCGTTACGGCGGTGCTGGGCTGGACAACGTGGCCTACGCGGTGGCGATTGAGGAAATCAGCCGGGGCTGTGCCTCCACGGGCGTCATCCTCAGCGTCAACAATTCCCTCTACTGCGACCCGCTGCTCAAATACGGCACCGAGGAGCAAAAGCAGGCCTACCTGGTGCCCTTTGCCCGGGGCGAAAAGCTGGGCTGCTTCGGGCTCACCGAGCCAGAGGCCGGCTCGGATGCGGCGGCGCAGCAGACCACCGCGGTCCGCAAGGGAGACCACTACGCCATCAACGGCAGCAAGAACTGGATTACCAACGGCCCAGTGGCCGATGCCATGGTCCTGTTCGCCATGACCGACAAGGCAGCCGGCCACCGGGGGATTTCCGCCTTTGTCGTTCCGACGGACACCCCGGGCTTCACGCGCGCCAAGCCGGACCGAAAGATGGGCATCTGCGCGTCCCCCTCGTGCTCCATCTTCTTCGAGGACTGCCAGGTCTCGGCGAAGAATCTCCTCGGCCAGCCAGGAGATGGTTTCAAAATCGCCATGTCCACGCTGGACGGTGGCCGCATCGGCATTGCCGCACAAGCGCTGGGCATCGCCCGAGCCGCCTTCGAGGAAGCCCGCGCCTATGCGCTCGACCGAAAAACGTTTGGCCAGCCCATCGCCCAGCACCAAGCCATCCAGTTCATGCTCGCCGACATGGCCACTGAACTCGACGCCGCCCGGTTACTCACCCACAAGGCCGCGCGGCTGAAGGACGCAGGCGTGCGGCATTCGGCGGAGAGCGCCATGGCCAAGCTCTACGCCTCCGAGATGGCGAGCCGGGTGGCGAACAAGGCCCTCCAGGTGTTTGGCGGCCAGGGCTACAGCAAGGAATTCGACGCGGAGCGCCACGTCCGCGACGCGCGCATCACCGAGATTTATGAGGGGACGAGCGAGATTCAGCGCCTCGTCATCTCCGCGAGCCTCCTCAAGGACTGACCCCGGGAGCCTTCTTCGATGCTCATCCCTCTGACCCTGCTCGCCCTCACGCTTTCGGCGACTCCCGATGCCGGGGCGCCTTCCGTCGCCCCGGTCACGGCGGCACCGGGCATGCCGGCCGCCCCCGAGCCGAACGCCGAGGCGAAACCCCCGGACGTCACACAGCTACCCTTCACTCCGGATTCCATCTCCCAGCTGGTGACTGCGCACCAGGCGGACATCCAGGATTGCTACGAGAAGATGCTGGCCGCGCGGAACGAGAAGCTCCAGGGACGCCTGATGACCCACTTCGCCATCACGGCGGCTGGAACGGTCAGCGGCGCCCAGGTGGAGAAGCGCGGCACCACCCTCAAAGACAAGGGCCTCCACGCCTGTGTGGTGGGAGTCCTTGGAAGACTCCGCTTCCCCAAGCCCCCCGATGGGAAGAGCCACCCCATCGAATTCCCTTTCAATCTCAAGGCGAGCGAGTAGCCAACGGCCAGGCCCATGGACCTCGAGCTCAACGAGACACAACTTCTCGTGCTCCAGACAGCACGCACCTTCGCCCAGGAACGCGTGGCACCCGGAGCGCGAGAGCGCGACCGCCAGGAGCGCTTCCCGGCGGACCTGCTGAAGGAGATGGCTGGCCTCGGGTTGATGGGCGTCAACGTGCCAGCAGGCTATGGCGGGGCGGAAGCCGGGGCCGTCTCCTACGCCTTGGCCATGATGGAGATGGCATCGGCGTGTGCCTCCACCGCCGTGGCGATGGCCGTCACCAACATGTGCGCCGAGCTCATCTGCGCCTTCGGGACCGAGGAGCAGAAGCGCACCCACGTGACCCGGCTCGTCTCGGGCGAGGCGGTGGCTGGGGCCTTCGCCCTCTCCGAGCCGCAGTGCGGGAGCGACGCGTCCGGGCTTCAGTGCACCGCAGTCCGGCGTGCAGAGGGCTGGGTGCTCAACGGCGCCAAGCAGTGGATTACCTCCGGCGCCTATGCCGGGGTGCTCGTCGTCTGGGCGCGCAGCGGCGGCCCCGGAAGCCGAGGGCTGTCCGCCTTCATCGTCGAGGGTGGGACGCCGGGCCTCCAGGTGGGAAAACCGGAGGACAAGCTTGGACTGCGTGCCTCGAACACGGTGCCCCTCCTCTTCGAGGACTGCGCGCTCCCCGCTTCGGCCCTCTTGGGCCGCGAGGGTGAGGGCTTCAAGCTGGCCATGGTGGCGCTGGACGGAGGACGCATCGGCATTGCCTCGCAGGCCTGCGGAGTGGCCCGGGCGGCCCTGGAAGCAAGCGTGCGCTACGTGCGCGAGCGACGCGCGTTCGGGAAGGCCATCGGAGAGTTCCAGGCCGTCCGCTTCATGCTGGCCAACATCAAGACCGAACTCAGCGCGGCCGAGTCACTGACGCTGCGAGCCGCCTGGCTCAAGGAGCAGCAGCGCTCGTTTACCCAGGAAGCTTCGATGGCGAAACTATTTGCGAGCGAGATGTCCAACCGGGCATGCGACAAGGCCGTGCAGCTACACGGAGGCTACGGCTACATCGACGAATTTCCGGTGGAGCGTTACCTGCGCGACGCGCGCGTCCAGACCATCTACGAGGGGACGAGCGAGATTCAGCGGATCGTCATCGCTCGGGAGTTGCTTCGCGCAGCGAGCTGACGGCCCAAGCGCGTCAGCCCAAGCCCGCTTTCCACTTGATGTTGCAGCCGATGCTTGGAAGCTGCGGCTCGAGGACCGCCCGCCCCGCCAGGACGGCGTCGAGGGCTCGCCGCAAGTCCAAACCCGTCACCGGCTTCCCGTTGCCGGGGCGGCTGTCGTCCAGCTGCCCGCGGTAGACAAGACGGAAGCCGTCAGCTTCGCGCCGATAGAGAAAAAGGTCGGGTGTGCAGGCCGCGGCGTAGGCCCGCGCCACGGCCTGCGTCTCATCAAAGAGGTACGGGAAGGCAAAGCCCTGCTCGCGGGCTTGCTCGGCGAGCTTCGCCGGCGCGTCGTCCGGATGGCTCACGGCGTCATTGGAGGAGATGGCCACGAGTCCGAGGGACTGGCCCTCGTAGTCGCGCCCCACTGCCGCCACTTCGCCCTGGACGTGGACGACGAAGGGACAGTGCCGACAGAGGAACATCACCAGGAGGGCCGCTTGGCCCTTGAAATCCTCCAGGCGGACGTTTCTGCCGGTCCGGACGTCGGGTAGGGCAAACGCCGGGGCTAGGGTGCCCAGGGGAACCATCGTCGAGGGTGTCTTCGCCATGCGCCTTTTTGGTCTCCTCGTCTGCGTCAGTAAACCCTCCAGGCGCCTTGGGCAACGGACTCGTCGTGCGAGACTCATCGACGGAGTACACCGGGCTTGCTAACCCTTCGGTGGCCGGTCTCCCCTAAAGCCTGGAGTGCAACCCTCGTGTCCCCGACTCGTGGCCCGTCCAGAATGCTTCGCGCCGCAGAAATGACATTGCTCGCAACGGCGCTCCTCGTCCCAGCCGGGATGCGAGCATCACCGCCGCCGGATGCGGGGCACGGCGGGCCGGGGCTCCCCGGCGCGCCCCTGGTGGAGGCGTTGGTCGGGAAATACGGCGAGGCGCAAAGGAGCCGGGCCGAGATGGGCGTCCGCCAGGTGCTCGCCTTCTGGCGCCCGGGAAGTGACGGGGACGGGGACGCAGCAGCGCTCGAGGGCTTCGTCACCAGTCAATTCATCGCGGACCCGGCCACGTTGGAGCGCACGCTTAGGCGTTTCGAAGAGGCGCTCGAGGCGGCCGACGGGCACCTCCTGGAGATTGGGCGGACCTGGCGCTCCGGTGCCGAGCTGGAGCTCGGACCGGAGCTGCCACTGGACGCCTTCCTCTCGGCGACCGACCCCTCGGCGCACCTGCAGGAGGACCTCTTCGCCTCCAAGGTGGCCTTCGTCGCCCTCCTCAACTGGTCGCTGCCCAGCCTCGACGAGATGGTCGCCTCCGGGCCGGGTTGGACGCGCCAGCAATGGGCGACAGCTCAATTGACGAGGCGGTTTTCCCTGCGGCCAGGTGGCGCCGCCGAGGCCGCGCTTGCCAGTGCGGTGGCCCAGGCTGGGGCCTACATCGCCGGCTACAACCTCTGGGCCCACCATCTACTGGCGTCGGACGGCACACGGCCCTTCCCCAAGGGGAAGCGGCTGCTGAGTCACTGGAACCTCCGCGACCAGATAAAGGCCGACTACGCCGAGGGGCCGGCAGGACTCGTGCGTCAGCGGCTCCTGGTCGCGGCCATGAATCGCATCGTCACCCAGGAGATTCCGGCGGCCATCATCGACGACCCGCGCCTGGACTGGGACGTCCTGGCAAATACCGTCCGACTCGCGCCCGTGTCCGAAGTCGAGGCGCTGCCGGCTTCGCAGACGGGCCGGCGAGGGAAACCAGCTTTGGCCAGCGCGGAGCGCGAGCCGGACACCCGCTACGCGCTCCTCCTCGGGAATTACCGGGCCGCCCGGCTCATCGATGCGGATTCTCCCTTCGCCCGCACCGAGATTGACCGACGCTTCCAGCTGGACACGGAGATTCCCGAGGCCCGCATCCAAGCGCTCCTCGAGGCGGTGCTCTCCTCACCCCTCGTCCCGCAGGTGGCGGCGCTCATCGAGCAGCGGCTCGGCCGGAGGCTCGAGCCCCAGGACATCTACTATGCAGGCTTCCTCGACCGGGCGAAGTATCCGGAAGCCCAGCTCGACGCCATGACGCGCAAGCGTTACCCGGACGCGACAGCTTACAAGAGGGACATCCCGCGACTGCTCCGTGGACTGGGCTTCTCCAAGGAGAAGGCGGCCTGGCTCGCCGCCCACATCCTCGTCGACCCGGCTCGCGGCTCTGGCCACGCGCTCGAGGCAGACCGCCGCGGAGACTTCCCGCACCTGCGGACCCGCATCTCGCCGGGCGGCATGGACTACAAGGGCTACAACATCGCCGTCCACGAGATGGGCCACAACGTGGAGCAGGTGTTCTCCCTGTACTCGGTGGACAGCACGTTGCTGCAGGGCGTACCGGGAAATGGCTTCACCGAGGCGCTGGCCATGACCTTCCAGAATCGCGACCTCGAGTTGCTTGGCCTCGCTAGGCCAGATGCGCATTCCACGCGACTGCGCGTCCTCAATGACTTCTGGGCGACGTGGGAGATTTCTGGGGCGGCGTTGGTGGACTTGAGCATCTGGCGGTGGCTCTATGCCCACCCCGAGGCGACTCCCGGGGAGCTCCGCGAGGCGACGCTGTTCATCGCGCGGGACCTCTGGAATCGCTTTTATGCCCCGGTGCTCGGCGGGAAGGACTCCGTCCTGCTGGCCATTTACTCGCACCTGGTGAACGCCTTGCTCTATTTGCCGTACTACCCCCTTGGTCACCTCATCGCCTTTCAGCTCGAGGAAAAACTCAAAGGCCCTCAGAGTGGCGCCGAGTTCGAGCGAATGGCGTCCTTTGGACGAGTCACACCAGACTTGTGGATGGTGCACGCGACTGGGGCTCCGGTGTCCGCCGAGCCACTGCTCCAAGCCACGGCAGCCGCTCTGGCGGCCGAGAGGCAGGCCATGGGGGCGTCGTCCCAAAGGGGGCCGTCGGGCCGGGCTGAATGACGAGCTCAGGGCAGGGCGGTGAGCGTGAGGGCCGTCCCGGAGTCGGTGGGCGTGCTTCGCCCCGTGAAGGCCAACGCCAGGGCGGCAAAGGGCCCATCCGGGTCACCGACAGCGCGAAACCGACGCATGGAGGGAGGCGGTTAGTGCTTCTTCTGGATGCTGCCGCTCCCGTGGGTGACGGCGCTCACCACGTTCGCCTCGCCCCACCAGCGGATGTCGCCCGAACCGTTGACAGCGAACTGAACAGCGCCCCCGGTCACGCGAACCTCAGCGTCGCCCGAGCCATCGACGGACACCGAGACATTCTTGGCCGAGAAGTCCGAGCCCTTGAAGTCGCCCGACCCTTCGATGGTGACCGAAAGGGTCGCCGTGCTTCCGGCAAGCTTCACATTGCCCGAGCCGGCGATAGCGACCGAGAGGGCGGAAGTCTTTCCGCTGTAGGTAATGTCACCAGAGCCGGAGATGGCCAGCGAAAGGCTCGCGCCCTGGTCGAAGCCCGCCACGTCCACGTTCCCGCTCCCGGAAATGGAGACGCCCCGGAGGTCGGGCATGGTGAGGGTTGCGGTGTTCTTTCCGTGAAGGCGAAGTGAGGGCTCGTTGGTGGTGATGACCAGTGTGTCGCCCCGCACCTCGGTGACGATTTTGCTGGCCAGGTCGGGGTCGTGCAGGTCCAGGGCGAGGGAGAACGCCTTCCCCTGGCGAATGGTGACGTCCACTGGGACCTTCAGCTCCAGCTGGGTGAACCCCTGGACGCTACGGTTCGTGGTTCCGGCGCGAGCGGGGATGACGAGAAGGGCCGCTGCCAAAAAGGCAGCCCGTGGAAGCAGAGCGTGCATGGTCCCTGTACGTCCGGCCGCGAGCCTCATTGCGCCCTCCCGTTCCGGGCGGAATTACCCCAGGAATGCCGTTCCGGTCGAGGCTGGTCGGCCCGAGCCAGCCCATGGCCCCGGCCGCCCAGGGGCCGGGTAGGCTTGACCTCACCCAGAGCCCGCGCCTAGGTTGCGCGCGCCTCTGGCCTCCTAGAGTTCGGAGGGCTGGGCCATGGGCAGCCCCGGTGCTTGAACCCCACGCCGAGGTCTGTCCAAGCATCGCACCCTGGGGCGGTTGCAGTACCCGAAGGACTATCCTTTCCATGCAGCAAAACGTGAACCAGCCGGTCGGTATGGACGGCGAGGAAGATTTCGCCGCGCTCTTCGAGGCCTCTCTCAAGGACCGAGGCCACGATGGACTCTTGAAGGAAGGCGACCTGGTCAAGGGCACCGTCGTGCAGGTGACCAAGGACTACGCGGTCGTCGACATTGGCTACAAGTCCGAGGGGCAAATCCCCATCGCGGAGTTCACCAACCCGCGCGGCGAAGTCACTGTCCACGCCGGTGACCCGGTGGAGGTGCTCCTCGAGAGCCGGGAAAACGACACCGGCATGGTCGTCCTCTCCAAGGAGAAGGCCGACAAGATGCGGATTTGGGACGAAATCTCCGCCGCGTGTGAGCGGGATGAAATCGTCAAGGGCGTCATCGTCGGGCGGGTGAAGGGTGGCCTGAGCGTCGACATCGGTGTGAAGGCGTTCCTCCCCGGAAGCCAGGTGGATATCCGCCCCGTCCGGAACCTCGACCAGTACCTGGGCAAGGATTTCGAGTTCAAGGTCATCAAGTTCAACAAGAAGCGCGGCAACATCGTCCTCTCCCGGCGCGTGCTGCTCGAGAAGCAGCGCGAGGAGCTGAAGAAGGAGACGCTGAAGAATCTGAAGGAAGGTGCGGTGCTGAAGGGCGTGGTGAAGAACCTCACCGACTACGGCGCCTTCATCGACCTGGGCGGCATCGACGGTCTGCTCCACATCACCGACATGTCCTGGGGACGCATCGGGCACCCCTCGGAGATGTTCAACGTCGGTGACGAAGTGAAGGTGGTGGTGCTCAAGTTCGACTCCACCCAGGAGCGTGTTTCGCTGGGCCTGAAGCAGATTCAGGAGGACCCGTGGCACCGGGCGGACGAAAAGTACCCGGTGGGCACACGCATCCACGGCAAGGTGGTCAGCCTCACCGACTACGGCGCCTTCGTGGAAATCGAGCAGGGCGTGGAAGGCCTGGTGCATGTCTCGGAAATGTCGTGGAACAAGCGCCTCAAGCATCCGAGCAAGGTGCTGGAGGTGGGTCGCGACGTCGAGGCGGTGGTGTTGGACATCGACCCCAAGGCCAAGCGCATCGCCCTGGGGATGAAGCAGACCGAGCAGAACCCCTGGACGTTGCTCGAGGACAAATACCCCATCGGCACCCAAATCAAGGGACAGGTCCGCAACGTCACCGACTTCGGCATCTTCGTCGGCGTGGAAGAGGGCGTGGACGGGCTGGTGCACGTCTCGGACATCTCGTGGACCCAACGCATCAAGCACCCGGGCGAGATGTTCAAGAAGGGCGACGAGGTCGAGGCCGTCGTCCTCAACATCGACGTCGAGAACGAGCGCTTCTCCCTGGGCATCAAGCAACTCCATCCTGACCCCTGGGACACGCTCAGCGAGCGGGTACCGGTGGGCAGTCGGATCAAGGGGAAAATCACCAAGACCACCGACTTCGGGGCCTTCGTGGAGATTGAACCCGGAATCGAAGGCCTGGTGCACGTCTCGGAGCTCAAGGACGAGCGCGTGGAAAACCCTCGCGACGTGGTGAGCGAGGGCCAGGAAGTGGAGGTCAAAGTCATCGACATCAACACCCAGGACCGCAAGGTGGCCCTGTCGATGAAAGCGCTCCTCCACGAGGGCGGGGACGACTACAAGGAGTACCTGCGCAAGCAGGCCGAAGGCAGCCGCGCCCGCCTGGGCGATGTGATGGGGAGCAAGCTCAAGCGCTGAGCAAGCCTTCGCTGCCGTCACGCCTAAGGGGCCGGGGCCCGCAAGCGGGTTCCCGGCCCTTCACGCATCAGCGCCGAGGCCCCCCCAGCGTCAAGCCGCACCCACCTCTTTTCCCACCCTGGCCCCGCGCCGGACGACCGCCTTGACCCGAGTCGGGTCGGGCTGCATAAGCGAAGCGAGGACCCTCCTGGGGGTCGACAGAGGAGCACTATGGCGCGCGAAGTGGTCATCGTTGGAGCAGCTCGGACGCCCGTGGGTTCCTTCCTCGGGACGCTTTCTTCGCTCACTGCGCCACAGCTAGGCGCGGTGGCCATCCGGGCCGCCCTGGAGCGCTCGGGGGTTCCCCCCTCGGCCGTGGACGAGGTGTGGATGGGTAACGTGCTCCAGGCCGGTGTCGGACAAGCACCGGGCCGCCAGGCGGCGCTCTTCGCCGGCCTGCCGGATACGGTGCCCTGCAACACGTTGAACAAGGTATGCGGGTCCGGCCTGAAGGCGGTGGTGAGCGCCGCGCAAGCCATCGCCCTGGGCGACGCCGAGGTGGTGGTAGCCGGTGGCATGGAGTCAATGAGCAACGCCCCGTACCTGAGCCACACCATGCGCACCGGTGCCCGCATGGGCAACGTCGAATTCAAGGATGCGCTGGTTCTGGACGGGCTTTGGGACGTCTACACCCAGCAGCACATGGGCATGTGCGCCGAGGCCTGCGCTGCCGACTTCAAAATCAGCCGCGCTGCGCAGGACGAGTTCGCGCTCGAATCCACCAACCGGGCCATTCGGACGCAGAAGGAGGGCGGCTTCAAAGCGGAAATCGTCGGCGTGAGCGTGCCGCAGAAGAAGGGCGACGCTGTCCTGGTCACCGAGGACGAGGGCCCGAAGACGGCCCGGCCGGAGAAGATTGCAACGCTCAAGCCAGTCTTTAAGAAGGACGGCACGGTGACTGCGGCCAACGCCTCGAGCATCAACGACGGTGCAGCGGCGCTGGTGTTGATGAGCGCCGAGCGGGCGAAGACCGAGGGCCGCACCATCCTCGGTCGCTTCGTGGGACAGGCCACGGCGGCCCGGAAGCCGGTGGAGTTCACCATTGCCCCCACCGACGCCATCAAGAAGCTGCTTGCCAAGACCGGGCACCAGACGAGCGACGTGGATTTGTGGGAAATCAACGAGGCCTTCGCGGTGGTTTGCATTGCCAACAACCACCTGCTCAAGCTTGACCCCAACAAGGTGAACGTCCGCGGTGGCGCCACCTCCCTCGGGCATCCCATCGGGGCCTCGGGTGCTAGGCTCCTCACCACGCTGCTCTATGCCATGAAGGACTTCGGCAAGAAGCGCGGCGTGGTCTCCCTTTGCATCGGCGGCGGCGAGGGCATCGCGGTGATGGTGGAGCGGCCTTAGCCAACCGGAGTCCAGTGGCCAGCAGTCGTCCACCGCCGCCAGGCTTTCTTCTGCGCACCGGTCAGCGGTGGCGCTATGAGCTCCCGGCTGCCGCCTTCATCGTCTGCGGCGTGGGCCTGCTTTTCAATGCGGGCCGACGCAACCCGCTTCTGCTCGGGCTAGCGGTTGCGAGCTTCGTCCTGATGTGCGCCTGGGCACGCTGCCCGAGGTGCGGAAGAGCAGTGGTGTGGCGCGCGCTCACCCATGCGCGCGTCTGGAAGTGGATGACAGCAGTGGTCGAACTCAGGCAGTGTCCGGCTTGCAGCTTCGAAGGGACCGACTCCACGGGGGCGGGAGGAGCGTCGACGTGAACAAAGTCGTAGCGTCAGCCGACGCGGCAGTGGCCGACATCCCGGACGGGGCGGTCATCATGAGTGGAGGCTTTGGCCTCTGCGGGAACCCCGAGAACCTCATCGCCGCGCTGCATCGCAAGGGCACCAAGAACCTCACCATCATCTCCAACAACTGCGGCACCACCGAGCTAGGGCTGGGCATCCTTCTGCAGGCGCGGCAAGTGAAAAAGATGGTGGCGAGCTACGTCGGCGAGAACAAGGAATTCGAGCGTCAGCTCCTCGCCGGAGAGCTCGAGGTGGAGCTCAATCCCCAAGGCACGCTGGCGGAGCGGATTCGAGCGGGGGGCTGCGGGATTGGCGGCTTCTTCACTCCCACCGGCGTCGGGACCGAAATCGCCAAGGGCAAGGAGGTCCGAACCCTCGACGGGCGGGAGTACCTGCTCGAGCTGCCGCTCAAGGCTGACTTTGCTCTGGTGCGCGCCTGGAAGGCCGACAAGTGGGGCAACTGCATCTTCCGGGAGACGGCGCGCAACTTCTCTCCGCTGATGGCCATGGCCGCCCGCACCACCATTGTCGAGGCCGAGCACTTGGTCGAGGTGGGCGAGCTTGACCCAGACCAGGTGCATACCCCGAGCATCTTCGTCCGCCGGATTTTCCTTGGCCGCGACTACCAGAAGTGGATTGAGAAGCGGACCGTCCGCAAACGTCCCTGAGCAAGCGGAAAACTCCATGCCCTTGACCCGTGAACAGGTCGCGCGCCGGATTGCCCTCGAGTTGAAGGACGGCTTTTACGTCAACCTGGGCATTGGCTTGCCGACCCTGGTCGCCAACTACATCCCTCCCGGTATCGACATCCTCCTGCATTCGGAAAACGGGCTCCTCGGCATCGGGCCCTGGCCGCTCGAGGGGGAGGAGGACCCGGACCTCATCAACGCCGGGAAGGAGACGGTGACCGCCGTCCGGGGGGCCTCCTTCTTCGACTCGGCAACGTCCTTCGGGATGATTCGCGGCGGCCACATCGACTTCGCCGTGCTGGGAGCCATGGAGGTGAGCGAGCATGGGGACCTGGCCAATTGGCTCATCCCCGGGAAGATGGTGAAGGGGATGGGGGGCGCGATGGACCTCGCCACCGGGGCCAAGCGGGTCTACGTCGCCATGGAGCACGTCGCCAAGGACAAGCCGAAAATCCTCAAGAAGTGCGCGCTTCCGCTCACCCGGCCGCGGTGTGTTCACCACATCGTCACCGACCTGGCCTTCATCGATGTCACCCCGGAGGGGCTCCTCCTGCGCGAGGTGGCCAAGGGAGTCAGCCCGGAGCAGGTCCAGGAGGTGACGGAGCCCCGGCTGCGCATCGCCCCAGACCTCCGGGAGATGCCCGTCTAGCGGACCGGGCTGCTTCCTCTGCTAAACTCCTGAGGTCGCCCCCCTGGGGGGCACCTCGGGCCATGACGGACACTCCGGACACACACAGCGGGCGTCGCGCAGACCGGCTCCAGCACGAGCTGCTGGTCGCGTACCGTTACCCGACGGTCGATGGTTTTCTCACCGACTGGGCCACCAACCTCTCCCGGGGGGGCATCTTCATCAACACCAGGAGCCCAGCGGACCTGGGAACGGTGGTTCGCCTCATCCTCGAGCTTCCGGGAACCCCGGTACCGTTCGAGCTCCGGGGCAAGGTGGCGCGGGTGCACGAGTTCGACAACCCCACCAACCAGGTGCCGGGGATGGCCATTGAATTCGTGGACGTCGACGACGCGCTCAAGGCGCAAATCGAGCAGTTTGTCGACCAGTTGCGCCAGGCCCTGCCGGACGCCGGGCGCGTTCCCCGGACGCTTTAGCAGGGCGTGCGGCGCGCGCCCGTGAACCCTCAGGCGTTGCCGTCGGTGGAGGTGACGGTTGAGCGGCTCGGGCTGGAGGGGGAAGGCATCGCCACCCACCAGGGGCGAGCCCTCTTCATCTCCGGCGCACTTCCAGGGGAACGCGTGCGCGTCCAGCTCGAGCCGGCGGGGAAAGTCCAACGGGGGCGGTTGGAGGAGCTCCTCACGAGGAGTCCGACGCGGCGCGTGCCGCCGTGTCCCTTGGCGGACCGGTGCGGAGGATGCGACTGGATGCACCTCGAGCCCGGTGCCCAGGTACTCGAGAAGGAGCGCCTCGTGCTCGACGCCCTGGCACGCCTCGGCCGGCTTTCGCCGGGGAGCTGGAGCGTCCTTTCCAGCGCGGGGACGGGCACCGACACGGGAACGCGCCGGCGGGCCGTCCTTCACTGGGAGTCCGAGTGGCTCGGGTATTTCGGTCGGCGCAGTCACCAGCCGGTGCGGGTGGACGTTTGCCCCGCGCTCGTTCCCCTGCTCGCTCCGTTGCCTGGCCAACTCGCCGGGCCCCTGAGGCCCCTCGGGCGTTCTTTGAAGGCGGTCCACCTCCTCGCCGAGGGGGACGACGTCTCCCTGGCCCTGGTGCTGGAGGGCCCGGTGCGCCCCAGGGCCAGGGAGGCGGCCGAGGCGCTCATCCGGTCGGGCATGGCCCGGGGAGTGGTCCTTCTAGCCCCAGGGGGCCGCACCGAGGAGCTCGGTCGCCCCGTCCTGGAGGCGCCAGCGCCCGGCCGACCCCGGGCGCGGCTTCGCCTCCGGGCCGACGCTTTCGCCCAGGCCCACGCCCTTGGTGTGGAGGTGCTGGTGCAGCGCGCGCTGGACCTCCTCGCCCCGGTGCCAAGCGACCGCGCCTTGGAGCTCTACGCCGGCAACGGCACGTTTACCTTCGCGCTCGCGGCGCGCGTGGCTTCGGTGGTGGCCGTCGAGTCCTCGGCCGTGTCGGTCTCGCTGGCCACCGCAGCCGGACGCGCTGGCAACGTCGAGAATGTCCGCTGGGTCCAAGGAGACGCTTGGCGAGTGTGCGAAGGCCTGGTGAAGGAGGGGATACGCTTCGACGTGCTGTTGGCGGACCCGCCTCGCACCGGAGCGCCGAAGCTGGCCCAGCTCGCGCGGGCCCTCGGGGTTCGCGCCGTGGTTTACGTGGGGTGCGACGCGGGTTCGCTGGCTCGGGACGCTGGCCTTCTGGTGGAGGAAGGCTTCCGACTCGAGGCGCTGCAGCTCGTCGACCTATTTCCGAATACCCACCACATCGAGGCGCTGCTGGCCTTCGCGGCCTGAGCGTCTCAGGCTCAGGGCTCCCTGCTGCTACACTCCTCGGCCGATATGGAAGCCCGAGTCGTCGAGTTTGCCGAGGTGCTTCGTCAGAATGGGGTGCGCGTTAGCACCTCGGAGGTGATGGATGGCGCGCGCGCAGCGGCCCTGGTGGACCTCTCCGAGCGAGAGAACCTCCGGAGCGTCCTGCGCACCACGCTGGTGAAGCGCGCCGTCGACGTTGAAGTGTTCGACCGGGCATTCGGTCTCTTTTTTTCGGGCGCCATGCGCACGCTCGAGGCCCTGGAGGTGTCCCTGCTCGCGGCTCTCGAGGAACAGGGGCTGCTCTCGGGGGAGGAGCTGGCGAAGGTGGTGGCAGGACTTCGGGCACTCGGTGGCCAACTCGCCCCACTCACGGACGCCGCCCTCGCCGGGGACCGCGCCCGGCTCGCGCACCTCCTGCGCGGGGCGACGCTGCAGCTCGACTTCAGTCAGTTGCAGAGCCCGCTCCAGTCTGGCTTCTTTGCGCGCCGGCTTTTGTCGGCCTCCGGCGGCGACCGCCTCCAGAGTGACGTCGAGGCCCTCGAGGCCGAGTTCGCCCGACGCGGTCTGTCTGCAGAAGGGCTGGAAATGGTGAGCCAGCGGCTCGCCGCGGCTCTCCGCGGCGTGGAGGAGGTGGCCAGGCGTGAGGTCGAGCGGCAGGCCAAGGCCCGCCTGCGACGCAACGACGGTCCCCTCGCCGAGCGCAATCTTCAAACCCTTTCCCGTGCCGAGCTCAGCCAGGCCGAGTCCGCGGTGCGGAGGCTGGCCGAGAGGCTCAAGGCGCGCCTGGTGCGGCGCGAGCGGTCGCGCCGCAAGGGC
>Ga0302325_10001442_pt1 | contig 60659 bp, 56 predicted proteins | sample Palsa_T0_2_FD_201948 | JGI IMG/M metagenome (GOLD analysis project Ga0302325, IMG submission 201948) | Peat permafrost microbial communities from Stordalen Mire near Abisko, Sweden - Palsa_T0_2 | ecosystem: Environmental > Terrestrial > Soil > Palsa > Peat permafrost | place: Sweden: Abisko...
GAGACCAAGAAAGGCAAGAAAGTCGATATCCGCAAGACGGAGATCACGGCTATCGACCGCAGCGACACTGGATACACCGTCACTACGGCCTCCGGCACGGAGTCTGTTCCCGCTGCCGGGCTCACGACCGTGCGCACTCCCGCGGCGCAGCAGGCCTACGAGGCTTCCTTGCATCCCGGCTGGCTGCATGCCTGGACCGCGACGGCCAACGTCAGCTTCGCCCTGGCCCGCGGCAACAGCGACACGACCACTGTCGGCACCGGTCTGAACATGGTGCGCCCCACCCCTACCGATAAGACCTCGCTCTACTACAACGAGATTTACACGCACGACGGCATCCTGGACGAAACAACCGCCGAACACACGGCAGCCGGCGCGCGCTACGACCACAACCTCAATCCCAAGCTGTTTGCCTTTGGCACCGGCGACTTTGCCACGGATGCGCTTCAGTTCCTCGACCTTCGCACCGTTGTAGGCGGCGGCTTTGGCTGGCATGCCGTTGCGCAACCCAAGCAGCAGTTCGATGTTCTCGGCGGCATCGTGTGGACCCACGAAAGCTACGGCACTGTTCCTGCCAACCTGACCGCGACTCCGCCCACCGCTGCCGTGCCCCCGGAGGTCAATAGCTTTGCCGCGCTCGACTTTGGCGAACAGTACACGCGCAAGCTGGGAGCGGCAAGCTCCTTCACCGAACAGGCTTATATCTTCCCCGACCTGCAGGACACAAGCCAGTACCGGTTCACTTTGAATGCCGGCCTCTCGACCAAGATCAAGTCCTTCCTGAGCTGGCAGACGACGGTGAGCGATGTCTATGTGACGAACCCGCCCATGGGAACCAAGGACAACGACTTTATCTTGACGACCGGGCTGGGCTTCACCATCACAAGAAAATAATTTTCTCCTTGCAGGGGCGGACGTGGAATTGGCTCCAGGTTCGCTCCGCGCAGGGCTGTTGAAGTGCTATTTCTTCTCTAGTAAAGCGATATATCTAGCCAAAGTGCCGCTCGGCGCTGTAAATTTCTTCGGGTATGATCCAAGTCACTTTTCGGCTTCGCGATCGCCTGTGCGATTCTCGTTAGCCCTGTCCCCGTTGCACTCAGTTTGAAGGAGAAAGAAGCAATGAACCGCCCAGTTCACCCTTACAAGACCCACCTGCTCATCTTTGCACTATCGTTTGGCATTTTGCCGGTTGCGCTCGCCGCGCAACAGCCGGATTATCTGAATACCCAGCTCACGCCGCAGGCGCGGGCGCACGACCTGGTTTCGCGCATGACGGTCGAAGAGAAGGCTTCGCAACTGGAGGATTGGGCTCCGGCGATTCCACGGCTCGGGATTCCCGACTACCAGACCTGGAATGAAGCTCTGCACGGAGTGGCGAGAGCGGGCTACGCCACGGTTTTTCCGCAGGCCATCGGCATGGCGGCGACCTGGGATCCTAAGATGCTTCACGCCATGGGCGATATCGTCTCGACCGAGGCTCGGGCCAAGTACAACGAAGCTCAGAAGGTCGGCAATCATCGCATCTTCTATGGCCTGACCTTCTGGTCGCCGAATATCAACATCTTTCGCGATCCCCGCTGGGGACGCGGGCAGGAGACTTATGGCGAAGACCCGTTCCTGACTGGGCGCATGGGCGTGGCCTTCATCACCGGCGTGCAGGGTGACGATCCGGATCATCCCAAGGCGATCGCCACCAGCAAGCACTTCGCCGTGCATAGCGGCCCTGAGTCGCAGCGGCACACCTTCGATGTGCATCCCAGCCCGCGCGATTTGGAGGAGACCTACCTGCCGGCCTTCCGCGCGACGGTGGTGGATGGGCATGTGGGTTCGGTGATGTGCGCGTATAACGCAATCGATACGTATGCCGCGTGCGCCAACAAGAACCTGCTGGTGGATCACCTGCGCAAGGCATGGGGCTTCCATGGCTACGTTGTTTCGGATTGCGCGGCCATTATGGACGTAACCAATGGCCACCACAATGCGCCGGACATCATGCATGCCGCGGCGATTTCGCTCGAAGCGGGAACGGATCTCTCGTGCAGCATCTGGGCGCCGGGCTTCAACACGCTGGCCGATGCGGTGAAGCAGAAAGTGGTTTCGGAGGACCTGGTCACGCAGGCTGCGGAACGGCTCTACACTGCCCGTTTCCGGCTTGGATTGTTCGATCCGCAGGGGTCGAATCCGCTGGATAAGCTGCCCTTTACCGCGAATGACTCCGCAGCCAATCGCGCGGTAGCCGAGAAAGCCGCCGAAGAGGCTATCGTTCTGCTGAAGAACGATGGCATGCTGCCGCTCAAGAAGGCTCCGGCAAGCATTGCGGTAGTCGGCCCTGAAGCTGACCTGATCTTCGCCCTCGAAGGCAATTACAACGGCATTCCCCATCATCCGGTCGAGCCGGTCGATGGCATTGCGGCGCAATTCAGCGGGTCGCAGATTCACTACGCACAAGGCTCTACGCTGGCCGACGGCGCCAAGGTGCCTGTTCCGCGCACAGCATTCGGCGATGGACTCAAGACTGAGTTCTTTGCTACGCCCGATTGGACTGGCCGGCCGGTCGCAGTCGCGACGGATCACGACATTCAAGCTGAATGGGGCGATTCGCTGCCGGTGCCGGAGATTCGGACGCATGTATATTCGGTGCGCTGGAGCGGCAAGCTTGCTGTGCCTGCCGCCGGCCACTACGCCTTTTCGGTTGAGCCGGCGGACGCCTTCCCCTATTCGCCGAAAGACAGCTTCCGGTTGACGCTCGACGGCAAGGTGCTGGCCGAGGGCGAACTGCGCAAGGCGCTCGATCTTTCCGCAATGGGCAACTTCAAGTCCGCTCCGGGAGCGAGCCCGACCGCGCCACCGATCTTCAACGGAGGCACACCGGTTGTGGCTTCGGTAGACTTTACCGACACCAACCCGCACGAGTTCAAGCTGGAATACAGCCACTCGGGAGACCAGGCAGGCGGGGGAGTTTACCTGAAGTGGGCGGCTCCGGCGCAGGCTCAGTTGGACGAGGCTGTGGCCGCGGCGAAGCAGTCGGACGTGGTGGTGGCCTTTGTCGGCCTCTCGCCGCAGCTTGAGGGCGAAGAGATGCCCATCAAGATCGACGGCTTTGCCGGCGGCGACCGCACCAAGATCGTGCTCCCAGCAGCGCAGCAGAACCTGCTCGAAGCTGTCGCGGCGACCGGCAAGCCTGTGGTCGTAGTGCTGATGAGCGGGAGCGCTGTCGCCCTGCCCTGGGCGCATGAACATGCGGCGGCCATCCTCGAAGCCTGGTATCCGGGCATTGAGGGCGGCACGGCGATTGCCCGCACGCTGGCCGGGCTAAACAATCCGGCCGGACGGCTGCCGGTCACTTTCTATAACAGCGTGGACGACCTGCCGGCCTTCACCGAATACAGCATGAAGAACCGGACGTACCGGTACTACACCGGCAAACCGGAGTGGGGCTTTGGCTATGGACTGAGTTACTCGACCTTCAGCTACAGCCCGGTCACGCTGTCGTCGAGCAAACTACAGGCCGGCGAGCCGTTGACGGCGACGGTCAGCGTCACCAACTCCAGCGCGATTGCAGGCGACGAAGTGGTCGAGGCTTACCTCAAGACGCCCGAAGCCAACGGGCCAATTCACTCGCTGGCCGCCTTTGAGCGGGTTCATCTGCAGGCTGGAGAGACGCGTGAAGTTACGCTGCATCTCGACCCTCGCTCACTTTCAAGCGTGGACGAAAAAGGCGAGCGCAGCATTCTTCCTGGCAAATATGAACTGACCCTTGCCGGAGCCCAGCCCGACGAAGCCAAGGCCAAATCTGCAACCACTTTTACCGTCAATGGGAACCAGCCTCTGCCACGCTAATCGTTCGATAAGATACCGCGGATTACCCGAAAGCCCTCGACTTGGTCGAGGGCTTTCGCTTGCGGCTTTTGAATCGCGTCAACTGGCGCCTTGGCCAAGAGTTTTCTTGAGAAAGAAGCGACTTTGGCCAGGGGGATAATTGTCGATCGATCCAAATACCGTGTATCCAAGCCGCTCATAAAAGCCGCGGGCCTGGAAGCTGAAGGTGTCGAGCCAAACGCCGTGGCAACCGCGCTGAACGGCTTCCTCTTCCGCCTGGTTCATGATTCGGCGGCCGAGGCCCGTGCCGCGCAACGATTCTGGAAGATAGAGCAAGTCGATGTGCAGAAAGGAAAACGATGTCCATCCCCAGAGTCCGCCCAGCGTCTCTCCGGTTTCAGGGTCGGATAGGAAGATTGCCAGCGGACGAAAGTCGTTCGGACGGCCAGAAGCGACCTCGTTGAATTGTGTGATGAGCTGGGAGATTGTCTTCAGCGCGTCGTCGTCCGGTGCATCTGTCAACGTGATTTTGGGAAGCATTCGTGCTCCATTCATGACTTGCCAGCAGGTTGCTGTCTGTCCCGAACTAAACAACCCGGAAATTATGGCTCGTGGTTAGCCGGTACTCGTCCTATTCCAAAGGAGTTTTCATTCTTTGGCACCTGAACAAAAACAAAGTAACATGATTGCGTGAGTCGAAAAGGAAGCCGCACCACAGTTCCCAGCAAACCAGACATTCGCACCGTGGCCGCATTGGCCAAGGTTTCGATCGCAACGGTTTCACGCACCATCAACGCTTCGCCGGCGGTAAGCCAAAAACTGTCGCAGCGCGTCTGGCAGGCCATCGAGCAGCTCAACTACTTTCCCAACACCCATGCGCGCAGCCTGGTCTCGGGACGCAGCCGCATCCTGGGCATTATCGTCGAGAACATCACCAATCCCTTCTTCCCCGAGCTGATCGCGAGCTTTGAAGAGATTGCCGTGGCCCACGGCTACGAGATCCTGGTCAGCTCCACCAACAGCAATGCCGACCAGCTCACCAACTGCGTGCGCCGCATGCTGGAGCGCAAGGTCGAGGGCGTGGCTGTGCTCACCTTTGGCGGCGAAGAGCCGGTGCTCGACCAGTTGGCGATCCATAACATGCCCATTGTCCTGGCCGAGTTTCACCTGGAAGATCCCAAGGTCTCGACCATCCTGCTCGACTACTCGGCCGGCATCCACGCAGCCGTAGCGCACCTGGTGCAGCTCGGGCACACGCGCATCGGATTCCTGGCCGGCCCGCATAAGTTGCATTCGGCGATTACGCGGCTCAACGCTTTCCAGCAGACCATGCACGAGGCCAACCTCAAGGTCCACAAGAACTGGATCATCGAGTGCGACCACACGCTCAAGGGCGGCGTGGCGGGCTTCGGCAAACTCATGGAGCTGCCGACCCGGCCAACGGCGCTGATCTGCTCCAATGACATGACTGCCATCGGCGTGCTGCGCGCCGTGTACATGGCCGGCCTGCGCGTGCCGGAGGACCTCTCCGTCATCGGCCTCGATGACATCGATTTTGCCGAGTTTACGTTGCCGCCGCTGACCACCATCCGGCTTTCTCGGGTTGAGCTGGCCAAAGCTGCCTTTGACGCGCTGCGGCTACAGGCTGAGAACGCCGCGGGGGCGACGAGTGGCTCTGTCTTGCAGCGGGAATTCCTGGTCTCGACGAGCTTGGTTGTGCGCGGATCGACGGCTGCGCCGGCAACGGAAAAGCCAAAAATCAACGCAGCGCTTTAGTTCTTCCGATGGGTTGGCGAAGCGCGCCTTGCTCTCATCGCCTGCACGGCGTCATGGCTCCGCCAAGCCGCGGTCTGGCGATCCGGAAACACCTCCGGCTTTCCGAAGCGCACGACTGCTGTAAAACCATCGACCTCCAGCACCCGCAGCAGATGCGGAAGAAATGTCTCGTCTCCAAACCAACAGAGATCGCGCTCCGTTCCCGCGCCGCGCACCTCGTAGAAGATGGCGGCGGGCACTACCGCCAGACGGCCCTCGACCGCGGGCGCAAAGAGCGTCGAGTGAAAGCGAGTCACTTCGCTGCCGTCGGTGCTGGTGCCCTCGGGAAACAGAACCACCGGCACGCCTTCCTTGAGGCGCAGCGCCATTGCGTCGGCTGTCTCCCACGCGTCCGCACGGCTGCTCCGATCCACGAAAATCGCACCGCCCATCTTCGACAGCGGCCCGAAAAACGGCCAACTGCCAATCTCCTGTTTGGCCACAAAGGCGCATGGCACGGCCACGCTGGCGATGGCGATGTCCAGGTAGCTGAGATGGTTGGCGACGATGAGCGTGCTGCCCGCGGGCGGCTGCCCCTCAACCCGGTAATGAATTCCCATGGCCGACAGCACGACCCTGGCGCAGAAATGCATCCAGTTGGCGCGCTGCCGCGCAGTGACTTGTCTTCCTTTGAAGAAAGCGATGAGCCGCGTACCTTGAAATCGCAGTGCGCAGAAGAGAAGCGAGCCAACCAGAAGAATGCCGCGCCAGGCGGCCCGCAAACTCACTCGGCTAGCGGCGCCAGGAAGCGGTTCCGCGCGGACGACGAGATCGTGCGCAGATCCAACAGTGTCAGGAAGTCGATGGTGCCAAACTCCCGGTCCCAGGCCGGCGCACTGCAGATGCGCGCCCCAATCGCCAGGTAGGTCTTCAGCAACTTCGGGACTTTGACCGGTTCGGGCGCGGCTTCCGCCGCCAAACCGGCTTCTTTGTCCGGGCGAACTTCGGAGGGTGCGCCGGGACAAACAAAGCCCTCGCTGGGCAGCGTCTGGAACCCATCCGCCACGCGATAATTCTGGAGCTGGGCATACATCTGCCAACCCTCGCGCGGGTCTACCGAGTTGAGTGAAGAACATCCGATCAGATAGCGCAACTGCATATCGGTAGCATACTGCGCTATGCCCCGCCACAACAGCGTCAGCACCTCGGGAGTGCGATGTTCGCGGTCAATCGATGCGCGGCCCAGCTCCAGAATTTCGCCGCGCATCCCTTCATAGGGAGAGAGATCGAACTCCTGCTCGGAGTAATAGCCCAGATTCCTGGCCGCGGTTGCGCCAGATTGCATGCGATAGGTGCCGACGATGCGCTTGTCGACTTTGTCCTCGACCAGCAGATGTTCGCAGAAGAGGTCGAAGTGGTCGGTATCGAGGCCGGTCTCGTACGAAGACTCAAGGCCTTTGCCCAATTCGATATTGAAGACCTTGAAGCGCAGGCGGCAGGCCGCGTCGCGGTCTTCAACCGATTGCGCCAGGCGCAGGCGGTAGCGGCCCACCTCCGCATGAACGCGAGGATGCGCCTGCGGAGGCGGCGCGAGGAGCGGAAGTGAAAACTGAGGTATGGATAAAGGTGTGGATAGAGCCGTGGATGCAACGCCAACTCCGGAGATTGCGCCGGAGACAGAAACATCCCACAGGGGCGATGTGGAAACCGCCGACCTGGAAGGAGCTTTCAACCCTGTCTGAGCATTCACGGGGACAGTATGGCCCGGAGTTTGCGAAAGGATGGTGAACACTGTGCGAACGGCTTGCAAATTCTTGCGCTGATTCTTCTCCTCCACGGGAACGGTAGCGGCTGGCGTTTTCGTATTCTCGTTTGAACGCACCGTCTCAGACAGAAATATCGCAGTTGAGAGGATTCTCCGTTGGCCGCGAATTTTTGTAGAGGGAGTTCCATGAGTTCCGCTCCACAATCTCACGACTTGGCGTTACCAGCGAAAAAATCCCGGAGCATCGGCGCGGCCATCGCTCTCTTCTTTGCCGCACCGCTTGTCGCGGAGTTCCTGCTGGGTAATCTTCCTATTACGTTTCTCGGAGCGCTGATTGTCCTCGCCCCTTTATACGGTGGAGGCGCGCTGCTGATTCGCGAGACCGTCCGGCGCTCAGGGCGCGGCTGGCCCAGTATTTTCGTGTTAGGCATGGCGTACGCCATTCTCGAAGAGGCGATCACGACGCAATCGCTCTTCAATCCAGACTATCTTCATCTGCATCTCGGCCTGCTACAGCCTGCATATATTCCCGCGCTGGGAATCGGCGCATGGTGGACACTGTGGATGCTCAACGTGCATCCGGTCTGGAGCATTGCAGTTTCGATTGCATTGATTGAAGCTGCTGTACCCAATCGCGCCGCAACTCCGTGGCTGGGCCGCATTGGGTATATCGCGACCTGTGTCTTGTTTGCGATCGGGATTGCAGGATCAACCGCAATCGGTTACCGGCAAGATCATTTTCTCGCATCGACTACGCAACTTGTGAGCTCTGTTGTAGTCATCGCAATTCTTACAGCGGGTGCGTTTCTTCTTCCGAGAAATGTCGCACGCCGGCAAGCGGGTTGGGCTCCAAATCCATGGATCGCCGGGGTTCTGGCCTTAACTGCAGGCTCAGCGGCTCTGCTCACTCCTAAGAGCTGGGGCTGGGGTGCGGTTGCCGTACTGCTGGCATTGGATCTATCGATGTTCTTCGCTGTGCTGATCTGGTCGCGGCGCTGGAGCCTGCTGCATAAGCTGGCGCTCGCCGCAGGCGCGGCGCTGGCCTATGCCTGGCATGCTTTTATCGAAACTCCGGCAGTGGGGCAGGTCGATCCTGGCTTGCGTGTCGGGAATGCCATCTTTGCTTTGGCGGCAATCTGGCTGATCTGGCTAGGAGCCAAGCGCAACGCTCATCCCCCGGCAATCGAAAGAATCACCAGCACTTCATCCGTATCCTGAACGGCATACTTCTCACTCCATGTTTTTCCGATAGACAACGAAGCCGGAGCGATCCGCAACCTTGTCGTAGAGCAGCATGGCGGTGCTGTTGGTTTCGTGCGTAAGCCAGTACACGCGGCCTGCTCCGGCGAGCCTGGCCTGCTCGTAGACTGCGTCGATCAGCTTTCTTCCAATCCCTTTGCCGCGCGCCGATTCCGCGGTGAAGAGGTCTTGCAGATAGCAGGTCGGGGCTATCGAAATCGTGGTGCGGTGAAAGAGATAGTGGACCAGGCCGATCAACTTTCCTTCATGCTCGGCAACCATGGCATGTACCGGCTCATAGGCGTCAAAGAAGCGCGCCCAGGTCATTTGGGTGACCTCGTAAGCCAGAGCCGTTGCGCCGGAGCGGCCATAGAACTTGTGATAGCCCTCCCATAGCGGGAGCCATTGCGCAAAGTCTCCGCGAACAACGGGACGGATGATCGGCTCTACAGACACTTGAAACTCCCTATCGGCCCGTAGAGCCGGGGTATATCAAGAGATCAACCTCCGGCGATCGAGGGAATCACCAGTACTTCATCCCCATCCTGGAAGGCGTATTTCTCATTGCCCAGAAAGCGGATGTCTTCTTCGTTCACATAGAAGTTGATGAACTTGCGCACCTGGCCATCTTCGCCGCGCAGGTGCTGGCGCAAAGCCGGAAAACGGCCTTCGAGATCGGTGACCAGTTCGGGCAGGTTGACGGCTGTGGTCTCGATTTCGCGGACGTTGTTGGTGTGCTTCTGAAATGCGTTGGGCAACAGAACTTTAACTGACATATGCCGCTCCCGCCAGGGCTGCGCCCTGCTGCTCTTCCAGGTACGCCGCGAAGTCGGACATGCGCGGACGTACCGCAATTCCCTGTTCGTACGCGCCTTGCAATACATCGGTGGTCTTGAGGCCGTTGCCTGTAATACAGCTCACGGTCAGCTCATCGGGATGGATGCGACCCTCGGCGTAGAGCCGCGCCGTAACGCCTGTGGTTACGCCGCCCGCGGTCTCGGTGAAGATGCCTTCGGTCTCGGCCAGTTCCTGAATAGCGGAGACAATTTCGACATCCGAAACATCCTCGGCCCAGCCGCCTGAGTCGCGAATGGCTCGAATCGCATACGGGCCATCCGCGGGATTGCCGATGGCCAGCGAGCGTGCGATGGTGTTGGGCCGCTGCGGCTCGATGCCGTCTGCGCCGTTTCTGACGGCGGTAGAGATTGGCGAGCAGCCGGTGGCCTGCGCGCCGAAGAACTTGACCGGCTTATCCTCGACCAATCCCAGAGCGACCAGTTCGCTAAAGGCTTTGCGGATCTTGGTGATCAGCGAGCCGCCTGCCATGGGAACGACGACGTTGTCGGGCAGGCGCCAGCCGAGTTGCTCGGCGATTTCGAAGCCAACGGTCTTCGATCCCTCGGCGTAATACGGGCGAAGGTTTACGTTGACGAAGCCCCAGTTGTACTTTTCCGCGATCTGCGAGCAGAGGCGGTTGCAATGGTCGTAATTGCCATCGATGCGAATGAGCGTGGCGCCATAGACCTGTGTGTTGAGAATCTTCGCCGGCTCCAGGTCGGAGGGAACCAGGATGTAGGTCTTCAGGCCGAGACGCGCGGCTCCGGCAGCGACTGCGTTGGCCAGATTGCCGGTCGAGGAGCAGCCGACGGTATCGAAACCGAAGGCCTGGGCGTTGGCCAATGCGACCGCGACCACGCGATCCTTGAAGCTCAGCGTGGGCAGGCAGACGGCATCGTTCTTGAGATAGAGATTGTTGGCGCCGATGCGGGCGGCCAGCCTGGGCGCGGCAAGCAGCGGCGTCATGCCTGCGGGCGTGGTGGGAATATAAGAATCGGAGACCGGCAACAGCGCCCGATAGCGCCACATGCTCGCCGGGCCGGCGGCAATTGCCTCGCGCGTGAAGCGGCTGCGCGCGTAATCCAGGTCGAAGTCTACTTCCAGTGGAGAAAAACACTCATCGCAGATGGAGAGCGGCTGGTTTCCGTAGGTCTTGCCGCACTCCCGACATCGCAGTTCGTAGGCCGTAGTCAAAGTTCCCTCTCGTGTTGCGAGAGCGGCTGTGCGAGTTCTGCGAACCAGACTCGGCCGGAAATAGGCGAACTTGAGAGGATGCAAATGCGAAAAGGCTTCAGGCCCCCAGGGCCAGTGCATTTTCCGAATCTCATGTCCCCCGTTACCGGGCGAGAGTTGACACCGTGATCCAGTTTTGCACCGGCCGGTTGTCGTGGCGTCGCAGGGCTCGTCCCTCAACCACTCTGCATGAAATCCAGGCTCGACCCCGTCAGGACCGAACCAGAATATATATCTGATATAGCAGAATCGGACCTCTAAAGCAACCCGGGCCGCAGCCAGCCGTTCCAAAACTCGATTCAACGGTAAGAATATCGGCTTGAACGAATTCCTTTATTCCTACTCTTCGTCGAAGCTGCCGCCCGGCTCGCCGGTGACCGGAGGTTGCGCGACGGATGCGCCATCGCGTTTGTAGACTACGCCGCCTTTCATGACGAACTGCACGTGCTCCATCGTAGTAACGTCCTGCAGCGGATCGCCCGTAACGGCGATCAGGTCGGCGAAGCAGCCTTGCTGAATGCAGCCCGCGGAGCCGGTCATGCTGAGCAGATCGGCGGCGTTGCGCATGGAAGTCAACAGGGCGTCGGCAGGCGTCATGCCTGCGCCGACCAGCAGCGCGAACTCATGGGCATTGGCGCCCGTCGAGGTATCGGTGCCAAAGGCAATCTTCACGCCGGCCTTATAGGCATTGCCAAGCATACCGCGCATAAGCGGAGTGACTTCGAGCGCCTTTTTCGCGGCAGAGGGATTGAGTTGATCGGGATGCGTGCGCGCGATCTCGTTGACCTGATCGGCGACCAGAAGCGTGGGCACAAGATAGGTGCCATGCTCCTTCATCAACTGAAAGCTCTCGGCATCCGCGTAGGTGCCGTGCTCGATCGAATCGACGCCGAGGCGGACGGCATTGTCGATGGCCGATTTACCATGAGCATGCGCGGCAACTTTGAGATTCAGGTTATGCGCAGTGTCGATAGCGGCCTTGATCTCCTCGTTGGTCATGGTCTGCACTTTTGGATCGTCACCGATCGAGAGCACGCCGCCGGAGGGCATGATCTTGATGATCTCAGCCCCTTCCTGGCGATGACGCCGCACTTCCTCTGCGAACTCGAGCGGCCCATCGGCGACTCCGTGGCCGGCCTTGCGGTCGTCGGTCCAGCTTGAGTCGAGACCATTGCGCCAGTCGCTGTGACCGCCGGTGACGCTCAATGGCTCCAGCGAAACGACGATGCGTGGGCCCGGAATCCAGCCGCGCTCAATGTCCCGCTTGAGCGCCAGGTCAATCCCCTGCCCAGTGCCCATGTTGCGCACGGTAGTGAATCCTTCCTCAAGCAGCTTGCGCGCCATGGCGGCAGCGCCGATGGCGGTCTCAGGAGTGGAGAGGGTGAGGCGCGACTGGAAAGGATTCATCGCGGTGCGCGGCGCGCCCATGTGCTTGTGCACATCGATCAGTCCGGGCATCAACGTGGCGTCCCCAAGCTCGATCGCCTGCGCTCCCGGCACATTGACCGTGCCTGGCTGCACGGAGACAATCCGCCCAGCCTGAAGCGTGACGGTAACTGCGCCCTTCCGCTCAGCGGTCGTGCCGTCGATATAGTGGCCGGCATGCACAACCGTGCTGGGAGCAGCTTTGGAAGGCGAAGGAGTTTGCCCAAAGGACGGCAGAACCAGCAATGCAAGCGGAATGCCGACAAATCGAGCGCCTGTGAGCCTCAACATTGTGATCTCCAGTCAGAAGAAGAGAAACAGTTTCCCTAGAGCCTAGCATGGGATACGAGCAACTATACGCATCGCGACGATGACTGGAATGCACAATCTTCCGGAAACAATCTAATTGCTATAGACCCGCACGTAATCCACCAGCAGCGAAGCGGGAAAAACCGTCGTCGAATCCGGATTTTTGGGCCAATCTCCGCCTACTGCCAGATTCACGATCAGAAAGGCGCTGTTGCCGGAGTCGAAAGGCCACACCGCACCGGCAAGTCCGGTCAGGCTGCCGGGATTCGTGTAGGTCACGTAAGGATTCGTCGGGTCATCGATGTAATACGCCACCGAGCCGGGCTTCCAGATCATTCCGTAGGTGTGCCAGCCAGCCGCCGTCTGCCCTGCGGGAAAGTGGTACAGCGTACCCAGACCGGTGCCGCCGGTAAAGCCCGTCCCATGTACCGAGCCTTCATTCCAGTCCGGTGTGAGCGCTGCGTTCACCCGCTCCATGATGTCCTGCTCGCCGCAGGCGGGCCAGTTCGCGGTGTTGACGTTGTTGCCCAGCGTCCAGAAGGCCGGCCACAATCCCTGCTCCTCGGGCACCCAGATCCTGGCCTCCAGACGGCCGTATTGCACGCTGAAGAGACCCTCGCTCTTCATCCGCGCCGAAGTGTATACGCCTGCCGACGGCTGCTGCGCGACGACATGCAGGTACCCGTCCGTCCCTACATACGCGTTGGGGATGGCCGGATTGCATGGAGAAGCCGTCGAACCCCAGGCGCAGTAGTTCTCAAGCTCGTTATTGCCGAAGCCGTTGTTCCCCGTGTCATACGTCCAGACCGTCGGATCGGGCTGCTGGTTGCTGCCGGTCGTGTTGGTGAACTCGTCGCTCCAGACCAGCGTTCCGGATGCGATATTGGGCGCAAACTTCTGGCTGGTAACCGTGCTGTCCTTATCGCCGCTCACAGTCGCGTAGGCATTCACGGTCAGGTTCGACGCGACCAGAAATGGCGCTGTGTAGAGGGGCGAGGCGGCCGTCGGAGTGCTGCCATCCACGGTGTAGTGGATTGCCGCGCCCGAGGTGCTGTCTGTGAGCGAGACAATCTGCGCTCCGGCCTGCGCCGCTTTGGTCGAGAGCGCCGGAGCCGCCACCTGCGTTTGCGAAGGAGTGACCGGCGTTGACGTCCCCGACCCGCTCCCGCATCCGCACATCCAAGCCATCAGAAAAAGAAAGAAACCCGCCAAAGTCGCACCTGTCCGCATCGCAAGCCTCGGTAAGCAACCGGAGCGATTACCCCGTCGCACCTCAGTCCTTGTAGCATCGAGGCACAAACCCAGTCAATTTGAGTGCCAATCCGCCCAACGCCCAGGATTCCAAAGATCAGCCTTGCTTGGCACCCGTGGCACGATCCTGGCCTGTTTCAGGAAAATACTGGCGAAAAGCCAATTGCACCCGCTCATTCCGCCCCTTGGCTACCGACTGTGCAACCCTGGCGCGCACCTCTGAAGAGCTATGCACCCGGCTGATGGCCTCAAGCGCCGAGGCAGCCTGCCGGGCGTCCTTCTCGATAACTCCGAGCAGAAAATCCATCCCCTCCGGCATCCGTGAGAGCACAATCGCCTGATCCAAAACCGACCCGAACCAGGCGTCCGCACCCTTGCGCCGGCGATCGATCAACGCACTCAGTGCGGCTGGTTCGTGCGTCTCCGCCAGGGCAAAGGCCGCCTCGGCCGCGGCTTCTTCCCCATCGTCCAGAAAATCCGACACCAGCGAAATCGCGTCCAGCTTGTCGTTGTGCTCCATCCCAAGCAATGCGGAGAAGCATGCTCCCAGAACTTCGGGCTCTTCCTTGCGCAACAGCACACGCAGTTTCAAAAGCAAGGTCGCAGAGACTCCGCCGACCTGGCCGATGGCTCGCGCCGCCTCCATGCGCACCGTCTTGTTCCGGTCCAGCAGAGGTTCGAGCAGGATATTCAGCAGGGCGGTGTCGCTCAGCTCTCCGCAGGCGACCAGCGCATGGGTACAGGCGCCGCGCAGGGCTCCGGCGGTATCGGAGTGGCCGCCCCACACCGGCTCCTCCTGGGTATGCCGCAGACCGCGCAAATAGACAGTCGCATCGCGGCACTCCAGCTTGACGAGCGCCTTGGCCAGTGCATTCTTCGCCCAGCATTGCGGATCGTTCTTGACCGGATCGACGAAGAAGCGGTCGAATGCCGAAAGCACCTGGGGTAGCAAAACTTTTACTGCATGGCCGGCGGCAATCCCCGCCGCCTTGGCTACCAGGTAATTGTTCTCGCTGGCCAGGGCGCGTCGAACTCGTTCGATTCCATCCGCATCCGGCGCGTGCCCGCTCAAAGCCTCCAATTGGGCGAGTTCCCTCTCAAACGATCGATGGACAGGCATAGGAACCCCGGTACGGCCGATTGCTGCCTTGACCATCATCGATCTTTACCCCTTTTCTTCCGAACACCAGACCCTCCGGCTCCGGAACTTCGCACCACAAAATACTGCGTCCGCGGCTGACATACCAATCCTGTGTTCGTACTCTGCTCCACTGGATAACCTGCCGTCAATCGCACCTCGATTGACTTCTCTGGCTCCAGCAATCTAAAGAATTTCGCGTGGCTCTCAATATTTGGACTAGCCAGATACCCCAAAGAGTAACGCGAATCGGGGTACTTTAGACGAAAATATTGGGTTACCACGAGGGAATCTCGCCTTGAATTCCCAAAACGACCGGCTTCCTCCGTTCAGCCGGGGTAGGGGCCGAAGACCGCTTTCACACGATCGCTCTCGTCCCCATCCTCAAGCACCAGCACAGAGAAATCCGCTCCGCCCGGCGCGACCCTCACCAGCGCATGGCCCTGGCTGCTCTTGAACAAATCCGAGAATCGCGCGCAACTATAGCATTTTCCGGATTGGTGTAGACCGAATCCGCAACTGCTAAGTGGATTTTTCCTCAAGAAAAATCCACCCTCATCGTTTCCCAAAAAGAGCACAGAAATCCGGGAAATGCTGCTAGCTGGCCCGAAACCCGCAGAAATTCACGCCGGTTCATGCGGGCTGGTTGCCAACCCAGGCAAAACCCTCTCCCCAATCGTACGAATGCTTCACAAACTTCTTCGTTCGTCCTTCGACGTCGACCCACGCCTTGAGCTCGTACTCAATTTTCCCATCCGCTGTGTCCGCCACATACAGAGACGGCTCATAGGCGTACACCGTCGGCTGATCCGGTTCGTCCTCCGCTGGGCGCCACGCCTGGTCGAGGGGAACGTCGACGGCAAGGTTGGCTCTGTACACCATTGCGACATTGTTACCAAATCTCAACCGCGTCAGATAGTCGGAGGCTGGAAACTTGGTGCGCGCCTCCCAGGTTTCAGGAGCCTTGGCGGTGAAACGAAGCCGGCATTGAAACCTGGCTCCTATCTCGTAGTTCAGAAATCCGCTGCCGTCGAATCCCCACTCGCCGCCAAGGTCATGCCAGCCTTGATCGAGGCCGGCCGTGAGGCAAATAACCTGGCGGCTCCCGTCGGTGTACCGGCAACCCAAAACCTGCGACATCGTTCAACCCTCGTTGTGGTGAAGAAAGTCAAAGATTGGGACAATCGAAATCGCAGCCAGCAAGCGATTATTTCGCCGTCAGCGCAGCCACCGGCACAAGCATATCTTCCTTGCGCATGACCAGGTTGGTCGCGTTCAAGGTGGCCAGCTCAAAACCGTGGCCATGCGTAATGGCGTCGGTCGGGCAGGCTTCCACGCAGTAGCCGCAGAAGATGCAGCGGTTGTAGTCGATGTTGTAGGTCTTGGCGTAGCGCTCGCTGGAAGAGATGCGAACTTCCTTGGTGTTATCCGCCGCCTCGATGAAGATGCAATTCGAAGGGCAGGCAGCCGCGCACAGGAAGCAGGCCACGCACTTCTCCAGGCCGTTTTCATCGCGCTGGAGCTCGTGCGCGCCGCGAAAGCGCTGCTCGAACTTCGCTCCCCGCAACGGGCCAGGGCCGTCGGGATAGTTCTCTACCTGTGTCGGCTCCAGCATCTCCTTGAAGGTGATGCTCATGCCCTTGGCAATGCCCGCGATGTTGCCCACAATCGACATAGGCCCAGTATACGACGGCTCTGGGCGAAGATTCGTGCAGCGTTGGCCGGATTTGCAGCCATTTTTCAGATTGGATTCGGCGCCGAGCGCGATTCTTTCCGGTCTGCTCACACGGACAAGTAATCCATACACTGGGCAAGCGTGCCGGTTCGAAGCTACTTCTTCGCCGGCGGCGGAGACGACTGGCCATGATTGTTGGCCGGCGGAGTGATCGTCGGTCTTCGCATCGGCCTGCCTTTCGCGTCCTTTGGAACCAGTTCCCGGCATATTGTCGAATCCTGTCCGCGAGCCAATTCCGCTAACGCCGGATCGACTCCTCCGGGATTGGCCTTGCAGAGCCTCTGCTCCATCTCCCCGGCATGAGGCTCGCTCAGCCTCTGCGTCTGCTCAAGGCCCGAGGATGGGTCCACGCTGTACTCATAGACGTAATCCTCCGCCGGCTTGGCCTTGCCATAGTCGTAATGGCTCCAGGTGGCCAGAACATTCCGTCCCGGAGGCTCGGTGAGCAGACCGTAGATCTGTGTCCGCACCACGCCAGCCACGGTTCCGGCGCTCCACAAGGCTGCCGCCTGATCGCCGCGCATCCACCGCGCGCGCCAGGCGTGGTCGGTGTAGTTGTAATAAAGCGTTGTAAAAAAGGTCGAAGGCGCGTCGCATCCGTAGCAGTCGTCATAGACCAGTCCCAGCTCGGGCACAATCTGGCTGGCTCCACCAAAGGTCGTCCAATCCAGGATTCGAGGATTGGCCCCATGGAACAGCGGCTGCACCTCGCGTTTGGATAGATTCACGCTCCATACCGTATACGTGTCCGACGGTGGGGTGGACTGGGGCGTTGCCCGCAGCGAGGTCAGCACCAGCGCGGAATCCCACTGCACGCCGATCTCGCGGATCGCCGTCCACTTCTCGGCCTTGAGGGACTGCGTCACCCAAGCCACTGTGGGAGCGTCCTTGGCATCGTGAAAATCGATCCAGTGAAAGGCCTCCGACGCAGGCTGAGCCAACGCGGAAACCGCGGCCAACGCCAATGCGGCAAAGATGCCCGCTACCCGGCATACCGCTCGATTTCCGGCGTGGAAGGGAAGACTTGCGGATTGAAACGCTCGACGGGGAAGTTGGAGCAACCGAGACAATCGCATGCCTCCAGTATGCTCCGCTCACACGCGAAATCTCCACGCCGGAGTTGACCAGCCTGAGACCTCTGTTGAGGCTGTTCAGGGCTAGCATCACTTTTTTGGGGCAAGATTCCCGGGATGCCCGTTGACAAGTCGCTTCATTATTAAGGAGGGCCAGCACACAAGCCATCTACAGGAGCGGCGAAGCGTTGTGCCGCGAGTGCTGCTAACCTTTGAAGTTGCCCTGGCATTGATCCTGGTGGTTGGCGCGGGGCTGCTTGCAACCAGCCTCACACGGCTCTATAACTCGGGCGTCGGCTTCGATCCCAAAGGCTTGGTCAACATCGCATTCAGCATGGACAAGCAGCAGTTGGAAGGCGACGCGCTGATGCAGCTCTATCAGCAAATTGGCGACGACCTGAGCCATCAACGGGGTGTGCGGAATGTAAGCTTCGAGTTCATTGTGCCGTTGAGCCATCGTGGCTGGAACGCAAGCTACTCCACGCCGGCCGGAGGCAGACATCTTATCTATATGAACAGCGTAGGGCCCAATTATTTCGAGACCATGCGCATCCCTCTCCATACCGGACGCGGATTCACATGGAGCGATACCAATACTTCGGGACGCAAGATCATCCTGAACGAATCCGCGGCGAAGCTATTCTTTCCAGGGCAGAATCCATTGGGACAGCAACTGGTCAATCCAAGAAAGATGTCCTACGTGATAGCAGGGGTAGTGAGCGACGCCAAGTACCGCGACGTTCGCACGCCTGCGCCTCCCGCCGGCTACATACCGATCCAGCAAGATGAACAGCCCAAGCCCTCTCTAAGTGCCGTTATACGCATCGATGGGCCACAGGCCCCGCTGGTCGCAGCGGCCCGTTCGATTGCTGCGCAACTGGCTCCTACGATCCCCGCTCCTGCAATGACAACCGTGGACGAGGTGATGAACAGCTCCCTGAGCGCTGAGCGCACGATGGCTCTTCTTACCGTCTTCTTTGCCGGCTGCGCGCTGCTTGTAACGGCCATTGGACTCTACGGCACCCTGGCCTACTCAACCGCTCGCCGCACCAGCGAAATCGGCATTCGCATGGCTCTCGGAGCGCAGCGCGCCGGAGTCGTCGCGCTGGTCTACCGCGAAAATGCCATGGTCGCCTTTGCAGGCTGCATGGTAGGACTCATCGCTGCCATCCTCGCCTCCCGTGCGTTGGCCAGTTTCCTCTACGAAACCTCGCCACATGATCCGTGGATTCTTGCCTGCTCGGTTGCTGCGCTTGCTGCTATCGCCAGTGCAGCATCGCTGCTGCCGGCTATTCGCGCCGCGCGCATCGAACCGATCGCCGCGATTCGTTGTGAATAACATCCCAACTGCCCTGAAGACCGGCAGAGCGGAGATTACTCATAGGTAATAAGGAGGCGGTGAGAAGTTGACAAAATCGTAAACCATGTTACTCTTAAATTGCGCTCAGTTGTTTGGTTGTGAGCCATTCTCGCTCTCCGGCATGGATTTTGTCCTGGAGAACTTGGTCCCGGTCCCTGGAATATGGCGATCCGCAGGGCCAAAAAGCAAGACTGCCCCGCAAGTTTTATTTCTCCAAGCCCCTACAGCGTAACCGCTCTGTTGTTAGCAAGTTGAGCGGACACTAGATCGAAGAAGCAGTGTGCTTCCGCGATCAGAGGCAGCGTGCGGCAGGGCCGGATTGAGTCTGTTGACTTCCACTCAATCGCTAGGGTTTCATTCCTCCCTTTCGGTACTCCACTACGCATTCAGTTCAGGTCTCTTGCTGGCGCTTGAAGCCGCCCGAGAGCACAGATCAAGGCCCACAGCATGGCTGTGCCTGGCCGCATACAAGGACTAAGTGACTCAGTTTTCTGACTTTCTCATCTCCGACACGCTCAAGAAGCGCATCGCATCCCTCAATTTCGTAACCCCCACCCCGGTGCAGGCCGGCGCAATTCCGCCCGCGCTTGAGGGCAAGGACGTGCTTGCCACCGCCCAAACCGGCACCGGCAAGACGCTCAGCTTCATCGTTCCGATCCTGGAAAAGCTGGCCAAGACCGAATCCCGCAGCGCAACCGCGCTGATCCTGCTGCCCACCCGCGAGCTGGCCATGCAGGTCGAGACGCACTTCCGCAATCTCAACACCAATCCGGCCAACACCGTTGCTCTCGTCTGCGGCGGCATGGCGGAAGGCCCGCAGCTTCAGCTCATTCGCCGTGGAGCGCGGCTGATCGTCGCCACTCCCGGCCGCCTCGAAGACTATCTCAACCGCAAGCTGGTCAAGCTCGACCAGGTGCAGATTCTCGTCCTCGACGAAGTCGACCGCATGTTGGATATGGGCTTCAAGCCTGCCATTCAGCGCATCGCCGGCTGCCTGCCCAAAAATCGTCAGACTCTCTGCTATTCGGCTACTCTCGATGCCAACATTCGTGAAGTAGTCAGGGATTACCTGACCACTCCTGTCCGCATCGAAATTGGTTCTGTGCTGAAACCTTCCGAGAATGTCGAGTTACAGACATTTGAAGTCGAGCAGGATAAGAAGCAGGAGCTTCTCGAGCACTTACTTGAATCCGACGGTCAAGGCAGCTTCCTGGTCTTCGTTCGCACCAAGCACGGTGCAGATCGCGTAGCCAGCCGGTTGGTTCGCTCCGGCCACTCAGCCACGCAGATCCACGGCGACCGCTCGCAGGCGCAGCGCAATCAGGCGCTCAAGAGCTTCTCCGAGGGCCGTCATCGCATCCTCGTTGCTACCGATGTTGCCGCGCGCGGAATCGACGTCAAGCACGTTGCGCATGTCGTCAACTACGATATCCCCAAGGTCGCCGAAGATTTTGTGCATCGCATCGGCCGGACCGGCAGGGCCTCCAGCAAAGGTATAGCTTCTACCTTCGCCTCCGCGGCGGAGCGCAGCGATTTGCGTAAAATCGAGCGTTCTTTATCAATTTCTATGAAACGATTTCGAGTCACTGCGCCACAAAGCGCGTAGACTATCTGTACCCGCGAGGTCTACGGGGTTTCACAAACTGAAAAAGGGGAACAAGATGGCTGGAGATCTGCAACTTACCTGTAGCGACTGCGGACGGGAATTTACATTCACTGCTGCTGACCAGACGTTCTTTCAAGAACGGGGATATTCGACGCCGAAGCGCTGCAAGCCGTGCAGACAGGCCAAGAAAGCCGACCAAGCCGGAGGCGGTGGTGGTTTTGGCGGCGGTAGTAGTTACGGCGGAGGCGGAGGCGGTTATAGCTCCCGCGCCACCACGGGAACGGCGGTAGTTTGTTCCGGCTGCGGCCAGCAAACCACGGTTCCTTTTGAACCTCGTGGAGATCGTCCGGTATTCTGCCGCGACTGCTTCCAGGCGCAAAAGGGCGGTGCGGGCGGCGGCGGTGGGGGACGCGGACGCGGCGGCAATGACCGCGGCGGACGCGGCGGCGGTGGCGGCGGACGCTACTAGAGCAAAACCACGATAACCGTGCCCCGAAAAGCTTTGTTCAGGGTATTGATTTCTTAAGGAAATCAATACCCTGCGGATTCGGCCTTGGGCACATCTATCGCGATTTTGCTATAACTCGCTTTACTAACACTCAACCAAACTCAGGAAGGCCGGTCTGCTTGATGCAGACCGGCCTTTTACTTTCGCCAAGTTTGTTGGATCGACGCCGTTCTCCTCGCGCGGCCCGGAAGCCAGTTTCAGCCGGCCACGTCGGGCGCGCCGGGATCGGCCAGCGAGGCAGAATTCAAATCTACCTTCAAACTGGCGGCCGACACGGGAATGCTGCAATTCTGAACATGTTGCCAGATCGTCGCGCCGGCAAAGACGGCTCCCGGATCCAGTTCGGGATAAGGATTGGCCATAGGCGGAGGGGTTGCCGATATTCGGAAGGTCCAGATGCGGCATCCTGTCTGCAGCGCGGCCACGGCGTCGGCCAGCAGATGGCTGCAATACACTCCCGGCTTGTAGCCGCCCGAAAGCACCGCGGCGCTCCAGGCGATTACATAATCTTGCTGGGCCGGCGTCAGCGGTGGACCGTTTTCCAGATCGAGATAGACATAGGAGCCGGCAGGAAAGCCCTCGGAAGCCATGTAACCCGCGGCTTGCGCGCCATCGGTCTGGCCGGTGGCTGTGGTCGGGTTCATAGATCCGGGAGGAATGACTTGCTGGCCAACGTAGACAGGCGCGATGCCCCATCCCGCAGCGGCCAACGCCGCCTGCTTTCCCATCCAGCTTGGATTGTTATGGCTTGACGAAGGCGCGAGATAATATCCGCACCAGACCAGGTTGGTGTTGGCCTTGAACCAATCCATGGTTTCGTCTCCGGGATATCCGTACGAATCAAATCCAGCGAATGCAGGCATGACGTTTCCCCTCTTGAGCTAGAGATACAAGCGAGCTGTCCGTGCGTAACGAGATTGATCGGCCGGAAAGCTCACGCTGAATTCTATACGCAGCCTGCAGAGCGGCAACCCAATTTAAGGATTGCCGCCCGAATATTTTGACAAAGCGTATCGGAGCATCTGAAACTCGCGGATTCGTTCCTGCTCTTCACTTACCTTTGTAATTCTTGAAAAGCTCGGGAAACTGCTGTTTCAGGGCATCTACCTTGGGCTTGTCGCAGACCTGAATATATGGATTCTCGGGATGATAAAGCGCATAGTCCTGATGGTAGGATTCCGCATCGTAGAAGGCCTTGAGCGGAACAACCTGGGTCACAATAGGTTTGGGAAAGACCTTGGCCGCGTCCAATTGGGCGATGTAAGCCTCGCCGATCTTGTGCTGCTCTTCGTTCGCGTAAAAGATTACCGAGCGGTACGATGTGCCCACATCCGGCCCTTGGCGATTGAGCTGCGTCGGATCATGCACCACGGAAAAGAAAATGCGCAGCAACTGCCCGTACGTGATTTTCGAAGGATCGTAAACCACCTTCACCGACTCCGCATGTCCAGTGTTTTCCTGGCCAACCTGCTCGTAAGTGGCAGTCGAAGCCGAGCCGCCCGAATAGCCTGCCGTCGTGTCCAGCACGCCCTTGACCCGCTCGAAGACCGATTGCGTGCCCCAGAAGCATCCACCGGCAAAAACGGCAGTCTGTTTCCCCGGCGATTGCGCGAGGGCCGCGTCGCTCGCCGGAGCCGGAACAGGGCCTCGGGTCGCCGCATTGCATCCAATACACAAAGCCGAGGCCATCAAGACAAACCCAAACGCACCGCGAATCGCTACAGAACCGGTCATGGAAATCTCCTGACCCATTGGATGATTCTCACGCACCAAGGTTACGAACTCTCGCTATACTGCCCGGCTCCAGCGCCACGCCATGCCCGAGCCGTCTTGGCCTCGGTCTTCACACGTCGGCAACGCTGACCGGCATCACCAATTCGCACCCCGACTGTCTGATACCATAGGGACGATTGCTGCCGCCGCCTCGGATGCGCTTCGAGCGATGCCGCAGACCAGAAGGAGAACTCATTATGCCTCTAGTTTCGATGCGCCAGCTACTCGACGAGGCCGCCAAGGGCGGATACGGCGTCGGCGCCTTCAACGTCAACAATATGGAGCAGATTCAGGCCATTATGGAGGCGGCGCGGGCGACGAAGTCTCCGGTCATCGTGCAGGCCAGCCGCGGCGCACGGCAGTACTCGCAGGACAATTTTCTCTATCACCTGATGCTCGCGGCCGCCGAAATCTATCCTGAGATCCCCGTCGCCATGCACCAGGATCACGGCAACAGCTTTGAGACCTGCAAGAGCGCCATCGAGCTGGGCTTTACCAGCGTCATGATGGATGGATCGCTGAAGGCCGACGGCAAGACCCCGACCGACTTTGAAGAGAACGTCGAAGTCACCCGCAAGGTAGTCGAGTACGCGCATGAGCGTGGAGTCACCGTCGAGGGCGAGATCGGCGTGCTGGGCGGCATCGAAGACGGCCACGGAGCCGGCGGCACTGGCCTTGAGCATGTTACCGATCCCGACCAGGCGGTTGAGTTTGCCGAGCGCACCGGCGTCGACGCCTTGGCCATCGCCATCGGCACCAGCCACGGCGCCTACAAATTCAGCAAGAAGCCAGACGGCTCCGTCCTCAAGATGGATATCCTGATCGAGATTCACAAACGCCTGCCCCGGACCCACCTGGTCATGCACGGCAGCTCCTCCGTTCCCAAGGACTTGCAGGACATCGTGAACAAGTACGGCGGCCATCTCAAGGAAACCTGGGGCGTGCCGGTCGAAGAGATTCAGTTGGGCATCCAGCACGGCGTGCGCAAGATCAACGTGGATACCGACAACCGCCTTGCCATCACCGGCGCCATCCGCAAGGTGCTCTTCGAGAACCCCGAGAAGTTCGATCCGCGCGACTACAACAAGCCAGCCCGCGAAGCCATGCAGAAGGTGGTCACCGAGCGCATGACCCAGTTTGGCCAGGCCGGCCACGCCGGAGACTACTCACCCAAGACGATCGAAGAGATGCGCGAAGGCTACGCCGACGGAACGTTGGAGACACGGCCGTCGCTGGCTGCCCACTAACCGGAACCCTATTCAGGGAAACATTACGGCCGCCTCGGGAACTCCGGAGCGGCCGTTTCCTTTGGCCCGCAATTCCCTTTTGGTGAGCCGCCTGGCCCAGGTTCAGCGCGCCGGTTCATCTTTTCCTTCAAGAATGTCCGCGTTTTTGATAGCCTTGGGCTAACATGATCCCCCGTTGTTTCGCATTGCTCCTCGCTCTTGTGCCGTGTTGCACCTTGCCGGCCATAGCCCAGTCGTTTGTGCCCAAGACCATCCAGTTCAATGGAGACAGCGATTACTCGAGCGCCGAGCTCGCCTCCGCCGCGGGACTGACCGCGGGCGAATCGCTCACCGACGCAAAGCTGCACGAGAGCACCACACTGCTCCTGGACACCGGTCTCTTCGAGGACGTCCGGTATGCCTACAACGACCAGCTTCTGGCATTCCAGGTTATTCCGGCAGCGGTTTATCCATGGAGGCTCGAAAACTTTCCCATCAACTTTGGCAAAGATCTCGACGACCGGCTGCGAGCGCGCTTTCCGCTCTACCGGAGCAAGGTCCCGGCTTCCGGCGCCTTGCTGAACGTAGTCACTGAAGAACTGCAGGAAGAGCTGGCGGCCAGAAATATCTCCGCTGCCGTTACGCCGTCGCTCTACGCGGACCCAGGCCTGGGCAAAATTGCCGCCATCAGCTTTTCCATCGCCAGTCCCGACGTCCAGATAGGAGAGATTCAACTCGGCGTCCTATCCGGCAGTATGGCGAGCAAGGTTCGGCTCGCCACTTCCAAATTGACCGGCGCACCCTACAGCGCCGACAACAGCGCAAAGCAGTTGGAGGCAAGTCTTACCGATCTCTACCGGCAACAGGGCTACCTGGAAGTCAAGGTTCATGCCACCGCCAGGCCGGAGACGGTCGTGAATGCGAAAGGGGTGCATATTCCCTTTACCGTAACCATCGACGAGGGCCCGCAATACAAGCTCGGCGGCGTGCAATTCGCTTCAGATGGGGTTGTGGCGCAGGCAGCCTTCGACAAACTGCGCAGCCAACAGCCATCCCAACTGCCAGGCGCGATCGCCTCTCCAGAATTGCTGCGCAAGAGCTGCGAGCTCATTACCCGCGAGTATCACAACAAGGGCTATATGCACGCCCAAATGATTCCCACCCCCGCCTTCGATCGCGCGCATGGCACCGTGAACTTTCTCATCACCGCGCAGCCCGGACCGCGATACACCATGGGTGAGCTCAGGGTAGAAAACGTCAGCGCCGAGACGCAACAGATGATTGCAACGGCATTGAATCTGCCTCAGGGAGCGGTCTTCAACGAGGGCGCAGTCATCGGCATCACCGCCGCTCGTGATACCAATCCAGATCTGCAACGATTCTTTGCCACCGAGAGCATGTATTACACGCTCAACATCCACGATGATTCCCATACAGTGGACGTGGACTTCACGCCGGCGAAACGAAACTGAGGATTTATCTCGCCGGTGGCAGCAGGCCCAGCGCTTCGCGAACAATGGAAACCGTGCGAAGCTTGCATGCTTTCCAATCCAATTCGGCGGCTCGCTCCCGCGCCGAGTCGCTCATCTGTTGTAAGAGTGCGCGATCCCGATATAACTCAAGCAATCGCGAAGTTATCGCGTCCGGATCGCGGATTGGGACGATAAATCCGTCGACTCCGTCGCGCAGAATATCTGTTCCTCCCGAATTAGGCGTAGTTATCACCGGAAGCCCTTGCGAGATAGCCTCTCCCTGCACCAACGCCAGGCCTTCGAAGAGCGATGGAAAGACAAAGACATCGTGGCGGCCCATTTCAGCGAGAATCTCATGGTGGGGCAGCGAGGAGATCCAGCGATACTTCTGGCAGTACTTATCCAATAGCTCCGAATGTCCAACTTTGCCGCCGACAATGGTAAGCGTGACGGCCTTTCCAGCCTTCTCGATCGCCTCGAAGAGATAGGAAATTCCCTTCCTTTGGGACAAGGAGCCGACATACAAAACACGCAATGGCCTATCTGGATCGGTTGGCTCACGCGGAGCGGAGATATTTGCCGGAACGCCAAAGGGATTGACGACAACCTTCTTCTTGCCGGGATACAGGTCCAACGTGCTCTTGACGAAATTGCTGGGTACGACGACCGTGTCGGCCAACTCCAGTTCCCGATCCTTGAGCGCGCATTTGGCATCCGTGTCGGTAAGAGCCTTGAGAGTTCCCTTCCACGCGGGCTGCAACTCGGCCTCCTCCATGGATATCTTCCGGGCGGCACGCCAGTAACCGATGGGTAAATCGTAGATACAGTGGAGGCCCAACTTATGCGCCTGCCGAAACTGGTGCAAAGCTCCATCCTCATACGCATAGACCGCGCCAACATTCGCGAACTTACTCAAACTGCGAGCCACATAAGCATCCAGGTCGCGATAGACGCCGTCGACGGAGAACGGGTGCCGTGCATCGGCGATGCGATGCTTCTTCCCTGCCCGGAGATACAAGTTGCGCACTAACTCGCGGAAGGGGCGCGTTCGCATCATCTGCTGCGGAAGCTGGACGCGCGCGCGGCGCTCGAAGATCGTCCGCACTGCGCCAGGGGTGAGCTTGGCAAAGAGGCTCTCAGGCCGCCATGCGATGCAGGTAAAGAAGGCGGCAAGTAACTCATCTTCATACAGAGCACTTACCACCGCGGATACATTCGCATTGCCGGTAGGATGGCTGACGATGACCTTGCCCGCGCTCACTTGCCTACTCCCATTCGCCCTATTCCCATTCGATGGTTCCGGGAGGTTTGGAAGTTATATCGTAGACCACGCGATTGATGCCCCGCACCTCGTTCACGATGCGGCTCGAAATTCGCTTCAGCACCTCGTAGGGCAGCGGCGCCCAGTCCGCGGTCATGCCATCTTCGGAGTGAACCGCACGGATGGCGCAGGCGTTGGCATACGTCCTCTGGTCGCCCATCACACCCACGCTATTGACCGGCAGCAGCACCGCAAAGCTCTGCCAGATGCGCGAATAAAGGCCGGCAGCCTTGATCTCGCTGACCACGATATGATCGGCTTCCTGCAAGATAGCGACGCGCTCCGCAGTCACTTCGCCAAGAATGCGAACGGCCAATCCAGGCCCGGGAAACGGCTGGCGGCCAAGGATATCTTCGGGCATTCCGAGATCGCGGCCGATGCGGCGAACTTCATCTTTGAAGAGGTCGCGCAGCGGCTCGATCAGTTTCATCTTCATGTGCTCGGGCAGCCCGCCCACATTGTGATGGCTCTTGATGGTCTGCGACGGCCCGCGCACGCTTGAGGACTCGATGACATCGGGATAAAGGGTGCCCTGCACAAGCCATTCCACGCCGCCGGTTTGTTCCGAGATGCGGCTGGCCTCGTCGTCGAAAACAGCAATGAATTCGCGGCCAATCGCCTTGCGCTTGGTTTCGGGATCGGTAACTCCGGCCAGCTTTTCCAGGAATCGCTCGCTGGCATCCACCGGCACCAGATTCAGGCCCAGCTTGTCGCGCAGATTCTGCGTCACCTGGGCGAATTCGTTCTTGCGCAATACGCCGTTGTCCACGAAGACGCATGTGAGTTGGTCGCCCACGGCACGATGCACCAGCACCGCGGCCACCGAAGAATCGACGCCGCCGGAAAGCGCACAGAGCACATGACCGGAACCGACTTTCTCGCGAATCGAAGCAACCGTCGACTCGATGAAGTGCGCCGCCGTCCAGTCGCCGCGCGCCCCGCAAATCCCAAACACAAAATTGCGGATCAACTGCGGCCCAAGCGGCGTGTGATGCACCTCGGGATGAAATTGGACGGCCCATATCTTGCGGTCTTCGTTGGCAATGCCCGCCAGGGCATTCGAAGTAACCGCGGTGCGATGGAAGCCGGCCGGCAGCTCCAGCGCCTCGTCTCCGTGGCTCATCCAAACCTGGAGCGTGGCCGGCAGCCCGGCGAAAAGCGCCGTCTCGCAATCCTCGATGGTGACCTCGGCGTGGCCGTACTCGCGATTGTCGGCCGAGCGAACTTTCCCGCCCAGGTGATGCACGATGAAATGCAGTCCGTAGCAGATACCAAGCACGGGAAGCCCAAGGGCAAGAATCGCTGGATCTGCGTCCGGCGCGTCCGCATCATAGACCGAGCAGGGGCCTCCGGAAAGGATGATGCCGATAGGCGCATAAGCCTCAATCTCGGCAATCGACGCCGTACACGGCAGCACGGCGGAAAAGACATTCAACTCGCGAATGCGGCGCGCAATCAGCTGCGTGTACTGCGAGCCGAAGTCCAGGATGACAATGCTTTGGGTGTCCACTCCCTAGTGTCGCAGGGCGGCAAGCGGGATGTAAAGGCAGCAAATTCTCTACTTATAGTGAAATCGGGCCTGGAGAAAGTCGATTCGATCTTCGGTCACCGCATATACCAAGCGATGTTCCTGGGTAATCCGTCGGCTCCAACAACCAGCCAACTCAAATCTTAGGGGCTCGGGTTTGCCGATTCCCTGAAATGGATCGGCAAGCACCGCCTCAACCAAAGCCAGTGTACGAAGAGCGATCTTACGATCCGTCTCGATCCAATAGACGAGGTCTTTGCGAAATTCTAGATCGAATACAGCTGATCGTTCGGCAGGCTTCTTCATTTGCAGTTCTTAGAATCTGTCCAAAAACTCTTCCCGGAGCACAAAAGTGGGTGCCCCACCTTCGCCACGTCTTTGTTCTTGTGGCTAAGGTGGGATACTTTGTACCTATAGCCTTTTATAGTCTTTCCAATCTGTCCGGCTACGATTCTCGCTGCTGAGTTTTGGCTCCAACCCCGAGTTTCTGGACAGGTTCTTAGAGCGCGGATTCGAGACCCACAGAACGTTTCAAATCTTCAATGGACTCAGCGTTGCCTTTTCTTTGCCTGGCTCGCCCAAGCGCCTCAAGCAACCGCTTCGCATTCGCAGGCGAACGCAATAGATGTGCCGTTTCCATCAGACCTGCCAACTCATCGGCGGACACCAAAGCGACATCACGCGCGCCACGGCGCCGCACGATCACGACCTCCCTGTCATCGGTCACCCGATCCAGAACGGAAGCTAGCTCATTCCTCAGCGATGTATAGGTCATTTCGATAGCCATGACGCCACCTCACTCAAACGTACATATTTTCTGTACGTTTTGTCAAACTTAAGAAGTCTGGCCGGTATCGGCAGTTCGTTGCAGAATCTTCCAGATTAAGGCTCCTCAATGTCCGATACATCGACGCCGTACGCTTGGCGAATCTTTGCGTAATAGGGAGCGAGCGTGTCATCCATCGAAAAGTCCCAGAGAGAAGACTCATCAGAGACATGCCACCGCTCGACATTGAGAATCCGGATTGCGAATTTTTCTTGTAGATTGGACTATTTGCTGATCATTCCATCGGGTGCAAACTCGATCGATGGAATGTCGTTTCTGCCGAGGTAAAGCCGCCAAAGCTCCCGAAAGCTTCTCAGCCGCACCACATGGAAGAAGTCATTGCCAACGAGAAATCCGACAAAAACAACCACATAGACAACATGCAGAGCGTCCGGACCAAACTCACTGGCAAACGGCAGCGGCGCGGCTGAAAAAACCATATCCAGCACGATCAGCATGATCTTGACGATAGCCAGCACCAGGCTCACCTCCATGAGCTTGCCTGAAAGCGCGTTGCCCAGGGTGAAGCTTCGCAGCAGCGCACGAAGCGAAGCGCCTGGCTGGCCATCACCCTCCAGAAAGAGCAGCAACGGAGCCATGGCCAGCGTCCAGCTCAAGAGCGCCCAGAGAACGAATATCCCCAGAGAAAGAAAGATCAGCCAGCACAGATAGCCCAGCAGATCGGGCTGCGCTCCGATGGTGATGTGGGTAGCGCAAGCCCAGCCCACGGCGCGATACCAGAGCCAGAGGCAGGCGAGCAACGCAAGCATCCACAGCCCTTGCAGGGCAATATAGCCAGGAAGCTTGCGCAGGTAAGAATGTCCGCCCGGCTTGCCGATCGGGTCCAGCGAGTTCATACGCGCCAGAACCAGTGTTCGCCCCAGACCAGAAACGATCGCCCACCCCACTACGCCCACCGGCATCAGCCATTGCAGCACCGAGGCCACCGGCGCCTCGTAGCGAGAGATCGCGTCCGCCAGCAGCACCGAAGAGAGCCATGGATTCTGCCAATCCAGCCGGTCGAGGCCTATAGAATCCGGCGGAATGCGCGCCAGAATCTGCTGCGCCTGCCCCCACGCGATCATCAGGAACGGCGCGCCAAAGAGCCAGCGCCATGCAACCTCGATCGCGGTCAGTGAAGGATGGCTCCAGACGAACCCCATGTGGCTTACCAGGCTTTGCGTGGCGCGAAGCTTGCTCGCCCGCGCCGAATTCAAGGGCACTACTTCACCACCAAATTCACCAGCTTGCCGGGCACGATGATAATCTTGACCGGCGTCTTGCCGGCCAGCCATTCGACGATCTTTTCGTCCGCCAGCGCCGCAGCCTCAATCGTTGCGTTGTCCGCGTCCGCCGCCGCGCGAATCACCGAGCGCAGCTTGCCGTTGATCTGGACAGGAATCTCGATCTCGTCCTCTTTAGCCAGCGCCGCATCGGAGACCGGCCACGGAGCGCGGAGAACTTCGCCCTCCTCGCCCAGTTCCGACCACAACTCCGCCGCGAGAAACGGCGCAAACGGCGCCAGCATCAACACGATCGAGCGCAATAGCTCTGCGACCACCGGAGCCGGAACCTCGCCCGAAACCAGGGCAGGCTCCGCCGCGAGAATCTGGTTCACCAACTCCATGATGGCGGCAATCGACGTATTGAAATGCCAACGCCCGGAGAAGTCCTGCGTGATCTTGGCGATCGTCTGGTGCAGCTTGCGCAACAACGCGAGCGATACTCCGGTGGGAGACGCAGACGCCTGCCCTTTTGCTGTCTTAGCGACCGATGCAAAGCGATGCACCAGCCGGAAGACGCGAGAGAGAAACCGGCTGATGCCCGCAACTCCATCCTCCTGCCAATCCAGGTCGCGGTCCGGCGGAGCGGCAAACAGGGCATACATGCGCGTCGCGTCGGCTCCGTAACGCCCTACCATATCGTCCGGCGAAACCACGTTGCCGCGATTTTTGGACATCTTGTAGCCGTCCTTGATCACCATCCCCTGCGAAAACTGCCGCGTAGCAGGCTCATCGTTCTCGATCAGCCCCAGATCTCGCATCACCTTGGTAAAGAATCGCGAATAAATCAGGTGCAGAATCGCGTGCTCCACGCCGCCGATGTACTGATCGATAGGAAACCAGTATTTGGCAATCGCGGGATCGAAAGGCGCGTTCGAGTTCTTCGCGTCCGTATAGCGATAGAAGTACCAGCTCGAATCGACAAAGGTATCCATCGTATCGGTCTCGCGCGTGGCCGGGCCGTTGCATTTCGGGCAGGTCGTGTTCAGGAACTCCGGCACGCGCCCCAGCGGCGAGCCGCCCTCCTGCGTAATCTCGATCTTCTCCGGCAACAGCACCGGAAGCTGGTCGTCCGGCACCGGAACCAGCCCATGCTGAGGGCAGTTAACCATGGGAATCGGCGTGCCCCAGTAGCGCTGCCGGCTCACGCCCCAGTCGCGCAGACGGAAGGTCACCTTGGCCTCGCCAAACCCACCAGCCTTGGCCTCAATCTGCAGCGCAGACTGAGCCTGTTCACAGCGAAGGCCATCAAAATCGCCGGAATTCTGAAGAATGCCTTCCTCGGAGAGAAACGGCAAAGTAACCGGTTCCTCTGATTCGACAATCGGCCGGATCACCTGCCGGATATCGAGACCGTACTTGGTAGCAAACTCAAAATCCCGCTCATCATGCCCCGGCACGCTCATAATCGCGCCCGTCCCATACTCCATCAGGACATAATTCGCCACCCAGATCGGCACCCTGGCATGGCTGTACGGATTGATCGCATAGCGCCCAAGGAAGATTCCCTGCTTGTCGATCCCGCCCAGGTTGTCCGTCTCGCGCGCCACCTTCTGCTCGTCGATCATGGCGCTGATCTGGCGCTCCAGGTCGGCATCGTTCGCGGTCAACGCAACCACCAGCGGATGCTCGGGAGCCAACTGCACGCTGGTCGCGCCAAAGATCGTGTCTACCCTCGTAGTAAACACGCGAATCTTTTCGCCGCTTCCCTCAACTGTGAAATCGACCTCGGTTCCCTCACTGCGTCCAATCCAGTTGCGCTGCATGGTGCGCACTTTTTCGGGCCAGCCGGGAAGCTCGTCGAGCCCATCGAGCAGCTCCTGCGCATAATTCGTGATGCGGTAGAACCACTGCTCCAGATTGCGCTGCTCGACAAGATTGTCCTCATGCCGCCAGCAGCAGCCGTCGATCACCTGCTCATTGGCCAGCACCGTCGCGCACAGCGAACACCAGTTCACCTTGGACTGTTTCCTGTAGGCCAGCCCCCGCTCGTACATGCGCAGAAAGAACCACTGATTCCAGCGGTAGTAGTCGGGCAGGCATGTGGTGATCTCGTTCGCCCAATCGTAGCTAAATCCAATCCGCTGCATCTGCCGCTTCATGGCCGCGATGTTGTTGAGCGTCCATTCGCGCGGAGGCGTATTGTTCTTGAGCGCGGCATTTTCCGCCGGCAGACCAAAGGCGTCCCAGCCCATCGGATGCAGCACGTTGTACCCCTGCATCCACATGTAGCGCGCCAGCGCGTCGCCGATCGAATAATTGCGCACATGGCCGATGTGCAGCTGTCCACTGGGGTAGGGCAGCATTTCAAGCACGTAATACTTCGGCTTTTCCGTCGTTGCCGGCTCAGCCGCATACATCGCCGGATTGGCCGCCCACCGCGCCTGCCATCTGGGTTCAATCGAGGCCGGGTCGTAACGCAGTTCTTTGTCTTCCGCCATAAGGCTCTAGTTTAAACGGAGAGCCGTCAGCGCGCATTGCGCCGATTATCACTGGCAAGGAATGGCATGCAATTCCTGTGTCACAACCACGTAACCCTCCGGCGGCTGGAAAGTCGCTGGATCTGGCTCGCTTTGGCTCAGTTCCACCAGTTCTTTCGTCAGCTTACCGGTAACAGGATCGTCCGTCACTTCGCGGACCATCAACCCGAGGGACTTCGCATCCCATACCTCTCGGACACGTACCAGCGGAGCATCGTTTCCGTCGGCGCCTGCGGGAGTCGTGAGGGTAAACCGGGTTCCGGTTGCCACCACCCCCTGGATTGTCTGCGTTCCCAGATCCTCCTTGTTGCTGGCCGTTCTCCGCTTTGGCGCCACAGTGGACGTCCCGCCCGCGCCCACGGACGCCGTAACGGTTCCGGCGGCACGATCCGGAGAAAGCGGGACCGTCGTTGCCTGGGGCACGACGGTGGTCCAGCAGGTCGCGCCTTGTCCAGATTCAGAGGCTGCCGGCCTGTGCTGTACTTGGGCTCTCTTGCCGGGAACCATCCAGTTCGTACTTGTCCTTGCTACGGGGTCGCTGACGTTAACCATGGTGCGCTCCGGAATCTGTTCCGAGACAGGAAAGGTGCTAGCAGTCAAGCGGCGCCCCTCCGAGTCCATCACCACAATCTCGGTGCGCTCATGGGTGATCGTCGTTCCATTGGCCAGCGTCTGCTCAGTAGTAATGCGAAACTTGGCAGTATAAGGATGGGGCACATGTGGCGCGACATTTCCAGACCCAATCCCACCCTGCCCAAAGACCGGAAAAGCAAAACCGGCCAACGCACACATTGCCAACACTGCATTCCTGTTGCGGCGCATAACTCGACCCTCCCAGCAAGAAACCAACGAATGCAACCAGTGTGACTCCAGATAACTCCCCATGCAAGCCAGTTTCTGAATAAATTTCTCGGTCTGGCCGGCAATCGGGAACCGGCCAGTCCCGATGGGTCAAGCCTAGGGCAACAGGGCTCGCAGCCACTCCGGCGTTTCGCCATGCAACTCGACGTTTTTCCCGTCTTCCCGCGTCGCCACCAACCGATACGGTGTCCGCAAATCGCTATGATCGTAAACGCGCACATTGGTCGGCTCGGTCAACGCTCGGCTCAGATTATGCATCACCCGAGGATATCGTTCCTTCAACTTTTCCGGCGGAACATCGTGTCCACCCTTCAAGACACGCATTGCAACTCGCTCGTCGGAAACCTCAGGTCCGTTGGTGCCGATAAAAAGCAGTGCTACCGTGTAACCGGACCGCTCTGCCTCCTTCAAAAACTCGATCTTGTCTCCAATGGGATCGGAGAAAACAGTCTCAAAGATAAAGCTCTCGCGTTGAGAGACTAGACGTTTGCGTATGGCGTCCGCTACCGTGGCAGCTGCGTACGCATTCATCCGAAGCTTGAACGCAATCTCATCCGCGTTTACAAATCGCAGGCCGGATTCCCGCAGAAACGTGCGGTAAAAGGTAGTCTTCCCCGCGCCGTTCGCTCCTGCCAAAGCTACGAGAATGGGCCGGTTCGCGAGCAGTTCCTTCATGCCGGCTTCTTAGCTGGAGTCTCGCGCTGCCTCACCGGGCGGCTCAATCTGGAGTCCACTAGAAATTCGCGATTCACAAAGCGGCCGACAGTCTCCGTTCCGTCTTCTTCGGTGCGAATCAGGTATCCAGACTGCGTCGGATGAGCCTCAAAGTGCGGGTAAGGCTCGCTTTCAAGATAAGCCTGGAGCTTCTCACGGCCAGCGGGCGTATCGACCATTGCAACCAGTTCCGACAGCGGAGCCGCAGCCGTTCGGAGCAGCGTCACGACCTGCTCACCGCCGAGCAACCCGTCGACAGACCGCCCCAGCTTTGCCCAAAACTCCACCTGCCCGGCAATCGAGCGCTCCTGCACTTCCGCGGCAAGCCGGGCATCCAAAACCAACGCGTCCGATAGCTTGACTGGCTGACTCATGGCACGATGGTAGCATAATGCTACCGCATCCAGGCGCGGTGCGGGATGTATTCCGCACAAACTCCGGGAAGATGCGCAATTGGAATGCCGCGCACCGTGAGGAAAACACGTCTCAAATTGTCTTGCCGCCCTGGAATAATCTATCGATGCTGCGCGGTCCCATGATGCATCGCCGCGTTCACGGCTCGACCGGCCAGATGAGGCATCTGACGAACACCTCTGGGCATGTCGAAGACCGGCGGCGCCGGGTAGCACTGCGCACAGAACGTGCCGTATCTGCTGCGGTGTACATGGTTCTCACAAACGTAGTTTTCGCAGGCAAAGGAATGCTCAAAGTACCCGGCGCACTTGTAAACGGGGGCGCCTTTTGGGCTGCAACCTTGTCCGTTGTGCATGCAGGAAGCCATTTCAGCCTCACTTTCCACTACGGCACCAAGAGTAGCACGAATCCTCTTCGACAATGCACCAAGGTCACAATATTTTTTATTACCAAACGGGAATGCGAGACGCCACCTTCGCATCACCTTTCCCGAACTGGGATAACTCGTCATAAATCATAGCGATGTATCGAATTGCCCTGAGAGATCATCTGAACGACTGAAGTCTCCTTGAGCCTATCAATGCAATTTCAGTGGGTGAAACGAGATTCGTCAAGAAAGAAACCAATCTTGCAGGATCAAACGCATCCTGCCCCAAGCCTATTCACAGGGACCCGGTGGCAGTGCAAACCAAGCCTGCGTTGAGGTGAAGTAGTAAAACGGTTTTCGACAGAAACCCGAAACTTAGGTATTCAACTGAGGACTAACGTAACTCAATAGCGATTACTTTTAGGTCGCAGAATGTCTGTTGCGCGGATAATTCTTCCCGCCAAAGGGTTCGGCGCGAACCTGGAGACCCGCGAGGACCGTTCCGCAGAGCTATCGTTTACTGCAGCGACCGCGCTACAGCCGCGAAAAACCCCGCATCCGAAACCGGGCTTCGCCCCCCATCCGGCTTGGGTCGCGCGCTCAGGACCGCAATTACCAGCTTTTCCCTGGGATTGAGATACAAATGCTGCCCGAAGATGCCTCTGGCTTCGAAAGCTCCCTGGTGAATGGGGTCACCCGGCGGCAGTGGCCACCACAGGTAGCCGTAGTCGACCGGTTTGCCGCCAATACTGTGCGCCTTGCCCGCCTCCTGAAACCAGCCCTCAGGCACCACCCGCTCGCCGTTGATAACGCCGTCCTCCAGCACAAACTGGCCAAAGCGCCCATAGTCCCGCAGCGTCGCGCCCAGCCCGCTCCCGGCCAGCCCCATGCCGCCCTTCGACTCCAGCCACCAGGTTGCATCCTGCTCCATGCCCAGGCGCGACCACAGCGTCTCAGAAAGATAAGTAGCCAGCGGCTTGTGTGTCGCGCCTTCAATCAGCGCGCCCACCAGGAAGGACTCGCCAGTGCTGTAATTCCAGATCGTTCCCGGAGCGCCGGCCCTGGGCAGCGCCTTCATATACGCGACAATCGACCCTGGCTTGTTGGCCAGCTGCAAATCCAGCAGCTTTCGGCGATCGGAGCGCGGATCGGTATAAGTCTCGTCCCACTTCACACCCGAAGCCATTTCCAGCAAATTTCTCACGCTCACATCGTCATAAACACCGCCCTTGAGCGCCGGCACATACTTCGTGACGGGATCGTCGATGCTCGCGATCAGCCCTTGCTTCAGAGCCGCGCCAACCAGCGTCGAGGAGATGGATTTAGCCATCGAAAACGAGATCCAGCGCGTCTCAGGCCTGGTGCCAAGCTCGTAATCTTCCATCACCACCTTGCCATCCTTGAGGATCAGCAAACCGGCAATGCGATCGTCCGCGAGATAGTCGTAAAGATCAAGCTCCTCGCCGCCGGACCGAAAGCGAAGATTCTCGAGCTTCTGTCTCAGCGCGTCGCTCGCCGGCGCAAACGCTCGCACCGCACCGCCGCGAGGCACGTTGTTGACTGGAAACAGCGTATCGCTGTGCGAAAAAGTCTTGACCTCGACGCCCGGGAGCATTCGTCCATCAAAGACCTGCCGCGCCCCGGCAAGCTGCGTTTCCTGCTCCGGCTGGGCCAGAGCGGAGACGGCCGCTGAATACAACATGGTCACAGCACCGATCAATAATAGCGGGCGTATCTTCAGCAAACGTTTGATCTGCCTCGAATTCATACGACCGAATCTATGTCAGGCGCCGCGAGTTGACAAGGAAGAAAATCGGATAGGAATCGCAGAAGCAGCCAGATCTTCACTCCACAAGACTCTTCAGCACCCGCACGTTGCGCTCGTCGTCGCCCGGCTCATCCACCGGAGTCTCGGCGATGAAGGCGCAATGCTCGAAGCGAGCATCGTTCAGCAGCCAGCGAAAAGGCTCAATGCCGATCGTTCCCTGGCCGATGTTTTCGTGGCGATCCAGCTTTGAGCCCCGCGCAGCCTTGGCGTCGTTGCAATGCCAAACGCGCACCGACGCGATGCCCATCGTCGCCTCGATCTGCTGCACAGTCGCTTCGTAGCCTTCCGGCGTGACGATATCGTACCCAGCCACATGGGTATGACAGGTATCGAGGCACACGCCCACGGGCGCTGTAAGCCGCAGCCGCTCCACCAGCTCGGCGACCTGCTCGAAGCTGCCGCCCAGAGAGAACTCTGCCCCAGCGGTGTTTTCGATCAGGATATGAAAGCCGGTTCCCTGCCAGGCAAGACCGTCGATGGCCCCGGTAATCGACTGCGCCGCAAGGGTGAGGCCTTCCTCGCGCGTCAAGCCTTTCCAGGAGCCGGGATGCAGCACAAGATATTCCGCGCCCAAAGCCAGCGCCCGCTCGATCTCACCGCGAAAGGCGGCAATGCTTTTCTGCCGCACCTCTTCATTCTGGCTGCAAACATTGACCAGATAGCTGGTGTGGATGACCAGCGGGCCCACGTCATGCTTGACGCGCAGATCGCGCATCCGTTCGCACTGTTCGGGAGCGATCTTGGGCGCCTTCCACATGCGTGGACTGGAAGAAAATATCTGAAAAGTGTTGGCGCCGATTTCGCGAGCCCGGTCGACCGCAGTCGAAGCTCCGCCGCCGGTGCCCAGATGAATCCCGATTCGCCGAATGCCAATGCTCTTGGTTGTGCCGGACATGACTTTCAGTCTAACTTGCCAAATTACCTCGGAGTAAATTTCTACTCTTCAGTAATGGAAAAATGACCTTTGTAATATGAGAGATTGAAGCATTTGGCCCATAGAATCGCGCTATGTCGGAGATGCTTTCGAAGATTTACGCGCTGCTTTTGGATGTCATTTTACCCCACCTGAAAGACATTCAGGCCAGCCAGGCTGAGCACACAACCCAAGCCGAGCGCCTGAACCGCAACCTGGAAGAATTTCGCGTCGAAATGACGATTCGCATGGCGGAAATTCGAGCCGAAATCGCCCTGTGCCGCCAGGAACTGGAAGACACGATGGTGACGCTCCGCGAGAGCGAAACAGCCGGCGATTCGGACGCCCCACCGGCAAAAAAGAAGCGGATCGTCAACTGATTCCGCACGGTGGACTCGGGCAGGGGCATCCTGCGATGATGCGGCCATGCGAACTGTATTTACGGCGGCCTGGCTTTGGGATGGCGCAGGCCTGATGCGCGACCCAGTGATGGAAGTTTCAGACGGGCGCGTGCTTTCGATCCGCTCAAAATCCGAAAGTGAAATTCCTGCCGACGCAAAGCGGCTGGATTTTCCCAGCGCAACCCTAGCGCCGGCTTTTCTCGATGTGCATATCCACGGCGGCGCCGGGCACGACGTGATGGAGGCAACGCCTGAAGCGCTCGCCAAAGTGAGCGGCTTTCTCGCCTCGCGCGGGACCGGCAAATTCCTGGCCACGACCGTGACCGCTCCGCTGGACGCGACGCTGCAATCGCTGTCAGGGTTGGCGAAGTTGATCGAAGCAGCCAAAGAAGATAACTGGCAGGGCGCGCGGCCGCTTGGAATTCATCTCGAAGGCCCGTTTCTATCCCATGCCAAGCGCGGCGTGCATCCGCCGGAGGATCTGCTGGCGCCTGAGATCTCCACCTTCGACCGGATGTTCGAGGCTGCGGAAGGCCATATCCGGCTGATGACGCTGGCTCCGGAACTGCCGGGCGCAGTGGAACTGGCCGCACACGCGACAGCCAAGGGCGTACGCATCTCCGTCGGCCACTCGAATGCGACGGCTGCGGAGACCAAGGCAGCGATTGCCGCGGGGGCATCCTCTGCCACGCATACCTTCAATGCCATGCGGGCCCTCGACCATCGCGAGCCGGGCATTCTGGGGACGGTGTTGACGACCGATTCGCTCTATGCGGAACTGATCTGCGACGGCATCCATGTAGACCCGTCGCTGGTTCCGCTATGGTGGCGCGCCAAGGGCGGCAAGCGCGGGATTCTGGTGACGGATGCGATGTCTGCCGCAGGCATGCCGGATGGAGAGTACATGCTGGGCGGTTTTCCTGTGCACGTAGCCGACGGGCGAGCCACGGCCAACGGTGTGCTGGCCGGCAGCGTGCTTACGCTGGACCGGGCGCTGAAGAATTTCATAACCTTCACAGGCGCTTCGGTGGAGGATGCGTTGCCGCTGCCGACCCGGAATCCAGCGGCCATGACTGGATTCGAGGACTTTGCTGGAACTCTCCGCGCAGACGGTCCGGCTGATTTTGTTGCGCTCGGAGCGGATGGCGCGCTGACAGCTTCGGTGATCGGCGGCCAGCTTCAAGGCGCGACGGTGTGAAACACAATTGTTCCACGTAGAACAATTTCTGAGTGGATCGCTCTCAAAGGTGCTTGTCCAGTCTTTTTGTTGGATGTAGCTTGTTTTCCGACAGATAGATTTGCGTTGAATTTGGGTGGTTTGTGTCTCGCTCTGGGCTCGTATTTTCGATATAGCCAGAAGGATATTGCTGGCTTTCGATTGGAAGGGAAAGCGTGGATGCGCGTCGCCATCGTATCCGACATTCACGGGAACCGGACCGCTTTTGAGGCAGTGCTTGCGCATCTGAAGCTGACCTCGCCCGATCTCGTCTTCCATGGCGGCGATCTGGCAGACGCTGGGTCGAGTCCCGCGGAGATTGTGGATCGGATTCGCGATCTGGGCTGGCCTGGCGTCGCGGGCAATACGGATGAAATGCTTTTCAGTCCCGAGTCGCTGCAAGAGTTTGCCGAGCCAAGGCCCCATTTACAGCCCATCTTTCAAGCGATCGAAGAGATGGCCGAGGCGACCCGGGAAGCGCTGGGCGAAGAGCGTCTGGCGTGGCTGCGCAGTTTGCCGCGCAGTCAGACTTATGGCCCGATGGCGCTGGTCCATGCCTCGCCCGAGAGCTTATGGGTCGCTCCCGCGCCGGAGGCGAGCGATGCCGAGCTGGACGCGGTGTTTGGGCCGCTGGACAAGCCGGTTGCGGTCTATGCGCATATTCATTGCGGCTTTGTTCGGAGGATTGCGGGCGGCTCGCAGGCTTCCGGGCAGATTGTTGCGAATACGGGAAGCGTCAGTCTTTCTTATGATGGGGATCGCCGGGCTTCGTATCTTCTGCTGGATACATCTGAGCCTGCTCCACTAGCGGCCATCCGGCGCGTGGAGTATGACCTCGAGCGGGAGACTCGTGCGCTGGCGCTATGCGGGCTTCCGCACGCAGATTGGATTGCGAAGACTCTGGAAAGCGCGCGTCCGCAGATGCCATAGAAGGATGCCGACGAACTCGCGCAACCAGGGCGTTCACGTCCAATAGATACTTTGTCATGGTTTGGCTACGGAAAATCTACGAGTAGCTCTGCCACCATCTCGCTGGTGAGTTGCGGGGCACCATCGCCGCCGGTTAGGACGGGCCACCCGGTAGCTGGATCGGTAATGATGCCAGCGCCGCGGCGGCGAGTGTGCGGGGGCGCGAGGACCGCTCGTCCGCCCTCAAAGGTGGCGTCGATTGGGTCGCCCGGGCGCATGCCGAGTTGCTCGACCAACGAGCCGGGAAGGACCAAATCACCGTTCTCGGAAATGCGCATCTGCATACGGTTATCGTGTCCCGGTTTCGATTGGGCAGCAAATGATGGTTACCCGCCCAACAGCAGATTCCCTGCGGGAATGACAGACAAGAAAATCAAGGGCAAGAACAAGAGCAACAGCAACGACAAGAGCAAAAGCAGATCCTTCGCGTTGCTCAGGATGACAAATCTGTCCGGATGGCAATTCCTGGGTGTTGCGAATTGTTGCTGCTTCATGCCTCAGCCGGCCAGGTTGCGGGCGCGCCATAAAGCGCCTTCGACAGCGATGACTTCCTGCTGCGAAAACTGCATATTCGGAGCGGCTTGTTTCAGCAGTTCAGTCAGGCGGCCGCGGACAATGCCCATCTTTCCAAGAACGCTGCCGGTAAAGGCTGTAGGAACTTCTTCGATGAGGCCGTGATTCTGGCGCAATTTGCGGCGAACCAGCAAGATGAAATCGGCAAGGTCGGAAGCTGCCTGGAGGAGGATGCGGGTTGCAACTTCGTCTCCCTCTTCGGCTGCTGTCGAGATGAGCGGCGCAAGGGCCGAGAAATCCGGACCGGGAACGGCGTTGCCGAAGTTGACCAATTCTTCGAGCGTCGACGTGCCCCATTCCGCGGCAACGCGGTCGAGAATTGTGCAGGGCTCGCCTCGGTCGTACGCATGCAGCGCCTGGCGGATGCCGTGCAGACCGATCCAGTAGCCGGAGCCCTCGTCGCCGAGAACGGAACTGTAACCGCCGGCGCTTTCGCGCTCACCCGACGCGGTGCGGCCAATGCAGTTGGAGCCGGTGCCGGCGATCTGGAGAATGCCGGGGCCACCGCGGAAGGCTGCATCGAGGGCGATGACTTCATCGCCGACAACTTCGGAGTTCTGAATGCCGAAGTCGCGGAAGACTTCGGTGATCCATTCGGAGACGCCGGGCATGGAGGCGCTGGCGACTCCGGCGGAGGCTGCTTCGACATGGCTGATTCCTGCGGTATCGAAGACATCGCGCAGCAGGGCGCGGAGGTTGATCTCGGCAGCTTCAGCGCCTACGCGAAGACGCTTGATGGAGCCGCCATTGGCTCGCCCCAGCACGCGGTCGGTAGCTGCGATGACGGCGCGCGTGTTGGTGCCGCCGCCATCGATGCCTAAGACAATTGCCGTGGATTCCGCCATCGCGCCAAAGTTACTCCAATGAAGATTTACGCAAAGATACGAGTTGTCGATGGGCCGAAGTTACTCTGTGCCGGGGCTGTCGCCGTTATCGCGCAGGGTTCCGGCGAGGATATTGAGTTCGCCGTCCGATTTGGGCGGGTTCAGGCCAAGAATGTGAGCGATCCAGGGATAGAGATTTACGTTTTCGAAAGGCGCGACCGTTTTGCCGGGTACGATGTCCGGCCCGGCAGCGAAGAAACTGGCTTTCATCTCCGGCATCGTATGAGGGTCAAAGCCGTGCTGCCCGGGGATGGGCGGCGTCTCCGGCCTGCCCGCAGGCAGCGCGTGGGCGCGTATGGAATAGGGGCCGGTGGGCACTATGACCGGGTCGCCTTCGCGCGGATTTTCGCTGTAATGCAAACCCGCAGGCACATCTTTAAGACGATAGACCTGGAACTTATCCGAAGCTTTCTTGAGCTGGTTGTAGGCGCGGGCGCGATCCTCTTCGGTCTTGCCGTAAAGCAGCGGGCCGGCTGTCTCGAAATCCGTGAGGTTCGTGAACTGGTCGAGCGTGATCCATGGGCCTTGAATTTTGACCATCCCATGATCGCTCACAACGATGAGGTCGATGGGCAGGCCGGTGGCGTTGAGCTCCGTGTGCAGCTTGCCGATGAGCGCATCGACTTTGGCCACCGCGGCTTTTGTTTCGGGCGCGTCGGGGCCGAATTCGTGGCCGGCGTGGTCAACGTCGGAGTAGTAGAGGGTGATGAAGTGGGGACGCGTTGCCTCAGGCTGCTTGAGCCAGGCGAGCACCTGGTCTATGCGCGCGGACTCGTCGACGTGGTCATCGAAATGGAGGTAATCGGTCGGGAGTTCGCCGGCGATCTTGGCTTCGGAGCCAGGCCAGAAGAGGCAGGCGGATCGCATGCCTTGCTGCTCGGCCAGCGACCAGAGGGGAACGCCGCTGTACCAACTGCCATCGGTGACGGCTTTGGGGTCGTTGATCGCGTAGCGGGCCAGCTTGCCCTCGGCGTCTCGCTGGGGATCGTAAAAGCTGTTGGCGACCAGGCCGTTGTGTTCCGGATAGAGCCCGGTAACGATGGCGTAGTGGTTGGGAAACGTCAGCGACGGGTAGCTGGGAAGCATACCCTGCGGCGCCCACACGCCCTGCTTGCCCAAAGCCAGCAGATGGGTCGCGCCATATTTCTTCGCGTAGTCCCAGCGAAAGCCGTCAAGCGAGACAAGCACGACGTAATGCTGCTTGAGCGCATGGGCGGAGTTGGGACCGTGGTCGGTGTGGATGACTTGAGGAGCATGAGCTTCCCCCTGAGCAACCGTCCCCGGCGTGGGCGGCTGCTGAGCGGCTGCAACCAACCCCGGCGCCAGCCCAAACGCCAGCGCCCAACCCGCAAGAGACCACCGCGAAAGCCCGCGCAAATCCATCCGCAAATCCATTCATTGCACCCCGAACTAGCTTATCGCAGAGGGAGGTCCTTCGGACGCTGCTGCCAGGGTTTGGTGGTGTCCTAATTTCGTTGTCAGTTTACGGCACGGCTAAAGCCGTGCCCTTTCAAAGCAAAGGCAAATTAGGACACTACTCAGGGTTTGCATCGCTTGCCTCACCCGATTCATCCAACAAAATATGGATAACGGGTTGGCGGTTTCGGTTTTGGATCTAGTTGGCATGAGGACGAATGAGACGCCGGGCAGCGCAATTGCCCGGTCGGTAGACCTGGCGCGGCATGTGGAGCAGCTTGGATACACGCGCTACTGGCTGGCGGAGCATCACTCGATTGCCGGCCTCGCATGTTCGGCGACCTCGGTGCTGATTGGGCATGTTGCCGGGGCTACAAACACAATTCGCGTTGGCAGCGGCGGCGTGATGCTGCCAAACCACGCTCCGCTGATTGTTGCGGAGCAGTTTGGGACGCTGGAGGCGCTCTATCCGAAGCGCATCGATCTGGGCCTGGGACGCGCTCCGGGCGGCGATTTTCTGACCATGCGGGCATTGCGCCGCGATTCGCGGCAGAGCGGCGACGATTTCCCCGAACTGCTGGAAGAACTGCGCGGCTATCTCGGCCCGGAGAAGCCAGGGCAGATGGTCAAGGCCTTCCCAGGCCAGAACAGCAATGTGCCGATCACGCTGCTGGGTTCGAGCGGATTCAGCGCGCAACTGGCCGCGAGGCTGGGATTGCCGTTTGCCTTTGCAGCTCATTTTGCTCCGGACTATCTATACGCAGCAGCGCAGCTCTACCATGAGCAATTTCGTCCCAGCGAGACACTGGCGAAGCCGTATTTCATGGTTGGGGTCCAGGTGATTGCAGCGGAGACAGACGCGGCAGCCAAACGTCTCTTCACCACACCCCAGCAGCGGTTCTTGCGGTTGATTCGCAATCAGCCGGTAGAGCTGTTGCCGCCGGTGGATTCGATGGCGACGATCTGGCAGGATTGGGAGCGCGAGGCAGTGCAGCAGAAACTGGGCGCGGCCATCGTGGGATCGGAGGCCACCGTGAAGGCTGGACTGGAAAAGCTGGTCCATGCCACGGGAGCCAATGAGGTGATCGCAGTGACGGACCTGTATGAGCACGCGGACCGGCTGGACTCCTATCGGCGGTTGGCTGGTGTAGCCAGATCGATTGGCGAATCCTCGACGAAGGTATTCGAAGCCGAAGATTCGCTGTACGAAATCCGCTGAGCAGATTCAGCCGCGATCTGTAGAGACTGCCCGGCAGCCGGTTCGACAGGGCATTGCATGCGGGAGTCGAGGCGGCTGTGGTATACGTGTGCACATGCCGCGCCTCCCTCTAGCTCTAAGTCGAAGTGTGTTTCTTCTCCTGGCCACCTTGCCTGCTCTTGCCCATGCCCAGACGCTGGCGCCCACTCCGCCGATGGGGTGGAATAGCTGGGATGCCTATGGGTTCACCATCGATGAGGCGGATTTCAAGGCCAATGTAGCCGTGCTGGCAGGCATCAAGCAGTATGGCTGGCAGTATGCCGTGATCGACGAGGGCTGGTATCTTGAGAATCCCCTCGGGGCCGACACCGCATCGCAGAAGTTCGTCTACGACGCCAATGGCCGACTCATTCCAGCGATCAACCGCTTTCCCGACGCCGCCAATGGAGCAGGCCTCAAGCCGCTGGCCGACTGGGTGCATGCGCAGGGCCTCAAATTCGGCATTCATCTCGTCCGCGGCATCCCACGCCAAAGCGTAGCCGATAACAAGCCCATCGCCGGCTCCAGCTTCCACGCCCAGGACGCAGCGGACACCACCGACGTCTGTCCCTGGAACAAGGACAACTACGGCATCCGCGACAACGCCGCCGGCCAAGCCTGGTACGACTCCATCATTGCGCTCTACGCCGGCTGGGGCGTGGATTTCTTCAAGGTCGATTGCATCTCCGACCGTCCCTACAAGGTCAGCGAAATACGCCAGGTCGCGGCCGCGATCAAGAAGACCGGCCGCCCCATCGTGCTCAGCCTTTCGCCTGGACCGACAGCTCTCGACCACGCTGCAGAAGTCGCCCAGTATTCCCAGATGTGGCGCATCTCAGACGATCACTGGGATGTCTGGTCGCATGTGCCGGAGGAGGGCAAAGGAGAATTTCCCATGGGCACCCTGCAGGCCTTCAGTCGGCTCGTCAACTGGCGCGGCTACGTCCGGCCCGGCAGTTGGCCCGACGAAGATATGCTTCCCATCGGCTCGCTCACCCCGCATCCGGGCTGGGGCGAGCCGCGCGAGTCGCGCCTGACCCACGACGAAGCGCGCACCGAGTTCACCCTATGGGCCATCACCCGCTCGCCATTGATCCTCGGCGCAAACCTTACCAAGCTCGACGACTTCACCCGCTCGCTTATCACCAACAAAGACGTGCTGGAGATGAATCAGCGCGTCACCGCCACGCACCCCATCATCACGCTGCCTCCTGAGTTGAGAAAAGTCCGCGCCTGGATTTCGAGCGAGAAAGCCGCCTCCGGGCAAGCTCCTCACGACCCGCCGCGCTATCTCGCCCTCTTCAATCTCGATGACCAGCCCATCCACATCCAGGTCAAGCTGTCAGATCTTTCCGCGGAATTGGAAGGCGTCCAACTACGCGATTTGTGGGAGCGGAAGGATCTCCCTCCCAGCGGCGAAGTCGATGTAACCCTCCCACCACACGCCAGCGTTCTTTACCTGGCGCAGGTAAAACTCCGGCCGATGTCCAAGTAACGCCATGCAGATCCGGGTTGTGCCGCCGATCCTGGGCCGTATGAGAAACTGATCCTTCGGGCCACTTTCGTCTTTGACGTACTTTTGGCCCGAATTGCGTCGGGTCTGTTTCAATCGTCGCCCCGGAGAATCTACAGAAATGCCCCTGCTTCGCTCCGCGTTTATCGCGCTTTCCACCAATCAGCCCCTGCGCCGCTTCAGCGAACGCTCCAGCATGGGGCGCAAGCTCAGTTCGCGGTTTGTAGCCGGCCTGGAGGTGGAAGATGCGCTGCGCGCGGCGGAACGGCTGAACAAGCAGGGCATCGCCGCTACACTCGATTCGCTCGGCGAAAGCGTGAGCACCGAGGCTGAGGCGCGCCAGGCAGCCGAGATCTACCACCGCCTGCTCGACGCCATCGCCGAGCAAAAGCTCAACGCCAATATCAGTATCAAGCTCACCCAGATGGGCCTGGAGATGTCTCCAGACCTGGCCTTTGCCATCGCCGCCGGCCTAACCGAGCACGCCAAGTCGACCGGCAACTTTCTGCGCATCGATATGGAAGGCTCGCACCTGACCCAGGTGACCCTGGACCTGGTGCGGCGTCTCCACGCTCGTGAGGGGTACCGGGGACATATCGGGATCGTGATCCAAGCCTACCTCTACCGCTCCGAGGCCGATATTCAGGAACTCATCGCGGACGGCATTCGCGTGCGTTTATGCAAAGGCGCGTACCAGGAACCGCCGTCGGTGGCCTTCGCCCAAAAGACCGATACCGACACCAACTATGTGCGGCTGACTGGAATACTGCTCTCAAGCCCGATCTATCACGGCCTGGCAACGCACGACGAGGCGATGGTCGAGGCAGCCAAGAACTTCGCCCACAACCACGGCATTGCGCCGGAGCGCTTCGAGTTTCAAATGCTCTACGGCGTCCGCCGCGACCTGCAGCGCCGGCTGGTCAAGGAAGGATATAACGTGCGCGTCTATATCCCGTTTGGGCACGAATGGTATCCCTACTTCATGCGCAGGCTGGCGGAGCGGCCGGCCAATGTCTTCTTCCTGGCCAAGAACCTGCTGCGGTAGCACGTCCCTGAATCGGCAGCGATCAGGATAACCTGCGAGAACCAGCCTTTTCGTTATCGTGGTTTTGCTCTAGGCGAGCGAGGTCTTAGGCTTGCTTTTCGATAGCGTACCGGCAGCGTCCTCGAAGGGCGCGGCGGGCTCATGGGATGCGGGGGTCAGATCGTGGGGAAATGGATGTTCAGCTTATAGCAAAGGAAGAGAATCAGGATGGCGCCCAGGGTAGAAAAAATGAGGCCGGCTGGATGATATCGTTCGTTCCTCGGGCGAGAAAACATGTGGGTAACGGCGCCGCCGAGGACCGATCCTATGATGCCGAGAACGATTGTCCAGAAGAGAGTCATGTGGACGTGCAAGATTGATTTCGAGATAAGCCCGCGAGTAACCCGATAATCAAATACCAGAGTATGTGAAACATACCGTTGCCTCCATGTTCTGCCTTCAGCCGGAATCTCGATTAGCGGCAGATCAGTCCGGAGCTTAGCGATGCTGAAGGAAATTGAATGATCATTACGATACGTGCGAGCGAACAAACCGGCAATTCCTCGCCGTCCTTCGCTCGGTCGCCGGGTGCCCCACATCTCGCCTTTGAGATGTGGTGCCGGATTCGTGCGTAGCACGAACCGCTTTCCCCCAGTCTCACAAAATAATCTAAGAAACTGTCCAGAAACTCGGGATTGGAGCCAAAACTCAGCAGCGAGAATCGTAGCCGGACAGATTGGAAGGCCTATAAAAGGCTATAGGTACAAAGTATCCCACCTTAGCCACAAGAACAAAGACGTGGCGAAGGTGGGGCACCCACTCTTGTGCTCCGGGAAGAGTTTTTGGACAGATTCTAAGCGAAACTTGCCGGGAATTACCCTCCAAAAGCGCACAATAAAAATTGGCGCGGTTCTCTCAGCTCGCCTTATTTTCGCCAGCAACAGCTTTTTAGCGCGGGCCTTCGTAGGGCTCGATGCGCAGCAGATTGGAGAGAATTCCGCGCTCCTCGGGAGTGAAGGTGGCGTTATAACGAGCGGAGTTCAACATGGTTGCGCGCTGATCCAAGGGCACTCCGCCAAGATCCCGGAAGGCGCGGCGAACCATGGTCTGGCGATCCGGCGGCAGTGTAGCCAAACGGCTGGACGAGTCTCTGACCTGCGCCCGCTCCTCGGGCGACAAGCGCTCGATAGCCTCGGCGCGGGCCAGACGGCGGTCGCGCTGGGCCTCGGGCATCTGGTTAAGCCGGTAGAGCTGCTGGACCTGGCGCTGCTGCTGGTCGGGAGTCAGGCGGTTGAAGCCGGGTTCCTGGCGAAGCAGGCGTTCCTGCTGGCCCACGGGCATGTTCTGATGCTGCGCCATCCACTGCGGCAAATGCCCCGCGGCCTGGGGATTGGGGCGCACCGCATAGGGCGACCCGTTGTACGCAGGCCGCGCGCCGGGATAACCGGGAACGCCGCCCGGCCCATTTCCCTGCGGCGGACGAGCGGCCCCATAGCCACCGGGGCGCGCCGGCTGCTGTTGAGGGCGAGGTTGAGGACGCGACTGAGGGTGAGATTGTGGCTGTGCGTGCGGTGCGGGCCCGGAATGCGGTGCGGAGCCGCCATGCTGATGGGCCAGCGCGAAGGGCGCCAGAACAAGAAAAATCCCCAGGCAGGCAGCCTGCGCTGCCTGTCGAGCAACTCTTGCTCTGGCCTGGGTCTTCATCGTCCTTCTCGTCTTTCCTGTTCGTTGTTCCGATGTTGTTGACTCTGGTTTTTGGGCCGTTGCAGCTCGAATTGCTTCTTTGCCGCAGCAAGCCCTGCAAGTCCACGCATTCCAAGCGAGGACCGCGAAATTAGTCGTCGTTCTGGCTGGACAAAGCCTCCAGCTGATCGAGCAACTGGGCGTTGTTATCCATCGTCTGGAGGTCGTGCACCACCGCAGCCTGTGGAGCAGGAGGTTGCACCCACTCATTCAGACCGAGGTAGGCGCCGCCGCTGATCAGCACCGCCGCCGTCAACGCCATGGCCGCAACCGGACGCAAGGTCAAGCGCGAGCCGTAGACCAGCCGCGCCCGCAGCCTTTCATACCAGCTCGCCGGAGCAGCTTCGCGCTCCTCATCCAGGCGGGCATTCAGCCTGGTGAGGAAATACGGATTGGGCTCCGGAGCTTCCCACGCATCCATGAGCGCGATCGTCGCACGCAGCTCTTCCAACTGCTTGCGGCAGGCCTCGCACCCGGCCAGATGAGATTGAGCTTCCGAGTTCACCTTGGCATCGATCACGACCTGGTCAGCTTCAAAGAGCGAATCGGCCATTTTCGAATTCACATCATGACAGTTCATCCTGGTACTCCCTTCTGCGCCGGTGTCTCCCGGCTTCGTGCCCTCGCATTTCAAATACGTCTCAAACAAATTCCTTCAACCGCTCGCGCAGGGTCTGGTAGGCGCGAAAAAGGAGCGACTTGGTCGCCGACTCGCTCAACTTCAACACTTCCCCGATCTGGCGATAATCCATCTCCTGGTACTTGTGCATCAACACCGCCATGCGCTGCCGCTCGGGCAACGCCGCAACCTGCGCCCGGATGGCCGCCATGCGCTCTTCCCGCAGCATCCGCTGCTCGACATTGGGATCGGCGTCGGCCACTTCCGGCGTGCTGCCCGACTCGGGATCTGGCGCGTCCAGTTCCAGCGTCTGCGCCGTGCGTTCGTACTTCGTATCCCGGGCGTGGTTCACGGCCAGGTTAGTGGCGATCCGATACAGCCAGGTGCTGAACTTCGCTTCCGCCCGGTAGCTTTCCCGCGACCGGTAAACGCGCAGAAAAACCTCCTGCGCCAATTCCTCGGCAACTGCCTCGTTGTGGACCATCCGAAACAAAAAATGGATGATCTGGCGATGATACTTGCCAACCAGGTAGTTGTAACCAGCTTCGTCGCCGGCGGCTACCGCCAGCATCACTTCTGCGTCCGTTTGCTCAGCTCCCGAGGCAACAGACTCCCGGCGGCCGTAGGTTGGAAGCGGTTGACTGCCCAACCCCAATCCCGCGTTTCGCCCAGAATTCAGGCCCGGGTTGTCGATCACCAGGCTTGCCATATCTTCTGGGACACCATTTGGCGGCGAAGGTTGCGCGGCAACAGCGGTTTCGCGGGCAGAATCGCGCGATTTTCCCGCTCCTGAAGCAGCTCCGCTCCCCGCAGGACGCGCCTGCCCATGCAGCTCGTCCCGGGCGGGCAGCTCGGCGGAAAATCGCATTGGCAGAAAGCGCAGGCGCATCGCTTGAAAAAGGCGTCCAAAGCTGTCAAAACCGGCCCGAAAGCGGCATTCGATTCTCGAAAACCGCCGCTCTCCACTGCCGGCCGCGCATTGAAGCGCACAGCGTGCTGATGATACTCTACCGTAGTAGACCCTGCCTGATCCCGAGGGCATTTCCGGCGGTCCAGCCGTCGTGGAACTTCGGTCGCCAAGCGGGCGCTTAACTCAGCGGTAGAGTGCCACCTTCACACGGTGGAAGTCGCAGGTTCGAATCCTGCAGCGCCCACCAATATTTTCAATGACTTGGGTGTTCCGTGGTGGATAAGCCGTTGCTCCAGGCCGCTCCACAAAAGTCGCAAAGCATTGTACAAATTAGCGATAATCGGCTGCGGCTTGCCCCTGAATAACAGGCGGGAACCTCTCTACTTCATCAGGAAAAAGGGCTTGAACCAGACGTTTCTGGGCTTGTCTCTTTGCCGCAATTTGCGCCTGCGAGTAGATCTCAAGCGTGAGCCGGCTGCTGGCGTGGCGCATTAGGTCCTGAACCACCTTGACGTTCTCTCCATTTGCGATCAAGAGGGTCGAATAGGTGTGTCGGAAGGTGTGCCAACCGATTTTCTTGCGGATTCCGGCTTTCGACGCGGCCGGCCCAATAACCTTTTGAAGTATCGTATTGGCCCAAAAAGATTTTTGGCCGCGGTTACGAGAGCTGGCGAAGATCCAGTCGTCCGAATCAGCGTACTTGGTTGTTTCTTTCCACCACCAGAGATCGGCAGCGACGCGCTCATTCAAGGGAATCGGTTTGCGGGATGCTTCTGTTTTGCAGTCTCCAATCATGCCCTGGTAGATGGAACTCTGGATAGAGATTTGCAAATCGGAAAAGTTCACGTCGCCCCAGCGAAGAGCAAAGAGTTCACTACGACGTAGACCCTACTTGCCCGTGCATAATTCCTTACGCGCACGGCAAAAAGTCAGCACCACTAAGGTCTGAGCGATACAGATATCAATTCCACCCTTCGCATTTACCCGCCAGCCGATCGATCAGTCAGGAGCACACAGAGCTTGTCCACAAGTCTGACGGCGTGTTGCTGCTGCAGATTCGATTCACTCGTAAACTATTTCTTGAACACCTGGATCATCAGCTGTTCTTGAACCTGATTCATTTCCTTCAGTGTCGTCTCCAACACGAGCCGATCTTCGAGGGAGCTCTTGCGGAGAATATTTGTAAGTTGAAAGGAGCTCCGCCGTATAAGCAATTCGGCATCTTTGACCTTCCTGCTGTCACCGTTCACTCCAGTGCGAATATTCTCTATATAGTGCTGTACGAGCTTAAGTGTCTCCGAAGCCTGCCCAGGGTCATCGGAATCGAACTGCTGGCCGGCTAAGTTCGTCATCTGCTTGACCAGCATGGCATAGAGAAAGCATCGGTCTCTGGGTTGCGCTTGATCCGCCTTGGCCTGAAGAGATGCGAGCGCCACTTGGCTACCTATTTGAGTCAATGCCGCTCCGTGGATGCAGCTCAAGGACAGAATAAATATGGCTACTGTAGCGGTCGCACGCCGCTTGCTGCGCCGCGCAGACAACTGAACTTTACGACACCCAACGATTTCCGGCAGGTGCTCGACGAAGGCCTCATTCCTCGGCGTAGACGCACTATACGTGAGCTTTGGGTGAAGGCGGCGGCCAAGTACCCGTGGCGATCTTTTCCGGATGAAGGAGTTTATTCCTATCACCTGGCGATATTCACAAATTGCCAGGGATAGATGGGGCGTCACACTCGCAATGTTCTTGAGAAGATCGCCCTGCAAGGTGTCTGCGTGCTGGCTCAGTTGAGCCCTCTGTAAAGCATCATCACTCTCGATAATTGAAGCGCGGCCAATGAGGGACGGTTGTCGTTCGAATATCCGGGAGTTCAATATTTCTCGTAATGCGGCGGTTACCATGCATCCATTCTCCTTCTGCGTGAAGTGTCTTAATTCACACTTCACGCATCACTTGGCCTCTGCATCGACTGTTTCGACCATTTGTGTCACCGGCCAATTGAGATTTCAGCTTTTGCGTGGCTCTGGACAAGGTGGTTTTGACCGACGCTTCCGAAATATTTAGCATCTCGCCGACGATCCGAAGTTTCAGTTCACGGAAATACCTTAATTCAAATACGGCGCGTTCGTGAGAGGTCAGACCTTCCAAGGCGAGAAGGACCTGAACCCCTGCTTCTCGGCGAATCGCTTGCTGTTCGGGCTGGTGAGCTTGCCTGGTATCTGAGATCTGATCTAGCAGGTTGTACTCCTCGCCTTCGGCGTTCCTCTCCACTGCGCTGTTCTCTTTGCGGCATCTGCTCTTGCGCAAATGATCGAAGCAGACGTTGGTTACAATGCGGTAGATCCATGTTGAAACAGAGCACTCGAAACGGAAGCTGTCCAGCTTCTTGTACATTTTCAGAAATGCGTCTTGACAGATATCCTGGATATCGTTCTTCGACCCAGTGATACGAAACGCAAGTCTTAGTACATCGCGGTCGTGGATATGCATCAACTGTTCAAAAGCAGCGTGGTTCCCGCGTTGAGCTTCGCGCATCAAAGAGAAATCCCGCGCAGGGCCTATCTGTTCCATTACCTTCTCCGATGCAACAATGCTTTGAGTCTAGAGTTTGCGGAGACGCTTGCGCCCGAGGCCATCGCACTCAAAGTATTTCGTTCGAAGAAGCCGAGATTCTGGCTCAGCCCTAGCGGCGCGCTCATAGCAGTGAACCGGCGTACGGCGTTTTTATTCCCTCCCACCTGGAAATAGCCGGGCGGCGGGATGAAACCGCGGCCGTGCGGTCAGGGAGCAGGTATGAATCAGTAGGCTAGGCGGAATACCGGGGAAGAAATAGCTTCGCGTCGAGTGACTAAAGTAAATATTGCTGAAATAAACCATTGTTGCTGCAGCATCTTTCATAACGCGGTATTGCACAAGTGGACCGGTTAGAATGGCCTCCGTCAGGCAGACAGCCACTACAACAACGGTCGCCGCCGGCAAGAGACACCGCGCTCTTCTTGCATAGAAGCGGACGAGGGTGATTCCTCCGGAGACGTCGGCCTCTCTCGACAACAGACTGGTGATCAAATACCCCGAGACGATAAAGAATATATCTACTCCAATTGCCCTCTCGGAAGGAAGGGCAGGCTAGCATGGTACAAGACGACAAACGTGACTGCGCCAGCCCGCAGACCTTCGATGTCCGGCCGAAACGGAATCCGGTAACTCCGATAGGAGCCCTCTTTTCCAGTGACTGAACCTTCCACAATACCAACCTACTGCTCCCTGAGACGATTGTTCTATCCTGGCTCCAAAAGATCTAGGTGTTGGACTGAGCCCGAACCAGAGACACAACGAGGAGATCGAGGTCTGCCGGATTGACGTCGCTGACGGCAAGGATGCAGAGCTCTCGGGTGGTAGCGGAATCAATCGTGAAACCAGCATGGTTACTCGGCAGCGTAGTGAGGGTGGGGCCGTTCGCTCGCTGGGTCAGGAAGATGGACACCTGGTGCTTGTGAATAGTAAAGAGAAGCAACGCAGCGGGTTGACCGTTGAAATAGGTAAGGTCTGCACCTTTGAGGACGGTGTCGGGAGGCAAGGCTGCTGCGTCAGGAAGATTGAAGCTGAAAGAAAGACGGCCTTGAAACCAGGGTTTGACGGTGTGACGATCCGTGGAGATCACCTGCGGAGTCGCGCCGCTGCCGAGCGTGGCAAGATGCTGGTCGAGAAGCTCGGCGGCAAGCGAATTGGTTTGATGGATCTGACGCCAGCCCAGGAAGGACACGACGAGCAGAACAGCAGCGGCGAGAGCGACCCAGGCTCCGGGGCGAATCGAGTAGATGCGCGCCGTCTTCTTTGTCTGCGGCTGCGAATGCAGCTGCGCGGTAAGGCGCGCGAGCGTTTCAGGGGTGGGCGAGTAGCGATGCCCAGCGCGCGCGGTGTCAGCCTTAAGCTGTGTCACAGATAGAACTTGAAGCGCACAAGAATGGCAGTCGTTCAGATGCTGCTGAGCTCCCTGCTGCTCGCCTGCCGGAAGTTCGCCGTCGATGAAGGCGCTGATCGTGTCTGGGTTGAGATGATCGAGAGAGTCGATGCGTTGTGTCATTGAGAGTTCCTGTGTCGCAGAATGAGAAGTTGGCAGAGGGCCTCACGCGCATCCGAGATACGCGACATTACTGTGCTGACGTGAATATCAAGGATGAGAGCTATGTCTCTGTAGCTAAGTTCTTCCACGTCGCAGAGAAGAAGAACCTCGCGAAGGGTTGGTTGGAGCCGACGAACGGCAACGCGAAGTGCTGGCTGGCTGTCAATGTAGACGAGGTTGCCCCTTCGGGCAAGGTTGGCTTTGGCAGTACCGATCGCGCGAGGAGCCAATCGATGGCCCGCACGGGCGATCGCTGCTTTCAACTCTTTACCCGAAACGACATAGAGCGCGCAAAGGCGACAGTACTTCACATGTTGCCGAATTCTCTCCTCTTCGCCGACATGCAGCTCGCCGTCGACGAAGCAGTTCAGCGTCCACGGATCAATATGTTTGCTACTCAGCTTATTTCGAATCACAGGGATCCTCCGAGCTGCGGCCGCAAGAGTTCACGAAGGGCTTGCCGGGCGCGTGAGATGCGAGACATGACTGTGCCGATTGGCACGCCGAGAATGAGGGCGATGTCCTTGTACTTCATCTCTTCGACATCGCAAAGCAAGAGAACTTCCCGAAGCGATGGCTGCAACTTTTCGAGAGCGGCTTGCAAAGCCATTTGGTTGTCGTGATGAATGACGATTTCCTCTGGACTAGGGCCGGCTTCGGCAATATCGAACGCGGAGGCGTGGTCTTCAAGAAAGACAGTACGAGAAGCGGCGATACCGGTACGCGAGGTTAGGAAGGTATTGCGCAGAATGCAAAATATCCAAGCCTTGAAGTTGGTGGATGGCTGAAAAGAGTCAAAGGCGCGAAGAGCTTTGGAAAAGGTCTCTTGAACGATGTCTTCTGCCTCGGCGCGGTTGCGGGCAAGCCAAAAGGCGTGGTTGTAGAGCGAAACCAGGAGCGGCAACGCGAGTTCCTCAAAGGTTGTGCTCTGCGTGGTGGTCAACGGCATAGTGCGGAGTGCCTCGGTCTGTCTGAGGTTGCGTGGTTCCAGCGACATCGCGGATAAGGCAGGTAGACATTGAAAGCTGAACATCTCTACCTATAACCGAATCGCAGACAAATTATTCCACGAATTATTTTCTGGCCACTTGAAATAAATATCTACTCTGTCAGTTTTGTGCTGTGTAGGCAATCACAAACAGATGGAGATCAACATGAATCGGTTTAAGGAAGACAAAGTGGTGCAGGACGAGCAGACAGTCATGCAGGGCGCAGGCGATGGCATTGACCGGCGCAATTTTCTTGGATGCATGGCGTGGGCCGGCACAGGTCTACTGTGGTCGATGGTTGGCGGCGTACCGGCCTCCAAGCTTCTCGCGCAAACGATGAAGAGTAGTTCTTCAGCGGCTGGGAAGTCAGCGGACTTCACTTTCGTGCAGATCAGCGACAGCCACATAGGATTCAACAAAGGCGCAAACCCGGATGTGACCGGCACACTGACCAAGGCGATCGACAAAATCAATCTGGTACCTGCGGGCATGAAGGCGCCGGATTTCTTGATCCACACCGGCGACATCACGCAAAACTCCAAGGCGGCGGAGTTCGACACGGCCGCACAGGTGATTAAGGGCGCAAAGGCCGGCGAGGTGTTCTACGTTCCTGGAGAGCACGATTTTATCGATGACGGCGAACAGTACAAGCAGCGTTTCGGCAAGGGAACCCAGGGCAATGGCTGGTACAGCTATAACCACAAGGGCGTTCACTTTGTGGGCCTGAACAATTGCGTGCAGGTCGATGCGATGGGCAACATGGGCGGCGATCAACTGGCGTGGCTAAAGTCCGACTTGGCCGGGCTGAGCCATTCGACCCCAATCGTGGTCTTCGCGCATATCCCCCTGTGGATGGTCTATGAGAAGTGGGGCTGGGGCACGAAGGATGGGGAGCAGGCGCTCGCCATGCTCAAACCCTTTGGCTCAGTGACCGTCCTCAATGGCCACATCCATCAGGTTGTCCAGAAGGTGGAAGGCAACGTCGCGTTTCACACCGCCATGGCGACGGCTTTTCCACAACCCGCACCAGGAGCCGCACCGAATCCTGGACCGATGGTGGTTCCCGCCGGCAAGCTCCAAAGCGTGCTGGGAGTAACAAAGGTTCAGGTCGTTCGCGGACACGCCCATCTCGCCGTGGTCGATTCAACCTTGGCGGAGACGGCTTGATGCGTCCGTGGACTATAGCGGCACTTGCTCTGGCCGCAATTGTGGGACTTGGGTATATACACCCGTTTGGCAATCCGCGTGTCGAGCCGGCAAAGGGGCTTGACACGCTGTTGCTAGGAGCCAATATGCCCGCGAATGCCAAAACTGTGCTGATCGCAAAGTGCGCCGATTGTCACTCGAATGAGACAAGGTGGCCAGTGTACGCGCGGATTGCCCCCGGATCCTGGCTCATCGAACGGGACATCGTCAAAGCAAGAGAGGAAATGGACCTGTCGCGCTGGGGCCAAATCCCCGCAGAGAAGCAAGAGGTTTTGAAGGTAAAGATCGTTCAGGAAGCTAAGAGCGGGGACATGCCTCCGATTCAATATCTGGCGCTGCACTGGAATGCGAAACTCTCTCCAGACGATGTCCAGGCCCTCGCCATGTTGGCCCAACACGTAGGTGGAAGCGAGGCCGCTTTGACCGGCCTCGGCGATCCTATGCGGGGCAAGGCAGTATTTGAGAAGCGTTGCACCGGATGCCACGCGATGGATGTGAATCGGGAAGGACCCAGGCTCGCCGGAGTGTTTGGCCGGAAGGCGGGAAGTGTGGCTGGGTTTACCTATTCCGCAAGATTGAAGAGTTCGGGCATTACGTGGGATGACGCAACTCTGGAGAAGTGGCTTAGCGATCCGGATCTCATGGTCCCCAATAACGATATGAGCATCAACGTTCCAAAAGCGGCGGAGCGGCAGGACCTAATCGCGTTTCTGAAACAGAAGCAGTAATTGACCGAAGATGCCGAGGGATCTCAAATGTCCGATTGGCTCAATGAAGTGATCGGTGAAGATTTAATAACGGTGTACGAGGGGCAGGATTTCACGGAGGACGCTGTTGTCTGGCTGCGCGAATCCCCTCGTACATTCGGCGAGCTACGGGCGGAGGAGATCGATTGGTTGCGATGGATGGCCCTCAACACGCCGAACCATGAGGTGCTGGCAAAGCTTGCACAGGATCTGGATTTCGATGTCCGCATGCGCGTAGCGTGCAATCCAATGGCTCCTGAATACGTCCTTGCAAAACTTGCTAACGATTCAAGTGTCTTTGTACGCAGAGGAGTCGCCCAGAACAGGCGCACACCAGCGTCGAGTTTGACGAAGCTGAGCCAGGATTCCGACATCGTTGTACAGGCGCAAGTCTTCAGGAACCGCACCGGGCTGAACTTTTTCCTTTTTCGCGCGAGATATGAAGTAGATGAGGCTGCGTTAGCTACAGCATTTCCTTCTTCTCGCCTCTCCGCTGCTCTTCAATCTCAAGATCCAGCATGACCGGCGGTACCATGTCGATTCTTGCGCAACGTATCATTCACTGCGCCCAGCGCTTCTCTTAACTTTAAGAAATAGGCAGCTTCGTCCCAAACATGCTCGCCATCCGCAATCATTGTGGAGTCCAACAGGATTTCAAGCCGGACTTTGGCAGCCCAAGCACATATCAGCTGGTTCACTCGATATGGCTCTGGGACGAGGAATCCTCAGTAGGCACCATATTCAGTGCGGACGCTGCGTGCCGCCTGGTTGATTGACCAGTTGACACGCATAGCGCTCGCTCATTTTGCGTCCATATCTAGACCCACTGCTGTTCTCATCTTATGCCAGCTAATACCCAGACCTCAGCGGGCCATTTCGAAGCCACTCGTTGTAAGTGCCTTCACAGAGATCTCAAGAAAGTGAGCAATGCCTCTCTCTCCTCGGGCCTCAATTCCCTAAAGTGCCTGGCCGGCTCGTGTGCTTCTCCATCATGGCGCAAGATAGCGTCTGTAAGCGACAGCGATCCCAGATCGTGCATGAAGCGCGCCTTTGTGCGCAAACCCCACAGTGGCGCGGTTCTCAACTTATTTGCCGTGTCTTGCGGACCGACCTGGACAATTCCATCTCCGGTTCCGATGTCATGCAACAAGAAGTCGCCGAAAGGATGGATGATCTTGTCACCCAGCGCCTCTGGAACCGTAAACATGCCTCCGTCGATGATTGTCCCAGCCGGCGCTGTGGTGATGGATTGCACGTGGCAAACGCTGCAACCGATTTGCTGAAATAACTGTTGACCCCTTAGCGCTGCGGGGGTCGCGGCAAGCGTCGTGTCTCGAGGTGGAACCATGGTGCCACGTATGAACTGAGCAAAGTGATCGATATCAGCCAAGCCGAGATTATCGGGCTGATCGTTAATGCCCGTTGTGGTATTGAGAACCTGAGTAACCTCTGTGGGGCGTAGCCGATTGGTGATTCCCATCTCATTGAGATAGGCGTCCGCAATAAACGAGAGCAAACTGCTGTGCTGGTCTTTCCACCCAAAGCGCCCAACACGAGTCTGTCCAGGAGCTTCGAAAATCGGCGCCTGCACAACCTCCCCATGAATCTTGCCTTCACTCAACTGCGCTTGTTGCTCTGCGATCTCGATCAGAGTCTGATCGTCGATGGCTTCCACAAATCCGTCCCCGAGAGTATTGAGGGCGGCGCGTAGCGTGCGAATGTTCTCTGTCGCAGGGATGTGTTCCTGCGCCTGCGGACCGATCGCGCGATCATTGACAATCGACCTGCCGGTAATCGTGTTCTTGCCGTCATTGATAAAGATTGTCGGGTTTACGAAATTGCCATTCGCATCATTGTGTCCAACCCGAAGTTCTGTCATCTGGCTGGCTGCCCCGCTATTCGGATTCTGATGACAAGTGACACAGCTGGTGGCGTTATACACAGGCCCAAGCCCGTCGGCCACCGTCTCATTCTCCTCATACACCTGCTGATCCAGAGCGAATGTGTCTCCGGCCGGCTCGACAATTCCGTTGCTGATGCTGTGTTGTCCATTGAAACTTGGAGTGTTGAATCCGGCAGGCGCTTCAGTTGCCGACTTCGCTGCGACTCTAACGAGTCCCGTACCTAATGCGATTGATGTCGCGAAAAGGCAAGCACAGAGGAGAATCTTCCTCCGAGGGGATATGAGCATGGTTGTTCCTCCAAAAGAACACCGCAGCCGGCGCGAGGACAATAAGCCCACCGATCCGTTGACCTCGAATACCGAAAGCTGCGAGTTCGCGATCGAGAACCACAGGCTAGGAGCCAGAAGTCCTGTACTCATACAAACTCGTTCGCGCCACGGTTATTCCCACAGCGCGTGTAAATCTTGTGGGTAAGAGGTATCTCTTTAACGGAGCAACACGAGAAAGTTATGCGCCTCGAGCGTACATCCGGAAATCTTGTCCTTTGGATAGAAATAAAGGACAACTTACTTACCTTTATAGTCCGATAGACTTACGGGAGTGTTGTCTTGGGAAGGCAGTGTAAATGCCGGCGCATTCGCACCAACGGAAAGTGGCATTTCGGCACGAACGGTTTAGATGGTGGCCGATAGAACAAGAGCTGCCGCCAGCGAAAACAGGACAACGTACTTCATAGGTTGTGACCTCACATTCGTCGACCGTTCGGCGGCTGTTGGTTGAATTTAAATTTCATTCCTGGGTCAGACTTTGGGACCCTGCTATTCAGCAAGGCCCCGATTCTTGAGAGTTGACTGCAATGGTTGGCAAAAGACTACCGATGGGCAGCATCGGCTTCGACAGCCAGGGTGTTGAGCGTCGCGAGGAACTTCTTGCTTTGACCGAAGAAAAGTCCATCGGCCGTAAAGCTGGCGATCGTAGCCACGGCCCCGCCAAATTGATCACTCAACGGACGAATGATCGAGACATGGGGTAGGTTAGGGCTGATGAATTCACACGGTACAGGGAAGATCAGGCTGGGTTGCACCAGGCTGGCCGGCTTGAGTGGCGGGTTGGCAAAGAAATCGGGG
>Ga0302325_10001445_pt1 | contig 60631 bp, 55 predicted proteins | sample Palsa_T0_2_FD_201948 | JGI IMG/M metagenome (GOLD analysis project Ga0302325, IMG submission 201948) | Peat permafrost microbial communities from Stordalen Mire near Abisko, Sweden - Palsa_T0_2 | ecosystem: Environmental > Terrestrial > Soil > Palsa > Peat permafrost | place: Sweden: Abisko...
TCGTTCCGCCGAGACGGTATAGGCGTCGGGAACGACGCCGAGGATCGTGAAGCGCCCGCGCGAGTCGGTCTTGGTAGCATAGGTTCCCGACGGCGAGGCCGCGCTGATTGAAACGTCTGCAAGCGGCTTGCCACTTTGATCCGACACGGACCCGTAGATCGTGCCCGTGGTCGCCTCTGCGGCTGCGACGGGTCTCGCCTGGAAGAGTCCGGCGATGAGAATGGATGCCAAGAGCGCGCGCGCACTCGACGGCAATGTCATATTGTGTCTGCTCCCTTCGCCGAGGGCCGAGGCCCCGGCTGCGTTCGTCGTGCTGTGAGTTAAGCGGCGACGGGGAGCGACGGCGGCGCGCGGCTGCCGACTTGGCGGACGTGCGGCGCTTGCGCGCGAGGTAGCCACGCATCCGCGCGGCGCTTGATGAAAGCGCGCTCGGCGTCGCGCGCAAGCGAGACGAGGATGGCGTCGACCGCCTCGCGCACGAAGCTCGCGACGGTCGCGAGGATCGAGCGCGCGAGCGCGGCGAGAAGCAGCGTGCAGGCCGTGCCGAGAACGGCATGCGTCACGAGGCTGAAGAGCACCGGGCCGCCGAGCCAGACGATGCCGCCCAACAGCTTGCCGCCAAAAGCCAGCTGTTCGACGCTCTCCATCATGAAGAGTGCGGCGAACTGCATAGCGAGCACGAGCGGAACGTCGCTCAGCGCAGACTGCCGCGAGAGACGGGTTGCGCTCTCGACGACCCAGTCACCCCGTCGCAACATCGAGCCGCGATGGAAGAGCGACAGAGATCGCGACACGATGACGACGAGGGCAAGGATGGAGCCCGCGACGAGCACCGGTATGACGGAGAGGTGGTTGTTGTCGTTGTAGCCGTAGCCGAAGAGACCGCTGTTCGAGACCGTCTCGACCAACGGGTCACCGACGGCCGCCGCAATGAGAGCGACGGCCAGAAGAAACGGCAAACGCGACGCAGATGGGACCACGCTGGGCGGCGCTTCTCCCGGCCGCGCGGTCAAGCCTCTGCCTTCCCGGCCGGTCCGGCAGAGCCGTAACGATCGGCGAACGGCCGGACGCCCGGTTTTCTGTTACGAGGTCATGTGTGCCGTGAGAGGCTGATGATGATCTGCCGGCCGGGCAAAGGAATCGCGTTCGTCGGCACGGGTCCGGAGAGGCCGCCGTAGAGGACGCCCCCCCCGACGCGGGTCAGCGGGAAGCTGTACACGTTGGTTAAGTTGGTGCCATAGGCGCCGAGATCGAAGTCGCGCAGATGCCACGTCACGCCGGCCCGCAAGGTCGCAAACGGCGGCAGGTTCAGTTCGTTATACGCCCCTTCGTACAACAGGCCGGCATAATAGGCCAAGCCGTACCCTTTGTCTTCTTCGAGGGTGAGATTGTATTTATGCAACGGCACCCCGAGCGACTGTTCGTAGAGCGGCACGTCATCGGCCGACGTCGTGGGGTATGACTTCGTAAAGACGCTGTCGACGTCGTAACTCGCGCGGAGCACCGTGTGCGGGCGAAGCTCGACGTCGCCACGCACCTCGACCCCCTCGTATTCCTCTTGCGTGACGTTCACGGGATAGCTCAAACACGGCGGGTTGTTGCCATAGTCGACCCCGGCTTGACAGGGGGTCGGCGAGAAATACGTCGCGACGCCGTTGTGCAAATCCGTCCGATAGACATCGAGCGCGAGATGGACTTGCTGCGGGCCGTGCAGCAGTTGCGATAGCCGGAAAAGATGCTCGTACCCGATGTCGTACGACGTCGCGCGCTCGGCGGTGGCGTTGGGATTACCGATGTTGACGTAGCCGTCGACCGGCGGCGGCAGGACCGGCGGAACGATGAACGTTGGAAGCTGCGGCGATTGAAACGTGTTTCCCGCGGAGAGCCGAAACGAAGAGTCGGCGGTGGGCGTCCACACGAAGCCGAAGCGCGGATCGAAGCTCTTTCCGAAGGTGCTGTAGTCGCTGTAATACTCGGCAAACGAGTAGTGCAGTTTCGAGGTCGGGTCGTCATGGTACATCAGGCCGAGCCAGCGTTGCGTCTGAGCGAGAAACTGTTCCGAGGCTGTCGGTGTGCCGGAGGCCGTACTCGCTTGCATCAGCCCACGTGCGCCCAGTCCCCCGACGGTTGGGATCGCCGCGAGCGGGCTCGCGGCGGCCGAGTCGGCGAAGATGACCCCTGGGACGAAATCCGTCAAAAGACCCTCGTCCGTCAAGGCACCCTTAAGCGCAAGCAGGCCGTGCGGCAGGACGTGGTCGATTTCGAGCGTATCGTCGCCGATGAGATCGCGATCGTTGTAGAGGTACGGCGACGTTCCGGCAGCCGGCCCGAAGACCGATTGGCTCACGAGCGAGGTCTGATGCCGGTAGATCGCGGTCGTTGCGACGGTCCCTTCGGCGTTCGGCCGGCCCAAGGGCGCTTGCGCATCGAGCCCGTAGGCGGAGTCGATCGAAAGGATCGAGGAACCCGAGTAATTACTGTAGGCGTCGCCCGGACCGGAAGCACCGTCGGCGGGCGTCTGCACCGACGACAGCGTCGCCGAGAGATCGCGATAGACCGGCTGATCGCGAAACGTTACGCCGACAAATGCCCCGTTGCCGAACGTGTAGCGCAGTTTTCCGATCATCGACGAGGCGTCCATGTCGTTGCCGATCGGCGCGTCGCCCACTCCGTTGTTGGTTGGGATCGAGTAGTCGAAGAGCTGTCCGCCCGACGTCACGCGGTGAAATGAAAAGGCGTATCCGAGGCGATCGTCGGTCCCCGTCGCGTCCAGCGTCTCGCCGTACGTGTCGTACGAACCACCGGTGAAGCGCAGCAGGGTGTGTTCCTGGGGCGTCGGCTCGAGGGTTATCACGTTGAGCGCGCCGCCCAGCGTGTTCGGCCCGAAGAGCGACGACGGTGCGATTCCGTAGATCACCTGGACGTTCTGCAGATCGGCTGGGTCGAGCAACGAGAGATCGAAGTCGCCGGTGCTGCCGTTGTTCACTTGGTGACCGTCGACGTCGACGAGCGTCTCGGCTGGATCGGGACCGCGCAACGCGACGACGGCCGGAGCGTTCAAGCCCCCTCCGATCACGGGGTAGACGGTCGTCGAAAGCTGATCCTGCAGGATGTCGCTCGTCCGCGTGACGCCTTGCTGGGCGTACGGTTGGGTGTTGATCTCGAGGCTTGGCGCCGGGGCCGTCGAGAGCGTCGAGCTTCCGTTGACCGTCACCGACCCGATCACGGCAAGCGACGAGACCTGCGCTTTATTGAGCGTCAGAGCCAGCGTCGTCGTGCTCCCCGGTCCGACCTCGACCGTGCGATCGCTGAGCGTCGAGTATCCCTTTGCGCTCGCCTCGACCACGTAGGTGCCTGGCACGAGGCCTCCGATTTCAAACCGGCCGGAGCCGTCGGTGATGGTCGAACGCGTCGGCCCGTTGCCGCGCAGCAAGACCGAGGCTCGGCCGATCGCGGTCGCGTCCGTCGAGCGAACGGTCCCGGTGACGATCGCTGAGGCGGCCGCTTGGGCCAGCGCCGGTCGCGGCGTCCCAAATTGCACGACTAGCAGACCAAGCGTTAGGATCGAAGCCTTTGCCAAGGTGCCGCCAAGCGTCGAGACGCTTCCTAGACGAAGGTCCATCAGTCGACCACTCCTTCTGTTCGGGGCGTGAAAGGTGCGTTCGGAGGGCCGAAGTTTCTTAAGTAGGGACTCCTAACCTCTAAATTAGGACCGCCAAATAATGCAAAAACTATAAAGGGGCAGCCGGCCGGCTGCCCTGGGGAACGGAACCGGGCGCCAGCGTTCCTAGCTGAAGCTGAACCAGTGCACGAAGATCGCTTGGCAGACGAGCTTCAGCGACGAACCACCATCGACCAGGTCAAAGTCAACCATCAGGAAGGCGACGCCGACGAATGCCTGATCAACGGCGACCCCAACATGCACGTCGGCGGGCTTCGGAGTCACGCGCGTTTCCTGGAGTCAGAACGGATCATTCGGCGGCTCGGCGCGTTCGGTCGACCTGCGCCACGTCGTGCACTCGTCGAGCGATGCACGGCCGCCTTGCCGGGTTCCATTACCGGACGCACCGACCCCGCCGAACGATGCACGCGGTCATCGTTGACCGTCTGATCGTTGATGTGAACCATGTTCTCATGGGCTTGATTGCGGGCCGTTATCTTCCAATGAAGATGGCGGGTTTCCCCGCCGTTCCCGGCGCCGGGGCGCGGCGGAGGCCTCGCCTCCAGGGGAGTAGGCATCGTCGAGCGCGCCGAACCCACACGTACAATCGCTTACGAGGCACCGACATCACCATGCGCGACAAGTTCAGCCGTTTAACCGAGCCCCTGGTGCGCGACAACGGCGCCCTGCGCGTAGCGTCGTGGGACGAAGCCCTCGACCGCGCCGCTGCGGGCTTCGCCGCGGCCAAGGCCAAGCATGGACCGCAGTCGTTCGGCTTGTTCAGCTGCTCGAAGACGACGAACGAATTGAACTTCCTCACGGGAAAGTTCACCCGTCAAGTCATCGGCTGCAGCAACATCGATAGCTGCAACCGAACTTGACACGCTCCTAGCGTCGTCGGTCTGGCGGCGGTGTTCGGTGCCGGTGGCGGCACCAATTCGTACGAAGAGGTCGAACACACCGATCTCATCGTGCTCTGGGGTTCCAATGCGCGCGAGACGCATCCGATCTTCTTTCATCACGTTCTCAAAGGCATTCACAACGGTGCCAAACTGTACGTGATCGATCCGCGCCGGACGGCCAGCGCCCAGTGGGCCGACGGCTGGCTAGGCGTCAACGTGGGCAGCGACATTGCGCTGGCCAATGCCATCGCCCGCGAGATTCTCGTCGACGGCTTGGAGAACCGGACCTTCATCGATCGCGCGACCCTGAATTTCGAAGAGTATCGCAAGAGCGTCGAGCGCTACACGCTCGACTATGCGCAAGAGATTACGGGCGTTCCCGCCGCGGCCATTCGCGAACTCGCGCATGCGTACGCGCGCGCCGACCGTGCTATGATCTGCTGGACGCTCGGGATCACCGAACACCACAACGCCGTCGACAGCGTCGTCGGAATCATCAACCTCGCGCTGCTCACCGGCAAAGTCGGCCGCTACGGCTGCGGCGTCAACCCTTTGCGCGGGCAAAACAACGTGCAGGGCGGCGGCGACATGGGAGCGATTCCCGACCGGCTCGCCGGTTTCCAATCGACCGCCGACGCGGCCGCTCGCGAGAAGTTCGAGAAGGCATGGAACTGCACGATCTCGCCCGAGCGCGGCAAGCGCCTCAACGAGATGTTCGATGCAATGGAAGAGGGCGAGCTCACCGCACTCTACTGCATCGGCGAAAATCCGGTCGTGTCCGAAGCCGACCGGCACCGCGCGGTTCGCTTGCTCGAAGGGCTCGAGCACATGGTCGTGCAGGACATCTCGCTGACACAGACCGCACGCCTGGCAAGCGTCGTATTGCCGGCCGCCGCGGGTTGGGTCGAATCTGACGGCACCGTTACCAACAGCGAGCGCCGGGTGCAGCGCGTGCGCAAGGTCATCGAACCGCCGGGCAACGCACGCGACGACATGTGGATCGTCGCCCAGATCGCCAAGCGCCTCGGGCGCGATTGGGGCTCGCCGACGGCACAGGACGTTTGGGACGAGGTGCGTTCGCTCAGTCCAATGCACGCCGGAATGAGCTACGAGCGGCTCGAGCAGCTCAACGGCCTGCGTTGGCCGTGCCCCGACGAGAACGATCCTGGGGCGCTCTTCTTGCATGGCCGTCTGTGGGCGGATCCGGTGGAAGGCCCCAAGGCCCCCTTCCACGCCGTTGAGTATTCGGCGCCGCTTGACGCGGTCGACGCGCAGTTTCCGCTGCTGCTCACGACGGGGCGCCGCCTCGATTCCTACAATAGCGGCGTTGCCACGGGAGAGTATTCCTCGCCGCTGCGCCGGGTCGAAGCGCTCGAAATCTCACCCGAAGAAGCCGCTCGTCACGGCCTGAGCGAAGGGGAAATCGTTGCCGTGAGCTCGCGGCGCGGCAAGGTCTTCGTGCCAGTCCACATCGATCGGGCGTTGCGCGAGGGGCTCGCGTTCATGACGTTCCACTTTGACGTGCCGACCAACGTGCTGACGCTCGACACCGTCGATCCGAAGTCCGGAACGGCCGAATTCAAAGCGACGGCCATTCGCATCGATAAAATCGGTGCCGGCAGCCTGGCCGCCGCCGGAGACTAGCGGTTGGATCTCCACTACACGCAAGCGACCGAAACTCCGCACGAGCGCGCTGCGGTCGATGCCGTCCTCGGGCCGGCCGATTCGACCTGGTCGACGGGCGATCGCCGCGCGGAAACCGAGTCACACAGCGCGCATGCGGGGCACGCTGCCCGCTCGCAACGCGACCGCTTGCTGCCCGCGCTTCACGCCGTTGCGCGCCGCATCGGCTGGATCAGCGAAGGGGCGCTCAATTACATCAGCCGCCGCTTGACGATTCCACCCGCCGAAGCATACGGCGTGGCGAGCTTCTACGCGCTTTTCGCGTTCGAGCCACGACCGAAAACCGTCGTGCACGTCTGCGAGGACCTCGCCTGTAAGGCCGTCGGTTCGGATGCGCTCATCGCCGAGCTCGAGCGCACTGCCGGGCCGGGCGAGCCGCAGTGCGGGGGTGCCTCGATGTGGCTGCGAAGCCCGTGCTTGGGTTTGTGCGAGCGGGCGCCCGCCGGGCTGCTCACGGTCGCCGGTGACGAACCGCACGACGAACCGCTCGAATTCGTCACCGCCCTTCGCGTCGCCGCGGCGCTCGAAGGCAAACGCGACTTCGGTTTCGCACCGACGCAACCGCCGCAGCACGGCGATCCGTCGCTGCGCCTGCTGCGCCGCGTCGGAACCGTCGATCCGGCGAGCCTTGATGCGTACCGCGCCGCGGGCGGCTTCCGCGCGCTGCGCCGCGCCTTCGACATCGGCGCGCTCGGCGTGCTGCGCGAAATGACGGCCTCCAAGCTGATGGGCCGAGGCGGCGCGGCCTTTCCGACCGGGCGCAAGTGGGAAGCCGTGGCGCGCGAACCGGAGCGGCCGCACTTCATCGTCTGCAATGCCGACGAATCCGAACCCGGCACGTTCAAGGATCGCATCATCATGGAGAGCGATCCCTTCGCACTAATCGAGGCCATGACGATCGCCGCCTTGGCGGCCACCTGCGATTTCGGCTACATTTACATTCGCGGCGAATACCCGCTCGCGACGCGGCGGATCGAGCACGCGCTTGAAGCGGCGCGCGCCCACGGAATGCTCGGCGACGATATCATGGGCCGAGGCCTTCGCTTCGACATCGAGCTGCGCCGCGGAGCGGGGGCGTACATCTGCGGTGAAGAGACGTCCCTGTTCAACTCGCTCGAAGGGTATCGCGGCGAACCGCGCAACAAACCTCCCTTTCCGGTGCAAAAGGGCCTTTTTCGCAAGCCGACGATCGTCAACAACGTCGAAACGCTCATCAACGTACCGGACATCGTGTTGCATGGCGGCGATGCCTACGCTGCGATCGGCGTCGCCGATTCGACCGGCACGAAGCTGTTCTGCGTCTGCGGAAACGTTGCCAAGCCCGGCGTCTACGAGGTGGCGTTCGGTGCTACCCTGCGCGAACTCATCGAGCTCGCGGGCGGCGTGGCGGCCGGTCACCGCGTACAGGCGGTTCTGCTGGGCGGTGCGGCCGGCGCATTCGCGACGCCCGACGAATTGGACGCGCCGCTCACCTTCGCCGGCATGCGTGCGATCAAAGCCACCCTCGGTTCGGGCGTCATCATGGTGTTCGACGAAACCGTCGATCTCGAGGCGATGCTGGTGCGCATCGCAGCCTTTTTCCGCGACGAGTCGTGCGGCCAGTGCGTTCCCTGCCGCGTCGGCACCGTGCGCCAGCAAGAATTGCTCGCGCGGCTCGCCGCCAGGCGGCTCCATGGCTCGCCCGACGAGGAACGCTCCCTGCTGGCCGAGATCGGTCAAGTGATGCGCGACGCGTCGATCTGCGGCCTCGGCCAAACGGCGTCGAGCGCTGTCGAGTCGGCGCTGGCCAAGCTGAACCTTTTCAGCAGCGCAGTGCCCGTCGATGAAAGGACCCCCGTGTGAGCGTTTCCGATCCCGGCTTCGCGCGTCAGGTGACGCTCCAGATCGACGAGCGCTCGATCGACGTCCCCGAAGGTTCGACGATCCTTGAGGCGTGCCGCGCGCTCGCGGTCGATACGCCCACGCTGTGCTACCTCGAAAACCTCACCCCGGTCAATGCTTGTCGCGTCTGCGTCGTCGAGCTCGAAGGCTCGCGCACGCTCGTCCCGGCCTGTTCGCGCAAAGTCGAGGGCGGCATGAAGATCAAGACCGACAGCGAGCGCGTGCGCACCAGCCGTAAGATGGTGCTCGAGTTTCTCGGCTCATCGGTCGACGTGTCGCTGGTCAGCGACTTTTCGCGCCAAATGCAGCGTTACGGCAGCAACCCGAAGCGCTATGGGGATGCAGCCAAACCTGCGCTCGCCGGGACGCGCGACGGCGCCGTTGCGGGGCACCATCACGCTTCGGACGGCCAAACCGCAAGTACCGTCGCGCAACCGGTGAAGATCGACAACGAGCTTTACGTGCGCGACTATTCGAAATGCATCCTCTGCTATAAGTGCGTCGAAGCGTGCGGAACGGACGCCCAGAACACGTTTGCGATCGCGGTCGCGGGGCGCGGCTTCGACGCGCGCATCTCCACCGAGTTTGCGGTCGAATTGCCGGACTCGGCGTGCGTCTACTGCGGCAATTGCATCGGCGTCTGCCCCACGGGCGCCCTGATGTTTTCGTCAGAGTACGAAATGCGCGACGCCGGAACGTGGGACGAGAACAAGCAGGTTTCGGCCGACACGATCTGTTCGTACTGCGGCGTCGGATGCACGTTGACCGTCCACGCGCAGGACAACAAGATCGTCAAAGTCACGTCGCCCGCCGATCAAGACGTGACGCACGGTCACCTATGCATCAAGGGCCGTTTCGGCTGGCAGTTCGTGCAACAGCGCGACCCCTCGGTGCTCGACGGGCTCGCGAACGGTCCCGTCGTGCTCGACGACGTTGAAGTCCCCGCGCCGGCGTAATACGCGGTTCGGCACGCGTCGGCGACGCGGCAAAGAGCGGCTGCGAACGGGAGGAATGTCCGGTTATCCTCAGACACATATGTCCGTAAGCTTGTACTAACGGTGATGCTGCGTCGACGCCAAGGGTTAGCGGACGCGTCAGAAAACCTCGTCTCCCGGGCCTTAGAGAGGTTTGCAATGATGGATTTCTTGGACCGGCAGCACTCGGTTGCGAGGCTGGGCTACAGCCGCTGGATGGTTCCGCCGGCCGCTCTTGCCGTCCACCTGTGCATTGGCCAGGTATATGCGTTCAGCGTTTTCAACAAGCCGATGTCGCAGTTGATCGGCATCACGGCGCCGGCGCCTGGCGACTGGAGCATCCCGGCCTTGGGCTGGATATTCAGCCTGGCAATCGTTGTCCTGGGGCTCTCGGCCGCTTTTGGCGGCGCATGGGTCGAGCGCGTCGGCCCGCGCAGAGCGATGTTCACGGCGGCCCTGCTCTTTGGCGGCGGCCTCGTCATCGCATCCGCCGGCGTGGCGCTGCACCAGTTGTGGCTCGTGTACCTCGGCTACGGTGTCGTGGGAGGCTGCGGCCTGGGCATCGGCTACATTTCGCCCGTATCGACGCTGATCAAATGGTTCCCCGACCGCCCGGGCTTGGCGACGGGCTGCGCGATCATGGGCTTCGGAGGCGGTGCGTTGATCGGCGCGCCGCTCGCCGTCTCGTTGATGAAGCACTATTCAAGCGCCGCCAGCACGGGCGTCGCGCCGACGATGCTCACGATGGGCATCATTTATCTGTGTTTCATGATGATCGGCCCGGCGATCGTTCGCGTTCCGGCGCGCGGCTGGATGCCGGCGGGATACGTCCCGCCCACGTCCGCCGACGAGGCGAAGAAGATGGTGACCATCCACAACGTGACGGCCGACGCGGCCATCAAGACACGGCAGTTCTGGCTGCTGTGGTGGGTCCTCTGCCTGAACGTCACGGCCGGAATCGGCGTGCTCGGTCAGGCTTCGCTGATGATTCAGGAGATGTTCCCGCTGCGCTTTCCGCACGACACGCCCGTTGCGGTAGCAGCCTCGGCGGCGGCGGCCGGGGGCTTTGTCGGACTCCTCAGCATCTTCAATATGATCGGGCGCATCTCGTGGGCCTCGAGCTCCGACTACCTTGGGCGCAAGAACACCTACGCGATCTTCTTCTCGCTCGGGGCCGTGCTGTACGCACTCGTGCCGTGGACCGGCAAGACGCATAACCTTGCGTTGTTCATCATCTTCTATCTGATCATTCTGTCGATGTACGGCGGCGGCTTTGCAACGATTCCGGCGTACTTGAAGGACATCTTCGGTTCGATTCAGGTCGGCGCGATTCACGGCCGGCTCTTGACGGCGTGGGCGGCGGCCGGTGTCTTCGGCCCGGTCCTGGTCAACTATATCCGGCAATTTCAGCTCGACCGCGGGGTCCCCAAGGCAGACGCTTATTCGGTCACGATGTACATCATGGCCGTGCTGCTGGCCATTGGCTTCCTCTGTAACTTTGCGATGACGCCGTTACACGAACGCCACCATGCCAAACTCAGCGAAGTGGAGGCGCTCGCTTAGATGCAGCAACAGCAAAGTTCCGGAGGATCCAACACGGGTTTGCGAGTGGCGCTGGCGTGGGCAGTGGTCTTGATCCCGCTGCTTTGGGGCGTCTACAACACGATCCTGAACGTCGCAAAGCTCTTTAGCTAACGAGGGTCGCGCGGGCGCGGCGCCATGAGGGCTTTCGGCCCAGCGCCCTGCCCGCCGGCAGGATTTAAATCCGGACGGGTTGCATCCGGGGCGCACGCGCTTCGTTAAGGTGGGCGCGCCATTCCGTGCTGCGCTCGCACTTTCCGATCGCAGTCCGTTTTCCGCTGTCGGAGGTTCTTCCATGAACGTTTCGGGATCGTTCTTGCGGGCCGCTCGCGCCGCGAGCTTGGGCCTGCTAGTAGCAGGGCTGGGAATCGTAACCGCACTGTCGGCCGGTGCGGCCCCGTCCGCAGGGTCCACACGCAGCCTCTCCGATGCGGCGGCGGGCGGAAGGTTTCTGTCGCGGGCAAACCCGTCGCTGCGCCTGACGGTCGCACTACTGCTCAAGGGCGCGCACCAAGATGAGATCCCGATGCTGCTCCGCGCACAGGGGGACCGGCACTCGCCCCTCTTCCGGCGCTGGATGACGACGCAACAGTACGGGTCGTACTTCGGCTCGACGCCGCGTCAGGTTCGCGAGACCGTCGCCTACCTGCGAAGCCGCGGATTCGACGTTTCGCTCGTGGCGCCGAACAACCGCCTCGTCGTCGCGCACGCTTCGGCGAGCGCCGTCGAGGCAACCTTCGCGACGCCGATCGAAATGCGCCAATCACCCCAAGGCCAAATCTACTACGCCAATCGTTTCGACCCGGTCTTGCCGAGCGCACTGCCGTGGGTCCAAGACATCGGCGGCCTCGACAGCTACCACGTCGTGCATTCGCACCACATCGTTTCGGCCTCCGGGGGCCGGCCTCGGCGCCCGGATCCCCAAGCCACGGTGCAGCCCGGCAAGTTTGCCTTCGGACCGCAAGACCTCTACACGGCGTATTCGTTCAACACGAGTTATACCGGAAGCGGGACGACAATTGCCATTCCCGTCGTGCTGAACTTCCTTCAGTCGGACGTATTCAGTTACGACTCGCAGTTCGGCATTAGCAACCCGGCGACGTTCTCGAAGGTGTATCTCGCCGGTACGTGCGCTTCGCCGTGCCCGTTAGCGACGCCGGGACCGGGAGACGGGCAGGAGACGGCTCTCGACACCGAACTCTCGCATGCTGCGGCGCCGAACGCGGCTCTCGACGTCGTTTCGGTCGCAGATCATCTCGGCGCGTCGCAAGCGCTCGGTTTTGAATATATCGCCAACGTGTACGGATCGACCGTGCAGACGGTGACGTCGAGCTACGGCGCATGCGAAAGCCAATCGGACCCTTTTTCGCGCGATGCGATGTCGTCCGCAATCGATCAGGGGGTACTTGAGGGCCAAACCTGGTTCGGGGCCTCGGGGGACGACGGCTCCGACGATTGCAAGAACGGAACCCAGGACGTCGACTTTCCGCCATCTTCGCCTAACATGGTCGCAGTCGGAGGCACCACCCTCAACACGAGCATCTTTATGGGTAATGTCCAGAGCTACTCTAGCGAGTACGCCTGGAACGATAGCGGCTGCGGCAGGGGTGTAGGCGGGGCCACCGGTGGCGGCGCCAGCCGCTTTTTCGGCAAGCCGACGTGGCAGAATCACGAGACGCCGATCGACCACGTGCGCGACGTCCCGGACCTCGCGGCGGAAGCGGATCCCTTCCAGCAAGACCAGTTTCCCGCGGACTGTCCGGCGCCGGGCGGCTATTGGGTCATTTACGACAACAAGTGGTACCAGATTGGCGGGACGAGCGGCGCGTCTCCATTTTGGGCCGGCATCTTCGCCGATGTCGCGCAATTGGATGGTGGCAATCTCGGGCTGGTATCACCTGCGCTCTATAAGTTGGAGGGGACCACTGCGTTCAACTCGATCACGATCGGAAACAACGCCTTCGATGGCGTCGCAGGCTACGACGCGAAACCCAACTATAGCCAAGTAACGGGTCTCGGATCACCGATCGAATCGACCTTCCTCTCCGACTTTATCGAAACGTTGCCACCGGCACCCGGGCCGACGTCATTCCCGGCGCCGGTTCCGCATCCATCGACGACGCCCGTCGCCGTACCGACGGCACGCGCCTTCATCCCGATCAACACGGCCGGGACCGGCAGCAACCCCGCCTCGTACATCGGCATCTTCAGCGCAACGGTCGGGTCGGGTCAGGGCGCACAGGTCCAACTCCTCAGCGGGCCTGGTTATGCAATCGGCGTCGCTCCTGTTCCCGGTGGAAACGCGGTGTACGTTCTCGAGCGAAACGGTATCATCGACAAGGTCAACACCAACGCCGTCCCTTACACCTACACGGCGGGAGTGTTCGCTTCCGGGGCGTACCGTGCCAACGCGATTGCGGTCTCGGGCAATACGGCGTACGTGTCGGATGGCTTTAATAATCAGGTCGACGCCGTTAACCTCAAGACCAGCGCCGTCACCAGCATCAACGTCGGACACGGCCCGACGGTGATGGCACCCAATCCTAAGGCGACGGCGCTTTACGTCCTGAACACCGGTGACGGCACGCTCGGCGTCATCAACACGTCCACCAATGCGGTGGTCCAAACGGTGAAGGTCGGTCCCAACCCGGTCGGGATTGCGGTCAACCACTCCGGCAAATTGGCGTACGTTGTCAACGGCGGCGCCGGCACCGTCACGCCGGTCAAACTGGCAACGAAATCCAAGGCTGAGAAGGCGATCTACGTCGGCGGTGAACCAACGTCGATCGCGATCAATCCAAGCAACACGCTCGCGTTCGTCACGAACCTTTTCTGCCCGATATCCTCGGCTGCGTGTAACCCCTCGGGGGGCAACGGCCAGGAATCATACGGCGTCGTTGAGATTCTCACGCTGAAGACCAAGCCGATCGGCGTCGAGTGCTGCATCGCGGTGGGCCAGAGTCCTCAGACGGCGGCGTTCGAACCGACCGGACACTACCTGTGGGTACTCAACGCGGGGGGCAACTCAGCCTCGATCATCGACAGCTTTACCAATGAGGTGACCGCGACCGCCACGAGCTCGGAAGCGACGTCTCAGTGGGAAAGCAGCAGCCCCTTCGTTTTCCAGACGCCGTTCTAAACGCTGTCCGCGGCCATGTTCGCCGGTCCTAACGTCCGCTGGTACTTGAGGTATCGGGCGTTAGGATCGGCGGCGGCACGGGATTGGATCAAACGGGATCGGGCATCCAGTTGCCGTGAAAGCCAAGCGGCACCGGCACGGGCAGATGAACGACCGCTTGCGGTGCGCCGGCCAGGTCTGCCGCATTCACCACCACGAAATCACTGCGACCTTCGCGAAGGTCGTAGACGTACGAGATCAGCCAGCCGTCGTTTTCGGCCGCATCGGCCGAGCGCGGCACGAACACTGATTCGGCCGTGACGTGATGAGGGCCGAAATCGTGTTTGACGCTCGGCCCTCCGCTGAGGTCGTGGCGGATGAGCGGCTCGCGCCCCGGCTGATCGGTGAATCCGACCGTGTAGGCGTAGCGTTGCGGCTTGGCGCTGTAGCGCTCGTCGTAGCGTGGAAACTCCTGCGGTTCGTCGGAGATGACGGTGCGCCGCACGTCGCCGGACCCCTGCCCGAGCGTCCAACGCTCGAACGTAATTCGGTCGGAATCGGGGCCTTGGCGCGAACGATCGAACATACTTGAGTGCACGACGGCGTCGAGCACGACGCTGCCGTCGTCGCGGTCGTACGCATTGCAGGTGTGGAAGACGTAGCATGGGTCGACATGGAACCAGCGGATCTCGTGCGCCTCGCCGTCGCGCGGCAACAAACCCACGCGCGCCTCGTGCGCGGGGTTCCAGTGATACGGGAAGGTCGTGCCGTTCACGATTTCACGCATCGAGAACGTCACGGGTAAATCCAGGATCACGACGCTCGACGCAGTGAGCGCGCAATCATGGACCATCGGTCCGTGCTTCACGGGGATCTCGACCACCCGCGTCACGCGGCAATTCGGATCGACCCGAACGTAGCTGATGCGGTTGCTTACCAGGCCGTCATAGCACACCGCATGCAGGTCGCCCGTCACCGGATCGCGGTGCGGGTGCGCCGAGAACGCACGCGAGAGGTCGCTCTCGAAATACGAATGGCGTACGCTCTCGAGCTCGCTGCTGAGCTCGACCGGCAGCGCGCCGGCTTCGACCAGGGCCCACAACCGGCCGCCTTGCCTAATGACGTTGGTGTTGACCGCGTCGGCGACGCCGCGCCGCGGGCCTGGGACCTCGGGCCGGCCGAGGGCCTTCGTGACGCTCATCGACCCGATCCAACGGTTGCGATACCAGAGAGCGCGGCCTTCGCGCAGCCGCACGCCGTGGACCATTCCGTCCCCAACGAACCAGTGGTGCAAGGCCGGGTTGGGAACGTCGATCGGGTTCGGTCCGATCCTCGCGTACAGACCGCTCAGTTCCGGCGGCAGGCTGCCGGTCACGCGGAGCTCGGTCTCGGTGCGCTCCTCGCGCACCGGCGCGTACGCTCCCTCAAGAAAGGGGTTCGCGGACGAGTACGGGACCCGTTTCTGCATCAGGCGCGAGGTCCAGGCAGCAGCGCGATCGACGATGCTGGCTTTCGGCATACGATTTCTCCTTGGTGCTGGCACTTGGGAGGCCGAATGTGTATACTGCACACATTATGAGCATCGATGTGAACGTTGTCAACATTTGCCTCGAATAACGGCCAAGCCGCCAGAGCGTGCCTATCACCACGGTAACTTGCGAGCGGCCCTCGTCACCGAAGGGCTGGCGGTGCTAGACGGCGAGGAACACGCCGACGTGAGCCTGCGCGAGCTTGCGCGCCGCCTCGACGTATCGCCCAACGCGGCGTACCGGCACTTCGCCGGCAAGGACGCGCTCTTGTCCGCGATGGCGGCTGAGGGGTTCCGCCGATTGGCCGAAGCTGCCATCGCGTCGCAAACTGCTCCCGGCGACGCCGCCGCGCGCCTGCGCGCCTACGGCCGTTCCTACGTCCAGTTTGCGCGAACGAACCCCGCACTGTTTCGGCTGATGTTCGGGACCTTCACGGCATCCGAACGAAGTGACGAACTGAGTGAGGCCGGAACCTTCACGTTCAGAGCGTTGCGCGCGGCCGTCGCCGACGTTGCGGGCTGCTCGCCCGAGGACGAACGCGCCATCGCCGGCACCCACCACGCCTGGAGCTTGGTCCACGGCTTAAGTCACCTCATCCTGGACGGACAAATCGAAGGCGATCCCGACGCGGTGACGGACGCGGTCTTAAATATGTCCTCCGCCCTGGGCGGCCGCCGTTAACTTCGATCCGTTTGCATCTCAGAGGCGAGGGTCCGATCCCTTGACTGAGAGAGCCGTTTGCCCGACCTTGCATGGAGTGCGGCTGACGCTCGAGCCGTTAACCGCCGGTCACGCGTTGGCGCTATTTCCACTGCTTGCCGACAGTGAACTGTGGCTGTACGCGGACGATCGCCAACCGGAAAGCGTGGAGGCTCTGCGCGAACGATATCGTCGCTGGGAAACACGGCGCTCGCCTGACGGAAGGCAGCTTTGGCTGAACTGGGCGGTGATGGTCACCGGCGACGGGATCGGCGGCTTCGTGCAAGCGACGGTGCCCATCGGGACTGGGACGGCCGAGATTGCCTATGTCATCGCCAAACGCTTCTGGTCGCTGGGCCTCGGAACCGAAGCAGTCCGCGTCATGCTCGCGTTCCTTCAGTGCACGCTTCGGGTAGAAACCGTCACCGCAACGGTCGACGATCGCAACGCGGCATCGCTTCGCCTACTCCAGAAGCTTCGCTTCAACGTCGTCGATAGCGCCGATACTCGGAATTTGAAATTGAAATCGACGCTGGAAACTCCGTGACGATCAGGCCGCTGCCGTCAGTTCCTTTCCCTTGGTTTCCGGAAGGAAGAGCACCGCGATAACCGCGATGAGGTAGGCGATGACGGCGACGCACGTCATGGCGGTTCCGATTGGGGCGAGCTTTGAGAGCACGCCGATCGCGACCGGCCCGATTCCCGCGACGCCGCGTCCGAGATTGTAGCAGAATCCTTGACCGGCGCCGCGTACGTTGCTCGGAAAGAGCTCGCTCAGATACGGGCCGAATCCGCTGAAGATTCCCGAAGCAAAATATCCGAGGAGCGGGCCCGCGACGATCAGTTGCCAGTCCGCCACGACCGCATACAAGTACAGCGGAACCATCACCGCCGAGCACAGCGAGAAGATAATAAACGTGCGCCTGCGCCCGATCGCGTCATTGATGTAGCCGGCGGTGATATAACCGGCGTAGGATCCGCCGATCAGCAGATAGAGGAACGAGCCGCTGGTGACGGGCGGGATGTGCCTCTGGCTTGTGAGGTAAGTCGGCATCCAGGTGAAGAGCGCGTAATAGCCGCTCTGAACCCCGATCGCTAGCAGCGAGGCGAAGAGCGTGATACGCGCGACCCCCGGCGCGAAAATTCCCGCAAGCGACCACGAAGCCGTTCCGCGCGAAGCGACCAGGGACCGGGTCGACTCGTAGACCGGTGGGTCGGTGACGCCGCGACGGATGTAGAGAATAAAGATTGCCGGGAGGATCCCGAGGAAGAACAGGTAGCGTCAGCCGCCGTCGAGCCCGACCCTAGCGGCGACGATCTGAAACGCGACGTTTGCGGCTAGCCAACCGATCGCCCAGGATCCTTGTACGAAGCCGAGCGCACGACCGCGCTGCGGCGCGTCGGCCCATTCGGCCATCAGCACCGATCCAACCGCCCATTCGCCGCCGAAACCGAAGCCTTCGAGCGCGCGGAAGACGGCTAGCGTTGCATAATTCGGCGCTATCCCGCAAAGAAAGGTGAAGACGGCGTAACAGGCGATCGAGATCATCAGGGCATTCTTGCGCCCGATCCGATCGGCGATCGTCCCCATCGCGATCCCGCCGATCGCGCTCGCGACCAACGTGTACGTCGCCAACAAGCCGCCGTAGACTTTGCTCAGCGCGAAGGCCGTCAGGATCGCGGGTAGAGCGTAGACGTACAAGTAGAAGTCGAACGCGTCGAGCCCCCAGCCGAAGCCTGACGCGATCATCGCGCGCCGTTGCCCGGTTCGATGCGAGATCATGGCGCGAAACTTCCGCCCGCCGCTTGCGGTTCCCGCCGCGCGGTCAGCGACTGGGTCGTGGGCCTGTGCGCTCTTTCCTTAAGTCATCCTACGACGAGCGTTGCCGTGCTTTGATAGACGCGCTTGCACGCGTGTAGTCGCTGATCCAATTCGTTTCCCACGTTCTGCCGTCGTCGGCGGAGAACGCTTGTTCGAAATGGGGACGATCGCCGGCCAGCACCTTCCAGCGGTATCTTACGATGACCGGCTTGCCCGCGAAGGTGTCTTTGGCCAGAAAGTCACCTACGCCGGTTGCATCGAAGTGGCCCACTTGCGCGCCGCTAGCCAGCCCGACTTTCTTGGTTCCCCAATAGAGCGACCACTGGTGCGACGCGTCATCGTACAAGCGCAGCGTCAAGCTGCTGATGTATTGCTGCGGACAACGAATGTCACCAGTTTCGATATTCGCGCTATCGTTCCAAAAGGGCCGAACGACCGAGGTACCCGCACATTCGTACCAATCGTGATTGTTGCTAAGCGGATGTCGCAGGCGCTTGTAGTGCGTGCTCCACGTCCCGATGAGAAAATCGAAGCCCTTGTGTCCGTCGAGCGTCGTTGCGGTGGCAGTGGTCTGAGCGAGCACGGGCGCCGCGCACAGTGAACTGACCAGAGCAGCTGTTAACAGTATCGCAGTAACAATGGCCTTCATGTAGGGCCTCCCGTTCATCGGTCGTCAGCGCGCAGGGGGTCGCGTCGCTTGCGATCCAGTCTACGCCAGAATTGGACCTAAGTCTCGTGCCACTTCCGGGCAATATGAAGGAGCCAATCGGCCTCGGGAGCCCGCCGCTGGGCCGGGGCGTCGCGCGAGACGCTGGGAGGCCGCCTTATCTTGCCGCTAGGCCACAGCAGCTCTTCGGCCGGGAATTCCGCAACGTCATCAAGCGACGGCGATCCGCGCGGTCACCGCGACATCCGCATCGCCCAGCCGACTGTGAGGAGAGCCCTGGTTCGGGGTAAACTAGAATCATAGTCGGCAGCTAGCCCAGCTATCTTCCAGAATAAGGGGAATCAGGTCGTGGCATTAATCAACGTCGTTATCGTTCTGATCGTAGTCGGAGTCTTGCTCTGGTTGGTAAACCGCTATATACCAATGGCCTCTTCAATAAAGTCGATCTTGAACGCCGTCGTTGTCATTGCTGTCGTCATCTGGTTGCTCAAGGTTTTTGGACTTTGGAGCTCCATCACGAATATTCACGTTGGCAAGTAGCCGGCGTTTGCAACTAGCGGGTTGGGCCCCCAGTAACGCCCTCGGTTGTCGCCCGCAACTGCAATAAGCTGTTGAACTGCTCTTGTGCAACGCGATAGCATTCGCACGCCGTTGCCTCGAGCCCGGCTCGATTCAAGATGGTCATTTTTCCATGGGCGTACTCAATGTAGCCCGCTCCCTGCAGGGTCGCAGCCCCAACGGTGACGCCCGAGCGGCGACTTCCCAGCATCGCGGCAAGAAATTCGTGGGTCATCGGAAAGTCGTTCCGATCCACGCGATCTTGCGTCATGAGCAACCAGCGTGCGCACCGTTCGAGTACGCTGTGCAGACCGTTACACGCAGCCATCTGGCCCAACATGTTGACGTAGGCCTGCAAGTAGCGGTTCATCGCCACGCGAAAGCCGCGACTCTCTTCGAGCAACGCGACGAAGGCGGTGGCTGGGACCTTCCACGCGCGACCCTCGACCTGGCAAAAGCTCTCGTTCGCCGTCGTGTCCGCGCCCATGATCAGCGGAATCGCCGTGGTGCCTTCCCGTCCAATCGTTCCGACCTCGATCAAGCTGCCGTCCTCCATTCGGTGGACGACCGAGAGGACGCAGTCGATGGGGAAATACGCGGCATCGATCGTCGCTTCCGGTTGATAAACAGACTGCCGAAGCCGGAACTCGACGAGCTGACCGCCCGCGCGCACGGCACGACGCTCGTGCGCGCTTAGCAACGCTAAGATGGCATTTGCCAAAAGGAGACGCTCGTCAGCGTCGGGCTCGTCGGGTCGCTTCCTTTCCATACGGAAACCTCGCCTGCCGGCGGACAACCTTCCATTAGCGCTCGGGGCCTCTCCTGGCAAAAACGTACAGACAGCGGCTCGCCTGCCTGTTACATTTGAAGGTCCCCAGAACGCGACGAGGGCTACGGCTACCAGCCGCCCGCGGCGCTGTCGGGAAGGGGCGAAAATTGCGAGCGCAGGATGCGTCGGTCACAGCCGGGGTCGGCCCTGGGAGCATGAAGTTCCCGGCCCTCCCTTCCGAGCCCGGGCCGCTCACTGAGGGTGCTTGCTTCGCGGTCCGGTGCCTCGGCACGATTTGTCACCTCGACGTCAGCGGCGAGGTCGACGCCCTCAATAGCCTCGAACTCGACGCTGCGATCGCCGGTGCTTGCCGAGGGCACGGAGGGCTTATCATCGTGTCGTTCGTCGACTGCAGATTCGTCGACTGTTCGTGCCTCAACGTCCTGATTCGGCACTCCAAAGAGCTGGCGACGCGTCTGTTCATCATCGCTCCCTCGGCGAGCGCACTCGGGCGCATCGTCCGCCGCGCGCGGCTCACGAGGACGCTGCCGGTTCACAATAGTTTGCGGCAAGCGTACCTCGCCATCTCATCCGATCCCCGCGCAGCGCTCGGCGACCTAGCGATGTGGGCCTAAACCCGAACGGCAAAAGACGGAGAAGTCGCCTAGCTGCGCGCGTCTACCTCTTGGCGAACGGCGTTATCAAAGTCGCCCACGATCCCGTCCATGCTATCGCGGAATTCGTTTCGCAAGGCCTTGAGCCGGTTATGCCGTTCGTCGCTGTCTCGGAGCTCGGTAATTTGCGCAAGCTCTCGCACGTAGTTTTCGAGCCGAGCCGTCAGGTCTTGGATCGTGAGGTTCGTGCGCGTGAATTGGTCGGCCATGAACTGCGTTTCGGCGTAGCTAGCGGCGTGGCCCTCTCGTGATGAACTCGTGAACTAGCGGATGAAGCGCAGCTTGATCGGGTAGACGTAGCGTTCGCTCAGTAACGACCTCACGATCGCGATGATCGAGAATAGCCAGTCGAAGGCGATCACGATGGGGAAGATGCGCAGTCCGATCGTCGAGAGCGTCCATCCCAACATCGCGCAAACGCAAAGCAAAGCGGTGATCGTAAACTGAAAGTTCAGGGCTTCTCTTGCCTGATGTGCGAGCCACGAGTCCGTCGGATCGCGCCGCGTTTGCAGCCACACAATGAGCGCGGGAACGAAGAGAAAGAACATCCCGCCGAGATGCGTCAGCGCGGCCGCGATTCGCTGGCCGCCCGAAACTTCACTCGGGTGAGCGTGATGCGGATGCGACATAGCCTCGAGCTACCACGCGACGATACGAGGAGCCTGCCTGTTGCCGCTCGCGCGCAAAGTTGACCGCTTCTAGCGCCGTCGCTGCAGCGAGGCGACTTTGGCCGCGAGGGCATCGAGGCGGGCCTCGAGCGACGCGACCTTGTCGTCGCGCGCGGCGAGCGCGCGCCGCAGAGCGCCTTGCGCGCGTTCTTGTCCGGCAAGCGCCTCGAGCAAGTGCGCGTTCTGGCGGCGTTCGACGCGGTAGAGACCCTGGATTGCGGAGAGCGCGACACCGTCCGCGTCGATCGCCGTGATGTGCCGGTCGTCCTCGCCGACACCGAACGCAGCAAAGAAGTCTTGCGCCATCGGGCCAACGTGACGAACGCCGCGCTCGCTCATGTAGCTCCACTCGCTGAGTGGAAGTGTCGCCACTTTCGCGAGGATGCGTTCCCCGTCGAGGGGCGAGATGCCGGTCTTCAACGTGCGGTCGCTGATCGAGGCCCAGGATCCCCCGCCCGGAGCGAGCGTGACGCCCGCGCTTAGCGCCGCACTCGTATAAAATGAAACGCCACCCGACGAACGCACTAGGAACTGATTGGGAGCCGTCGAGTCGAGGGGCTTCGCGCCATGCGCGTCATCGCTCCACACGAACGCTCCGTCATTTTCAGCATTCGAAGCCGTGCCGCCGGCAAAGCTATCGGTGCCGGAAGCGTTGTTCTTGCGCCCGCCGGGAACGGCCGCTCCGAGCCCGCTCGCGGTGTTATCGTTGCCGCCCGCGACGACGTCGTACTTTGCCGACTCGACATTACCCAAACCGCCGCCGATGAAGCCGTAGTTACCGGATCCGATGTTGCCTTGGCCCCCAACGATTGCCGTATACTGGCCCGCGCGCTTGTCCGGAACGCCGCTGCGGTAATTGCCGACAACGTTGCCCGTGCCGCCGCCGAGGAACGAGTAGGCTCCGGTGATGGCGTTGACTACCCCGCCGCCGGCGAACGAGAAATCCTCGTACACCACATTGTTGCGGCCGGCCCCCACGAACGATGCAAGACCTTTGACGGAGCTGCTGTCGCCCGCGCCGATGAACGATTCGTCGCCGGACACACTGTTATCGCCGCCGTTACCGATAAAGCCCTCATCGCCGGCCACGATGTTACCGGCGCCGGCCCCGACGAAACCGTCTAGTCCATCGATGAAGTTCTCCACGCCTCCACCGATGAACGCAAACGCTGCTTTACCGCTGTTGACGCTGCCGCTGAAGATGACGTTCCCGCCTCCGCCGCCGATTATGGAATCGAGATCGCATGCCTGGTTTGGACCACTGACGCCGGACCCAGACGGTCCGCCGCCACTCAGGACGCCGGAGTCGGTACCGCCGGCCACGTTACCGCTGCCGCCGGGCGTCACGCCGCCGGGACCGTTGGTCGTGCAGTAGGTCCCCGTTTGGGCGGGGCGCCGCGCGAGCGGCGACGTCACGGAGCCACCCGCGGGATCGAGTTGATGGGTAAGCGGTTTGGCAGGTTCGGCTGACGTCGTAACGGCGCCGAGGACAAGGACCAAGCTGAGGCCGGCCAGCCGGCCAATGAAACGCAACAGCATCCGTACCTCCTTAAGGTGCACCTTCAGTTTGATAACGGATGAAATGCGGTTGCGCCCGGCACCTTCCTTGCGGGAATCATCAAGACGGCGCGGCGTGGTTTCCTACGGTTTCGCGGATAACCGGCCGCAAATGGCAACATTACCTATGCCGCACGAGCGCACGCAGTGCTATGCTGCGCGAATAACTCCGGAGGGCATGATCCGTGAGCTTTTCTCGAATCCTAGCCGCCGCACTTTGGGCACTAGCCGCCCTGCCGATAATGGCCGCCTCTTCGAGCGGTGCACGGGTACTGCCGATGGCGGCCGGCCCCTTCCTTGCGCCGCCACTCGCGCGCGACCGCGATGAAGGTGGCCGGCTGTCATCGGAGAGCACGAGCGCTAAGGGCCTGCTCTACGTGGCCCACGCGACGAATCCGGGTGGCGAAGTCGCGATTTACAAACAAGAGGGAAGCGCGCAGCGGCCCATCGGCCGAATCAAGGACGGCGTCGATGGTCCGTTCGGCCTGTTCGTCGATCGGAAGCGCAATCTGTACGTCGCCAACGTCGTGAATGGAACCGTCACGGTCTATTCTCCCGGCACGACGTCGCCATCGCTGACGCTGACCGGTGCGGGAGCGCCGTATGACGTCGTGGTCGGTCGCGACGGCACGGTCTACGTCGCGAATATCGGGGACCTCGATAATCCCTCCGACGGGTCCGGCTCCGTCTTAGCATATCCGCCCGGCCAGACGACGCCGTCAAAGACGATCGTCGCCTTCAAAAAGGTCGGCGAGTTTCCCACCGCCGTGGCGCTCGACTCTTCCGACAACCTTTACGTCGTCTTCCATCGCCCATACGACAGTGCCCGACCAAACAAGCCGCTCGGCGAAATCCTCGAGTTCTCGCAAGGTTCCATGACGAAAAAGAACCTGGGTATTCACATCGCCTCTCCGCTGGGGCTTACGATCGACACGAGCAACAATCTGCTGGTCATAGATCAGTCCGGCCCCTCAGTCGAAGTGTTTCCGGCGGGAAGCAGCACCCCCTCAAAGGTGATCTCCATTCCCGTCAGCGCGGCCTTTGTGGCCCTCAACCACAGCAACGACGAAATTTGGGTAACTGGTGGCTTCTACAGCATCGTCCACGAGATGTCGTATCCCGCCGGCCAGCTGACCGACACAATCGCAAAGAAGGCCGCGTACTTCGTGACCGGCGTCGCCACGAGCCTCGACGGCTCGTCCTAGCCGCCCGGCTCGTCCGGCGCGACGACCGAGGTATCGCGCTCCCAGCCCTCGGTTTCCAGCTTGATGTGTTGGATCGCGATCGCGTTCGCATCGGCGTTCAGGTCGGGGAGCGCCTGATATTCGGACGGCCAACAACTATAGACGTTGTAGGCGAGCACCAGTTGGCCGGCCTCGTTGTAAAATTCGAGATAGATGTCTTTGCGAAAGTCGCCGAGCGAGACTTCTGAACCCAGGCCCGCACCGTAGCGCCAGACCAGATTGGCCCAATCTTCGAAAGCCGTATCTTGCGTGACGCCGCGTTCGAGCGTGATCGCTTCGAATTTGTTTTGCCCCGGCGACTTATGGGGCGCGCTCGGGTCGCCCCCTTCGCGATGATCGACGACCTCGGTGGTACGAACCAATGCGCTGACCTTGCTTATGCCGGAAATGTATTTGCCATCCCACTTCACGCGGAACTGGTAGTTCTTGTAAGGATCGGGGCGGGACTTGCTATCGGGAAACTCAGGCATAGCGAAACTCCATTCGATGACCGCGTTTCATTCCGCCGCCGACCTCAAAGGTGCATTGCACTTGCCGGCGGCTCTACGCCGACGCAATTCGCATACGGTTGCTCGTTCGCATTCCGCGCAGAGCAGCCGATCTGGTAATCCCGGCCCTTCAGCAGGGACCCTAAGCGATCAGATCGAGCCGGGCGCCCTCGAGTTCGCTGCGCAGGCGATCCTTCGCTCGACTGATGTGGGTTTTCACCGTTCCGAGAGGCACTCCGAGTGCGAGCGCTATTTCCCGGTAGCGCAGCCCCGAGAGGTAGTGTAGTTCGAGGACAGCCCGATAGCGTTCGGGTAGCGCGGCAAGCGCATCACGCACGGCGCGTGCGCGGTCGTCGCGCAACGCGAGTTCCTCGGGCCCAGGCGTGGGCGACGGCACGTGCTCGCCGAGATCTGCTCGCGCGTCAACGCGCTTCCGCTTTCGCAGCGTGTTGAACGAGGCGTTGCGCGCGATGGCGAACAGCCAGGGCCGGAACGCCCGGCCGCGCTCGATGGAATCCAAGTGCTGGTAAGCGCGCAGTAACGCCTCCTGCACGACGTCCCCGGCGTCATCGGCGTCGCGCACGTACCGGTAAGCGAACGCGGAGAGCGCATCGCGATAACGCGCGGCCAGCACCCCGAAGGCCTCGGAACAGCCGCCGATTGCCGCCTCGATCAGGGCGTCGTCGCTCGGTAATACCTTCACGACGCGGCCCCCGACTGCAGTAAATCGCGCAGGACGACGAGTTCGTCGCACAAGACTGCGAGCCGCGCGCCGAAGGCGTCTTCGCTCTCGCGCGGCGCCTGAAAGAGCGTGAAGAGGTATTCGCTATCCTTTGGCCCGTTGGGCACGACTCGCGTCGGCGCGCGCAGCGCGTAGGCGTCGGCGGAAATCAGCCCGAGAAAATCGACGATGCCGTATCCTTCGTCGACGCGAAGCACGAAACGCGTCTCGCCCCGAGAGGTCGTTGCAATCCAATAGTCGTCCTCGGCACGGACCGACTCAGCGAAGGCCGGCGCCCAGGCCGGCAGATTCTCCGGACGAGAGATGTAGGCGAATACCGCTCGCGGTTCGGCGGCGATCGTGATGCTGCGCGTTCGCGTTTTCACGACGCCTCCCCGAGCGGCGAATGGACGATCAGGTCAGCGTTCTCCAGTGCGATTTGCTGCAAGACATGCGCGGCTTTGCGCCAGCGCGGATCGGCGTAACGCTCGTGGTGCCGATCGAAGGCAAAGTACAGCAAGGTCGCAGCGCGCACGAACGTCGCCCACGCGGCCGGACCCCGCGGCGTCTGCGGATTGTCGAGCGCACGAGCGTAAGCCCGCAGCACTGCGTGCACCAGCGGTCGCACGTCGTCCGGCGTTTGAGGCTCGCAGCCGACTGAGAGCACCCGTTCGAGCGAACGATATGCTTCGGCAGCGTCCGGATCCGCGAGGCGCGGCTGCGAATCGTTTCGCTCGGCCGTCGCCTTGAGTAAGAACATTTGGCAACCTCCGGCGACATCGTAGGCCACAGCTTGCGCTGCGCCAAGCTCCAATTATCCGAGCGCCGATGGTGCCAGGGTCGGCCTTACGCGCGCAAGGCTGCGACCATTGTCGTGACGGCCGCGGCGAGTGCGGCTTCGCCGACGCAGGCATAACCCATTACGAAACCGTTGCCGGCCCGCCGCTCCGCGTAATACATCGACATGGGCTGGACGTTGATGCCGCGTTTGCCGACGATCCCCGCGGCCGTCAGGTCATCGTAGCGTTGCGCGAGCTCCGGAGTGAATTTCGCGATGAGATGCATTCCGGCCACGTCGGGATCGGTCGTAAGGAGCGCGCCGGCCTGCGAGGCGAGCGCTTCGAGGAGCGCTTCCTGTCGCAGACGATAGATGCGACGCATGCGGCGGACGTGCGTCGCGAGATGGCCTTCTCCGATAAAGCGCGCGAGCGCCGGTTGCGGAAAGATCGAGGGCTGCAAGTCGACGACGATCCGGCCGCAGGCAAATTGGACGGCGAGATGCTTGGGGACGACCAAGAACCCGAGGCGAATTGCCGGAAAGAGCATCTTTGAGAACGTGCCGACATAGATCACGCGCGCGCTTGCAATGCCGCCGAAACCTGCGAGCGCGGCGAGGGGATGTCCCTCGTAGCGAAACTCGCTGTCGTAGTCGTCTTCGACGATCCAGGCGCCGACGCGCTCCGCGAACTCGAGCAGTTGAAGGCGCCGGTCCAGCGACATCGTGACGCCGGTCGGGAATTGGTGCGACGGCGAGACGGCGATCAAGCGCGGCGGGTTGGACAGGGCGCCGTCGAGCGTGAGTCCTTCCTCGTCGACCGGAACCGGGACGACCTCGGCGCCGGCAGCGCGAAGCAGTTCGCGGATGGCCGGATAACCGGGATCTTCGACCCAAGCGCGGTCGCCGGGATCGAGCAGCAGGCGGGCCGTCAAATCGATCCCCTGTTGCGCTCCGGCGGTGATGATGACTTGCTCCGGGCCGCACGCGACGTTGCGGGCCGCGCGAACGTACTCGGCGATCGCATAGCGCAGCGGTTCGAAGCCGCGCGGATCGGATTCGGTCACGAGTGCAGCCCCGTGCTCGCGCCACTCCTGGGTGGTCAGTTGCATCCACGTGGCGAGCGGAAAGAGCGAGACGTCGGGCATCGAGGGCGAGAACGCGACGTGCCGTCCGCCGCGGTGCCCCAAACGAGCAGCCGCGACCGCCCGGCCGCGTGCTGAGAGTTCGGGCGGGGCGCCGCCGCCGAGCTTCGCGAGCGTGGCTTCCCTCGCAGGCGCCTTAGCGGAGAGCGTCTCGTCCGGAAGGTCGCGGGCAACGAACACCCCGGATCCGCGAACGCTTTGCAAATACCCCTCGGCAACCAACTGAGCGAGGACCTCGAGCACGGTGTTGCGCGAGCACCCGACTTCCGATGCCAGCAGGCGGGACGCAGGCAGCTGTGTGCCCGACCGCAAGGCACCGTGCAGAATTCCCGCCCGAATTTGGTCGTACAGCTGGCGTTGCAACGGATCGCTCCGCGAGCGATCGATGCTCAGGTTCACCCAGAAGGAGCCGCTTTGCGTCTGCGCCGCGGCCGGCGCGTTTGGTTCCATGCCGAACCTTTTCTAACAGCGCCTGAGCCCTATCGCGCCCAGCGCTCTACGCCCGGCGACCGCAACGGACCTGGCCCGCACGCTCCCGCCTGCGCCCTAGGGGCCTTCGGCGGACGCAGAAACGAAGTCTTCGTCAGCCCATGGGTCGACCAGCTCCATGCGCGGGAGTTTGCGCGGATAGACCTCACGCTTTTCGTCGAGCCAGCGCCGTGAAAGGACAGCAATCATTTCGAAATTTTCGAACAACCCCGGGCCGGCCGTACGCCGCATGACGGCGATCAGCGGCGCGCTCGTGGTCCACGTCCAGAGTACGACCGGGGCCCACATGTCGCAGACGAGATCGCGCGGGACGACGTTTCGATTCGTGTAGCTCCCGAGGGTTTCGAAGAGCCGCAATAGAGGAAAGACGGGACGCGACCAATCCGGCGGATCGCCCTGGAATTCTCGCCGCGAGTCGGGGTCTTGGAGCCGGGCGACAACCGCGGGGAGCGCCTCGCGTGCGGCGGTCATCTCCGGCCGCTCGTATGCCTCCCGAAAGTCGTTGAGGACCATGAGTACGTTGCTCGTGCGCAAATGCCGAAGCTGAACGAAAGCCGCCAGAGCAGTCGCGGCAATGACGAGCAGCGTCCCGGCACTCGCGAGCGCCGTAATATACTCGGGCGTCATCGCGCCCCGCCGACCTTCGCAGGCAGCAGCAAGTACCTTCGAACGATTCCGTGGCTCGCGTACACTTATGAGATCGTGTAGCAGCCTATATCGTGCCGGCGTCCAGGGCCGCCTCGGCTTCTGCCAAGCTCGGAAACCGTCGTATCCGATCGAAGGTACCGCTGAATTTACCCGTTCCCTTCACGAAGAATTCGTGACCTTGATAGACTTGGTCGATCCGCGTGACGTACCAGATGCCGGGCGTGGGATCCGAGCTGACCTCGGTAACCGTTCCCGACGTCGCGTGCGAAGGAAGGGCATTCGGCGTATAGGTCAATTGCGTGACGCGAGTGCGTGCGGGGTCGATCCACATGATGCCGTTGCCGTGCTGGGAGTCTTGCAGGGTGCTCTTGAAGTTGATTGCTAGCTGCCCGCTCGGGCAGCCGGAGCACGCTTGCGGCTCGGAGAAACTGTAGTCGCCCATGTAGCGCGGGTCGTAGGGTTCTTTGAAGAAAATCTTACCAGCGAGCCAATCCTTATTCGTTTGTGACTCGCGCTCCGCGAGCTGTTCCGGCGAAAAAGCCTTGGCGTCGTCGGTGATTTGATAGTATTTGACCTTCACGAAAGCGCCGTTATTGAAGAGGATCCCGCTATCGCTCGTCTCGGTGTGCGTGACTGGTCCTGCCTTGATCGTCGTCGAGAAGTGACGATCCATCCCGATTGGGCCATGCAGCCCGGCTGCGTAAGCGAGAGCCACGTTCTGGACCAGGCTCGGAACCCCCGTGACGTCGGCGTAACTTTGCGCCCCGGAAGCTGCAACGAGTGCAAGCGGCAAGCAAAGGAGCGGTAGCAATCGCAGGGGGCGTTTTGAGAGTTTCACTGTTATCCTCGATTACCGCAGCTTTTCGACTCCGAATTGTCGATCTCCGGCCTTGAGCGCGGGGGCCGTGCGTGGCTGATAGCCTATCTGCCGCCGGCGCCGCGACCGCCGCGCGGGGCGGGCGCGGTCACGGCGTTGGCTAGCCGGTCTGACGGTTTAAGAAGCTCAACGTCTTCTGGTTAAATTCGTCGACGCTTTCGTAAATCGGGGCGTGGGCGCACGTTTCGAAGATCACGGTTTCGGTCTTGTCGATGCCGCTCGTCATCGCCTCAGAGAATCGAGTTGAGGTTACCATGTCGTAGCGACCGTTGGTGATTTGCGTCGGGGCTTCGATGTTCTTGAGAATCGCCAGAGCATCGTGGGCGATCACGGCATTTGACTGACGGCCGAACGCATCGAGCGGCTGCACCGGACGGCTGCGGACGAACGCCGCAAGCGAATCGATATACTCCGGCTTGGCCGCGTACAGCTCCGGCGTGAAGCACCAGGGAAAGATGCCCCCGATCACCATCTCGGTAACGCTGCCCAAGCCCTTCGCCATCGCTTGCCAGCTTTGCGCGACGGTTTTCAGGAACGGGTCGGTCTTGGGCCAAGCGCTGTGCAGCGACAGCGACTTTACTTCTTGCGGATATTTGCCCGCGAGCCACATCCCGATCGCCGCGCCCAGCGATAATCCGGATACGTGAGCCCGCTCGACCCCGACCGCTTGCATAAAGCCGGCGACGTCGTCGGCGAACGATTCGGTCGAATAGCCACCCTCGGGCTTGTCGGTCTCACCGGCGCCACGCGGGTCGATCGAGATGCACGTGAAGTGCTTGGAATATTCCCCGAGTTGGAAGGCGTAGCACGCGTTATCGGCCGCGAGATATGGGATAAGGATCAGCGGCTCGCCGGTGCCCTGCTGCTCGTAGTTCATCATAATGTCGTTGACTCTGACTTTCGGCATCCGAACCTCCCTTTAACAAGTACGTTGCAATGAAAACCGAGCGGATTCCCTCTCACGGCATGGCGGCGCGGTCGTCAGCCCGTAGAAACCTTGTTGCGTCACGGGGTTAGCTTGAACATGCAAAGGGCCGGCCGGCCGCCGGCGGAAACGGCGGGAAGCATGGACCCGAGCATCGTCTGGCTTCGGCGGGATTTGCGGCTGCACGACAACGTGGCGCTTTTCGAAGCCTGCCGGCGCGACGCGCGCGTTTGCCTAGCGTTCGTGCTCGATCCCAGCCTGCTGCGCAGCGAACGCGTGGGAGCTCCGATCGTGCAAGCATTTTTCGATGCGCTCGCGGCGCTGCGCGCGAACCTGCGCGAGTTGGGAAGCGATCTCGCGCTCCTGGAGGGGGATTTCGCGACCGAACTCTCGAGGCTAGCGCGGCGCATTGGCGCACGCGAGGTCTTCTACAACGAAGATTACGAACCGGAGGCGATCGCACGGGACGCATCGGTAACCGCGGCGCTCGAGCAAGAAGGCGTTGTGATGCATGCGTCGCTCGATCACGTCTATTTCGGCGCCGATGAAATTCAGCTGGACGGCGGCCAGCCGTACAAGGTGTTCACGCCGTTTAAGAGGCGCTGGATCGAACGCCGCCACCCTCTGCCGCGCCCGCCGGTGCCGTCAGCGCAGCTCGCAAAGGGCTGCCTTCTGTCGGCAGAGTCGATCGGAACGACTCGCGGCGTCCCGCGGCCTGAGGACTTCGGGCACCGGTCGTCGGCGCGCTTTCCGCACGTCTCCGAAAAGCGCGCCCGTGCGCTGCTCGGCACCTTTCTTCGGAGCGGCGGCGCGGTCGAGCGGTACGAAGTCGAGCGCAACTTCCCGGCGAACGACGGAACATCGCATCTCTCGCCGCATTTGCGGGCTGGAACGATCGGCATACGCGAGTGCTTCGAGCGCGCCTTCGAGCGCCGGGACGAATCCCGCGGCCACGTGCGCGCGAGCGTCGAGGCGTGGATCGGTGAGCTTATCTGGCGCGAGTTCTATCAGATGATCCTCGCGCGGTTTCCGCATGTTGCCACCGAACCGTTCCTGCCGGCAGCCGCGCGGATCCCGTGGCGTTCGTCCGAGGAGGACTTCGCCGCGTGGTGCGCAGGTCGAACCGGATATCCGCTGATCGACGCCGCAATGCGCCAGCTCAACGAATGCGGATGGATGCACAACCGCCTGCGGATGCTCGTCGCCTCGTTTCTTACCAAGGACCTCTTGCTGGACTGGCGCCGGGGCGAACGTTATTTCGAAGAGCACCTCGCCGACGCGGACGTCGCTCAAAACAACGGTGGTTGGCAGTGGGCGGCTTCAACCGGGACCGACGCTGCGCCGTACTTTCGCATCTTCAATCCGATGCGTCAGAGCGCGATCTTCGACCCGTCAGGCACGTTCATTCGCCAACACGTGCCGGAGCTGCGCAAGCTGCCCGATGCGCACATCCACCGACCGTCGACGGCGCCACCGCTGCTGCTCGCGGAGGCCGGAATCGAAATCGGACGCACGTATCCGGCCCCGATCGTCGATCACGCCGTCGCCCGCGTCCGCGCGCTCGACGCATTCGCACCGGTTCTGCGAGCGGCCAAACCCCGCGAAACAATGCGCGCCAAGAAGCGGCCGGGTGTTTAGGACCCCAGGGCGCGGGCATACTCGCTCTCATGAGCATCGCGGCAAAAGAACTCGTGGTTCGACAGATAGAGAAGCGGTCAGCGGAGCTGGGTCGCCAAGTTCTTGCAACCGCCGACACCCTCCACCGTTTTGCCGATCAGCTACGTCAGGACGAACTCGCGGCCGGGACGGCCACCGTGGCGGAAAGCGCTGCGGAGTTCATCGAACGCGTTGGTCACTACTTGCAAGAAAGCGACTTCGAGACGCTTGTCTCGGACGCCGAGCAGTTCAGCCGCGAGCGCCCGGTCGCCGTCGGCGCGGGCGGCCTTATCCTCGGCTTGCTTGCATCTCGCAGCATCAAGATCGCGGCGGCGCGTCGCGAGCTCTCGGAAGGCCGCGGTGGCGCCCGTGAAAATTCGGATCCCATCGATAGCAGCGACGCTATCCCGCCTCGGGCTCGGCGTCGCCCAAGCAGAGCCCGCAAACTCGAAAGCCGGGTTTCGAATGGAAAGTAAGGCTGCCGCAATCAAGGATGAGCCCATCCCGGACCTCTTCCGGCAGTTGTCCGCCGATATGTCGCTCTTGATTCGTCAAGAGATGAAGCTCGCCCGCGCGGAATTCACGGATAAAGGGAAAAAGGCGGCCAAGTCAGCCGGCTTTTTTGGAACGTCCGCTCTCTTCGGGCTTGCGGCGTTCGGCGCACTGACGATTACGATCGTTGCGGCGCTTTCGCTTCTCGTTCCCGTTTGGGTTGCCGCTCTCATCGTGACCGTCGTGTACGGCGCCGTCGCTGCAGGCGCCGCGTTGATCGGGAAGTCGTCACTAGAAAACGTTGGAGCGCCCATCCCAGAGCAGACTGTGCGCAGCGTCAAGGCAGACATCGACGAGATTCACGATGGGATCCAACGCGCACGATGAACCTCGGTGTGCTCAAGTCCGTTTGGCAGGCGTTCAATGAAGATAAAGCCCCTCGGCTTGCGGCGGCCATCGCGTACTCGACGATCTTCTCGATCGCTCCGCTCTTCATCGTCCTTATCGCGATCCTGGGTTGGATTTTCGGGGTTCAGAACGGCGGGCACGGTCATCACGTAGCCGAGGCGGCGCTGCTCGATCAAGTGCGCAATCGCGTGGGAGCCGGCAGCGCCGAGGCCGTGCGTCAGCTCATTGCGAGCTCATTCAACAAGCCACGCCAGAGTATCATTGCCCAAGTCGTTGGTTGGGTGGCCTTTATCGCCGGTGCGATGGCGCTCTTCGCGTCGCTCCAGGATGCGCTCAACACGATTTGGCACGTCGAATCGATTAGGGGCGGCTGGAAGCAGATGCTCCGAGACAGACTCGCGTCTCTCGGGATGATTTGGGTCGTCGCGTTTCTCTTGCTTGTGAGCTTTGTCGGTAATGCCGCCGTCGCATTCGTCGGCTCTCACGTCCTCTCCGGCGTCCCGGTCATCGGCAACCCCGCGGTTCTTGCAGTTGTCGACTTCATCGTTACGTTTGCCGTGGTGACAGTCGTGTTCGCACTGATCTTTAAGGTGCTACCCGACGTTACCGTCGCCTGGCGCGACGTTTGGGTAGGTGCTATCGCGACCGCTGTGCTCTTCGTCATTGGTGAAGGGATCATCTCAGTGTACCTGGCGAAGGCCGGAGTGGCCTCCGGGTACGGCGCCGCAGGTTCTCTGCTCGTAACGCTGCTGTGGATCTACTATTCAGCAATGATCCTCCTGTTTGGTGCGGAGTACTCAAAGGTCGTCGCCGGGGAAGCGAAGACCGTTGCGCCGAGCAGAATTCGCCAATTGACCGATCAGCCCGCCGGCGTGGACCCGCGCCTAGCGGGCAAGACTTCGTAATCAAGGAGTATACGATTCAGCCGAACGACGATCCAGAAGCCATCCGACGAGAAATCGAACAAACGCGCGAGCGCATGGGCGATACGGTCCAAGCGTTGGCGTATAAAGCTGACGTGCCGGCGCGGGCGAAAGGTGCCGTTCAAGATCGCGTCGACGCGGTAAAGGGCGCCGTTGCCAACGTCGCCGGTAAGGCGCTGTCAAGGTTCGGCAGCGCTCAATCGGCAGCGGCCAGCGCTGGTTCAAGCGCGAGTACGGCCGTTGGCGATGCGGTGGCTCAGGCGAAGGCAAGCCTTCCCTCGACGGACCAGGTGAAAGCAAAACTCTCGCAGGCCGGCTCCACTGCCGTCGGCAATCCGCTTGGCCTTGCGATCGGAGCGGTCGCAGTCGGCTTTATCGCGGGGTTGCTCGTACCGGTCAGCGATCTTGAGCGCGACCGGCTCGGCCCGATCGGCGAACAGCTTGCAGATAAGGCAAAGGCCACTGCGGGAGATCTCATAGAGCACGGAAAGTCGGCCGTGACCGACGCGCTTGGCGGTAGCGCTGGGAGCGACCAGGATATCTAGACGACCCTGGATGCCGCGATCACATCCTCGCGCTGGGCGGGGTGTACCTACAGCAATGAATTCCTCGTTCATATCGGTCCCGCGGCAGAAAGATTTGGATGAAGTAGGCCGGGTCGAGGTATACCTCGGCCTAGCTGAATTGCGGGTCCACAACCAGTCGAGTAACCGGCTCGCGAACGAATGATTGCCTTAGTCGGGCGTGCACGGTACCACGTGTTCTGGAGTCCCAATGTTGTTCTTGTCCAGCTTCACGGGATCGCCAAACGTGTCGCACGCACCAGTCTTTGACACCTTTAGATAGAGGTCTCCCTCGTCGGATGAATCGCGCGTTATGTCCATCGGATGCGCAAGAGCTTTGACCCCAGAACCGTTGTGCGTATCCACTTTTAGAGGTGAAGAAGCGATAACGAGTTCTATAGATATGCCGCCCGCCGCCGTCACCTTCACCTGAATATCGCCGATCCCGTCGGGAAAGAACAGCTCTGTCTTTCGTTCGGCGCCGTCGTCCCGCGGGACCTCACGGCGCGAGGCCAGGGTGGCGAGAACGTCCTTGACGAGTTTTGCGACTTCGTCGGCCACTGAAGATATCGGACTCACCATGATTCGCGTCCCTTCGTAGAATTAACAGACATAGGGTGCCATCTTACGTGCGAATCGCTCTTACGTGCGAATCGCTGCAGCGATCGCCATTCGATAGTCCCAGCTCGCTCCCTCAGCCAGCAAGCATTCTAGAGTCGACGGCCCCAGGGTTTGACGTAAAGCAAGAACTGCCCTCTCGTATTCTTGCCGCTCCGTGTACTCGCGCGCAGAGCCGGTCGATGCTAGACGCGCATCGACGAACCCGATTAGGCGGGCAGGCATTGATAGTAAGTCGTCATTTCTCGAGTCCTCTCTTGGCCGAAGCGCTATTGCCGTAGCAATGTGCTGCAATGATAACAGGATGGCGGCTTCCTGATGCGACGCCTCCGCCGCGATAAGGCTCTCCCGTCCGTACTCCAAAGCCTGCTCTAGCCGGCCCGCCGCGATTAAGTATGCTGAAAGGTTGGAGAGCATCAGCGCGTCGCCTCCCGCGTTGCCCGCCAATTCGGCAGAGATCCGGTCGATCGCGCTCCCGACTTCACCGTTATAGAAATCCATTTCTGCCAGATTGGTAACGACTGCCCGAATGCCGCGTTCATTTTCCGTTCGCCGAAAAACTGCCAGCGCCTTATTAAATGATGCGCGCGCCTCGACGAACTCCTCGGCGAGCACATGCGCAGCGCCCAGATCGCTCGCGATCACACCACAAAACTGGGCGAGGTTGGCGCTCTCGAAATACGTCTGGGCCGTTTCCAGCTCGATCTTCGCGTCGGACGCATGGCCGAGCAGCGTTTGTGCGTGGCCGCTAACGATCTGTGCCTCGCCTGCAAATTCCTCATTGCCGAGGCTTGCGAAAGCCTCCGAAGCGGCTCGTGCGTAAGCCAGCGCCGCGGCGCCCCGGCGGAGCGCTATGTTCATTTGTGCAAGTCCGAGCGTGAGTTCCGCATTCACGTCGACGGGCAAATCGTCGAAGCCCTGCACGAGCTCGATCAGCTGCAGGCCCTCTACGGGGGCCAAGACCCCGAGCATCCGGCGCGATCGCGCGACGATTCGTGCGCCCAAAATGATGTCACCGTTGGGCCCGAGCGCCCATTTCACGGCGGTCCGGATGTTTTCGATTTCGGGTTTGAAGAGCGACTCCCATTCGGCTGTCGCTGCCGTTACCCACTCCGCGTGGGCCTTCTCGACGAGTTCCAGCGCCCAGCGAGCCAGCGACGCGAAGCGGACCGCGGCTTCGCCGCTTTCCGCGAGTTTTTCGGCGGCATAGTCACGTAGCGTCTCGATCTGACTAAGACGGCAATCGCCCCGTGCCAGAATCGCGCTGGGTGCTGCGACTAGCGACTTATCGACGAGCGAGGCCAGTGGATCGAGGATGTTGCGGTTTGCCGCGGCTTCCTCAGCGCATACAGCCGCGCACGATTCGATCGTGAATCCGCCCGCAAATACCGACAGGCCACGAAAGAGTCGCCGTTCGCTATCGTCGAGCAGCTCGTAGCTCCAATCGATCACGGCGCGCATTGTTTGTTGGCGCGGCAGTGCCGTACGCGAGCCGCCGGTTAGCAACCGGAATCGTTCTCGGAGACCCGACGCCAACCGATCGAGGGAGATAACGCGCAAGCGCATCGCGGCGAGCTCAATCGCAAGTGCGATGCCGTCGAGCCGCTGGCAGATCGAGACGACCGTAGCGAGGTTGCCGCCCGTCAAGCGAAACTCACGATCGACTTCTTTTGCGCGCACGACGAACAGAGCGAGGGCATCATAAGCGAGCGCCGTCTCCGGCGTGACGCCGGCAGAGTCTTGAGGCGTTGCGAGCGAGGGTACGCGATAGATCACTTCACCGCGGTAACCGATGGGTTCGCGGCTCGTGGAAAGGATTCGCAGGTCGGGGCAGCGCTTCAGGAGTGTTTCGACCACGGGCGCAACTTCTCGCACCAAATGCTCGCAGTTGTCGAGGACGATCAATGCGGTGTGGTTCTTCAGCCGGATGCAAAGCGCATCGAGAGCATTAGCGCCGTTCGATTCCGCCACGCCGATCGTAGCGGCGATCGTGCCCGTGATATCCCCATCCACCGTAATCGACGCGAGTTCTACGAACCACACCCCCTGCAGAAATCGTGCGATCCGGTCTTTGCCGACTTGCAGCGCGCAGCGGGTCTTGCCGACGCCACCCGTGCCGCATAACGTAATCCCGCGCGTGCTATCTAGGCGGGACCCAATCTCCTCGACTTCGCGCTCCCGTCCGACGAATGTTGAGGCAAATTCCGGAATGTTGTTCGGTATGATGCCGGCCGATCGCAGTGTCGGAAATAGCAGCGCAAGGCCCGGCGCCTGGATCTGATGGACGTGCTCGAGCCGGCCCATATCCTTAAGGTAGTGTTCTCCGAGGTCGATGAGCGACACCCCGACCGGACAAACCTCGGCGAAGAGCCCCGCGGCCGTGCCCGACAGTAACACTTGCCCGCCATGGGCGATCGAGAGCAAGCGCGCCACCCGATTGACGGTCGGCCCGAAATAGTCACCCTCGCGCTCGTCGGCGGTCCCGGTATGGATGGCCGCCCGGACCCGGATCCCGTCGACCGCCGAAAAGTCATCGGCTGCAAGGGCCCGTTGCGCGTCGAGCATCGCGCCGACGGCGTCTTCAGGATGCCAGAACGACGCGCAAAAGGCGTCGCCGACAGTCTTGAAGACATAGCCGCCGTGCTCCGAGATGGCAGCGCGCATGAGGACGTCATGCCGACGTAGCGCATCGCGCATCGCCTCGCGAGCACGCTCCCACCGCACCGTGCTTCCTTCGATGTCGGTGAAGGCAAACGTGACCGTCCCGCTCGGGGGCGGACCTGAGACGCTTTGAACTGAGCTTGGGACGATCTTCACGTTCTTCGCCCTTCACTAGCGCGTCCGGGAACCTCCTTTCAGACTGCCGGTGGCTGCGCCCAAGACGAGCGGCGCAGCCTACGATTTTACAAAGCGCCACGAGGTTACGGCTGGCGGTCCAACGACGTCTTTGAGCTTAGCGAAAGCCCATCTCGCGCAGCGCCGCGACCGGGTACGGGGTTCGCGTGTCGGAGCAGTCGCGGCGGTGCTAGCCCGTGTGACGGTCCAAGAAGCTCAACGTCTTCTGGTTGAATTCGTCGACGCGCTTTCGTAAATCGGGGCGTGGGCGCATTTCTCGAGGATCACGGTTTCGGTCTTGCCGATGCTGCCCGAGCCTTTTCCCATCGTCTGCCAGCCTTGCGCGACGGTTTTCAGGAGGGGGTCGGTCTTGGTTCAAGCGCCGTATTGCTGATAGCGATTTTACTTTTTTGCGTATACTTGCCCGCAAGCCACATCCCGGTCGCCGCGTCCAGCGATAGTACGGATACGTGAGCCCGGTCGATCCCAACCGCCTGCATGAAGCCGGCAACGTCATCTGCGAATGATTCGGTCGAATAGCCGCTCTCGGGCTTATCGGTCTCGCCGATGCCGCGCGGGTCAATCGAGATGCACGTGAAGTGCTTGGAATATTCCCCAACCTGGAGGGCGTAACATGCGTTGGCGACCGCGAGAATGGGATGAGAAGCAGCGGCTCGCCGCGCCTTGCTGCTCGTAGTTCATCGTAATGTCGTTGACTCTGACCCTCGGCATCCGAACCTTCGCCTCTGAGTCCCACTCTGCGAGCGCATTACTGACGCGAAAACGCCGGCGGAACGTACCGCCAGCGTTTTCGACCTTCCGTGCTTCCGGGAAAACGCTCAGGTTTAGCGAACCCCGGCCGTCGCTCTCAGGTGACGAAGCTTGATATCGCCGGCGACGATTTCGGTTACCGTGCTATTCTTCATGTTTTCTTTGACCCAGGCGAGTGCCCGCTCACCCGCGGCTTCCGCGGAGGCTCGATCGGCAAATGCCGTGATCGCAGCGCCTCGGTCGCGGCTCTCTTCGAGGAGCAGCGTGTACGACGCAAAGCCCGGCATACCACTCAGCAGCGGGAGCAGGCCCTCGCGCACGAGCTTTTCGCTCTTATCGGCCTCGGCGCGCGTCGTTTCGATACGACGCATGATCCCGTAGCCCGCTTTCGCGTTCTCAACGACGTGCCGGACGACGATTTCTCCGGTCGTCACGCGCGGCGGACCGCTTACGAGAGAAGCCACGTTCTCTTTCACCCACGCTGCTGCCATCTTGACCGAATCTTCCGCTTGTTTCTGAGACTCGAACGTGCTCGTTGTGAGGATGCCGTCCGAGCCAATTTGTGCGAACGAATATCCAACAAAGCCCGGCGCCTTGTCGATCATCGGGACGAACTCAGCGCGCACCCGCTCGAAGAGCTCGTTAACTTTTCCTGGTTGAATCTTGTACTCGCGAATCGCTCCGTACACAGATTGCCTCCTTTGGTTCTTGAACCATCGCGGACTATAGAACCTCGGCCCGGCTTTGTCAAATCTGGGATTTTCGTTTCTGTGACACCTTCGAACGCGGCTCAGTGCGCGACTAGAGTGCAATAAGCAACTAGGCGGACGCTGCGACGCCCCGCGATCGGCTCCCGACGTCGCCTCGGACGCGCCGCCCGTGCATGGTGCCGCCGACAGCCAGCACGGTCCCGGTCGTTGAGCCGGCCCATTGCGCGGCGAAACCTCTCGAGAATATGGCTCGTCGAGCTCAATGGAGGCAAGCCCGACAAACATGAAGACCGTCAAAATCCCGAACGCCGATCATCCGATTACGATCGAACCGAACCCGTCACGCGTCCGCGTCATCGTCGCGGGGCGCATCGTCGCCGACTCGCTGACCGCGCTGACCCTGCGTGAGAGTGACTATCCCGCAGTGCAGTACATCCCCCGCGACGACGTGGACATGTCGCTACTCGAGCGAACCGACAACCAAACGTATTGCCCGTACAAAGGCGATGCCGCATATTATAGCATCCCCGCCGGCGGCGAACGAGCGACGAACGCCGTCTGGACCTACGAGGCGCCGTTTGAAGCGGTCGCCACGATCAAGAACCACCTAGCATTCTACTCCGACCGCGTCGACGCCGTCGAAGAGTCTCTGGCGTAACTCCAGGCACGCACCGCCGTCGTGGCCGAGACGCCCACGATCACGGCCGGCCGGACAGACGTCGGCGGCCCTGCGTTGGTTGGTCTAGGCTACGCGATTAGCCTCCGATGCAAATTAGGCGAGAGGAATCAGACTCGCTCCGAGCCTTCGGCGGCGCCGATTACAAGAGTTTGGAACCAGATGCCGCGAAGGCCGCTCGCGATGTCCTCGGAATCGGGCCGAAACGTTCCTTGGGCGGTAGCTGTGTCGTTTCTCATTCGACCGTTGCCGGACGTCTTTTCGCTGCCCGAGGTCTACGCCGTTGCAGACCCGCTTCGCAAGGCATTCCCCAACAACCAGCATGTCGAAGCGAAGATTCGCCAGAGCCTTCAGCTCCTCCGCGACCGCGGAGACATCGCCTTCGAGGGCAGGGGACGTTATCGTAAGCTGCGCGCTGCCGTGGGGCGTAGCGTGCGCATCGACTTTAGCGAGGCAGCGCGCTACGCGAGCCGATCGCAGATCGCGAGGGTCGCAATCGAAGCGTGGGTCGGGACGAACGTCGACTGTTGGCGCTGTCGATCTTCGCTGTTACCTGTTCCCACCAACACGAGGTTGCTCGATGCGGTCTGCCAGGGCGCAGGCCATGAAGTACAAGTGAAGGCTGTCTCGGGCATATCGGGCGATACTCTTTCCGGCGCCGCGTTCGGACCTATGGCGAAGCGTCTTGCCGAAGGGTCGTTGCCAGACTATCTGATTGTGTCCTACGACCGCCTCAGGAGCATCGTCGTGTTGGCGGAGTACATTGACGGCACAGACCTCGTCCTTGAGCGCCTGAAGGCACGTTCGGCCCTTAGAGAAGGCGCGAGGCGAGCAGGATGGATCGGCTCCGTCCTGGACCTCGGTGGCCTGGCACGTCACGCTGTTGTTGGGCCTACGTTCGATCCCGACGTTGCCTCGTGGCCATAGAGACGTCGAGTGCGACGGCGTCCTACTCCGTCAACGATGTCGCTACACTTGCGATCAGAGGGTCGATGTCGTCATCGTACAAGCCGGCGCTGCTAAAGGCGATTGTGCGCATAGTGCGGGCTGGAGCGGAACCCGCAATTCCGCTGCTTCGGATCGGATCCCAGTTCGTCAAGCTCTACTGGGTGCAGACGGTTGTCTTCCGCCTTCGTCAAGCCGCGACGATCATTTCTGAGCCCGAGGTGGTGAGAAGAATTCGGAGCGCCGCCGACATGAACGGAGCCAGAACCATCGACGTGTTGCCGCCTGCGGTGCGTGAGCGTCTCGACCGCGAGATGGCCCGCGTCCTAACTATCAACGTGCTACAGGCTTTCCACCGCAGTAAACCCGCGAGTATGGGGTGTCTCTTCGAGTGGTCGCCAGGATCCGAGTTCATCATCGTACCGAACGCAGCGATGGAATTTGTCCGGCTTAATGCGCGTGCTCTCGAATCCATCGCAAACCTCTGGTGGGCAAGATGGCTCGAAAAGGTCAACGTGTTGGCACCTCTGGTCATCGAGAAGGTTGAGCGAGACGGGGCCGAGCGCGCTTCCCTAACGAAGTACTTGAGAGTGCTGCTTCAAATCGATGAGCCGAAATGCTTCTACTGTAGGCGTGCGCTTAACGACGGCCTCTCGACGCATGTCGATCACGTCATACCATGGAGCTTCCTCCTCGAAGACCCACTCTGGGATCTCGTCCTGGCTTGTGCGAACTGCAATATCGCGAAATCGGACACTCTTCCACGGCGGGACTTCATTGACAAGCTCGCACAAACTGGGCTGCGCCGCGCGAAAATCACGTTGCCACCTGGCTTCATCTCTCCGCTCTTAGCACGCGAGGAGATCGATCGCTACTATGAAGCGGCGCTCTCAGTAGAGTGGCCAGTTGGCTGGGCCCCGGCGCCCAACCTTGCGGAGCATTAGTCGGAACGTGCCGATCATTCTCACGCAGCACTATTCGCCCTTAGATAGGGTCTACCAGGATGCGGAGTACTCGCTTTATCACTATCCCCGTGTATATTTCACGCGCGTGGAGGCGTACGACCGCTTTATTTATTATCGTCCCCTCGGAAAAAGCTCTCAGCGCCACGACTCCCGTCATTACTTCGGTCACGGTGTGATCGGCCCGTCGTTTGCGGACCCCCACAGAAGCGACCACCGCTTTGCACCACTTGTCCAGGCGCAGAAGTTTCCGCGTTTGGTAGGTATCCGCGACGCGCAAGGTTTGTTCTATGAGACCGAGGGAGAAACAGCGCCTCAGTTTCAGGCGGCCGTGCGGCGTCTTAGCGAAACAGCGTACCATCGGATCCTGGCTATTGGGGGCGTTACGGCCGCTTCCATCGATAGGATCCCCAGCACCGAGGCAGTTAGCGCCTTCTATGCCCCGAGCACGGCGTCGCTGCCGCCTCGCGATCCCTTCCGGCGCATTGAGCTCATACCGCCCGGTGCGGGCTACATACCACGTCAAACAGAGTTGAACGTCTACGAATCGGCAGCCCTTCAGGAGCGAGCACGCGCAGATCATCAACACGTGCTCGCCCTGATCGCGAAGCACGTGCATGACCGCGGTGGAATCTGCGCCTACAATAACAACGTCGATCTCTTCGCCGACTTCGGGAATTCGACACTCCTGATCGAAGCGAAAAGCGTAACGGACGTCAGGCAGGCTGTGGACCGCATGCGCTACGGCTTAGGGCAGCTCGCAGACTACGGCTTCCGTTATAAAGAAGATCTCCGCGGCGCGCGTGCGGTCCTCGCCTTTGGCCAGGCACCCGACAATCAGACTTCCTGGATTGCGGACGTTCTCGAGGAGAATGGAGTCGGCTTCGTCGCGAAAATCGGTCAAGGGCTAGTTCCACTTAACGATTTAGGCAGGCAGTTGCCCCTCTTCAAAACCTGAAGTCGTCGCCCTCCGGGGCGGCTTGTCCGACCGGGCGCACGCCATTGCCCTTTGGCTTTTCGGCTCGGTGTTTCGCAACTTCGTCAAGCGGTCTGGCGTTCGTCGGATTCGCTTTCACGATCCGCGCGAGAGGGACGCGTCGCTGCTAGCTCAGGCGGGCGTAGCGATCGAGGCGGTGAGCAAACGTCTGGGCCATGCCACGATCAGCATCACTGTCGACCGCTACGTCGCCATGGTCTATCGCGGGCGCGGGTCGCGGCAGCAGAAGGGCTCGAGCGGCTCACGCGCTAGCGTCAATGGAGAATCCGTTGGACGGGGCATCCGTTAGACGGTACTAAAACCGGTCCGCTAGACGGTCGCTAGATTTGGGCCGAAAATATCAGGCCGAGCGAGCCGAAAACTATTGCAGGACGAGGACGATGTTGGTAGCGCCAACGGGAATCGAATCTGATTCCGACGATCCCGACTAATCCCGGTCAGTCGTGGAAGCGTTCGTCAAATAGATGCTTTCTCGAGCTCACTGTCCCCGCGGGTCCCGGCTAAAACCAAAAGATTCCGTAGAGTCCGTGCCACAGCGGTGCCGCCGATTGGGCCGAACCGCAATCGTGCGATTATACCGTACTCCCCTCAGCTGCGCGTAACCTGAAACAAGCTCGGCTCAGGGGATTCGATGGCTGATAACGCCTCCTGGTATGCGTTGGCTTTGATCACATCGTGTCGCCTGGTGTATGCTCTTACGAGCAGATCAAGCGCGCGCTTTCGCGTTTCCTGATATGGATGGTCAGCCAAAGGTTCCATGAGCTCTACCACTCTCAAATCCATACCCTTTCGTTCATACATCGTCGCCGCACCGTGCGCTGCCAATATGTCGTCCGGATTTGCTTCTAGCGCGATGAGAAAACTCTCTAGCGCTTCGTCGGTCGCGGTGGGATGGCCAGCGTTTCGAAGAACCATGCCTCGTTCTCGGAAAATAAGGGCTCTGTCGCGCCCCTTGCTTGGAGCATTTGCTGCAGCCTGCTCGTATAGCTGCAGGCACCTGGCTGTATTTTCACGGACATGCCGTTGAAACTCCGCGTACGCCTTCGCGGAGCGCCAGCTCCGCGGGTTGCGATTTAATGCTCTCTCATAGAGTTTCTCAGCCGTATCTGCCTTGCCGCGCCGCTCGGCACTCTGGGCAAGAGATAAAAGGTTCGCGTCGGTCGCATCGCGGCGCTGACGCAACTCGCGAACAATGAGGCGTTCCTCCGGATCGCCTACATCCTTCGCCTCATACCAATTCACAAGCCGTCGTCGGATTCGTTCTTCAAGTCCGCTATGCTTTGCGACTTCCTTATAAACAAAGGATCTCGTTATCGGAATAAGTGTATAAGAATAGTCATTCTGATCTGGATCAAACTGTCTGTGCACGAGGGCGTCTTCTACCATTGCGTCAATAGCGTCCTGGGTCCCGGACAAAGCGCCGCACCCTACCGACACAGCCTCTCTCGTTAGAGGGGCCTGAAACAGCGACAGCACTTCGAGCACATGTTGCTGGGCTGCGTTTAGCGAGTCAAAAACGCGTCTGAAGCAGAACTCTAGGAGTTCCTCGCTTTGCCTACCGGGGGTTCGCAAATCGCGGATGAGAGCCATTGTGTCAGACGGGGTCCTGGAACGGCTAAGAACCCACCGGATCGCGAGAGGAATGCGATCGCAGGCAACCGCTATCGCATTCTTTTGGCTCTTGCTCAGTTTTAATATATATTTTAGATGTAGCTGAGCGGAAGCCAGCGATTCAATAAACCGGATAGCTTCATCTTCTGTTAGCGGCCCGATTTCTATTGGGCGAACCGATACGCGCACTGACGTGCGCCGGGACGTGGTGATGGCTTTGACACCCTCGGGAAGGTTGTCCAAGAAGCCAATAATCCGCGTGTCGTCTACCGTTTCAAGGTTGTCTACGAACAACAAAACGGATTCGCTCTCTAGGAGCGTCCGCACCTCGCTCTCTTTGAGAGCCAGGTCATGGGCTCTTAATTCCGGGAAATCGAAGACCTCCAATATGGCATCAAGTAAGGATTCGAAGCTTGTTAACCCCGGGCTTAGAGCTACGATTCCAGATTTTGTCAGCTCGCGATCTTTTGCTGTCAGAGACACGATATACTTGAACTGTCGGCGATCATAAGCTCGTTTCGTCGCCCAGGTCGCTAGGGTGGTCTTGCCGACACCGCCGATGCCGATGAGAGAAGCGATGGACACACGCTTGTCATTCAGAGTTCGCTCGATTTCTGCGCAGGGTTCGTCGCGCGGCACGAATTGCACAAAGTCGGGCGCTAGAACGCGGTATTGCCCTTCGTTGATGTAGTATGCATCTCCTACCGACGGTGCTGCTCTCGACAGCTCTAACTGGTCGGCTTCGGTACGAGTCAGAATGAAGCTGGAGTCGCCTTTTCGTATGGCCGAGTCTCCTTTCTTAAAAAGAGCTCGGCCGTTTACCTGAGGTGCATCGGAAATGAACCTTTCGAGGCGAGGGCCCGCGGGAGCAACAAGAGCGACTCCGAGGTATCTTTGATCGCGCTGAATGAACTCACGGTGGTATTCAACCCACAAACGATCGCTGATGAATCTTCTCAGCTGATCATTGAGTCGCTTGCTATCAATCGTTGTCGTGCAGCCTTCGAATTCGAACCCGTCCGTTATACCGAAGACGATTACTCCGCCCTTGTGGTTGTGAAAGGCGAGGACGTCCTTCGCGAGATCGGCCCAAGGATTGTAGTCCTTTGATATCCTCGGGCAGTCTTTCTTGTAATCCCATAAATCAGTTTCCGTCTTAAAGCCAAAACGGAGTTCCGTGCTGCGCGGCTCGAACATTCGATTCATCAGAGCGTCGATATTCTTTTGGCGAATGGCCGCTTCTATGTCAGCGTCTCGTGTTGCGTAGAAGTCGTTTACGTCCACGGCATTGTTTCCTTATCCTCCGCCAGCTAAAGCCCAGACTGGAGTCGGTGTGTCAGCGCAGAACCGCAACGGCGTCGGCAAACGGATTTGGCGGCGGACTGCGGGCTTGGCGTAATGGCGCCTACATCAGGGGATATTCTCGCACCCTCGACGAGAACGGCTGGAACGGTGGGTTCTGTGCCTTTGCCGGTTGCGCTCTTTCGGTTTTCAGGATACATCGATTATCTCGTCCCCGTCCCGTTCTGTGCGGAATTCGACGCACTCGACTGTTCGACATGTTTCTTCGGATTTGTCGAAAGATAGCCGTCGTACGAGCTGACTATGAGGTAGCCGCCCCCTTTTCGTTTGTAACCGACGACAACATCGACCTTGAAGTCGGAAAACGTTATCGTTACCGCCTGGCCGCTTCTGCTGATCTTCGGCGTTGTGTAGGGCTTCAGGAGGACGGCACCTCGGTCGAGTAATGCGGTCGGGCCGTATTTTCCGTGGTAGGACGGGTTGAGCACGATCATGACGTCCACGTCGGCATCCTTGAGCGGGAGGATCATCGTGTTGCGGTGGTACGAGCCCGTTAGGAAGTCCTCGAGCGTCGTGAATTCGGTTTTGATCACGTCACAAACATTCGTATGTCGTGACGCGACCGTGCTGGATTGCAACGTCGTGATGTTCAGTCCTGATTGAAGCTCGGCGAATCCGGCTACAATGGTCTTGGGCATGCAGAAGTTCCCGTGATTTCAAGACGTTGGTGGTAACGCAGCTAGATAGAGTTCCGGATGGCGTCGAGTGGCAGGCGGGATCGACCGACATCCACCTCCGCAGGTTCATGGAATTGCGGTCCATCGCCCTATGCTGTCGGGCGGTTGTGGTAATCGTAGATATAGTTCGCCATGGCATCCATCAGTCTGCTCAGGCCCTCCTGATTGCCAAACAGGCGCGTAAGGGCTTCATCGACCGCAGAACTTTGGGTGTCGTTCTTCTGCGTAATTTCTTCCTTGGCTTCTACAAGCATTTGATGCCCGATGGAAACGACGTCGCCGGCGTTCTTGAATTGTTCGCGCGAGTTGTTCAACGCTTGGTCACGCAATGTCGGGTCCTGCACCATCTCTTGGGCTGTTTGTGAAGCGAAGACGAGCTGGTGCTGGTCGTCGATGCCGACGCCTAGCAGTTCATTCATCACCCGGAGGATCTCAGCCAGGGCCCGTACTGCTTCTGGTGCGCCTTGGCCGTTCCGATGGACTTCATCGGATCGAGTTCGACCACGGATCCGGTGTCCAAGTCGATACCACCCAGGAAACTGATCTTTTCCCTGTAGTGAGTCATCCGCACGTCGCTCAAGTCGATATCGACCTTATCTCGATCGTTTTTGAGCAACCGCGTCAGCCCGGAGAAGAAAAGCGACCGCTTCTCGAGGTCCGTATCACCATAGTTATAGATTTGCGAGAGAAAGCCGTAGACACGAACGAACTCGGCTACGTTCTTCTTGAAGATTTCCGCCCTTTGGATCTCCTCGGAATCGTTTTCTTCCGCGGCTTTGGACGCCCACGCTCGATAACGATCGACGACAGGATCCAGCACGGCCTTAAGGAGCCCTTGGCTCTTCTCTCCACTCTTGGCTTCTTTCGCCTTTGCAAGCGCTGCGAAGTAGCGATCGACCTCATCGGCGGTATAAATACCGGAATTGTCCAACTTCGATTGCAGGTCGTGGATGATGTCCGGATCCGTCACGCCACTAAGCGCGGCAACTTTGTAATACGGTCTGAATGCAGCGAGAATGTCTTCAGGTTTGTTCGCGAAGTCCAGGATGTATGTCTTGTCCTTCTTGAACCCGTCGCGTTCGTACGTCCGATTCAGACGCGACAGCGTCTGGACGGCCGCGATGTTGGCCAGCTTCTTATCGACGTACACCGCAACGAGCAGCGGCTGATCGAATCCGGTCTGAAACTTCTCTGCGACGATCAATAGCTGGTAAGCATTTCCACCGAATGCCTCGTCGATAGCCTCGCCTTTGAGTTGGTTCATCCCGTTTTCGGTGTAGGTTTCTGTGACGCCATCTATCTCGTCCATGACCTCTCCCGAAAACGCCGCGAGCGTCGCGAGGTTGTAGCCTTTCCTCTTGATGTATTTGTCCATGGCGAGCTTATAGCGGACTGCCGCCTTGCGGCTCGAACACACAACCATCGCCTTCGCGCGCCTGTTTAGAAGCGGCTCGACGGTGTCGCGGAAGTGCTCGACGATGACCTCGACCTTTTGCTCGATGTTGTAGGGATGCAGCCTGGCGTAGTTCTTGATGACCCTCGCGGCATCGCTTTTTGGGACGACCAATTCTCCGGCTTTATCGGTGATGGTGGCGAGACGATAAGCGACGTCGTACGTCGTGTAGTTCTGGAGGATGTCGAGAATGAAGCCTTCCTCGATCGCCTGCTGCATCGTGTAGACGTGGAAGGGCGCAGGCTTACCGTTCGCGTTCGGTCGCCCGAAGAGTTCCATCGTTTTGGGCTTCGGGGTCGCGGTGAAGGCGAAGTAACTGATGTTCTTCGCGCCTGCGCGCTTCGCCATCTGCGCCAGCAGTGCGTCTTCGGCCGAGACCGCCTCTCCCTCATCATCAGGGGCCGTATCGGTGATGCCGAGGGCCTCGCGGAGCTTCCGGGCGGCTTCGCCAGTCTGTGACGAGTGCGCCTCATCCGCTATTACCGCAAACGAGCGCCCCGTGACGTCCGGCAACTCCGAGATGGCGTCTAGCGCGAACGGGAAGGTTTGGATCGTGACGATGATGATCGGTGTCTTGTTCTTGAGGGCGGCGCCGAGCTGAGCGGACTTCGAGCCCTCCTTGGTGATGCGCTGGACGACTCCGGCTTTGTGCTCGAATTGCGAGATGGTGGCTTGTAACTGGTTGTCGAGGACCTGTCGGTCCGTAACGACAATGATCGAGTCGAAGACCTTCTTGTCGGCGACGCTGTGGGCGCTTGAGAGCTGGTGCGCCAGCCACATGATCGTGTTCGATTTGCCAGACCCGGCCGAGTGCTGCACCAGGTACTTGTTGCCCGCACCTTCGGCTTTGGCGGCGGAAATAAGGCTCCGGACAGCGTCCCACTGATGGTAGCGCGGGAAGATGATGTTCTCGTTGTGCTGCTTCGTCCCATCGACGGTTCTTGTCGTCTTTTCGAGATGGATGAACTTCTCTAGGATTTCGAGCCAGGCGTCGCGCTGGAGGACGCGCTCCCATAGGTAGGCCGTCCGGTGGCCGTGCGGGTTAGGCGGGTTGCCGGCAGCGCCGTCGTTGCCCAAATTGAAGGGCAGATAGACGGTTTTCGGTCCGGCAAGCCGGGTCGTCATCCGAACCTCGTCAGTACTGACCGCAAAATGAACGAGGGCGCCGCGCTTAAAGGTGAGCAGCGGCTCAGGCGTGCCGGTTGTAGCATCAATGGGAAGCCGGTCGAACCGGTACTGCTTGGCGGCGTCGTCAATGCACTGCGTGAAGTCCGTCTTCAGTTCAATCGTGGCGATCGGAATTCCATTGACAAAAAGGACCAGGTCGATGCTCTTCTCGTCGAATTGAGAATAGTGAACCTGGCGGACGACGCGGCAGCGGGCCTTGCTATACTTTTCGAGCGTCTGAGGGTTCAGGCCGTGACCGGGCTTGAACGCGCACATCTCGAACCGCGCGTTGAGCCGCTTGAATCCGCGTCGGAGAACCGCGAGCGGGCCCTCTTCCTGCAACGCCTTCGCTAGGCGCTCAAGGATGATCGAATCGTTTGAGCCGTTGTTGCCGGCGGCAATCTTGTCGTACTCGTTTGGTTGAGTGTCGTGAATCCAGCCGATGACATCTTCAGGATACAGGCCAAGCTTTCGATCGTACTTCGCGGGGTCGCCTTCGATCCAGCCACCATTTGCGACGAGATAGCCGACGATTTCCGACTCAAAGACCGCCTCTCTGTGGATAGCAGACACTAGGAGCCGACCTTAATTCGCGGCTGCGTAGCCTCGTTCGCTCGAATGTTTATCTGACCCGTAACAGCTGCCGCGATCAGAGCCGAGCGACGTTCCCGCACAAGTGCAATCGCGCGGCGCGTTGTATCAATAGCTGTGTCAAGGCGTCCACATTGTTCGTTCAGGGCGTCTACAATGCTCCGTTGTTCAGTAAGTGGCGGGAGGCACACCGATAGGGATCCGGCAGCGCCAACGTTGAAGTGCTGTTGCAAAGCACCACCTGATTCTAAAGCATACTGAATCTTTGCAGCGTTTGAGTTCAGATAATATGCAAGGAATTCCGAACTAGCATTCGGTGATCGGCGGGCGATGATAAGGTCAATACAGTTTGCGTTGTCAAACCGCCCATCCACGACCGCACACGTGCCAGGGCGCCCGGTGCGCACGATCACGAGGTCGCCACTTCGGATTTGAGACTTTCGGTGCAGCACGTTGCTTTCGGGGCTAATGTAGACGAGATTTTCTGCGCTGATATTGCGTTCCGAAATGTTCAGCGAACGCAAGCAGGGCACACCTTCGGCAACATAATAGGCGGCCGGTGTAACAACAATGCCAACTGTTATCCCTCTGACCGCGTGCTTCAACGGCGTAAGGACCCAATGCCTAGGAATTGTCCCGATCCAATCGGTGCCAGTTTCTTTCGTCGGAGCGCTCGGATCAAATCCCTTCGTGACGGCCTGCGTGATTAGCGCGACGCGCTTTTCTTCAAGCAGTTGGATGAGGCGCTCGTACTTCGCAACTAGGCCATCGGCCTGGGCTGTCTCGCGGTCAAGGAAATTCACGATAATCTGTTGAGTGTCGATCGGTGGTACGCCGAGGGATAGGTCCTTGACTCTCGCTGCGCTGAAATTCTGTATAGTCGATTGGATAACACGGCTATTTACTTGGTGCCAATAGTCGTATGATTCAGTCCAATATGCTGCAAACTCCGGCAGCAGTCTTTCGTTCACGGAAACCTTTACCAAATAGCCAGCGAAGCAATGTTCATGCGCAATGTCTCGGTGCAGGTAGGCTTTCCCAAAGGTCGCACCCACGGCGGAGATGAGGATGTCCCCATTTCTCAAAGGTGCTTCCCTAGCGATCTCGGGAGGCAAAGACGCGACTGTGTCAGTGCGGAGTGTTCTCGGTCCAGCAATATCGGTGATGCGGACGTATCTCGGCCAGTCCGCAACTCCATCTTGAGCCGACTCCCCGACTCCATTTCTGATCGGCTCCTTACTGAGATGACGGAGCCGCATCCGAGGCCAAGGAAAGGTCACGCCGTGACCTCGCTAAGCATTGCCACAATCTGACTCGTAACCGTGCCTAGGTCCGTATCGATCGTGTCGAGTGACCGCGGCGGAACATAATTGTAAAAGTATCGTGTGAACGGCACTTCGTAGCCGACGCGCGTCTTCTCATGATCGACCCAAGCGCCTGCGAGAAAAGGCTTTACCTCCCGGGCGAAGTAAGCGTCGACGTCTTCATCCAGCGGGACGTTCTCGGTGTCGCGCAAGTCTGGGTCTGGCTGAGGTTTGCCCTTTGGTCCGAGGCAGACCGCAGCGTTGTCGTCACGCTCTGAAAGAGTCTGCCAAACCACCTTGTATTGCACGGCGGAAAGCGACACGGCAGCCTTTTTGAGTGCCGCGTCAAGGGCTTTGAGAAACGCCGGACGATCTGTAAAGACCTTCGCCGGATCGATCGCGATCAGTGCGTGCTTCAGTTTCTGGAGCTGTAGATCGTTCTTCGTCAGCGATTTCTCGGCGTCCAGGCGCGCGAGTCGCTCCGGGCCGGCCTGGAAGTTGAGGCGTAGCGGACGTTCCACAACAATGGTCCGGTAGCCGAAGGCATTGTTCGACAGCACTTTTGAGAAATCACTGTCCTCGAACTCGCCGTAGATGCGCACAATGGTCGCGATGTCGTGCTCGTCCATAAAGCGTCGCTTGCTGCCCAGGCTCTTTGACATTTTCTTCCAGAACGACGTCGCGTCGAGAAGCTGAACCTTCCCCCGCCGCTCCGCGGTCTTCTTGTTCGTGAGGATCCAAATGTACGTCGCGATGCCGGTGTTGTAGAACATTTCGGTCGGTAAGCCGACGATCGCTTCGACGAGATCATTCTCGAAGAGGTATTTCCGGATCTCCGACTCCCCCGAGCCCGCACCGCCGCTGAAGAGCGGCGAGCCGTTCATGACGATACCGATCCGGCTGCCGCTTGGGTTCTTGTCGGGCGGCTGCATCTTCGAGACGAGGTGCATCAGAAAGAGCATCTGGCCATCGCTGATGCGCGGGAGCCCAGGACCGAAGCGGCCCTTAGAACCACGCTTCTGGTGCTCGTCTTCAACCGTCCCCTGGATCTTCTTCCAGTCGACACCGTATGGTGGATTCGAGAGCATCCAGTCGAATTTTTTGTCGGAGAACTTGTCGTCGGAAAGCGTGTTCCCCTGGATGACGTTGTTCACGTTCTGGCCCTTGATAAGCATGTCGGCTTTGCAGACGGCGTACGATTCATCATTGAGCTCTTGGGCATAGGCCGTCACTTTGGCGTTGGTATTGTACGCCTTGATGCGGTCCTCGGCGACGGAGAGCATGCCGCCGGTTCCGGCTGTAGGGTCATAGATGCTGCGCAGCGGGGCCGTATTCGTGAGCAGGTCGGTGTCACCGGCCAACAACAGGTCCACCGCGAGTCGGATTGCATCCCGTGGCGTGTAGTGCTCACCAGCCGTTTCGTTGGAAAGTTCGGCGAACCGGCGGATGAGATTCTCGAAGGTATCGCCCATTTCTGAGTTCGAGACGACGTTCGGATGGAGGTCTACCGCGACGAACTCTTTGAGCACCTTGTAGAGCAAGTTCTTTTCGTCGAGCTCGGCAATACGCGCATCGAACTTATAGCGCTCAAAGATGTCTCTGACGTTCGGACTGAAGCCATCGATATAGCCTCCGAGATTCGCTCGCACGTGGCTCGGATCGTTGAGGACCGTCGTGAGCGTCAACGCAGAAGCGTTATAGAACTTGAAGCCGGCGGCTTTCTCCAAAGCGATCTTCTGGTCAAGTCGCAGGTTGTCGAGATCGCGCATGCCCTTCTTCGCGGCAACGACGGCAGCTTTCGTCTTTTCGAGCACGCTATCAAGACGCCGAAGAACGGTGAAGGGGAGGACAAAGGAGCCGTAGTCGGCAGGTTTCACGTCGCCGCGCAGGAGTTCGGCAATCGACCAAACTAGCGAAACAGTGCGTGCGGGTTTGGGTGGGAGCTTACCGTTTGTTTCCCCGACGAGCTTTGACGCAGTTGAGGTAGTACTCGTGGAATAGACTCCACGCTCGACCCGCGTGATTTCATTTGCTCGCACCATGCGCGAGAGAACTTGGTCGACAAGCTCTCTTGAAGCGCCTATCGGCGCCGCCTGGAGCACATCGGACACGGAGAAGGTTTCTGATTCGCGCGATGCCTTCAAGACTTCGTTGCGAAGCTGCTCGGATAGATCGCCCCATTGCGGTTCGGCCAGTTCTGGCATCGTTGTGTCACTTTCGTATTAGGCTGCGTTAGCCGTAATGATATTGCAAGATTCTGACAAATGTCAAGAATTGTCAGAAACATTTTAGGCGAATGCTGTTGGGCGCTGAGCAGATCTACGCGCCTCGGTGCGGGGCGCCCGGTTGGGCAAGTACTATAGCAAAATGCTATACTTTTCGCATGGCCAAAATCGAGGATACGCTTCGCGAACTGGCTGCGGAGCAAGAAGGCTTCTTTACCGCCCGGGCGGCGGAGGAGGCCGGCGTTCCCCGCGTCCTCGTTGTCCAACTCGCCCATCGAGGCCGCCTAACACGGGTCGCACAGGGCCTATACCGATTCCAAAACTGGCCTACGACGCGCCTTCAGCAATATCACGAAGCCGTGCTCTGGCCGAGGGCTCACCGCGAGCTCGAATACGCCTTGGTCTCCCACGATTCCGCGCTTGAATTGCATAACGTTACAAACCTCAATCCCGGCGTCATTCACGTCACGGTTCCGCCGAAAACGCGCATCTCACGCCAGCGGCCGGTCTGGCTCCTACTTCATTTTGCGAATGTCGCCGAGGCTGACCGAGCTTGGGAGCAGGGCGTTCCGATCGTCAGTTTGCCGCGAGCGATCGAGGATATCGGGCCCCTGCACGGCGCTGATGTAGTTCACCGAGCCGTAAGCGAAGCCCGTGAAAGGCACCTCCTACGGGAGGACGAGTTGCAGCGCCTTGTCGACACGTTCGGTAGCGAGGTATTGGAGCCATACCATGCCGACTAGCCAGAGCGAGCGGCGCCGTGCACTCGAACGACGGATTACCAACGTCGCCAAGGAGCAAGGCACGACCGCCGCCCGATTGCGCCGGCTCGTCGGATTTTCGGTGTTGTGCGAGACGCTTTCTGAGGCGGCAGCTCGCGGCGTTATTCCATTCTTCTTCGTTAAGGGCGGTGTCGCGATTGAGTTGCGACTCGGGCTGCTTGCACGAGCTACACGGGATCTCGATATCGGTCTCTGCGCGTCGCCAGCTGAGCTCCTTCCCTTTTTCGATGCAGCCCTCGACGTCGGTTTCGGAGACTTTCGTCTACGTCGGCGAGGTGAGGCGCGGATGTTGGGCAATGGCGCGCTCGCCCTAGAGATCGCTATCGAATATCTCGGCCGCCCGTGGGCAACCGTTGACGTTGACCTCTCCCCGGCAAATGCTGACATGGAGACGGACTCCGTACAGCCCATCGCCCTCGCGGAGCTCGGGCTCGAATCGCCGCGCTCTGTGCCCTGTCTGGCAGTTCCGGCGCAGATCGCGCAAAAGATTCATGCGCTCACCGAGCCCGAGCCCCGTGGCCGTCCGAATCCTCGTGCCCGCGACGTGCTCGACGTCCTTCTCCTGGCGGAGCGCGCGGAGGTCGATCTCGCAGCGGTCCGGGCTGCCTGTGAAGGTATCTTCGCCGAACGGGCCGCTCACACGTGGCCAGTCTCTTCGTTTGCCTTTCCGCCCGGCTGGCGCGGGATATTGGCTGAGCTTGCACGCGAGGTGCGCTATGATACGGACGACGTTGTCGTTATCGAGCAGCGCTTCAACTCGTACCTGGCGAGGCTCATCGAGGCGGGCTGAGCGGGCCGGCAGGCCCGCGACCCGGCCCCCAAACTGGTTGGACGGACGAGGCCCGAAGGCGTTGTACGTACAACCACCGGCTTGCGTCTTGAAAACCCTTCGGTCGGCGTTAAGCTCAAACTACGGCAGTAAACGTTCGCGCGCAGGGGAGTAACGTGGCGGCGCAAAGCCGGAGCATCGCCGCGCAATGTCAGTGAACGCGAGACGTTACGCGCCTGTCATGCCCCAGATACTCGCCTGGATCACGATCGGATGCTCGCCGGCAACGGCACCGCCGCCTCGTCGCGAACGCAACCGTTGCGAGAATGTATTGCAAAATGTAATGTGCCGGCAGCGACCGCCGCATCTCGATAGCATCGTAAATGCGCGGAGCCGGAGTCATTGCGACATACGGCCGAGTCCAGGGTTTGCGCGTAAGAGCCGAGCGCAGCGAGCCCTGGATGCGGCCGCTAAAATGACGCTAGCCGGCTCCGTGCATCTCTATTTCGTTTGCGGTATAATTGACGTGCGAAGTCACGCTTGACTTTCGAACGCATTATTATGCGGGCAAAATCCGCTCTGAAGGTTCTGCTGCGGAGCGGTTTGCATTTTGAGGGGACCACCATCAACGAAGACGGACGTTTACGCGATGCGCGGGATGTGCTAAGCGTGCGCGACGTGCAGCGCATCCTCGGCATCGGGCGCAACGCGACGTACGAGCTAATCGCCTCGGGCCGGTTACCGTCGGTGCGTGTTACTCCGCGTCGAATCATCGTCACGAGGGCGTCGCTCGAAGCATTCCTCGGATTGCCGTCGAATCGTCCCGCCAACCAGCAATGAGAGGGCACCTGACACGCGGCAGCGCGATCGGAACGTGGTACTTGCGCGTAGAGTTGGCACGCGATGGCAACGGCCAGCGTCGCCAGCGGCGTGAGGCAGTGCATGGAACGAAAGCCGAAGCGCAGCGCCGGTTGCGCGACCTGCTGCGCGAGGTTGAGGCTGGCGGCTACGCCGGTGATAACCGGCTAACAGTCCGCGAGCTCGCGCTGCGGTGGCTTGCAGCCAAAGAGCAACGCGTCGCAATTAAAACATATGCCTTCTACGCGTCGCGCGTTCGGCTCTATATCGTGCCTGCGCTTGGATCGTTGCGCGCGGAGCAGCTACGCCCAGCGCACGTCGAAGCGGTGGTCAGCGCGTGGTCGCGCGGCAAGCGCAACGATCGAGAACGCGGCGCACTCTCGGCACGCACAGTCGCGCACATCTTTAACACGATGCGCACAATGCTGCGCTGGGGCGCCAGGATGGGATTAGTCATGCGAAGTGCTGCGGATTCGGTCGACCCGCCACGCTTCCAGCGCAGGGAAATGCACGTGCTCGATCCTGCCGGCGTCACCAAGCTGCTGCGCGCCGCGCAAGGTACAGAACTGCAAGCGATCATTGCGGTGGCGATCGGAACTGGGTTGCGGCGCGGTGAGCTGCTCGCCTTGCGGTGGTCCGACGTCGATCTCGATGCACGGCGGCTCAACGTCCGCCGCTCACTTGAGAGTTACAAGGGCGCCACACGAACGAAGCCGCCGAAGACTGCGCGGAGCGCGAGAACAATCGCACTGCCGCCGTTTGTCATCGACGTTCTCCGCAACGAGCAGATACGCCAACGAGAACTGCGGCGTACGCCCGCCGACGATTGGATCTTCACGCGCCCGGACGGCGCCTTGTGGGAGCCTGGGGCCTTCTCGCTGGCATTCGCGCGGTTTATCAAGGCTGCGAAGCTCCCGCACGTGCGCTTTCACGATTTGCGACACTCGTTCGGAACGCTCGCGCTTGCGTCGGGCGTCGATCTTCAAACCGTGTCGCGCGCGCTCGGCCACGAATCAACGGCAATCACGTCGCGAATTTACCTTCACGCGATTGACGCGCTACAGGAAGATGCCGCAGCACGCATTGAGGGGCTGCTTGGAACCGTGGTTTCACATGCTCTTGCGAAGCCGTCAGGTTCGCTCACCCTTCGACAGGCTCAGGGTGACACTGAAGGGCAGGCTCGCGTTAACAACCCCGACGAGTCCGTTCCACAACGATGCCACATCAAGCCGGCGGCAATCAAAAACGCTCGTAGATTCGAGCGTTTTGTGGTAGCGCCAACGGGAATCGAATCGGTCGCAGTACGGTTATGGCGGGACGGGACGGGTCGCGAACGGCCGCTTTACAAGGGTTTCGGGTCACCGCGGGTTGCGCCGGGTCGCTCGCGGTTGCGATCGACGGCAACCGTTTGGCAACCGCGGTTCGGTCGCTAGAACGCTTCGGCCTTCGGGCGCCGGATTGCTCCGACGTTGAAGGGCGCGGCGACCGTCAACAGGTCAGCCGTGCAAGCAGGGGTGCACCAGCGCCTCGCCCTGTGCTTCCGACGTGACAGCCGCCGCGACCTTGCGAAGGGCCACGCCGGGCCATCATAGGGACGCCCACCTCCCCGCCTTGTACCCCTTGAACACCTCGCGAAATGCGGAGGTTAGTTTACCAGAAATGTCCGGGAGACTAGGCCTAACGTTATGCTCCCACTTGAGCGTTTGTTCTTGAAGCAAACGCTCGACGGTTCTCGACGTGCTGTTCGTTACGAAGAATTCGTGCTTCGCCGACAAGTCGCGGGCCAACCCGACAAACGAGCGGCCGTAGTTGAGGTTCGTATTCGAAGCCAGGTGTTTGCATTCGATCGCGACAAGGGCGCTCTTTGATGCCGGCGATACTTCGTTTACCCGGCAAAATGACGCATGATCGGCCAGTAACGCCACGATATCGCACTCGTGTTCTACTTCAGATGTGCCGCGGACGCGAATTCCAATATGCGCCTCAACTGGCATCTTTCGGTCGAAGGCAATCAGCGCATGCGTGTAGCCTGGTCCATCGCGGTAGATCCATCCTGGCGATATCCTGAAGCAGAGAGATGTCGCGATAAGTCCATTGGCGCGCCGATATGTTATCGAGCCATGTTCAAGGCGCGCGGCCGCTAGCAATAGTCCGAACACGTATTGCTCAAATAGATCATTGTTCTGGACGCGGGATGCCGCGTAAGGCGCATTCACGGCTATCCCAACCAGTCTTAGAATCTCCGCCTGCAACTGCCGGTCAATAGGCATGTAGGACAAAATCCTTCAGCAAGAAGCGGAGTTTAGACGCAGCCTCCGAGGCCGCTGCGGAAGCTTGCCTTACATCGAATTTGTCAATTCCATCCTCGGCGGCAAAGACGACTGACTCGACTTCAGGACCCAAGAGTTCGAGGCCGGCCGCGCTTAACTCACCCGGTTCAACGAAGACCGAGTATACCGCCGTTAAGTAAAGTGCAACGACTTCGTCGATCGTATATTCACGAGTAATGGTCGCAGTCACGCGCCCTGGCTTAGTTTCAAAGGCGCTGAAGTAGTTATCAAAGTCCGCAAAAGCCTTTGAGGAATCAGTTGCTTCTCTGACCTCTTCGCGCAGGCCGACCGCAGATGCTTTTTTTCGTTCAACGTCAGCGCCCTGTTCTATTGCCTCACGAACGGAATCATCGACCCAAGCGAACCCGTGATCGCGCAGCAACGTCGAGAGCTTTTCAATAAACTCTGAAGTATCCATAATATGATTGTTTCGCAGGCCTTAACGTACGGTGGGGCAGTGGTGTACAGCAGAGTGACTTCTTCAGTTTTCGGGGCCTCCGGGCCGTGATCCGGTGGACCGGCTAGTACGACATCCGTGCGGCGCTCGCTTTCCGTCATCTAGTGAAGATGTCGGTGTCCGTCCGGTGCGCCCACGCGCGCGCGCTTTCGGTCGCCTCTTTGGCAAGCGCTAGAATAGCGAGCGGCCGAAAACCGAACCGTATCTTCTCGTAGTCGTCGCCGCCCGGCGCATCGCTGCTGTGGTTGCTGTAGAATGCGGGTTCGGGTGCGCCGCCCAGTTCGTTGACGAGATACGCCGCCTCACGACCCTTAGCTACGCTCAGCGCGTGGACGACCGAGTGGCGGTAGTCTGCGAGCAACATGCCGGCGTAGTCTGCGCGGCCGAAGAGCGTTGGCGGTAATACAAACTTGTGCTGAGCCGCCCAGGCTTCGAAGATGGCACGCCTTGGGTCGTCGACGGTTCGGCGGAGTTGCGGAACCGGAGCAATGGGAAACTCGCGCAACATCGGCGGGAGCATTGGCGCAAGTGCAAGAATCTTCGGCTCAGTGGCGTGGTGGATTTCACGCGCAAGCGTCGGAATCGAGATCCGGTTCGTGAACGAGGGGGCGAAGGTTTCGAGGAGACGTCGGAAGCGACGCACGTCTTTCCCCTTCGTCGAAAGCGGAGGCTGACCCGGGGTGAGCGTCGCCTGCTCGACATATCCACCGTAGTGCTCGGCAAGCGTTGTCAGCGCGATCATCGTCAAAGCGATGCCATCGATCGAATAGGGGTTCATGGCGAAGAGCTGCTCGGGGAGTTCGAGCCGCTCCCTCAGAAAGTCGTAACCGTTGTTGATGCGCCAGGTGCGCACTTCCGTTTCCGTCTGCGGCCACGGGTTCGGCCAGGTTCTGGGCATCGTATAACTTTCGCTGCGGGCTCACGCGATTGATTCCCGAGCGGGGCAGTGAGCCAAGAATCCCTGTCACGAGAAGACCTCGATTTCCGAATCGTGCCGGCTCCGGTTCTCGTCGGCGACGGTCGGCGACGAGCGTTTTCTTGCGACTGCAACGCAAGCGTGACCCCAACTTCGCATGTAAGGGGTCGGGGGTTCGAGTCCCTCCATCTCCACCAATAGACCCCCGTATAACGGGGTTTCTTTGCTTACTTGTCTAGCTTAGTTAGCAGGCTATTCGGCACCCTACAACCTTTCTTACAACCACTCGAGGACAAGAGAGCTGACCGCAACTGTTGGATCGCCACAGCGGGCGCGAGTAAGGCCGGGTCCCGGGACCGCGGCCGGACGAGACCTTCCTGGGCCTCGGCTTTATGGCTCGGCGCATCGGCGGCGGCCAGGTTCACATCCCGCATCGTCCGGCTGGGTGATCGGTGCCTCGAGCGCGTCCAGCTCGCCGAACTTAGCCGCGTCGTCGGTAGCGAGAAAGGTCGTTCATCTTAGCCGACGGAGGGATTCCTCGCGGGCACCAGGCCCTCGAGGCTTGCGATCGAGCTCGCGCCCACTCGGCTATCCAGCGCATACCGCACGCCGCTCCGTTTCCTTGAGCAGCAAAACGACGAGATCAGCTCGGCCCAACTCGCCACCGAGGTGTGCTCAACAAGAACCTCTGGGTATGGTTTCCATCCGAAAAGCTCTTACGCGCTTCTGTCAGGTAAGTGTAGATGACCTCATCTGACTCACCAAACGTCTCCGGGCCTCACGTATGTACGAGTCGGCTTCAAGCGGGCTAATGATATCGCTGTTTTCGAGAAACTATCGACCGAATGGAGTAACAGTAAACTTGCTAAAGCCCGGGGCGTCGGAGGGAGCGTAATTATTATTAGGAGATTCCCGCTGGGTGGCCCGGCCTCGGCGGGCACTTGAAAACCGGCCACCCGTGGGCAGTTCAAAATAGGCCAGCGGCCACCGTCGTGCCCGGACAGAGTGTTACGTGGGCGGGTGTTGGATTACGCCATGGTGGGGACCTTGCGCCGGCGGGCAGCGAGATTGGATTCGTGAAGCCGGAAGCTCTTGCCGCGAATCTCGATGAGGTCGCTGTGATGCATCAAGCGATCGAGAAATGCAGCAACAGCCGGAGTGTCGCCGAACAACTTTGGCCAGTCGTCGAGCGGGCGGTTTGACGTTATGATCGTCGACGCTCGTTCGTAGCGCCGCATCACGATTTCGAGCAGATCTTCGGCTGCCGCCGTCGGAAGCTTGCGCATGCCGACGTCGTCGACAATTAGCAATGGGATTTCGCTGTAGGTCGCGATCGCTTCCGCTCTTTCACCGGTGGCAGCCGCGAGAACGAGTTCCTCAAAGAGGACGTGCGCTCAACCAAACGGTCTCGCCGGCGATTGAGTTCGTCGTGTACGAGCAGCCCGAGGAAATCAAGCGGGCCGAGGCTGTCTGCACGCGCTTGCTGAGCACGAACGTTCATGGTGTCAGCCATGCCGC
>Ga0302325_10001446_pt1 | contig 60591 bp, 51 predicted proteins | sample Palsa_T0_2_FD_201948 | JGI IMG/M metagenome (GOLD analysis project Ga0302325, IMG submission 201948) | Peat permafrost microbial communities from Stordalen Mire near Abisko, Sweden - Palsa_T0_2 | ecosystem: Environmental > Terrestrial > Soil > Palsa > Peat permafrost | place: Sweden: Abisko...
CGCCCGCGCCTGCGTCCGCGTCCGCGCCCGCGTCCGCGCCCGCGCCCGCGCCCGCGCCCACGCGTTCCTTCACCGAGGAGACCCGCGCGGACCTCGAAGCCCTCGTCAACGTCGACACCAGCCACGGCCACGAGACCGACGTTCTTCAACCCATCGCCGATCGCCTCCGCCCCCTCCTGCCACTCGAGCTGGTCGAGAGCGCGCCGGGACGCGGGAACCTCGTCGCTCGCTACAAGGGCAGCGGGGCCAAGCGCCCGCTCCTGCTCATCGCCCACGTGGACGTCGTGCCGGTCGAGGGCCAGCCGTGGACGGTGCCGCCGTTTCATTTGACGGAAAAGGAAGGCTTTCTCTGGGGCCGCGGCGTCAACGACGACAAGGGCATGGCGGCCGTGCTCGTGGCGCTCGCCCTCGAGATGGGGCGCACGCGGCCGGCGCTCTCGCGCGACGTCATCTTCGCGCTGACGTCGGGCGAAGAGACAGGCGGGCACGCGGGCGCGCTGTGGCTCACCAAGAACCGCAAGGATCTCATCGACGCCGAGATCGCCCTCAACGAGGGCGGCATGGAGCGTCTGGCCGACGACGGCAGCCACGTCATCGAGGTGGGGCTCGGCGCGGCGGAGAAGACGTTCCAGAGCTACCGGCTCGTCGTGCGCGGCAAGGGCGGCCACTCGTCGATCCCGCCGACGGACTCCGACCCGGTCCTCACGCTGGCGCGCGCCCTCGTGAAGGTGGGAGAGCTCCGTTTCCCGCCGCACGTGATCCCGGCGACGCGCGAGGATCTCGCGGCCGACGCGAAGCTCGAGGCGCCGCCGGTGTCCGAAGCCGAGGCGCGCGTGGCGGCTACGGGGCGGGTCACGGCCGACGACGAGCGGGTCCTCTCGAAGGACCGCGTCGTCAACGCCCACCTGCGCACGACGTGCGTGACCACCGAGCTGAAGGGAGCTCCGCAAGACAATGTGCTGCCGACGACCGCCGAGGCCACGGTCAACTGCCGCATCATGCCCGACGAGACGCGCGAGCAAACGATCGCGGCGCTCGAGCACGTCATCAACGACAAGGCCGTCGAGGTCACGCCGACCGAGGAGTTCGGCTTCGGCCCTTACTCGCCCGTCGGCCCGGAGCTCGGCGCCGCCCTCCACAAGGTGGCCGGCGAGCTGTGGCCGGGCGTCCCCGTGGTGTCGACGATGGGGACCGGGGCGACGGACTCGCGCCACCTGCGCGCGATCGGCATCAACTCGTATGGCGTCGGCGTGTCGCCCATCAGCAAGGCGGAGGCCATCGCCGGCCACGCGGCGCACGGCCCCGATGAACGCCGCCCCACCAAGTGGCTCGACGAAGGCGCCCAGTACCTGCGCAACCTCGTCTACGAGATCGCGAAGTAAGGCCCGCGATCAGCCGAGGGCTGAGATGACGTCGGGGGGGGCCTGGACGAGCTCGATGAGGACGCCCTCGCCGCTCAGCGGGGCCTCTGCGCTGCCCTTGGGGTGAACGAAGCACACGTCGAACCCGCCGGCGCCCTTGCGGATGCCGCCAGGGGCAAAGCGAACGCCCTGCGCGCCGAGCCAGTCGAAGGCCGCCTTCAAGTCATCCACCCACAGGCCGACGTGGTTGAGCGCGGGATCGTGAACGGCCGGCTTCTTCGCCGGATCGACGGGCTCCATGAGGTCGACCTCGACGCGCGTTGGGCCGCGTCCCACCGTCGCGATGTACTCGTCGACGTTCTCGCTCGGGCTGCGGAAGGTCCCGGCGATCGTCAGGCCGAGGATGTCGACCCAGAACTTGCGGAGCCTTTCCTTGTCGGACGAGCCAACCGCGATCTGTTGCAGGCCGAGGATGCGGAAAGGTCGCTCCATCTCGACCCTCTTACCCAAGCCGGGCATGCGCAGCAACAGGAGCTACACTTCTCTGCGTTCGCGCTCGCCTCGTCGCAGCGCCCAGGCGTGCCCATGACCCCGCTCGACCCTGCCTCGGCCCCGCCGCCCGTCGTCCTCTTCGACGGCGTGTGCAACCTCTGCAATCGATGGGTCAACTTCGTCATCGATCGCGACCCGAAAGCCGAGCTGAAGTTCGCCGCACTGCAGTCGAGCGCCGCGGCCGAGTTGCTCCGTTCGGTGGGCCATCCCGCCGCTCTGCCCGAACCGGACTCCGTCCTCTTCGTCGAAGGGGGCCGCGTGTACCAGCGGTCCACCGCGGTGCTGCGCATCGCCGGGCACATGGCGGGCGCATGGCGCCTTCTGGCCGTCTTGGCCGTCGTCCCACGTCCTCTGCGCGACCTCGTCTACCGCTGGATCGCCGCGCACCGCTACGCATGGTTCGGCAAGACGTCCGAATGCCGCGTGCCCACGCCGGCGTTGCAGGCGCGTTTCCTCGGCTAGTATCGCGCCGATGAACTCGTTCCCATGGGCGCGCGACGTCGCGCGATCGCGGTTCACGCTGCTCTCGTGTCTCGCGCTCGCCGCGGTTGGCTGCGCCCGGCACGCTCCGTCGGAGGACGAACTACCGACCAAGGACGCGGGGGCGCCGTCATCCGCCTCCACCGTCGCGAGCGCGGCCGCGAGCGTGGCCAACGCCGCGGCGCCCGCCCCGACGAACTTCCGGGGCGTCTGGGGGAGCAGCAGCACCGACGTCTGGGCCGTTGGTGACAAGGGGACGATCCTTCACTTCGACGGCCAAGGATGGTCGCCCGTGCAGGGCGGCACGACGGAGAACCTCACCGCCGTCCATGGCAGCGCATCGAACGATGTCTGGGCGAGCGGCGACAAGGGAACCGTACTGCACTGGGACGGGAAGACCTGGAACCCCTCCTCGCAGATCCCGGAGACGGTCCTCCTCAGCATCTGGGCAAGCGGTCCGAAGGACGTATGGGCGGTCGGCACGCTCGGGGGCGGCGAGTCCGGCTGCATGAGGCACTGGGACGGGACGAAGTGGGACCAGGTCTCCGTGCCCGGCTCCTCCAGCGTCTGGCACGTGTCGGGCACCGGCCCGCACGACGTCTGGATCGCGGGCGGCCGCGAGCAGGGCGATGGCCTGCTGCTGCACACGGTCGACGGCAGGAAGTTCGACGCGGCCGGATACCAGGGCCCGGCGCTTCGCGGCGTGTGGTCGCCGCGGCCCAAGGACGTCTGGGTCGTGCCGTACCAGGGCGACGTGAAACGCTGGGACGGCTCGACGTGGACCACGATCCCGACGCCCGGCAAGCGCATGCTCAACATCGCCGGCACCGGACCGGACGACGTCTGGGTCATGGGCAGCGACGGTCTCGCCTTGCACTACGCGGGCGGCAAGTGGACGCCGCAGGGAACCGAGAACCACCAGATCCTGTGGGGGATGTGGATCGGCAAGGGCAACGCGACGTGGATCGCGGGCAACGGGGGCTCGCTGCTCCGGTGGAACGGGATCGCGTGGACGCCGTGAACCGGCCATGAGCTTGGCGCGGCTGCTTCTCGCCGCATTCGCCCTCGCCGTGCTGGTCGGCATCGCCGCGCTGTTCTCGACCGAGCGAAGCCGCATCGCGTGGCGCGCCGTCCCGGCGGGCATCGCGCTTCAGATCGCGTTCGCGGCGGTCGTGCTGAAGGTGCCCGCGGGGCGGGTCGTGCTCGATGCGGTGGCCGGAGCGTTCGTGAAGCTGCTCGGGTTCGTGAACGTCGGATCGGAGTTCGTCTTCGGCAGCCTCGTCGACACGTCGCGGTTCGGGTTCGTCCTCGCCGTGCAGGTCCTGCCGACGATCGTCTTCTTCGCCTCGCTGACGGGGGTGCTCTACCACCTCGGCGTCATGCAGCGCGTCGTCAAGGCGATGGCGTGGGCCGTGACCAAGGTGATGAACGTGTCGGGGGCCGAGGCGACCGTCGTGTCGGCAAGCGTCTTCGTCGGGCAGACGGAAGCGCCGCTCACGGTGCGCCCGTATATCGAAGGGATGACCCAGGCCGAGCTCATGACGATGATGGTCGGCGGCATGGCGCACGTCGCCGGGTCGGTGATGGCGGCTTACGTCGGGCTGCTCGGCGGCGACGACCCGGACGAGCGGCGCTTTTACGCCAAGCACCTCTTGGCGGCGAGCGCGATGGCGGCCCCGGCGACCCTGCTCATCGCGAAACTTCTCGTGCCCGAGACGGGCGTTCCCGCCACGCGCGGCACGGTCGTGATCGAGGCCCATCGCACGACGTCGAACGTGATCGACGCGGCCGCCGCGGGGGCCGCGGACGGCCTCAAGCTGGCGCTCAACGTGGGCGCCATGCTGCTCGCGTTCGTCGCCCTCATCGCGCTCGTGAACGCGCCCATCCACTGGCTCGGTGAAGCGCCCCTCGGTCACGGCGGCGCGTCGATCGACGGCTGGCTCTCGGGGCTGTCAGGGCGCCCGGTGGAGCTGAGCTTGCAGGTCGTCTTGGGCGCCGTGATGGCGCCGGTCGCGTGGCTCATCGGGGTGCCATGGCACGACGCGCCGCTCGTCGGGAGCTTCCTCGGCGAGAAGGTCGTGCTGAACGAGTTCGTCGCGTACGTCGACCTGTCTCGGCACCTCTCGGAGCTCGAGGCTCAGAGCCGCGTCGTGGCGACGTACGCCCTCTGTGGGTTCGCGAACTTCGCGTCCATCGCCATCCAGATCGGGGGCATCGGGAGTCTGGCACCGGGTCGCCGACACGACCTCGCGCGCCTCGGCCTTCGCGCCGTGCTCGGCGGGTCTCTGGCTACGCTCATGACGGCGACGATCGCGGGCGTCCTCACGCCGATGTGAGGGCGCCGTGGATCATTTCATTCGAGGCGCAATCGGGCCGCGCGGCTCCTCTTTCGAGCGGCCGGCGGGGCGCGAAGCCTCTACGTTGCCCGCGGGGGACCGACCCATGAAGCTTCGTCGCGCAACGGGAATCTGGCTCAGCCTCGGCCTCGCGGCCGCGTGCGGTAGCTCCTCGAAGTCCCCCGGCGGCGACTTCACTGAGACACCCGATGGCGACATCAACAGCGGGTCGTCGTCGGGTGGCGGCAGCACGCCCGAAGGGGGAACGCCGGGCGGCCCCTCCGACGCCACGACCGGGTCGACCACTCCCACGACGGGTGTCGAAGGCGGCACGACATACGCCGAGGGCGGTGCGGGCGCCCCGGACGCGAAGCCGGAAGCGGCGCCGGCCACGGGACCGCAGGAAGCCGGGACCATCCTCGACGGCAATGGCGGGACGTGTCCAACTCCGTCGGGCCTCACCGCCAACCAGACCGAGGCCCTGACCATCGTCAACCAAACGCGCGCCGCGATTGGATCGCCGTGCGCGACGATGGTCGCCACGCTAAACACCTCGGCGACGGACCACTGCAACTACTACGCGGCCAATCTATCGAGTTCGACGTGCATCGCGGATGCCCACGTCGAGGTCTCCGGCTGCACGGACTACGTCGCCGCGCAGTTCTATACCCGTGAGACGGACGCCGGGTACACGGGGAGTCCGAGCGCCGAGGACATGGCCTTCGATGACGACGGGACCGCGGCGCTCGGCCAGTGGATCAACTCGGTCTGGCACCGCACGCCGATCCTGAGCCCGTGGACGCGAGACTACGGCTATGGGTCCGCGACGATGTGCGACACCATGGACTTCGGCGTGGGCGCCACGGCGCCGAGCGATCTTATCGTGACGTATCCCTACGACGGCCAGACGGGTGTGCCGACGTCGTTCGCGGGCAACGAGGAAGGGCCCGCCCCGCCCATGCCGCCGAACGGCTGGCCCAGCGGCTACCCCGTCCACGTCTTCATCCAGGGCATGAACCTCGGCACGACCATCACGACGCATGAATTCAGCGTCGTGGGCGGCGCGCAGCTCGCCCACCAGTGGGTGACGCCCGAGACCCCCAACGCGGTGCTCGAAGACGCCGTGGTGCTCTACGGCAACGAGCCCCTCACGGCGAACACCACGTACCTCGTCCACGTCGCGGGTACGGGCGCGGGCGGCGCCGCCGTCGACGTGAACATCACGTTCACGACGGAGTGAACCGGGAGGCCTCAAGCGCGGCGGAGGCCCTCGATTGCCCTATTATTTGGGCAAAGCGGGCGGCATTGCCCCTAGAACAGCCCGCCGTCGCGCGTCGGGAACGGGAAACCGCCGTCGAACGTGGGGGCTCCGCCATTCGCCACGCAGGTCACGCCGATGCAGATGTCACCGGAGGGGCAGTCGGCGGCCGTCTTGCAGAGCTGGACGCCGGGCGTACCGCACGAGGACGTGCATGTGGAGGCGCCGCCCGCAAAGCAGCAGACGTCGCCGCCCGGGCAATTTGCGAGACTCAAGCAGGAGATGGCAATCCCAGTGCAGCTCGCGGCGCACGTGTCAGTTGCAGGGCAGCACTCGGGGGTCGAACCGCTGCAGGTGCTCGTGCCGCAAGTGACGTAGGCGTCGACGACGAGGGCCGCATCGGTCGGGCCGGTGCCCGACTCTGGGACACTGGTCGAGCTATCGGTGGACGCGCCGGCGTCCATGACTCCGCCCCCTTCCGGCGGCGACGTCGTGCCGGCCTCCGAGGGAGGGACGGTGGCGTCGACGACGCCGGCCTCCGGCTCCGTGGTGCCGGCGTCGCTCGCCGAGTCCTCCGAGGCGGACGAATCGTCCGACGTCGACGAGCCGTCTTCGACGGCGGCATCGCCCGAATCGTCCCACGTGGAGCCGTCGCCGGCGTCCTCGGGACCGTCATCCCCCGTAAACGGCGGCGACGAGTCGTCACCGGCGCCGCCCGAAGAGGAACCCGAGAAGCCGCCCGAAGAGGAGCTGCCGCCCGACGACCCCCTGCCGCCCACGCTGGCGTCATTGCCGGAGGACGTCGCGGTGCTGCCGCCACCGCAGGCGGCCAGGCATCCCGCGAGCGCCAGAGCGGCCATGGCGCCGACAGCCGAGTGTCGTGAAGTGATTCGAATCGGCATGACGTCCTCCAAAGACACCTCGGTCGGCGACCGAGGCAAGGTGAGTGTGCTTCCAATCCGTCAAAATGGATCACAAATTCGAGAGGGAACCGACGCGCGGTTGAACATTTCTGCTCTGGCAGGACCGACGCGGCTCAGGGCCCTGACCACGCCGACGCGCACAAAAGGACGCCCACGAGGAGCACGGAGGCCGACGACACGACCGGCAGCCAGCGCAGGGCCGCCGCCCGCACCCGCGGCCACCGGTCGGCGCGATCGACCATGTGGCTTCGCGCGGCGATGGCCAGGGCGCCGACGAAAGTCAGGGTGGCGGCCACGCCCAGCGAGAACGCGAGAACGAGCACCAGGCCGAAGGCGTACCGCCGCAGCGCGATGGCCGCGAGGAGCAGGGCGAGGGCGGATGGGCACGGCGTCACCCCCGCGGAGGCGCCGAGGGCCACCAGGGACCGCCATCCGCCGGCCGGCTCGTGGCCGGGATCGTGGTGATGGCCCTCGCCGCTCGCGGCCTCCCGGATGCGCCGCGAGAGCTGCACGACGCCGAGGAGGGCCACCGCCGCGGCCGACGCAATCTCGAGGCCACGCAGAAGCCGCTCGGAGCCAAGCGTGCGCTCGAGCGCCACGGCCGCGCAGCCGATCGCGAACACGACGATCGTGTGCGCCACGGTCACCGCGCCGCCGAAGGCCAGGGCGTGCCCGAGGTGCGCGCGACGGCCCACGAGATACCCGGCCGCCAGGGCCTTGCCGTGGCCGGGCGAGAGCGCGTGCGCCGCCCCGAGGGCGAGGGCCAGGGCGACGGCGAGAGCAGAGAGCGAGAAGCTGGCGCTCGACCTCTTCAGCGCCTGCGACCACTCCGCGACCCGGGCGTCGACAGCGATGGCGGTGCCGGGCGGAGTCGCCTCGAGCGCAGGGCGACCCTCCCGGTCCTGCCATCGAAACGCGAAGTGACCTTCGTCGACCCGAGGCGGCGCCCCTTGCGCCCCAGAGTACGCGAGGGCGTCGCGCGCCTGCCCGGCCGGCCCGGACACGACGGCGGCCACCGGCGACGGCTCGGCGACCATCTCCCGCCATCCCGAGCGATCCGCAAAGTTCTGATCGACCACGGCGACCGTCACCGCGCCCTTGGCCGGGTCGATGCCGCTCGGCGCTACGTCCGCCTCCACGTCGGCCGCGATGCGCAGGGTCTCGAGGCCGCGCTCGCCCGGCGACACCTGCAGGCTGCTCCCCGCCACGTGCGGGGTGACCTTCACGCCGACGACGAGGATCGTCCACGCGGCGACGAGCGGGGGGAGCCGCCGATCGAGATATGCGCGCTGCTCTTCGGGCGTCACGCGGCCGTCGTGATCGGCGTCGAGCTGGTCGATCTCCGCGTAGGCGGGGAGCTCGGCGAAGTCGATGAGGTAGGCGATGTGAAGTCGACCGGGAGCGCTCCAGCCGACCCCGATGTACCGGTTCACCGACGTGAAGCCGGCGGGATGCGCCCACGCGGAGGGTGCAACAAAGAGCACGACGACCGCGAGAACCGCGGCGCAGGCGCGAGCGCACACGCGTGCGCGTGCGCGGGCGCGGGCGCGGGCGCGGGCGCACACGCAAGCGCGGGCGCGGGCGCGGGCGCACACGCGGGCGCACACGCAAGCGCGGGCGCGCACGCAAGCGCGCACGCGCACGCGAGCGCACACGCAGGCGCGGGCGCACACGCGGGCGCGCACGCACGCGCACGCGCACGCGCACGCGCTCACGCTTCCCCCGCTTCCCCCGCGGGCCCGTCCTCCAGCAGCCGAGCCGGAAGATCCAACCTCGGCGTCTCGAGACCGTGCGCCTTCATCAGCGCGTCGTCGCGCAGCAATGCCCGAGCGGGCCCTTGGGCGACGAGGCGTCCGGCATCGAGGACCACCACCCGGGAGCACGTCTCGGCGACGAGCGCGAGATCGTGCGTGGCGATGATGCACGTCGCGGAAAGGGTCGCGAGCAGGTCGATGAGCTGCCGGCGAGAGCGCGGATCGAGCCCGCTCGTGGGCTCGTCGAAGGCGAGGATCTGCGGGCCGCAGGCGAGAAGGCCTGCCAGCCCGATCCGCTTCTTCTCTCCCCCGCTGAGGCGATGCGGGGCGCGGCCCTCGAAGCCGACGAGGCCGACCTGCGCGAGGGCGGCGGCGACGCGGTCGCGTAGCGCTTCTCCACGAAGGCCGAGCTGCTGCGGGCCGAAGGCGACGTCCTCGCCAACGGTCGAACAGAACAGCTGGTCATCGGGGTCCTGAAAGAGGAGGCCGACCTGGCGCCGCGCCGTGTGTAGCGTGGCGCGTCGCAGGCGCTCGCCGAAGAGGACCACCTCACCCTCGCCGTGCCCCCGGCCCGCCTCGGGCAGCAGGCCGACGAGGTGCAGCAGGAGGGTGGACTTGCCGGCGCCGTTAGGCCCGACGAGTGCGACGCGCTCGCGCTGGGCGACGTGGAAGGAGACGTCCGTCAGGGCGGCCGCGCCGTCGTCGAAGTGAAACGACAGCCCGCGGAGCTCGATCGCATGGGGGGGGACGGGCGGCGCGCCGGCGTCGGCGCTCACGACCATCCCCGGGCGAGCATGGCGGCGTAGATGCGCTCGGCCCTCGTGACGCTCCGCACGAACGACACGGCGATGACCGACGCTTGCGTCCTCCAGAGCCCGATCCTGCCAAGCTCCCATGTGCGCGCGGCGCGGGCCCGCTGCATGCGCGTCGTCTCGTCGACGAGGACGTAAAGGTAACGGTGCAAGAGCGCGAGCGTCCAGATGAGGGCGACGGGCACACGCGCGCGCCCGAGGGCCGCGAGGATCTCGGGGAACGGCGTCGTATGCGCGAGCAGCTGAACGGCGGCGACGCAGGTGGTGCTCTTCACGACGATGGCCGCGAAGACGGCGAGCCCACCCCCCTGAAACAGCGACAGGACCGCTACCCCGAGGACGAACGGCTCCGCGAGCGCGACGCGCGTGGCCAACGCAGCGAGCGGGACCCGCGCGAGGCGCGCCAAGACGACGAGGGCGACCGGCGCGAGGAGCATCCAGCCGACGTGCCGCGCCGGGACGAACGCCAGCGCGAGGGCGAGGAGCAAGGTCCCCGACAGCTTGGCCCACGCCGGGGCGCGGTGGATGGCGGAGTCGACGTGCCGGTAGCTCGGAAGCAGGTGCCTCCCGCTCATGAGCGCGACGCGGAAGCCACTCCAGACGCGTCGATCCGGGAGGCTTGTCTGGGCGCGAGGCACGCGCCAAGCACCCCGCATACGCCGAAGGCGAGGAGCGTTCCGGCGACGGCCACCAGCGACGTGACCCACCCGGCCGACACGCCCGGCACGGCGTAGCGCGGCAAGAGAGCGGGCAAGGCGAGCCGCGCCTGCGAGGGCTGGATGTCGAGGACTTCGACGACGCGCTCGAGACCGTCGGGCCATTTGCACGCAAAGGGACTCACGAAGAGCGCGAGACTCAACGAGGCGACCAGCGCGAGCGCCGAGGCCGTCCCCACGGCCTGGGTTGCGCCCCGGCCCTCCGGGGCCTCGAGCAACGCGGGCCGAAGGCGAAGGACCCCCGCGAGGACGAACGCCGCAATCGCGGCCTCGCCGAGTCCGATGACGGCATGGACCCCGACCATCGCAGCGAGCGCCGGCCCCGGCGCCACGACGCGCGACAGCGCAAGCTCGCCGGCGCAGGTCGCGGCGGCGACGACGGTCGCGACCCAGGACCCGAAGGCGACGGCCGTGATGCGGCGCACGCCCCCGGCGCGCGAGCCGCCGCCGAGCGCGCGGTAGACGGCGAAGCCCACGACGGGCTGGAGCACCGCCATGTTGAGGACGTTGGCCCCGAGCGCAAGCAGGCCGCCGTCACCGAAGACGAGGCACTGCAGGACGAGCACGGCGGTCATGACGATCACCGCCGCCGAGGGCCCGAGCAACGCGGCTGCGAGCGCGCCGCCGATGAGGTGCCCCGACGTGCCGCTGGCCACGGGGAAGTTCATCATCTGCGCCGCGAACACGAAGGCCGCGGTCACGCCCATCCACGCGACCGTCCGCGACCCGAGCAGCGCGCGCGATCGCGCTCCGGCGACAGCGACGGCCAGCGCGGACAGCGTTGCCGACGCGGCACAAACGGGAGCGGAGAGCAGACCGTCCGGGATATGCATGACGAACCCCGTAGGCGCCTGCTCGTAGCACGCCACCCTCGAAAGGTGCCACTCCCGCGCCTTCTCCGCTCGTGGAGAAGGCGCCAGGGGATCCGAGCCGTCTAGGGCGCGGAATCAGATCACGGCGTCTTTGACCGCCTTGACCGGGCGGGCGCGGACGCCCTTGCTCGCGGGCTTGGCGGCGAACTTCTGCTTCTCTTTGGTGAACGGGTTGATGCCCTCGCGCGCGGGGCGTGCGGGCTTCTTCACGACGACGAACTTCGCGAAGCCGGGGAGAACGAAGATGCCGTTCTTCTTGAGCTCCTTGTGGCCCACCGACACGAGCGTCTCCACCACCGTTTTCACGTGTTTGCGAGAGATCTCCTCGCCGCCGATCGCGTCGGTCACTGCCTGCAGGACCGCGCTCTTCGAGAGAGGTTTGCCGTTCGCCTTCTTCGCCGTGCTCGATTTCGCCATGTTCGACGCTCCCTTATCCCCGCTAGAAGAGCGCTCTCGCGCCCGAATGGTCAACAAAGAAACACACAAGAAAAGGAGCTCCCCACCGGATTTGGTCGTGAAATGCGCCCTAGGCACCCATCCGGATGGCTGCCCACATGAGGCCGAGTACCGCGACCGCGACCGCGCCCATCGGCAGCGGCCCTGTCACGAAGTACGGGTAAATCATGAGCGCTACCCCCGCGAGCATCTGCGGGAATCGCCGCTGCCGCCTGCCGTAGGTGAAGCACACGAAGCCGACGCACCCGATCGCGAGCGACAGGAGCAAGGAGCTCGTGTCGAAGTGCAGCGAGTTGGCGTCGAGATCCATGCTGCAGAGCTAGTATAGCCCGCGAGGACGCTCCGGACCTCGCGCACGGCCATGGCCTCGGCTCCCTGGACTCGAACGGCGTTGAGGGTCATAGCGGCCGGCTACCTGGCTGGGGTCTGGCTCGACGGGACGGGGACCACGCTCGCGTCGCGCGCTCTGCCGCGTACGGCGAACTACTTCCTGCAGGTGGCGGCCCTCTTTCCACGCGCCGCGACGATGTCGATCGACTACCGAGCCGAGGGGTGGGTCTGCCGAGATCACAAGTGGGAGGAGCTCGACGCGCGGCCGTACTTCCCGATCGACCCGAACGACAAGGAGAACCGTTTCCAGCGCGTCATGCACTTCTTCCGTCAGGACGAGACCACGATGCACGCGCTCGACGGCTACCTCGTCGACGCGCACGGCGCGGGCGCCCATGACGACGGGATCGCGCGCGACGCGGCCCTCGGCGGAGTGCGGCTCTTGAGCCTGCGGATCCCCCTGCCGAAGCCCGGCGACGCGCTCGAGCCATCACGCCGACGACCGCTGCCCGACTACCCGGAAGAAGAGCGCCACGTTTTTTATCACACGCCCCGCTCGACGATCGCGACGCGGTGCTCGGCCGCGGGGAGCCCGGAGTGATCCCCGGATGGAGCGCCGTATCGGACTGGCTCGAAGAGCCGGTCGCCGAGCTGCGCCTCGAAATCGTCCGCGTCGCCGCTCCCCTCGCGGTCCTCGGCTTCATGTCGGGCAGGCTCGTGCACGCGGACGAATGGATCGGCGACGCGGGGTTTCGCGTCCCGGACCTCGAGGGCAAGCAGGGCTGGGCGCAGCCGCTCTTCGTGCCGGCGTTGCCCTCGGGGGCGGCTTGGGCGGTCGCCGTCCTGATGGTCGCCGCGGGCCTCGCGTGCTGCGTCGGGTGGAAGACGAGAAAGAGCGCGATCGTGTTCGCGTCGACGCTCGCGTTCGTGGCCGTGTCCGACCGGCTCGCCGCGTTCACCGTCAGCAAGCTGTCTCCGGCCGTGATGCTCGCGGTCGCCGCGGGGCCGGCCGGCAGCCGCTTCGGCGTCGACGCGTGGCTCGCGCGAAGGGCCGGGGCACCACCCGCTCCTGCGCGCCGGAGCCTGGGAAACGTACGGTTCCTGCAGCTCCTCGTCGTGACGATCTACAGCGCGTCCGGCATCGCCAAGGCCCGCGGCGACTGGCTGTCCGAGCCGCTCGTGCTCTGGTCGCACTTGCACGACAGCTACCAGACGCGCCTCGCCTTCGCCCTCGCGTCGGTCCTGCCGGCGTGGACGTGGACCCTGTTTCAGGGGCTGGTGCTGTCGTTCGAGGTCTTCTCGCCGCTATGGTTCGGGATGCCCAGGACCCGCCCGTGGGCGATGCTGTTCGGCCTCGGCATGCACGCCATGATCGGGCTGCTCTTCGGACCGGTCATATGGTTCGCGCTGCTGATGATGACGCTGCTCGTCGCGGGCTACCTGCCCGATCCGCTGATCGCGCGCATCGAGCGGGCCCTCGCGCCGCCCGCGCGTTGAGGCGAGGGGCGTCCGGCGGGCGTCAGCGCGAGAAGGTCCAAGGTCGGAAGAAAGAGGCTAAGGAAGGGAGAGCCTCGGACCAGGCGACCGAATGTCACGCGGGCCGCCGCCTGGGCAACTTTTCGGTACATGCGCTAGCGTCGGCCGCCAGAATGAAGACGAGGCGCCTAGGCTTTCTGGGGGCGGGGAACATGAGCGGGGCGCTCATCAAGGGGCTGCTCCACGCAAAGGTCCCCGGCTCGCAGATCATGGCCAGCGACGCCAAGGTCGAGCGGCTCGAGCAGCTCCGGGCGGCGCACGGCATCCGCACGACGACGGACAACCATGTCCTCGTGCGCGAGTCGGACGTGGTCGTGCTGGGGGTCAAGCCGCAGGTCATCGACAGGGTGCTCACGGAGATCGGAGCGGACGTGCGCGCCGATCAGCTCGTGGTGTCCGTGGCGGCGGGGGTTCCCATCGACGCGCTCGAGGCGCGCCTCGCGCCGGGGTCTCGGGTCGTCCGGGCCATGCCCAATACGCCGGCCACCGTGCAGGCGGGGGCCACGGCGATCGCGGCAGGTTCGCACGCGCGCGAGGATGACCTGCGCGTCGCCCGCGAGCTCTTCGAGGCCGTCGGGCGCGTCGTCACGCTCGAAGAAACGCTCCTCGACGCGGTCACGGGCCTGAGCGGCAGCGGCCCGGCCTACGTGATGCTCATCATCGAGGCCCTCGCCGACGGCGGGGTGAAGGTGGGACTGCACCGCGACACGGCGCTGCTGCTGGCGGCGCAGACGGTGTTCGGATCGGCGCAGCTGCTGCTGGAGACGGGCGAACACCCCGGACGGCTCAAGGACATGGTGACGAGCCCGGGCGGCACGGCGATCGCGGGCCTTCACACCCTGGAGAGCGGGGGGCTGCGCAAGACGCTCATCGACGCCGTCGAAGTCGCGACCAAGCGCGCCGCGGAGCTCGGCGCCCAGATGGGAGCCAAGCTCCGCCAGAAGTGACGCTGGGATTCACTCCTCTCCGTCGGCGTCGCGCTGCGCGTTGACGGTGTCGGCGACGATGTACAAGGGGCGCCGCTTGACCTCTTCGTAGATGCGGCCGATGTACTCGCCCAGGATGCCGATCATCAAGAGCTGCACGCTCGCGAAGATCGCGACGAGGACGACGATGAACGTCCAGCCGGGCACCGTCCGTTGGAGCACGTACTTGGAGAGCAGGGCCCAGACGACGATGCCGACGGACGCGGTGCTCATCGCGACGCCCAGGTACGTCGAGAAGCGAAGGGGCAGGATGCTGAAGCTCGTGATCCCGTCGAGGGCGAAGCGAATCATCTTCCGGAGCGGGTACTTCGTCTCGCCCGCGTAGCGACCCGGCCGGTCGTACGGCACGTCCGTCTGCTTGAAGCCAACCCACGCCACCATTCCGCGTACGAAGCGGTGCGCCTCGCGGAGCTCGCGGAGCGCGACGACGACGCGCCGGCTCATCAGCCGGAAGTCGCCCGCGTCGAGGGGCACCTCGATCGGGATCATGAGCGCGAAGAGCCGGTAGAACCACCGCGCCGTCACGACCTTGAACCATGTCTCGCCGGCGCGGCTCCGCCTCCGCCCGTAGACGACGTCGTAGCCCTCGCGCCAGCGCGCGACCATCTCGAGGACGACCTCCGGCGGATCCTGCAGATCGCCGTCCATCACGACCACGGCCGCCCCCCGGGCGTAGTCCATACCCGCAGTGATGGCGGCCTGGTGACCGAAGTTGCGCGAAAACGAGAGCACGCGATAGCGCGGGTCGTCCGCCGCCAGGCCTCGCAGTAGCTCCATGGATCGGTCGCGCGATCCGTCGTTGACGAAGAGGACCTCGACATCCAGCATCAGCGTGCCGAGAAACGCCTGCAGGCGCCCGTGCAGCTCGGGGATGACGTCCTCTTCGTTGTAGATCGGGAGAACGAGCGTGAGCGTCGGCCGCGGCGCCGTCACTTGGAGATGACGTCGGCGTACGTCACGAATGCGATCAGTGTCAACAGCATCAGCAAGCCGACGGCGTGCACCCGCGCCTCGATCTTCGCGTCGAGCTTTCGCCGGGACACGGCCTCGGCGCCCAGAAAGAGGAGACGACCGCCGTCGAGCGCCGGAAACGGGAGGAGGTTGAAGGCGCCGAGATACGCGCTCAGCATCCCGAGAAACTGCAAGAGAACGCCCGGCCCGATGCGCGCCTGCTTGGCCGTCTCCTTGACGATCCCCACCGGCCCGTTGACCTGCAGCTTCTCCTTGCCGGCGAGCACCCGGCCGATGGCGAGGACGTTCTCGTAGACGAAGAGCGGCGGGGCGACGACGCTCATCCGAGCGGCCTCGGGCACGGTGACCGGCTCGACGTGGGTGGGCATGCGGACGTGGATCAGCCCTTCGCCCTTGTCGCCCTCCGGCGTCACCGTCTTGTGCAGCGTCTGGCCGCCGCGCTCGACCGCGATGTCGACGGGCTCGCCGGGGTGCACGCTGACCGCCTTGCGAAGCTCCTTCCAGTTGTGCACGTCCTCGCCGTTCACCGAGAGCACGCGGTCGCCCGTCGCCATCCCGGCCACGAGCGCGGGCCCGGCCTCCACGACGACACGCATGGTCGCGTCCTCCGGCACCTCTTTGCCGCCGATGAGCAGGCCGAAGAAGATGAGGATCGACGCGAAGAAGTAGTTGGTGAGCGGGCCGGCCGCGATCGTCACGGCGCGCGCCCAGAGCGAGGCGTTCGCGTAGCTGCCCGGATCCCTGGGATCCGTCTCCTCGTACGGGTTCATGCCCGCGATCTGCACGTATGCGAGAAACGGGATGAGGGCTACCTGGTAGACCGTCTCGCTCTCCTTGGGCTGGTGGCGCCACACCGTGGGGCCGAAGCCGATGCTGAAGCGTACGACCCGCATGCCGAACCGGCGCGCCGCGACGTAGTGCCCGGTCTCGTGCACGACCATCAGGACGGCGAGCCCCAGGATGGCCACGAGATAGATGGCGATCGACATCTGCCATGAACTCTAAAACGCCTGGGCGCGCCGCGCCATTGAGGCGCGAGCCCCGCTTTCCGGTTGCGCTTCGCTGCCGCATCCGGCAGGGTTTCGCGTCCATGACGCGCTCGAGCACACGCTTGCCCGGGTTCACGCGAGCCGCGCTCGCGGCGTTGCTCGGCCTTGCGGTCGCGACGCTCGCGCTCCCGGCGCGCGCGGACGACACCATCCAGCGCCCCGGCGACCATCCCGCCTACAACGTGGAGGTCGAGCCGCATCTCTTGCTCGGCTCGGACGACGTCTACGCGTACGGAGGCTGGGGCCTCGGTGTGCGCTTCGCGATCCCGATCGTGGACAACGGATTCGTCACGACGATCAACAACAGCGTCGCCATCTCGTTCGGCCTCGACATCGTCCACTACGACGGCTGCTGGTACAACGGCAACTGCTCCGCGACGTACTTCGACTTCCCCGTCGTGATGCAGTGGAACTTCTACGTCGCGCGGCGCTGGAGCGTCTTCGGCGAGCCGGGGATCGTGATCTACCACGGCTTCTTCTCCAACTGCCCCGACGGCGAGACCTGTCCGAACGGCCGCCCCAACGGCAACGACGTCGGCGTGGAGCCTGCGATCTACATCGGCGGCCGCTATTACCTGACCGACAAGGTGACGCTCACGGCACGCATCGGCTTCCCATCGTTCTCGTTCGGCGTCTCGTTCCTCCCGTAGAGCAGAGGGCCGGGGCCCGTGCTACCAGAGGCGCCCATCATGTCGAACACGCCCAGCAGAGTTGGCTCCGGGGGACCGGGGGGGGGAGCACCGGGAGGGGTCGGCCCGGGGGTCGGCCACGCCGCGGTCCAGCTCAAGGGAGGGGCCGCCATCCTGGCTCCGGTCTCGTCCTTCCCGAACGGCGTGCCGGGCAACGCACTCGTGCTCCTGCCGATCAACGCCGCGGGGACGCCGGTCGAAAAGAAGATCGTCGACGGGCCCGTGGCGCTCCAGATGGACGAAGTCTGGAAGCTTCTCGGCTTCAACGGCCCCGCCGTTCAGGTCCAGGACGAGCAAGGGCGCCCCATCGCGATCGGCCTGGAGGACTTGCTCGGCGGCCTCGAAAAGCACTGGAACGACGCGCCGGACGATCTCGGCCGCGGCCGGATCTTCGCCCAGGAGCTCATGAAGTACGGCCGCCACGAGAAGGCCGAGAAGGTGCTCGCGAAGGTGGTCGCGCTCGGAGGCGATGGCGAGGACTGGCTCGGCCTCGGCGTGTCGCAGCTCGCGCAGAAGCGCCTCGACAAGGCCGAGGCGACGCTGCGCGGCGCCCAGAACCTGCTGAAGGACTCTCCGTTCCCCAGCCTGCACCTCGCCAAGCTGATGAAGGAAAAGGGCGATCGAAAGGCCGAGCGCGAGTGCGTCGAGCGCGCCATCCAGATCGACAACAACTCGGTCGATGCCTGGGCCTACCTCGCCAACTCGATCAAAGAGAGCCTCGGCGAAGAAGAGATGGTCAAGCAGGTCGAGGCCCTCGCCAACGCGCCGGTCAATGCGAAGTGCGGGGCGCCCTTCATCGCGCTCCAGGGCTTCTACGCGTCTCCCGAGCAGAAGGACGAGAAGGCGCGCGAGCGCGCCGTAGCCTTCGCGAAGCTCGCGGTCGAGCGGGCGCCCGGCGATCCCCTGGCGCTGCTGTGTCTCTCGGCGCTCTACGGCCAGGGTGGCAAGGTCGACGAGGTCGTGAAGCTCCTCGCGCCGCACGAGGCGCTCATGCTGCGCGACGTGCGCGTGGCTCACAACTACTTCGAGGCGCTGTTCCAGCTGCGCGACATCTCGAAGGTCACCGCCCTCCTCAACAAGCTCGCGACGAGCCAGGTGCGCGAGGTCAAGCAGTTCGCGATCGATCGATCGCGCGCGGTCTCGCAGATGCTCGCCCAGCAACAGCAGCAGCTCGCGGCCGCGGCGAAGCCGGCTTGACCTGGGTCTGGGCGGAGCGCGCCTCCACCCTCGGCGGCCGGCGAGGACCGTCAGACGCGGTTGCGGTCGTATAGGATCCGCAGGCCCACGAGGGTGAGCTCGTCGTCCACCTGCGAGATCGTCCGCGACAGCGGGGCGATGAGCGACGCGAGGCCGCCGGTCGCGATGACGGCGCACGAGTACCCGAGCTCGGCCAGGATCCGATCGACCAGACCGTCGACGAGCCCGACGTACCCGTAGACGATGCCCGATTGCATGGCGTGGACGGTGTTGCGGCCGACCACCTTCGGCGGCTTGGCGATCTCCACGCGCGACAGCTTGGCCGCGCGCGTGAAGAGCGCGTCGGCGCTGATCTGCAGGCCCGGAGCGAGGACGCCGCCGAGGTATTCGCCGCGCGGCGTCACGACGTCGAAGTTCGTCGACGTGCCGAAGTCGACGACGATGACGCCGCCTTTGGCGCGGTCGTAGCCGGCGACGGCGTCGGCGATGCGGTCGGCGCCGACCTCGCGCGGGTTCTCGATGAGGATCGCCATCCCCGTCCGGATCCCGGGGCCGACGACGATCGCGTCGAGCCCGAAGCTGCCCTTCACGAGGCGGAGCATGGGCTCCGTCAACGGCGGGACGACGCACGCCAGGACGGCCGAATCGACCTGCTTCGTCGCGACGCCGCTCATCTCGAGCAAAGAGCGCAACGCGACGGCGTACTCGTCCGACGTGCGGCCACGCACGCTCTCCACGCGAAACTTGTGCACGAGCTTCTCGCCCTCGAAGAGCCCGTAGACGATGTTCGTGTTGCCGACGTCGATCGCGAGCAGCATGGCGCGGAGAGCCTACGCCCGATTGGCGTCTGCCTCACTCTGGTTGTCGCGCTACCCCATGGCCCCCATGCGGGGAACGACTCCACCGCTCAGGGGGCGTCCTCGACCGTCACCGCGCGCACGACGTCGCCTTCAGCCACGGCGTTCCAGTCGCCCTCGGCCCGGCCAACCCACGAGTATTGCCCGTCGAGGCGGGGGGAGCGCTCGAGCGTCACGAAGATCTGACTCGACCCCGTGTCGCGCCCCGCCAACGCGACGCCCACGTCGAGCGGGCCGAACGTCGTCGGCGACGTCTCGCAGCGGAGCGACGCGCCGGACCCGCCGTACCCATCCCCGCCCCGATCTCCGAACTGCACCACGAAGCCCGGGACCACGCGATGCACCACGATCCCGGTAAAGAACCCCGACCGCGCGAGGGCGACGAGCCGCGTCGCCGCCAACGGCGCGAGGGCGGGATCGAAGCGCACGGCCAGCGGCCCCGCATCGAGGTCGAACACCACGCGAACGGGACGCGCGATGGCATGGCCGATCTCGGGGGCCGGCGTGGCGGCGACCAGGCTCGCGCAAGCCACGTCCTTGTCGCCTGCCGCCGCGAGCGCGCGCGCGGCTCTCTCCCGCATCGTCGCGTTGGCGTCGTGGCACGCCGCGACGGCGAACGCGCGCCCCTCCGGGATCCCCGCCGCGAGGCCCGCATCGATCAGGGCGCCACGAGTCTCGACGAGATCCTCGGCCCACGGGTGCGCCAGCGCCCCCCGCAGGGCGGCGGCCACCGAGCGATCCAGCTCGCGGGCAGGGTGCGCGGTGGGCGGGGGCGAGGCGGGGTCCAGCGCCGCCCGCCGCTCGCTCTCGGCCAGCACGAAGACACGCTCCGGATGCGCCTGGATCAGGGCCGCCGCCGTCGCGACCACGCCCGGCTCGGGGGCCGAGAGCGCCGTTGCGATGGCCGACAGCGCGGCATCACCGAGCTCGGGGTGCCGGGACACCATCGCCAGCGCCGCTTCGCGGACGCGAACGTGCGCGCTCCGGAGGCGGTCCTGCCACGCCAGGCGTCGCCCCTTGACCAAGGGTCCCCGATCCAGAGACGCGAGCAGCGCGCGCTCCCCCGCCTCGCCGTCGGCGACGTCGCAGCTGGCGAGGATGTCGGCGTCCCACTTGCCCCTCGCCAGCTTGACCGCGGCCGCGCAGCGTCCCTGCGAGAGGCGGCGAAGCAAGGCGGGATCCGCGTCCTTCGGCCGATCGAGACGCGCCAGCGACCAGAGGGCCGGCTCCATGGAGGGAGGGGGATCGTCGCTGGTGTCGCTCACGGCCGCGACGACGACCTCGAAGCGATCGCCCGACAGCGCCTGCCCGCGGTCGGGGACGAGCGCGCCCAGAGCGTCGGCGAGCCCCCTCTGCCCCGCCGGCCCCGCGCGCCCGAGCCCGTGCGCCGCCTCGACGCGCTCGGGAGGGGTGAACTCGTCCGACGTGAGAATGCGCGACAGGTCCCCGAGCGCCCCCTGTTCGTGCGCGTCGGCGAGCAGGCGCACGGCGAAGATGCGATCGGGGCTGGCGCGGCCGAGGGCCGCGTGGGCGATGCCGAGCTCGCGGGCTCGGAGGTCTTTTGTCCGGTCGCCCCCGGCGCGTCCGAGGGCGTAGAGCGCGGCGTCGAGCGGTTTGGCGGCTTCGGCGGCATCGACCAGCGCGCTCGTCGATTCGGCCGAGATGGGGCCGCGCGCCGCCAGGTCTCCGAGCGCGAACGCCGCTGCCTCGGGCGCAGGACGCCCGTGACGAAGCCACGCGGCGAGGGTCGTCTCGGCGAGCTCGCCCCCGCACCGCCCGAGGGCCCGCAGCACGGTGGGGATGGACCGCAGCTCGCCGGAGGCGCCACCCTCGATCTGGCGTGTGTCGACCGACGCCAGCCGCGACGCGAGCGCGCGCACGTGCGCCTGCTGCTTGTCCTTGCATGACTCGCCCAGGCCGAAAGCGGCCCACGAGACGACCTCGTCGTCGTCGTCTTCCAGGGCGCGAAGGAGCGGAGCGTCGTCCGAGTCGAGAATGCGCGCAAGAGCCCGAGCCGCGGCGCGACGGACACCCGGGTCGCGGCTTTCGGCCGCGTCGGGCGGCAAGTCACGGACCCTTCGCGCGTCTTCGGCCCGCGCAATGGCGGTCAGAGTCTCGGAGGCCGAGGGGGGTCGAGCCTCGGGCGCTGCCTCGGCGGCGGCGTCCTGGGCCGCGACCGCGTTGGATCGCGAGCAGCCCCCCACACCCGCGCACACAGCCAAGAGGCCGAATCCATTCAGGAACACTCCGATGTTCGGTTTGGTCACGTCGGTCATGGATGGCGCGCGCTAGGGAGGCCGAAGTCGAGAGACCGCCCCCGCCAGAGGCACCCCCTGCGCACGCCGGAGGACCGCTTCGCGGCCCCAGCGCCACAGCCGGTGGCGCCGGGTGGCCGGTGCCTCGGTGACGACCTCGAAGGGACGGACGTCGACGCCGGCGCGTTCGAAGAGCGCGAGGGCGCGGGGCATATGCCAGTCGCACGTGACGACGACGGCGCGGCCCGTCCCCCGACGCCGGAGAGCCTCCGCCGCGAACCGAGCGTTGTCGCGCGTCGAGAGAGAGCACCGCTCTCGCACGATCCGCGACGCTGGCACACCTCGAAGCTCGAGCTCCCGCGCCATGACGTCCGCCTCGACGACCTTCCCCCATCGGCGCCCCCCGCTGGCGATGACGATCGCGACGCGCCCCGCCTCGGCCGCGTAAAGCCGTGAAGCCGCCTCGACGCGCGCCGCGAGGGTCCCCGTGGTCAGCCGTCCGTCCTCCCCGAGGACGGGGCGGCACCCGAGAACGACGATGGCATCCTCCGAGGGGTCACAAGAGCGCAAGGAGGACAAGAAATACCCTTCTTCCCGAAGGCGAGGTACGCTGGCGAAAGACGCGCCGAGGCCGGGAGCAGCCGCTCGAAGCGTTGCGGAGCAACGGTAGAGGATGCAGATCACGTTCTGGGGAGTCCGCGGCAGCATCCCGACGCCGGGGCCGAACACGGTCAACGTGGGCGGCAACACCAGCTGCGTCGAGGTGCGGGCGGGTAAGGCCATCCTCATCTTCGACGGGGGGACGGGTCTGCGCTTGCTGGGCAAGAAGCTCCTCAACGAGATGCCCATCACGGCGCACATGTTCTTCAGCCACGTGCACTGGGATCATATCCAGGGGTTCCCGTTCTTCGAGCCCGCGTTCGTCGCCGGCAACGAGTTTCACCTGTACGGCGGCAACAACGTCTCGCGGACGCTCGGCGAGACGCTCGCGGGCCAGATGGATCACCCGAACTTCCCCGTGTCGCTCGCGGCGATGGGCGCGCAGATGACGTTCCGCGACCTGACCGAGGGCGAGGTCGTCGAGGTCGACGACGGCAAGGGCGGCAAGGTGGCCGTGACCAACGCCCGGGGCAACCACCCGCAAGGCGTCTACGCATTCCGGGTCGAGCACGCCGGCAAGGTCGTCGTGTACGCGACCGACACCGAGCACTACGAAGGCCGGATCGACGACAAGCTACTCGCGCTCTCCAAGAACGCCGACCTTTTCATCTACGACTCGCAGTACACCCCCGAGGAGTACGCCGCCAAGAAGGGCTGGGGCCACAGCACGTTCGAAGAGGGCGTCCGGCTCGTCAGAGCCGCCGGGGCGCGCAAGTTCGTGCTCTTCCATCACGACCCGAGCCAGAACGACGCGGCCGTCGGCGAGAAAGAGAAGCGCGCGCGCGCGCTGTTCCCGAACACCGTCGCCGCCCACGAGGGCCTCTCCCTCGAAGTCTAGAGCGACGGCGCTCGCGAAAAACGTGCGCCGGGTGCCGCGGCGCGTGTGACTCGTTGCGCGGTCCTGCAGCCTCGTCTTTCGTTTCCATGCGTTTTCGTGCGTGGCACCTGCCGTGCACACGCGACGGGCGTCGACCGAGCGCGTCGAGCAAGGAGGTGCCGTGACTGCCCAGAGCGATTCCTTGAGTGCGTATCGTGTGAGCATGACGGAAGTCGTGCCGCTCGACCGCGAAGCCGAACGCAAGCTCGCGTTGCGCTGGCGGGCAGGCGACAAGAGCGCCGGCACGCAGATCGTCACGGCGTGCCTGCCGTTCGTCGTGTCGATCGCCGTGGAGTACCGCCGCTGGGGGATCCCGCTCGAGGACATCGTGCAGCAGGGCAACCTCGGCCTGCTGCGCGCGGCGGCCAAGTTCGATCCCGCCAAGGAGTGCCGGCTGGCCACGTACGCCGCGTACTGGATCCGGGCCGAGATCCGCGAGTACGTCGTGCGCGGGTACCGCATCGTTCGGATGGGGACTACGAAGGCCGAACGCCGTGCGCTGCGCGCTTACCGCACCACGCGCGAAGCCGACCCGACGGCCCTGGCCGCGGTGAGCGGCATGACGCCAGAGCGCGCCGCCATCCTCCTGCCCCTCCTGGCCAGCCGCGAGGTCAGCCTGGACGCCAAAGTCGACGATCAGTCGCCGATGATCGACCGGCTCGCGGCGTCGTGGCCCAACCCGGAGGACGAGGCCAGCGCGGAGCAGCGGCGTGACCGAGCGCGCGAGGCGGTGGGGGCGGCGCTCGGCCACTTGACCGAGCGCGAGCAGATGATCGTCCGCGAGCGGATCATGACCGACGAGCCGCAGACCCTTCAGGAGATCGGCCGACGCCTTGGTGTGAGCAAGGAGCGCGTCCGGCAGCTCGAGGAGCGGGCGAGGGCCAAGCTCCGCGCCAGGCTCGAGGATCTCCGGGATGAAGCCGCCTGAGAGGGCGCGCGAGGCGTGCTACGGCCCTCGCCCATGACGATCGCAGACGTGGCGCTGGTGACGGGAGCCGCGGGCGCCCTCGGCGGTGAGGTCGCGCGGACGCTATCGGCGCGGGGGCTCCCCGTGGTGCTCGTGGACGTCGAGGCGGCCAAGGCGCGTCTCGAGCAGCTCGCCGGCACGCTGGGCAAGGCGAGCGTCGTCGTCGGAGACTTGGCGGAGAGCACCACGTGGACGTCCGCGCTGCCGCGCATCGAGGGCGAGCTCGGCGCGCCGCCCACGCTCGCCGCCTTCGTCGCCGGAGGCTGGCGGGGCGGCAAGGCCGTGTACGAGGAGACGAGCGACGACGTGTGGCGCGCCATGATGAACGGCAACGTCGAGACGGTGTATCGAGGGTTTCGGGCCCTTTTGCCGGCGATGGTGGCGCGCAAGAGGGGCAGCATCGTCGTCGTCGGCTCGCGCGTCGTGGAGCAGCCGGCCACGGGCGCTCGGGCCGCCGCGTACACCGCCGCCAAGTCGGCCGTCGTTGCCCTCGCCCGCGCCGTCGCGGCAGAGGTGCTCGACCACGGCGTGCGCGTGAACGCCGTATTGCCAAGCACGATGGACACGCCAGCCAACCGCGCCTCGATGCCCAAGGCTGATCCGGCGAAGTGGGTATCGCTCCCGTCGGCGGCCGGTGTCATCGCGTTTCTCCTCAGCGACGACGCGCGCGACATCAGCGGCGCCGCGCTGCCCGTCTACGGGAGGGCATAGCGACGCCGGGCGTGCTAGTCGCGGGGCCGTGATCCCTCGCTACACGCCCGCCGATTTCGCCGAGCTCTGGTCCCCCGCGCGGCGCTACGCCGTCTGGCTCGACGTCGAGCTCGCGGCGTGCGAAGCCCTCGAAGAGGCTGGCCTCGTACCGCACGGCGTCGCGGCGCGCATCCGCGCCAAGGGGCTCGTCCTCGATGTGGGGCGCATCGACACCATCGAGCGCACGACCAAGCACGACGTCATCGCGTTCCTCACGCACGTCGAAGAGCTCGCCGGCGACGACGCGCGCTGGCTGCACCGCGGGATGACTTCGAGCGACGTGCTCGACTCGTCGCTCGCGATCCTCCTGCGCGACGCGGCCGACAAGCTGCTCGCCCGCTGCGATCGCCTGACCGCGGCGCTCCGCAAGCGCGCGCGAGAGCACGCAAAGACGCCGATGATCGGGCGCAGCCACGGGATCTTCGCCGAGCCGATCACCTTCGGCCTCGCGCTGGCAGGACACCACGCGGAGATGGTCCGCGCCCGCGCGCGCCTCGAGTCGGCGCGGCAGGAGATCGCGGTCGGCAAGATCGCGGGCGCCGTCGGCACCTACGCGCACCTGTCGCCTGCGGTCGAGGAGCGCGCCCTCGCGACGCTCGGCTTGCGGCCCGAGACGGTCTCGACCCAGATCGTGGCGCGCGACAGACACGCCGCCTACTTCGCGGCGCTCGCGCTCGCCGCCGCCGGTGTCGAGCGTCTCGCGACGAACGTCCGTCACTGGCAGCGCAGCGAGGTCGCCGAGGCCGAAGAAGCCTTCACCGCGGGCCAGAAGGGCTCGAGCGCGATGCCGCACAAGCGCAACCCCGTCCTCAGCGAGAATCTGTGCGGGCTCGCGCGCATGGTCCGCGCGGCGGTGGTCCCTGCGCTCGAGGACGTGGCTCTCTGGCACGAACGCGACATCTCGCACTCTTCGGTCGAGCGCATGATTGGCCCCGACGCAACGGCGACGCTCGCGTTCATGCTCGAGCGCAGCGCGGGCCTCGTCGAGGGCCTCGTCGTCTACGCCGACAACGCACGGCGCAACCTCGACAAAGCCGCAGAGCTCTACTTCAGCGAGGCCGTCCTGCTTGCGCTCGTGGAGGCCGGGATGGCACGCCAGGACGCGTACCTGCTCGTGCAGCGGAACGCGATGCGCGCGTGGGCGGGAGAGGGCCGGTTCCGCGATTTGCTCGCGGCCGATACCGACGTGATGCCCAAGCTCGGCGCGGCCAAGCTGGCGTCCCTCTTCAACCTCGACCACGCCCTCGCCCACGTCCCCGCCATCCTCGACCGCGCCCTGGCATGAGGAGCGCGTGAGCGTGAGCGCGTACGCGCACGTGAGCGCACGCGCACGCGCCTGCGTCCGCGCACGCGCACGCGCACGCGCCTGCGCACGCGTCCGCGCCCGCGCACGCGCCTGCGTCCGCGCACGCGCACGCGCCTGCGCCCGCGCACGCGCACGCGCCTGCGCCCGCGCACGCGCACGCGCCCGCGCTAGCCTTCCAACGCCATGTGGCTGGGCACGCGCGTTACCGTAATCATCCCCGCCTGGCAGGAGGCCCCCCGCATCCACCGCGTCCTGCGCGGCCTCCCCTCGTGGATCGACTCCGCCCTGGTCATCGACGACGGAAGCACGGACGGCACGGCGGAGGTCGCCCTGGCGGCGGGCGACGCCCGGGTCGAGGTGTTGCGGCAGCTGCGCAATCGAGGCGTCGGCGCGGCCATCGCGGCGGGATACACGCACGCGCTGGCGCAGGCGGGAGGCCCGCGGGATGCGTTCGTCGTCATGGCTGGCGATGGACAGATGGATCCGGGCGATCTCCCGGCCGTCGTCGCGCCCGTCGCGAGCGGCGAGGCCGAGTACGTGAAAGGCAATCGCTTCGCGTCGCGTGACACCCTGCGCGCGATGCCGGCCGCGCGGCGGCTCGGAGGGCTCGTGTTCTCTTGGGCGACGTCACTCGCCGTCGGGATTCCGATCTCGGACAGCCAGTGCGGCTACACTGCGATCGCCCGCGAGGCCTGCGCCACGCTCGACCTCGACGCCCTCTGGCCGGGCTACGGCTACCCGAACGACCTGCTCTCGCAGCTGGCTCTGCGCGGGCTGCGAATTCGCGAGGTCCCCGTCCGGGCGGTGTACGCGGACGAAGTGAGTCGTCTGCGCCCGCGCCACGTCCCGGTCGTGGCGAGCCTGGTCGCGCGCGCATGGTGGCGGCGGCTGGGCGCGCGCTGACGCGAGCGCACACGCAAGCGCGGGCGCGGGCGCACACGCGGGCGCGGGCGCGGGCGCGGGCGCGGGCGCGGGCGCGGGCGCGGGCGCGGGCGCGGGCGCACACGCGGGCGCGGGCGCGGGCGCGGGCGCACACGCGGGCGCGCTCGCGCTCCTCCCGTCCCTTGCTATCCCGCTCCGCATGCGCCGCCGCTGGCCCCTCTTCATCCTCGTCGCGGTGCTCGTGCTCGTCATTGTCCTGGCCCAGCGTGCGATCAATCGCCGCCCCTTCCCGTCGAACACGACCCCGGACGGGGCCTACGTCCGCATCGGCCGCGCCCTCACCGAGGGGCGCCCGCGCGACGCCTTTGCCTACCTCGAGACCGAAGCCCAGTGGGCCGCCTACTCGATCCGCGACATGCGAAAGAGGGCGTCCGACCGCGCCCGCGCCAGCTACCCCCCCGATCAGCGCGCCGCCCTCCTCGCGCCCTGGGCGGAGGAGGCCGACGCTCCCGACGGGGCCGACGTTTTCGCGCTACTGGCCGCCCAACGCGGGTGGATCGCGCGCCTCGAGCGGGACCTCTCGGGCGCCACCGGCGTAGAGATCGAGGGCGAGCGGGCCACCGTCGTCACGGCGCGCGGTACCCGGTACTCGTTTCACCGCCGGGACAACGGGATGTGGGGCCTGACGCTCTTCACCGCCGACTTGCAGGTCGAGGCCGAGCGCGCCGCCCGCGACCTCGAAGTCGTGGAGCGTGCGGCTCAGGACTACGACCGCGCGGCCCGCAACCTGCCGTAGCGCCGGCTACTTCTTCTTCGTGCGCATGTCGGACCAGGCGCGCCCTGCGGGCTGGCCTTGCTCGGACGGGAGGCCGACGCGCGACCAGCCCGGCTCGAACTGACCGAACGAATCGCGACCGCCGTCCCATCCGGCGCGTTGATCGACGATGCTGGTGAATCCCTTGGCCATCAGCTCGTGAGCCGCGCGCAGACTGCGGCCCCCAGCCTTGCAGCCGACGACGATCTTCGCGTCCCTGGCGAAGGCCGACTCCATCACGCTGAGAAAGTCGGGGTTTGGCGCCATCCCGCCGGCGGCTGCCAGCGCGATGGGGACATTGACCGCGCCGGGTGGGTGGCCCGCCTCGAACTCTTCGACCGTGCGGACGTCGACGTAAGTCCAGCCGTCGGCAAGCTTCTGGCTCGCCTCCTGTGGAGAAATGCGCGTGATCGTCATGACGCACGGGCAGTGTAGAACGGCGCGTTACCACTTGCACATGCCGCGCGCGACGAGAGCGCGCTCGGCCGCAGCATGCACGCGCGCGGGGGTACCTGCCTTGAGGAGCGGCTGCAGGCGCGCCTTCAGATCCGGCGGCTTCAACGCGGCAAGGCCCACCAGCGCGCCAAAGCCGATCTGCTGCGCATCGTCCTCGAGCCCCGGGTCGGCCAGGACCGCCGCGAGACCCGCCAGCATGCCGACGGATTCGCCGTCGCAAGCGGCGCCGAGGGCGCTCGCGGCGGCGGCGCGTACCTCGACGTCTTCGTCGGAGTCGCGCAGGCGGCTGCGGAGGGCCTCGCGCCAACCGGTCGCGCGCCGACGTCCGAGGCCGAGCGCCGCCGCCCCCCGAATGCGGGCCGACGGATCGCGAAGGGCATGGCCAAGGGCATCGTCGGTCGCCGGGGACGGCGCGGCATTCATCAGGACACCCGCAGCCCGGAGGCGTGCGAACGGCCAGCCATCGTGCGCCAACACACCCGCCGCGGCGCGAACGGCCTCGGGAGGAGGCTCGTCGTCGATCGCGGCGAGGGCGGCCTCGCGGACGCGCGGCTCGGCGTCGCCGATCGCGGTGACGAGGGCCTTTTGCACGTCCGCGACGTCGGCCACGGGACGCGCGACCTCCGCCGCCCGCGCGCGCACGACCCCGTCGGCGTCGTGGACCATCACGGCGGCGATACGCGCAGCAGCGACACGATCTCCGGCGCGCGCAAGCTCGCCGAGAGGCCCAAGGACGAGGTACCGGACCCTCAGCGACGGCGCTCCGTTCAAGAGCTCGGCCACCGTGGCGTCGCTCGGCTCGACCGCCTCGGTGACGCGCGCGCCGGCAGCACGCATGATCTCCAAGCGCGACGCCGGACTGCGCTGCGCGTCGCCCAGCAGCGACCCGAGGGTGCCGGACGGGACGGCCTGCAGCGCCGTCGCGAACGCCCCGCGAAGGGCCGCGCGTCCATCGACGTCTCCCTCGGTCTCCGTCGCCATCGCGTCGGCAATTGGGACGAGGGCGTCCGCCGGCGTCATGGCGGCCAGCACCGGCGCCACGCAGGCGCGGGACGCGACGTCCTCGCGCAGCCGCTGAGCCAACGCCGGCGTCGCTCCCTTGCAGCGCTCCAGCTTCTCGAAGGCCTTCCGGGGAGCTTGACCCGAAGGCTCGCACAGCGCGCGCACGAGAAGCGTCGCTGCGTCCTCGCACTTGGCGTGGCTGGCGGCGACGTCGATCGCGAGGGCACGCCCCCGCGCGTCCAGGCCCTCGTACGCTCGCTCCACCGCCGCGAGCGCCGGGTCTCCGGCGCGCTCGAGCACCTGCTGCGCCGCCAGCGCGTGCTCGCCCGAGAGCGCCTTCGCGACGTCGTCGAGCGTCGCGCCAGGAGCGTCGAACTCGCTGTATGCCACGAGCTCCGCGATCCCGACGTCGGGGCGCGGCCCGTGGGCGTAGGCCGAATCGAGGACGACCCCGACGCACTCGGCGTCGATCGGTTGCGGCAACGCGACATCGAACGAGGTCCCCGGCCTCGAGCAGGCGTCCACCGGCAGTGTGACCTCGATGGTCCGGTTCGCGGTGACCAGATCGAGGGTCTTGGGGGCGGCGCACCCGGGCGCGCCAGCAGGCGGCGGGGCCGGGACAAGACGAAGGCGCGCGATCGGGACGCCCTTGGGCGCCGACGCCACCACGAACTCGCCCTGCCCGATCCCCGGCCGAAGCTCGCGCCAGGCCGTCGCGGGATCGCCATCCGTGATCTGGGCGCCGCTCGAGTCGGGCACGCTCGAGCCGCGGGCGGTGAGCAGGCGGGCGAGGGGCTGCGGCCATGGCGCGGGCGCGGGCGCGGGCGCAGGCGCGAGCGCGAGCGCGGGCGCAGGCGCGGGCGCGGACGCGGGCGCGAGCGCGGACGCGGGCGCGGGCGCGAGCGCGGGCGCGGGCGCGGGCGCGGGCGCGGACGCGGGCGCGGGCGCGGACGCGGGCGCACGGGCGGCGGCGCCCTCGATCTTCTCGGCGCGTGCTCGCTCCTCGGCGCCGAGTCGGTGCACCGTCGCGGGGCGGAGCGTCAGCGAAGCCGGATAGAGCGCGAGGGGATCGAGGAGCGTGGGGTAGCGACCGCAGAGGTCGAGGTCTTCGCGCACGTCGCCGACGAGGACGAAGCTCCTGTCGCCGTCCGGGACGATCTGGACGGCCTTCCCGGTGCGCTCCCCCGGGTCGCCTGCGACGAAGCCCGTCACGCCGGCGAAGATCGGATCGGGCCGGCCGGCGGCGAGGATCGCCTCCCACACCACCATCGGGCCGGCTTCCGGCGAAGCATCCTCGCGCGAAGGAACGCGTACGTGCACCACGTGACGACCGGCGCCGATGGGGATGTCCTCCACCGTCACCGCGGCCTCGTCCGGCAGGCGGCCGTGATCGATCGCAATCGGCACTGTTGCGCCGTTCGCGTCGACGCGGCCGGCCGCAAGGTCCACCCTCACCTCCAGGGGCGCGAGCCCCCCGCCGGCGGGCGCCGTGACATTCGTCGCCGCGAGCGCGCTCCCCAGGGCGACCAGCGACATGAGCGCAAAGGTGATGGTCGCCGCCGCACTACGAACATGATCGACCATGGGTTGTTCCGCCCGATTCTTGCCCGGAGCGACCGGGTCGTGCCACACAAGTTTGCGACCATGCGTGGAAGCGGGCTCGTGACGGTCGCTGGCGCATGCGTAGCCCTCGTGGGTCTCGCGGGGGTGCGCCTCGTGTGGCGGACGAGCCATCCTACGCCGGCGCCAGCGAGCACCCCGGATGCGCGCACGTCCGCCTCGACCGACGCACCATCGCTTGCCCACGTCGAATCGGCCACGGTGCCCATCGCCGGAGGCGACAACGCGCACCCCGAGATCTTCGGTCACGGCGCGCCCCTGATCCCCGCGCCGCTCGCAGGACTCGACCTCGCGAGGATGAAGCGCGAGGGTGATGGCGTGGTCGCGCCCACGGACGCCGGAACCGCGTGGCTCACGGTCGATCCCGATTTCCAGCAGTCGGCGCTCGGCCTGATGGCGGCCCGCCGGATACCGGAGGCGTCGGCGGTGCTCATCGACGTCGCGACCGGGCGCGTGCTCGTGTACGCGAGCCACGTCGAGAAGGGCCCGCCGCGCGACCTCTGCGCGCAGGCGAAGGCGCCGAGCGCCAGCGTGTTCAAGATCGTAACGGCGGCCGCTCTGGTGGAAGACGCCCACCTCGGCCCCGACACGCGCCAGTGCTATTCGGGCGGTGAGTCACGCCTCACGGCGAGCGACCTGCTCGACAACCCGGCGCGCGACCGGAACTGCACGACGCTCGCCGGCGCCATGGGCCACAGCATCAACACGGTGTTCGCGCGGCTCGCGGGCGAGCACCTGTCGGCTCCGCAGCTCGACGCGATGGCGCGGCGGTTCGGCTACGGCCAGAGCGTGCCCTTCGACGTCCCGGTCGAACCCAGCACCCTTCACGTGCCGGCCGACCCGCTCGACTTCGCGCGCACCGCCGCAGGCTTCTGGAACACGACCCTCTCGCCGCTCGAGGCCGTCGAGATCAGCGCCATCGTCGCCCGCGGCGGAGAGACGGTGCGGCCCAACGTGGTCGACCGTGTGGTCGCGCCCTCGGGCGCCGTCGTCTGGTCGGCCACCGAGAGCCCTCCCTCCCGGCGGGCCATCGCGCGGGAGACCGCCGAGCAAGTCGCGGCGATGATGGACCACACGGTCAGCGAGGGCACGTCGTGGCACGCGTTCCACGACGCGCGCGGCCGCGCGTTTCTGCCCGGCATCGAGGTCGCCGGCAAGACCGGCACGCTCACCGACGCCGACGCCCAGCGCTACTACACATGGTTCACGGGCTTCGCGCCCGCGCGCCCGATCGCCGGCGTGCGGCAAGTCGCCGTGGCGGTGCTCGTCGTCAACGGGCCCGCCTGGGAAGTGAAGGCGAACGTCATCGCGCGGGACATACTGCGCACATACTTCGCGTCCCAGGAGACGGAAGGCATAACCCGGCCGAGCTCCACGATCGCAAGGCTTCGCGCTCGCCGACATTAGCGCAGCGCCGTCGTGATGACGTCAAACCTTTGCTGTCATCCCGAGCGCAGCGAGGGACCCCATGGACGACGCCCTGCCGCGCTCTCCGTGGGGTCCTTCGCTTCGCTCAGGATGACAGCAAACCTTGAGCTCATCTCGACGGCGGCGCACTAGCGCCCCCGTCGATAGAGCTCTCGGGGATGCGCCCGCGCCTCGCGCCTCGCGCCCGCGCGTGCCTCAGTTCCCGCGCACCCCCCGCAGCAGCACGAACGCCAGCCCCTCCTCCTCCGACGCGCAGTAGACGCCGTCACCGCCGGCGCGGTCGCACACGAGCGCCGCGAGCGCCCAGGCCGTCGTCTCGTCGGTCGCGAACGCCGGCGTCGAGAGCTCCCACATGTCGCGGTCCGGGATGGCGTCGACGATCGCCGACGCGCTCTTTCGCACGGACTCGGGCGCGTGCGGGTTCGATCCCGCCCATCCCCACGTGCGCGACGCCGGCGCGAACGTGCCGATTGCCTGCGCCGCAGCGTGCATCGCCCTCCCTCCTTCGCGCGAGAAGACGAGCCGCTCGTGGGCGAGATCGATGGCGACGCGACCGCCTCTCGGGAAGTCGTGCACCTCCGCGAGGCGCTCGTTCTTGGCGCGGAGCTTGGCGAGCAAGCGATCGCGATCGCGATCGAGGCTCACGCTCGGTGCTCGGACGAGCGCCGGCAACCAAGCGAAGTCCCCCTCTTCGAGACGCACGAACGTGCCCCCGCGCACCGCGTCGAGATCCAGACCGTCGAGCGCGCACAACGCCTCCACCGCCTTCGCGAGCACCGGCAAGAGCGCCCGGACCCCCGCCCCGCCGAAGACCGCGTCGACGCGCGACTCGTCGCCGATCACCTCCTCGACGTCGATGTTGGCCACCGTCGGCGTCCCGTCGGGCGCCAGGCCGACCTCGACGAGCAGCCGCCCCCAAGCGTCGGCCGCCAGCTCCTCGCGCAGTATCGCACCGACGTCCGCGAGGATGTCGCGCTTTATCGCGCGTGCTTCGCGGTCATCCATCGCAGCCCGCTCCTCGCGATCGCCCTGGCTCGATACGCGGCTCAGACGAAGAAGTCGGGGATGAGGTCGGCGCCGGGCGCCGTCTGGTACTTCGAGAAGTCGGTGACGCCGGACGCGCGGAGCAGGTCGTCGTCGATGAAGAAGTTGCCAGTGCACTCGCGGCTCGGGCGGGTCAGGATCTCGTACGCGGCATCCGCCATGATCTCGGGCTTGCGGCTCCCGCGGATCGTGGCATCGCCACCGAGGAGGTTCTGCACGGCCGCCGTCGCGATCACGGTGCGCGGCCAGAGCGCGTTGAAAGCGATGCCCGCCGACCGGAACTCGCCCGCCATGCCGAGTACGCACATGCTCATCCCGAACTTGGCCATCGTGTAGGCCGTGTGCGGAGCGAACCACTTCTCTTTCATGTCGAGCGGCGGCGACAGGTTGAGCACGTGCGGGTTCTCGGCCTTGAGCAGGTACGGGATGCACGCCTGCGAGCACGCGAACGTGCCGCGCGTGTTGATCTGGTGCATGAGATCGTAACGCTTCATCGGCGTCTCGAGCGTGCCCGTCAGGCTGATGGCGCTCGCATTGTTGACCAGGACGTCGATACCGCCGAACTTGGCGACCGCCGCGTCGACCGCGGTACGGACCTGCTCCTCGGAGCGCACGTCGACGACGCACGCGAGGGCGCCGCCGCCCGCGTCCTCGATCTCCTTGGCCGCGGTGTGGATCGTACCGGGTAGCTTCGGGTGGGGCTCCGCTGTCTTGGCCGCGATGACGATGTTCGCCCCGTCGCGCGCGGCGCGTAGACCAATGGCGAGGCCGATCCCTCGGCTGGCCCCGGTGATGAACAGCGTCTTGCCCTTCAGGCTCCGAGTCGGCATGGCGGGGCCGATACTAGAACACCGCGCGCCGGCGCGCCCGGCGCGATCAGGCCGCGCGCTGCCGCTCGTGCCGCAAGATGTCGCGCAGCGCGTCCGCGAAGGCGCGCACGAAGCGCGAATGCGTCTGACCCGACACGGGGCGCTTGCGACGGCTCTCGGCCGAAAGCTGAACCCGCGACTGCTCACCCCGTCCCTTTGCCATGCGCGACATATTGACCGCGCCTTTCCGAAAGGACCAAGCAAAGTGGACTGGAGACAGGCGAATTGTGGGTGCGGGGGCGCCAAAGTCATCCGCCTCAGGCAGCGTCCTTGACGCAGGTCGAGAGCTCGGCCAAGGTCGCCTCGGCGCAGGCGATGCCGTCGGCGCGCGCCGCCGCGTCCGACGGCGCAAATCGGCGCGAAAGGCGCATGTCGGGCGTGAGCTTCCACGCCCCAGGCGCTCTCCGGACGAGCGCCGTGATCTTGCCCGGATCGAGCGGCGTATCTGCGCGCAGGTGCAGCGTCACCGATCGCGCGCTCGCCTCGCAGCCCAGCACGCGCAGGCGGCGCAGCTCCGTCTTGAGGGCCATGAGCTTCACGAGGCGGCGCGCCTCGTCGGGGGGGGGCCCATAGCGGTCCTCCATCTCGGCGGCGATCTCGGAGACATGAGCCTCGTCGATCGCGCTCGCGAGGCGTTTGTAAAATGACAGGCGGACGCCGACGTCGCTCACGTAGTCATCCGGCAGGAGCGCCTCGACGTCGACACTGAGCTCCGGATCGACGTCGTGCAACACCTCTTCGCCTCGCATCTCGCGCACGGCCTCGTCGAGCATGCGGCAGAACAGATCGAAGCCGACGCTCGCGACGTTGCCCGACTGCTCGGCCCCCAAGAGGTCGCCCGCGCCGCGCAGCTCGAGGTCGAGCGACGCGATCTGGAAGCCGCTGCCGAGCTCCGTGTGCCGCTCGAGCGCTTCGATGCGCGAGCGCGCTTCGTCCGTCATCGCCTCGGCCGGCGGCACGACGAGGTAGCAGTATGCCCGCTCCTTGCCGCGCCCGACCCGGCCCCGAAGCTGATAGAGCTGCGCGAGTCCGAAGAGATCGGACCGGTCGATGACCATCGTGTTGGCGCGGGGGATGTCGAGGCCGCTCTCGATGATCGCCGTCGAGACGAGCACGTCGAACTTGCCGTCGACGAAGTCGAGCATCGTCTCTTCGAGGGCGGCCTCATTCATCTGGCCGTGCGCGACGGCAATGCGCGCGGCAGGGACGAGCTCTTGGAGACGCTGGGCCTTCTCGTAGAGCTTGTCGATACGGTTGTACACGTAGAAGCACTGGCCGCCGCGAGAGAGCTCGCGTCCGACCGCTTCGCGTACGACGTGGTCGTCCCAGCGCGCGACGATCGTGCGAACGGCGCGGCGATCGACCGGCGGCGTCGTGATGAGGGAGAGGTCTCGCAGCCCCGTCACCGCCATCTGCAGCGTGCGCGGGATCGGCGTCGCCGTCAGCGTCAGGACATCCACTTGCGCGCGGATCTGCTTGACGCGCTCCTTGGCCGCCACGCCGAAGCGCTGCTCCTCGTCGACCACGAGCAGGCCCAGGTTCTTGAAGTGCACGTCCTTCGAGAGGAGCCGGTGCGTGCCGACGATGACGTCGACCTTGCCCTCCTTCAGCCCGCGCAGCGTCTCGTCGTTCTCTTTCTTGGTCTGGAAGCGCGACAACGCCCGGATGGTGAGCGGGTACCCGCCGATGCGCGCCTCGAAGTTGCGGAAGTGCTGCAGCGCCAGCACCGTCGTCGGGCAGAGCAACGCGACCTGGCGTCCTGCCATCGCGACACGGAAGGCTGCGCGCAAGGCGACCTCGGTCTTTCCGAAGCCAACGTCGCCGCACACGAGGCGGTCCATCGGGCGGGGCGCCTCGAGGTCGCGGTTGACGTCGTCTACGGCGCGCGCCTGGTCGGCCGTCTCTTCGTACGGGAACGTCGCCTCGAAGGCGCGATAGTCGTCGTCCGGAGGCGACAGGGGATCCCCCGCCATCGCCTGCCGCTCGGCGTGAAGGCGCAAGAGCTCGTCGGCCATCTTGCGAACCTCGCGAGCGACGCGCGCCCTGGTGCGGGCGAACGTGCCGCCGCCGAGCTTGTCGAGCTTCGGCGCACCCGCCTCGGCGCCCATGTGCTTTGCAAGCTGGTTGAGCCGCCAGACGGGCAAGTACAGCTTGTCGCCAGAGGCGTACTCGATCGCGATGAGATCGACGGCGTGGCCGCCGGGGATCGCCTTGTGGACGAGCCCCTGGTAGCGCCCGATGCCGTGCTCGGCGTGAACGACGAAGTCGCCCGGCGCGAGGTTTCGCAAGTCCTCGAGCAGCGGACGCGCGGGATCGGCGGTTGCCTTGCGCTCGCGGCGCCGGTGCGCGCGCGATCCGAAGATCTCCTCTTCGGTGACGAGCACCAGCCCGTCGGCCACGAAGACCGCCCCGCGCCGCAGCGGCCCGACGACGACGACGACCGACTCGATCGGTTCGTCGAGCCATTGCGAGTCGAATGTCGCGAGGCGCGCCTGACACGGCACCCCCTGGTGGCGCAGGAGCGTGACGATCCGTTCGGCCTGCGTCTGCGCGCGGGCGGCGATCCAGACGCGCAGGCCGTGCCCACGCCAGTTCGCGATGCGCCGGACGAGCGGCCCAAAGGGCGCGCTCTTGCCCTGGGTGGCCCGCGCGGCCTTCACGGCTCGCGCCAGGTCGTCGTGGCCGCTCGCGGCGAGGTCCAACGGTTCGCGCGCCGTCTCGAACGCCGCCATCCCCTGGCCCGGGGCGCCCGCGACGGCCGTGCGATGCAGGGCCACGACCGCGCGCGAGTCGAGTTCGCGCGCAGCCTCCTGCTCCGGCCGGTAGAACGCCTCGACGGCGAAGGCCGGACCCGACGCGGGGGCAGCGGCGCGCTCCAGTTCTTCGCGCAGCGCGCGCGTCACGGCAGGCGGGTCGTCGATGAGGACCGCGGCGTCCGGCGGCACGTAGTCGAACAGCGAGTCGAGCGCCTCGTAGTAGGCCGGCAGGAACCCTTCGGCGCCGAAGAATGCCCGCCCGTTCGTCACGTCGTCGAGGAGGGCGCGTGTCTTGGTCGTCGGCCAATCGATCGCCTCGGCGAGGTGCGTGACACGCGAGCGCGCCCGAGCAACGGTCGCCTCGTCGAGGATCGCCTCGCGGACCGGCGGAAGCGGCAGGCTCCGGATGTCGGGCGCGTCCTTCTTCGTCTTCTGCTCGGCGGCGTCGAACGGCTTGAGCGACAAGACGAGGTCGCCGTAGAGCTCCACGCGCACGGGATTCTCGGTCGAGGGTGGCCAGACGTCGAGCAGGGCGCCGCGCACCGCGAACGTCCCCGGGTCCTCGACGACGGGGACCCGCAGGTAGCCGCTCTCCGACAGGGAGCGGACGAGCCCGTCCCGATCGATCTCGGAGTCGACCGCGATCCGATCGGCGCGCCCCGCAAGGGCGGCGCGCGGCACCACTTTGCGCACCAGCGCGCCCGCGGACACGACGAGGACGCGCCACGGCCGACCTCGGGCGAGGTGAAAGAGCGTCGCCATCCGGCTCATCGCCGCGCGGCGGTCGGGGCTCACGTCGGCGCGCGGCGCCGTCTCGCTCGACGCGAAGACGAGCACGTCGCCCTCACCCGTCTCTTCGGCCTCGCCGACATCCTCGTCGCGGGCGCCCCGCACCAGGAACCCCACGTCCTCGGCGGCTCGTCGCGCGCTTTCGATGTCCGGCGTCACGAGCACGACCCGGCGTCCGGCCCGGGCCGTCGCCGCCGCGACCGCCGCCGAGGCGCACCCACGCACGCCGGCGACGTCGAGCCGCCCCACCGGAAGGGCCCGGATGCGCGCCGCGACGTCTCGTAGGCGCGATGCGACGATCCCCTCGGGGGGGAGGATCGGCGGCAACGGCTCGAGGGCCGAGGGCTCGGGCGCCAGGTCATCCGCAGCGAGGCCCGTCTGCTCCGCGAGGGTCGAGGTCAGTGTGGACGACGGAGACGGCATCGAGGCGAGATCGGCTACGTAAGGCGGGGGGGGCAGCGGCGCAACCGCGGGCGCAGGCGGGGGCGCGCGCGCTGGCGCACGCGCACACGCGCGCGTGGGGGCTCTACGGTCGCGCTCCGACCGCGCGCATCGCCGCCGGCACGACGACCAGCGCGGCGACCAGGCCTGCGAGGACACCGAAGACGCCCACTTCTCCGAGGTCGCGAAGGCCGTCGAACCGGCATGCGACGAGCGCCGCGAAGCCTGCCGCCGTCGTGAGCGAGGTCGCCGCGACGAGCGGTCCTTGCGTCTGCAGCGCTTCGGCCATCGTCGACTCCTGGGCCGCGTGCAGCAGGAACATCGACTCATCGATCGTGACCCCGAAGAGCACCGGAAGCACGAGCGCGTCGTACACGTGCCAGTGCACGCCGAGCACGCGCATCGCAAGGCCGACCACGCCCATCTCGCAGGCGAGCGTGCCGAGCGCAACGAAGGCCGGCCACGCGCGGCGCAGGGCCAGGCGCGTGCCTACCGCAACAACGGCGAGCGCCAGGCCGCCGACGAGGGCGAGGTCCCGAGCGAGCGCCGAGCGCAAGGCGCGATCGATGGCGTCGAAGCCCGTCACGATCGCGTGTGGGTCGGCGCCAAGGATGGCCGCACGCGCCGCGGCGTCTGCCCGCTCGTCGCCCCTCGGGCGCACGTACGTTGCCACAAGCACGTCGCTGCCGTCGCGCGCCAAGTGACGGGCCAGGAGCCAGTCGGCCGCGTCGCCGGTCGGGTTCTCCGCGACCGCTTCGGACGGGTGCGCGAATGCTGCGAGCGCAGGCCCGCACGCCTCGACGTCGAAGCCAGCGCTGCGGAGCGCGTCCTCGAACGCCGGACGTCGCGACGGCAGATCCAGCGCGTCGCGCAGGGCGAGCCGGTCGCGCTGCGTCGCCGCGGCCGGCGCGAAGCTCGTGAGGGCATCGTACCCGTCGATGTCCCCGGAGCGGCGCAGCGTGTTGAGCGCGTCGGCGACGCGATCGGCCCGCCGTCTCGCCGCCGACTCGTCTTGGTCGATGCTGAGCACGACCCACTGGGCGCGCGTGCGCGAGTCCTCGACACCCAGTCCGGCGGCCGGCCCGAAGAGCTGCTGGATGTGCTCGCCCGCCACGAGCGGAGCGAGCCCGCGCGGGCGGACCGCCACGAGCGCATCCGCGGGCACGGGCCACCCCACGAGGGCGACGATCGCCACCGGTGCCGCGCAGATCGCGAGGGCCAAGAACGCGCGCCGCCGCGTCGCGACGAGCCGCTCGACCGACGTCACCCATCGGGCGGGCCGCCAGGCTGGTGGCTCACCCCGCTCGAGCAGCGCGCCGATCTCCGGCGTAAAGAGGACGATGGCCACAGCGGTCAGGACCTCGCCCGCGCCGCACAGGAGGCCGAGCTGCTGCATTCCGCGTAGGCCGCTGACGGCCAATGACGCGAAGGCCATCCCGGCCAAGACCGCGGCGATGAGCGTGGGGCGCCACATCCGTGCCCGTGCCTCGTGCGCCGCGTCCCGACCCGTGAACCCCTCCCGGCGCGCCGCCAGCAGCGCGGCGTACACGTGCACCCCCGTATCGACGCCGACGCCCACGACGACCGCCGCGAAGGCGATGGCCACCGCGGACACCCCGACGGGCCACAGCGCGGCCAGCCCCGTCGTCCAGAGCGTTCCGAGGACGAGCGGTGGCAACACCGCGACGAGGGCGCGCGCACGGCGGAACGTCGCGACGAACGCCGCCGACGCGAGCAATATCGAGAGCGTGCCGCTCGTCTCGAGGTCGTGCCGGAGCATGCGTTCGGTCGCGTCGGCGACCGCGTGCCCGCCCGCGAGCTCGATCGTCGTGCCTGCGGCGGCGCCCGCGGCCGCTTCGGCGCGGTCGACGTCCGCCACGAAGGCCCGCGCGCTCGCCGACGCGAACGGGCTGCCGCGCGGCTGAGCGATGACGAGCCGCGCGCGACCGCCATCCGCCACGAACGCGTCCTCGGGAGCCCCCGACACGTTGGACGCCAGCTCCACGCCCGAGGCCCACGGGATCTGCAAGAGGCGCAAGGGATCGCGCGCGAGCCACCCCTCGGCGCGCGGGTCCCCGCCGGGCGCAAGGAGCAGCGATCGCGTCTCCTCGAGGCGCGCGAGCATGCCCGCGGGGGTCACGGCCTCGGCCAGCCGCTCGAGCGCCCGCGGGCCTGCGTAGGCCCACGCCAGCGTCGGGTCCGGCGGCTCGGCCGGGGCTGGGACGCGATCCATCACGCGCGCCACCGAGGGCGAATGACGAAGGGCTTCGGCGAGGCTCTGCGCCACGCGCGCGGTCTCCCCAGGCTGGTCTCCCCGCACGAGCAGGAGCGCCGGGTCGTCGGCGCCGAAGGCCCGCATCCAGCGCGCGAGGGCGCCGGCGTCCGACGACGAGGGCACCAGCGTCGAGAGGTCCGTCGACACGCGCAGCCGCGCAGCCGTGAGCCACACGCTGCCGACCGTGACGACCACGAGTAGCACCCGCACCAGGGAGGACGAAACGATCGAACGTCGCATGGCGCCGTGCGCGGGGGAGTCCGGAGCGGTCATCCGCCCGCGGGATCGCCCTCCTCCTTCTTGACGCGAACACGGACGCGCGTGACGCGCCGGCGGCTGATGCCGGTGACCTCGGCCGTGACGCCGGGGGCGAGCTCGACGCGATCCCCGGCGCGCGGCAGGTGTCCGAGCCGATCGACGACGAGCGCGCCGACCGACTCGTGCAGCTCGATGTCCGGGAGCTTGGCGCCGGTTGCCCGCAGTTCGTCGACCGCCGCCCGGCCGTCGACCTCCCACGCGTCGTCGATGCCCACGGCCTTGACGACGCGCTGCGGTTCCTGGTCGAACTCGTCGCGGATCTCGCCGACGATCTCCTCGAGCAGGTCCTCCATCGTCACGATCCCGCTCGTGCCGCCATACTCGTCGACGACGACGGCAATCGGCACTTGCTTCTTCTGCATCTCACGCAGCACGTCGATGCCGTTCTGCACCTCCGGGACGAAGAGGATGTCCCGGCGCAGCGCCGTCAGATCGGGTAGCGAGCGCGCGTCGGGGTGGAGCAGCGCATCCTTCGCATAGAGGTAGCCGGCCACGTCGTCGAGGGACCGACCGTTGGTGAGGACCAGGCGCGAGTACTGGTGCAGCCGCACGAGGCCCAGAGCCTCGGCGCCCGGCGTCTGGATCGGCAGCGACACGACGTCGACGCGCGGCACCATCGAGTGGCGCGCCGCCCGCTGCGAGAAGCGCACGACGCGCTCGAGCAGCTCGGCGACCGCTCGCCCCCTCGGGCCGCGCGACACGCTGGCCGCGAGGATCGCGAGGATCTCCTCCTCGCTGAAGCGGCCCTCGACGCTCGCGACGTCCGGCGACAAGCCCACGAACGAGAGGATCAGCCGCGACGATCGCTCGAGCAGCCAGAGGAGCGGCAAGAACGTGTAGTACACGGCGCGCAGCGGAATCGCGGAGGCGAGCGCCGTCGCCTCCGAGCGCTGGATGGCCACGAGCTTGGGAACGAGCTCGCCGAACAGCACGTGCCCGAACGTCAGGATGGCGAAGGCGAGCGCCGTGACCACTACGTGAAGCGCCATCGGCGACGCGAAGGGCGCGGCTCTGCCCGCGGCGCGATCCAGGAGCGCGGCGACCGCTGGCTCGCCGATCCAGCCGAGCCCGAGGCTGGCCAGCGTGATTCCGAACTGCGTGACGGACAGGTAGCGATCGAGGCGGCCGACGATCGACTCGGCGATGATCGCTTTTTTGTCGCCCTTTCGCGCCCGAGAGCGAAGCTGCGTTGCGCGGACCTTGACGAGCGCGAACTCCGCGGCGACGAAGAAACCGTTGAGGGCCACGCAAAGGGCGGCGACGACGAGACCCCACACGGAGACACGGACCCTAACACGCTCCGGACGGACGCCGGCCACGAACCCGCCATGACGCAACACCTCGTTTTTTTCATCGCGATTGCGTTCGTGGCGATCGGCATCGCGGCGCGGGTGGTGCTGCGCGTCTTCGTCGGAGAGGAGCCCGAGGAGGACGTCGTCGCCCTGCTGCGGCGCGGGGCCTTCGTGAGCGAGCTCCACGCGCGCACGCCGGGCGACGCGATCGCCGAGCTCGTGCGCGCGTTGGGATCGCTGCTCACGGGGCGCAAGCGGTTCGCGCGCGACGCGGTGCTCGAGCGCGAGCTCTTGGCCGCGACGGGCCTCGGCGACGAGGTGGCGATCCCACACGCGGCGGTCGAGGGGCTCGCCCGGCCGCTACTCGCGCTCGGCCGGGCGCCCGCGGGCATCGACTTCGACGCCCCGGACGGCAAGCCCGCTCGCTTCGTCTTCCTGCTGCTCATGCCGCCGAAGGCGCACGAAGACGAGACGCGGATCCTCGCGTCGATCGCGCGCGCGACCGTCGACCCGCGCGCGCGCCAGGCCCTCCTCGAGGCGAACGGGATCGACGAAGTGGCGCGCGTGCTGGCCGACAGCGCAAAGCGCACCCGGTCGTCGCACCCGCCCCCGCGGCGACCCCGCTGAGGTGATTCCCCGCCGCCAGAACGCCACGGATCCGACGTTCAGGACCACACCGCACCGGCGCGGACCGGATTGCTGCAGGCTTGCTGCATCAGGTGGCCGTCCAAAACGCCCCCGGCACCACCCCGCCGCCGAGCGCGGCGCCGTGGCACGGGTGGTGCGTACTGCCTCGACGTGGGCCCCCGCCTCATCCTCGTATCCAATCGCCTGCCGGTGACCGTCAAGGTCGATCGGGGAGACGTCACCGTGGCACGGAGCGCGGGGGGGCTCGCCACAGGACTGCGGCGGCCGCACGAAGAATCGGGTGGCCCCTGGGTGGGTTGGCCCGGCGACGTGTCACGGCTGACGGCCGCGCAACGCGAGCGCCTCGACGCCCACCTTGCCGATCTCCACTGCGTGCCCGTGCACCTGACGAGCGCCGAGGTGACGAAGTACTACGACGGCTTCTCGAACTCCGTCCTCTGGCCGCTCTTTCACTACCTCCTCGATCGCATCCCGCCGCACTCGCAGGAGTGGGACGTCTACCGCGCGGTGAACGAGAAGTTCGCCGACGCGGTCGCGCGCACGTACCGGCCCGGCGATCTGATCTGGGTGCACGACTACCAGCTGACGCTCGTGCCCGCGATGCTGCGCGCCCGCATTCCGGCGGCGACGATCGGCTTCTTCCTGCACATCCCTTTCCCGGCGTCCGAGATCCTGCGGATCCTGCCGTGGCGGGAGCGGGTGGTCGAAGGCATGCTGGGCGCGGACCTCATCGGCTTTCACACGTACACGTACCGGAGCCACTTCGCGTCCTCGACGCTGCGCATCCTGGGGATTGCCACCAACGAGGACGACCGAGTCTACCTCGACGGGCGCGAGATCAGGCTCGGCGTCTTCCCCATCGGCGTAGACAGCCAAACGTTCTGCGCCCTCGCCGAGGATCCGGACGTCTTGCGCGAAGTCGCGGAGACTCGCGATCACGCCCGCGGCGAGCGGATCCTGCTCGGTATCGATCGACTCGACTACACGAAGGGGATCCAGCGGCGACTGCTCGCCTTCGGACGCCTGCTCGAGCGCGAACCGAAGTGGCGCGGGCGCGTGCGGCTCGTGCAGGTCTGCGTCCCTTCACGCGACAAGGTGCAGAGCTATCAGGCGTATCGGCGGCAAGTGAACGAGCTCGTGGGGCAGATCAACGGCGCCTACTCGACGGTCGACTGGGTGCCCATCCACTACGTGTATCGACCCCTCTCCGAGAAGCAGGTGGTCGCGCTGTATCGCGCGGCGGACGTCATGCTGGTCACGCCGCTGCGCGACGGGATGAACCTCGTCGCCAAGGAGTTCGTGACGTGCCGGACGGATGGAGACGGCGTCCTGGTGCTGAGCGAGTTCGCGGGGGCCGCGGTCGAGATGGGCGAGGCTCTGCAGGTCAATCCTTACGACATCGACGCGATGGCGCAGGCGTTCGGCGAGGCGCTCGCCATGCCCGAAGAAGAGCGTCGCCTCCGCATGGGCGCCCTGCGCCATCGGATCGTGTCGCGCGACGTGCACCACTGGGCCCGCAGCTTCCTCGACGCGCTCGGCGGTATGCCCGCCGAGGGGGCGGTGCCGCGCACGAGTTTGTCTTCGGCGGACGAGCTCAGTGCATTGACGTCGCGGCTCCGGAGCGCCGAGCGGCTGCTGCTCCTGCTCGACTACGACGGGACCCTCGTCCCCTTCGCGCGTGCCCCCGACCTCGCGACACCCGACCGGGAGCTGCGCGAGCTGCTCTCGGCGCTCGCGGCCCGCCCTGGCGCCCTCGTGCACATCGTCAGCGGACGGCGCCGCGAGCCGCTCGAACGATGGCTGGGCGATCTACCGATCGGCCTGCACGCCGAACACGGCTACTGGTCTCGCATGGCGCCGGGCCGCCCCTGGGCCGCGATGCCCGACGTCGACGTCACCTGGAAGGCCAGCGTGCGGCGCGTCCTCGACGAGGCCGTCAGCGCCACCCCGGGCGCCCTCATCGAAGAGAAGACGGCTACGCTGGCGTGGCACTGGCGCATGGTCGAGCCCGAGCTCGGACGGGCGCGAGCCGAGGCGCTGTGGAGGCAACTCGAGCGCCAGACGACCGGGACGGGCGCCGAGCTGCTCCGCGGCGACAAGGTGATCGAAGTGCGTCCGCGCGGCGTCAGCAAGGCGACGGTGCTGGGCCGGATCCGCACGGCCCTCGAGCTGCAGCGGGTCACCGTGGCGGCCATGGGAGACGATTGGACCGACGAAGAGTGCTTCCGGGCCCTGCCGCCGGAGGCGATCGCGATCGGGGTCGGGTACAGAACGACGATCGCGCAGTACCGCGTGGCTACGCCCCGGGCCGCTCGCGCGCTGCTCGCGGGGATCGTGGCGCCCTAGACGTTGCGTGGCACGCCTCGGCCCCTATGCTCTCGTGCGTGACGGGGGACTCCACGATCGCCCTGGGCCACGGCGCCACGCTGCGGGAAATCGGCGACGGCTCGTTTGCCTACCTGCAATCGAGCCCCTCGTGGGGCTTGGCCAACGCCGGCCTCGTGACGAGCCAGGGCGAGTCGCTGCTCGTCGATACGCTCTACGATCTGAACCTCACGCGGCGGATGCTCGACGAGATGCGGCGGCGCACGCCCGCCGCCGACGACATCGACACGCTCGTGAACACCCACGCCAACGGAGACCACTGCTGGGGCAACCAGCTCCTCGCGGGGGCCGACATCGTCGCGTCCAAGCTCGCGTCGGAGGAGATGCGCGAGCTCACCCCCGCGCTGATGAACGCCCTCGTCGTGGCCGCGCGGGTCGCTGTGACGCTCGGTTCGGCCGCGCAGCGGCTCACGGGGCTGCTCGGAACGATCGGACTTCGTCGTGCGCTCGCCTTCCGAGACGCGGCTCACTTCGTCGTCGACAACTACGGCGGGTTCGAGTTTGCCGGGATCGAGCTGTGCCCTCCGACGACGACGTTCGAGGGCCAGCTCACGATTCACGTCGGTGACAAGGAAGTCCACGTCATCGAGGTGGGGCCGGCGCACACGCGCGGCGACGCGATCGTCTACGTACCGGCGGACCGCACCGTGTTCGCGGGCGACATCCTCTTCATCGACAGCCACCCGATCGTGTGGGACGGCCCCGTCGCGAACTGCGTCGCCGCCTGCGATCGCCTGATTGCCCTCGACGTCGACACCGTCGTTCCGGGGCATGGGCCCATCACCGACAAGGCGGGCGTGCGCCGGGTGAGGGACTACTGGCAGTGGCTCCTCGCCGAAGTGCGGCGTCGCTTCGACGGCGGACTCTCGATCGAGGACGCGGCGGTCGACATCGCGCGGGCGGGCCTGGGCTCGTTCGCGGACTGGCGCGACCGGGAGAGGCTCGCCCTCAATGTCGACAGCATGTACCGCGAGCTGCGCGGCGATCGCTCCCCGCGCGATCCGCTCGCGCTCCTCGCGCGCATGGCCGTCTTTTCGCGCCGGCGCTAGCGGCGCCCTCAGCGACGAAGCTCGAGGTCCACGCGCGGTACGCCGTCTTCGCCCTTCACGAGGTACGCGTAGCGGGCGAGGTTGCCCATGACACGCGCCACGTAGTCGCGTGTCTCGCGGAACGGGATGCGCTCGACGAAGGTGTCGAGCTCCAGCCCGGGTGATCGCGAGCTCCACCTCTCCACCGATTCGGCGCCCCCATTGTACGCCGCAAGCGCGAGCGGGACCGCCCCGTGAAATTGCTCGAGCAGCTTGTGCAGCAGGCGCGCCGCGACGCGGATCGAGTACCCGGGGTTCGTCAGGCGGGCGTCGGCGGTGGGGAGCTCCATCTCCTCGGCGATGCCGCGCGCGGTCTCCGGCATCAGCTGCATCAGCCCTACGGCGCCGGCGGGCGAGATCGCGTCGGGGTCGAACCCGCTCTCCTGACGCATCACGGCCCACAGGATTCCCTGCGGAAGGCGCTCGGCGGCCTCGGCCAAGCGCACCTCCATATCGTACGGCGCGGGGTATTCGCACTCCCAGGCCCAGCGCGTCCGGGGCGACGGCGCCGCCGCGAAGAGCGAAGACGGAAGCGTCTGCGCAATCTGGAACCGCCGGCGCGCTCGCCCCAGCTCCCCGTACGCCTTGCAGAGCACCTCGGGCGCCCGCGGCCCGGCCCCCATCGTCACGGTGCTCTCGCGTTCGCGCAGCGCGCTCTCCGCGTCGACCTCCAGGCCGAGGGCGTGGAGCATGTCGGCAGGGGGCGGGATGAGGGAGGTGAGCGGGCCTGGGTCCGGCGCGGCGCTCGCGTCGCCCAGATCGATTCCGGGCGGCACGGGCGCGCCGATCGCGGCGAGCCGAGAGCGCGCGACGAGCGCAGGCCAGGAAAGAGGCCGGGAGCGTGCGACGTCGGTCCAGCGGGCCACGGCGTGGGTGCGATCGCCGTCGCGAAGGGCCGCGAGCGCGGCCATGTCGGCCATGCGCGCGCTGAGGATGGGATCGGGCTCGTCCTCCACGAGCTGCTCGAACGCCGCCCGCGCCGCCTTCGCGCCGCCGTCGAGCATCCGGCAGAGCGCGCCGTCGCGCCGGGCGTCGCGCGCGTCGTCACCGCTCGGGTGCTCCTTCAGGTACCCGGCGAACCCACGGTCGCACTCGTGCCACTCGCCGTGGAGCATCCGGAGATACGGGTCGAGGAAGGCCGCCTGCGTGGCCCAAGCCGTCTTCGGGAAGCGGCGCTGAACGTCCTCGTACCCGCGGATGGCGTCTTCGTCGCGGTCGGCCCGTGAGAGCGCACGGGCGGAGTAGAACGCGTCTTCGGCGGCGTGTTGCCCACCCACGCTCGCGCACTCCGCGAGCGACTTCGACGCCTCGACCCAGTGCCCCCTCGCGCGGTAGAACGCCATGCCTCTCGCTCGCTCGCGGTCCACGTTGCGGATCTTGTCGGCGCCAGGCGCCAGCGCCGAGAACTCGACGGCTCGGAGCGCCTCTTCGAGGCGACCCCCGTCCGAGAGCACGCGCGAGCGAAGGATGAACTCGTCGGCCGTGAGGGAATGGTGCGGATCGAGCCTCGTCAGGAGCGCGATCGCCTCGGATGCCGCGGGCAAGTCCGCCCCCTGCGTCGCCAGCCAACGGGCGTCCGCGCGCTGCTCGTCCGACAGCTCCACCGAGGCCTCGGCGGGCTCCGGGAGGCGCGACCGGAGCGCGCGGGCCTCAGCCTCTTCATCGCGCGTCCGCTTGTCGCTGGCGACGACTCGATCGGCCGCGGCGCGCGCCCGGCGGAAGTCACGCGCCTTCTCGAAGGCTCGCGCGGCCTCCAGCTGCGACCCAGGCGCCGGCCGGCCAGCGAACCACTCGGCGCCCTCCGCGAACGGCCCGACCGCGATCTCGGCCTCGGCGCGCCGGCGCTGCACGTCGCTCGTCAACAGCGGCAAGGTCGACTCCAGCCCGGCGAACAGCGGCAGGGCCGCCGCGGCGTCCTTGCGCGCGAGCGCGACTCTGGCGCGGACATAGCGGACTTCGGGCCGCTCCTTTTCGGCGGGCGGAAGGATCTCCAGCGCCCGCCACGCCGCGTCCCACTCCGACGCGCGCACGAGCGCCGGCCACGGGGCGTCCGACGTCCGTGAGCCCGCGTCCGCCTCGGCGGTCGCCGCGGGCTCCGGGGGAGGCGACGTGAGCACCGGCGGCGGCTGCGACACCGTTCGCCGGTCGCACGACACGACACAAGTGAACAGGGCCGCGCCCGCGAGGCGCGCCACACGTGCCAGGTCATTTCCAGACATCGAAGCCGCCGCCCCCATTCCACGCGAACGCCCGCGAGACTCCGGCCGCGTCCCGCCCCTCGACGACGGCCTCGAGCCGCGGGATGGCCAGCGTGTCCACGTGCGCGCCGCGCTCGATCCCTATCCACCGCCGCGACATCTTCAAGGCGACCGCCGCCGTCGTGCCGCTCCCCAGGAAGGCGTCGAGCACCCAGTCGCCGGGGTCCGTCGCCATGGCCAGGATGCGCGCCATGAGGCGCTCGGGCTTCTTGCTGCGGATGAAGCGCGCCCCACCCTCGCGCGCGATCCCCTGGAAGCCGACGTCGTCCCATACATTGGTCAGCGGCTCGACGAGGGCCGGCTGCCCGTCGCGCTGGACCACTTTGTCGGCGAGAAAGAGCACCCGGTTGCCGCCGCGCAGGATCAGAGGCTTTCGCCCAGGCCGCGGCAAGCACAGAACGCGGGTCGGGGCGCGCCGGGACGCGTCGATGAGGGCCTGCGCCTCGCGGCTCACCGCCTCGTAGCGCGGCTGGGCAAACCGCACGACGTGGGCCGCGTTCGCGAGCGCGAAGCGCGCGACCTCGTCGCTCGATGGGGCTCGGCCCAGCCTCGCGCGCAAGTGCTTCTTCAACGGGCCGAACGTCCAGCGCTCCGGGGGGTCGCGGGGTTCGGCCAGCCAGGTGGCATAGGCGCCGTCGTAGCCCGCGCGTTCGCGGAGGATCGGATTGCACCGCCATCGCGCCCGGCTCTTGGCGTAGACGAGCAGATAGTCGGCGACGTTGACCGGCCCGCGGTTGTTCGCCTTGTGCCCCGTGGCGGCGCTCCGGACGACTGTGATCGTGGAGATGCGCTGTTCGCGCCCGAAGACCGTGTCCATGGCGACGAGCAACGAACCCAGCTCGGTATCGTCGATCTCGACGACGAACGATCCGTCGTCGGCGAGCAGGTCGCGCGCGGCGACGATTCGCTCGTGCATCATCGCGCGCCACGCCTCGGGCTCGAGCGCGTCGTCGTACTCGGCGAAGCGCCGGCCCGAGTTGAACGGCGGATCGAAGTAGACGCACCGGAACCGTCCCCCGAACCCGGCCCGCGCCAGGCGCCGCATGGCGTCGAGGTTCTCGGCGTGCACGATGGCGTTGCCGGCCGTCGCATCGCCGCAGCGGCGCGCAACGTCGCACGCGAATCCCGGCGGAGGGCCGGATAGCGGCCGCAGGGGAACGTCGGTCGGGTCCACAAGGGCCATCCGCAGCCGCCGTTTCACCCGACCTGCCGCGCTTGCGGCACGGCCACCGTGGGTCCGTAGAGCCAGGGCTGGACGATCTCCCTCCAGTTGGCCTCCGCCCCGAGGCCCGCCAGCACGCTGCCGAAGCCCCACTGCAAACGGTTGACGAATGTCAGATCGCTCGGCGTGTGGAGCGGCGCCGGTAGCGTCGGAAGCGCGTCGCCCTGCTTGAACACGAGCTTGCGACCGCCCCGGACCAGGAAGGCGACGCTCTCGCGCGCGAACTCCTTGGTCATCTTGTAACGCCCGTCGACGACGAGGGGCGTGCAAATGAGCTTCGTGTACTCGGTGAAGAGCGCGAAGCTCTCATGATCGGCCGGGTCGTAGCCGAGCACCTCGACGCAGGCTTTGTAGAAGGCCTCCATGTCGCCGCGTTGTAGGGCGATGAGGTACCGTTTCATCCCCTCGGTGAGCAACGGATCAAGCTGCTTGTGGCAGCCAAAGTCGAGGAACGCGACGCGGCCTCCGCCGAGAAACCGGTAGTTGCCCGGGTGCGGATCCGCGTAGAGCAGTCCGTGCTTCCAGAGTGGCCGGAACATGAAGCGCGCGAGCGTCTCGCCCGCGGCGTCGCGGTCGTCCTGGGGAGCGCGCTCGCAGAAGGTCGCGTAATCCACGCCGCCGATGAGTTCGAGCGTGAGCACGCGCTTGCTGGAGAGAGAGTGCAGGACGCGCGGGATGACGATGTCGTCGTCGCCCTCGTGCGTCCTCCGGAACGCGTCCACCGCTTCCGCTTCGAGCCCGTAGTCGATCTCGCGCAAGAAGACCGCCTTGATCTCCTCGAGTGTCTGCTGGCTGCGATAGCGGCGGCCGATGGGGGCGACGAGGGTCTCGAGCATCGAGAGGCTCTTGAGGTCGTTCTCGATGGCCCGGTCGATCCCGGGGTATTGCACCTTCACCGCGACCCGCTCGCCCCCTTGCGTGACGGCCCGGTGCACCTGGCCGATGCTCGCGGCGGCGAATGGATGGTCCTCCCACTCCGAGAACAGCTCGCGCGGGTGACTTCCCAGGTCTTCGCGGACGACTTTGACCGCCGCCTCCGGCGAGAGCGGCGGAGCCTTTTGTTGCAGGCGCGCGAGCACCCGCTGAAACTTCTCGTCGTACCCGGGCGGCGCGAGACCGTCGATGTACGAGGCCATCTGGCCGAGCTTGAGCGGGAGCCCTTTCATCTCGCCGAGCGTCTTGAGCATCGCCTCGGCGGTCTTCTTGGCGCTTCGGATGACGCGCGCCCTGGCTTCGGTTTCCTCCTCTTCCGTCCGGCGCGTGCCTACGGCGCGCCGCAACGCTTCGGCCGCGATGGGCAGTGCCCGCGGCCCGAGTGCGCCCAGCCGAGCGAGGCGCACGAGCCGCGATGTGGGCGGAGGCGCGACCCCAGCCGTCCCCGGGGGCAGGCTCGGAGAGCTCCGAGGAGGGGGCCGCGACTTCATAGGTTCATTATGCCCCAGCCGCACAAACCCAGCCGACTTGACCGTGGGCGCCCCGCGAGAGGAAAACAATAGCCCCATGTCGGCTGAAACCAGCGTCGTCTTGCCGCGAGCGTTCGGCCGGTATGCGCTCTTCGACTTCATCGGCAAGGGCGGGATGGCGGAGATCTACCTCGCGCGCCAAAAGACGGAGCTTGGTCCCGCGCGCCGCTGCGTCGTCAAGCAGATCCGCCCCGAACTCGCCAAGGATTCGGTCTTCAGCGACATGCTCGTCCACGAGGCCAAGCTCGCGGCGCGCCTCAATCACGCGAACGTCGTGCAGGTGTTCGATCTGGGGCGCGAGGGAGACCGCCTGTTCATCGCGATGGAGTACATCGAGGGCTTCGACCTGAACGATCTCTTGCGGCGCTGTTCGCGGGCGAAGGTGCCTCTGCCCTTCGAGCTCGGCGTCCACGTCCTGTGTGAGGCCCTCAAGGGCCTCGACTACGCGCACCGGCGCGCCGACGATGCCGGCCGCACCCTGGGCATCGTGCACCGCGATGTGTCGCCTTCGAACCTTCTCGTGTCCTTCGAGGGCGAGGTCAAGGTGTGCGACTTCGGAATCGCGCGCGCCAACGACGCCATCGCCGATCTCGCGGGCGGATCCGCCGCGCACGAGCTCGGCGAGGCCATCAAGGGCAAGGCCGGCTACATGAGCCCCGAGCACGCGCGCGGAGAGGCGATCGACGCCCGCGCCGACGTCTTCGCGGCAGGGATCATGCTCTGGGAGCTCGCGGCCGGCCGGCGCATGTACCGCACGGGCGAGGGGCGCGACAGCCTGATCGAGCAGGCGCGACGCGCCGACATCCCGCCGCTCGAGCGCCGCGGCCTGCCCGCCGAGGAGAAGCTGCAGCAGATCGTGGCGAAGGCCCTCGCCCGCGACCGCGAGGCGCGCTACCCGTCCGCGGCCGCCATGCAGCGCGACCTTGGCGACTACGCGATCTCCGCGAAGATGATGACGAGCCCACTGCGCCTCGGCGAATGGCTCAAGGCGACGTTCGGCGAAGACATCCTCGCGCGCCGGCGCGCGCGCGAGCGGGCGTCGGCCGCGCTCGAGCTGGGAGCGCCGGTCGTCTTCCACGAGGTGACGCCGCCGCCGCAGGTGGCCTCGTCTCGTCCGCCGCCCGTGGCTTCGGTCGCGGGTCCGCCCACGGCCCCGACGTCCAAACAGGTCCGCAAGAGGAGCGCGATATCGGTCGTGCTGGGCGCCGTGCTGGTCGTCGTCGTCCTGGTCACGGCGATCGCCGTGGCGGCCCTGCGATGAAGGCATAGCAGCGCGCGGATGCTCCTGACCGACGTCGCGCTCCCGGTGCCAATCGCGCGCGCCTTCACGTACGGCGTTCCCGGGGACCTCGCCGCGCGCGTCGTGGCCGGAGCGCGCGTCGTGTGCCCCTTCGGCGGACGACGGCTCATGGGCGTCGCGCTCTCCGTCTTCGAAGGCGAAGGGCCGCGCGGCGTCAAAGCCGTGTCGCGCGTGATCGAGGGAGTGCCGTCGGTCCCCGAGGACCTCCTCGCGTTCCTGCGCGATCTCGCGTCGTACTACTTCGCCCCGATCGGCGAGGTCGTTCGGCTCGCGCTCCCTCCCCTCGAGCGCGCCACGGCCCTCGAAGTGAACGACCCGATGCTGTTCGACGAAGCGCGCGGCGTGGGTGCGCGCGTCGTGAAGTGGGCAGCGGCGACGGCGACGGTGGACGCGAGCGCGGAAGGGGCCCTTCGGGGTCAAACGTCCGCCGTGCTCGCCCACGTGCGCGCGCTCGGCGCCGAACCCGTGGCCCGGCTTGTGGCGCGCTGGGGCAACGCGCGGGCGGCGGTGCAGCGGTTGGCGGACCTGGGCCTGATCACGCTGGAGGATCGCCCAGCGCCGGAAGCACCCGCGTTCGCCGACGAGGCCGTCCGGGACGCGCCCCGCCAGGCGACGCCGGCGCAAGCGGCTGCCGTTCTCGCCATCGGCGGCGCGCTGCGCGAGGCGCGGGGCGCGACGTTCCTCTTGCACGGGGTGACGGGCAGCGGCAAGACCGAGGTGTATCTGCGATGCATCGCGCAGGCGCGCGAGCTCGGCCGCGGCTCGATCGTGCTCGTGCCGGAAATCGCGCTGACCCCTCAGCTCGTCGCCAGCTTTCGGGCGCGCTTCGGCGACGACGTGGCGGTCCTGCACTCCGGGCTGACCCCGCGCCAGCGCTACGCGATGTGGCGCCGCCTGCGCGACGGGGAGGTCGACGTGGCCATCGGGGCGCGCAGCGCGCTCTTTGCCCCCGTGCGCGCGCTCGGCCTCGTCGTCGTCGACGAAGAGCACGACCCGAGCTTCAAGCAGGAGGAGGGCGTTCGCTACCACGCGCGCGACATGGCGATCTTGCGGACACACCGGGCCGGCGGTGTCTGTGTGCTCGGCAGCGCGACGCCGTCGCTGGAGAGCGAGCAGCTCGCGCGCACGGGCCGCGCCGTCAAGCTGCGGCTGCCGGATCGAGCCCGGTCGCAGCCGATGCCTCGCGTGGAGATCGTCGACCTGCGGCGCATGGGGGCGGGGCCGACCGGCGATCGCCGCATCAGCCTCCCGCTTCACCGGGCCATCGAAGACACGCTGCGCGCGCGCGAGCAGGCGATCCTCTTTCTCAACCGGCGAGGCTTCGCGCCCAGCGTCCGCTGCGAGGCCTGCGGGCAGATCGCAGCCTGCCCTCACTGCTCCGTGGCGCTCACCTTCCACAAGCGCGCGGGCGCCGTCGTCCGCTGCCACTACTGCGACTTCGAGACGGCGCTCGGCGCGCGCTGCTCGAAGTGCAACGCGGAGGCGCTCTCCCTCGAGGGCATCGGTACCGAGAAGCTCGAGGAGACGCTGTCGGCTGCGTTCCCGGAAGCGCGTGTGGCGCGCCTCGACCGCGACGTGGCGAGCGGCCGAACGGTCGACGCCGTGCTCGCCCGCGTGCGCGCGCGAGAGGTGGATATCCTGGTGGGCACGCAGATGGTGACCAAGGGCCACGACCTGCCCAACGTGACGCTCGTCGGCGTCATCAACGCCGACGCCGCGCTCAGCATGCCCGACTTTCGTGCGAGCGAACGGACGTTTCAGCTCCTCGTGCAGGTCGCAGGGCGCGCAGGTCGAGGGGACGTACCGGGACGGGTGATCGTGCAGACGTGGGATCCGGAGCACCCGGCGGTCGCGCTCGCCGCGCGGCACGACGTCGACGGTTTCCTCGAGCGCGAGCTGCGCGACCGTCGCGAGCTCGGATATCCGCCGCATGCGCGCAGTGCCCTCATCCGCGTCGACGCGCCGGAAGAGCCGGCCGCGCGCCGCGCGTGCGCGCAGATGGCCGAAGTCGCGCTGGCGTGCGAGGCGGGCCGGAGCGGCCGGGTGCTGGTGCAAGGGCCCGCGCCGGCTCCCATCGCCCGCATCCGCAACCGATGGCGTTTTCGCGTGATGCTGAGGGCCGCCGATCGCCCGCCTCTGCGCGAGGCGCTCGCTGCCGTGGACGCCGCTCGCGGATCCCTGGCGCGCGGCGTGCGCGCGTCCATCGACGTCGATCCCGTCCAGCTCTTGTGATTTTCATGGCAGCCTTGGCGTGAGCAAATGAGTGCCGCCGCCCGCCCCCCGTGGGGACCGACTGCCGCACCTTCCCTGTCGATCCGCGTCGTGACCGAACGGCTCGTCCTGCGGCCGCCGCGTACGACCGACGTCCCGGCCCTCCGCCATGCCCTTCGCCGCAACGACGCGCACCTCAAGCCATGGAGCGTCGCGCCCGTGGGCTCGGAAGACCCAGCGTCGCTCACCTCGGTGTCGCGGACCGTGCTTCGCAACCGCCGGGAGTGGAAGCAAGGGGTGGCGTACGTGCTGTTCATCGCGCCGCGCGAAGACGAGGGGTTGCTCATCGGCCGCGTCGCCCTCGGTGGCGTGCTGCGCGGCGCCTTCCAGAACGCCTACCTCGGCTACTGGATGGACGTCGAACGGCAGGGCCGCGGACTGATGACCGAGGCGGTCACGGCCGCGACGACGTTCGCCTTCGGCTCGACGGGACTGCACCGCTTGCAGGCCGCCGTGATGCCGCGCAACGTCGCGAGCCAGCGCGTGCTCGAGAAGGCCGGCTACCGGCGCGAGGGAGTGGCCGAGCGGTACTTGTGCATCGCCGGCCGGTGGGAGGATCACGCGCTCTTCGCCGTCACCGCCGAGGAATGGAGCGTCAAAAGCGCGGCAGGGTGACGCGCAAGGTGGTGCCCGCAATGGCATCCTGCAGCGCCTCGAGCGATCCCCCGTGCGCACGCGCGATCTGCTGCGCAAGATACAGGCTGAGACCGAGCGTCGGCGCAGAGTGCTCGCCCGCGGAACGGACGAACGGTTCGAAGACGCGCGGGAGGGGCTCGGACACCTTCGACGGCGCCGTGCATACGTCGAGCACCGCGCGATGGCCGACGGCGCGCAGCAGGACTCGCAGCACCCGACGCGTCGGACCCCGCTCCATGGCGTCGACCACGAGGCGAGACAGCAGCGACGCCAGGCGATCCGGATCCCAGTCGCCCTCGATCGCGCCGGCGCACGTGAAAGCGATCGGGCTGTCGGCATACTTGGCCTGGATCGAATCGAGGACGCGCTCGCAGAGGAGACGCAGGTCGACCCGCCGGCGCACCACGGGCACCCCGCTCACCTGATACTCGAGGTACTCGAGCAGGTCGCGCAGGGCAGTGTCCGCTTGCATCGCCGCAGAGCCGATCGCTTGTCGCGGGCCATCCGCTTGCGAGCCCTCCGGAAGGAGGGTGGCCATGCTCGAGATGATCGAGATCGGCTCGAGGAGGGCCTCCTCGAACGCTCGGCGCATCCGATCGGCGAGCGCGTCGTCCGCCGAGACCGGGAGCGCGGCGGAAGCGACGTCGTTCTCTGACGCGCGAGACATCCCTGCTCTCCGAATACCATGGGTGCACGGTCGGAGCCACGTAGGCAACACGGCACCGACTGCGGTCGACGAGGCGAGCATGAACGGATCGCTGTCCGCCATGGCCCTCGAGATCGTCGCTACGGCCCTGGCCCCTTCGCGGTGCTCCGCGTGCGATGCGCCGGTCGCACTCCTGGCGGCCTTCTGTCGGACCTGCGCTGCCACCGTCGAGCGGAGCGCGTGGGCCACCTCCGGGGCCGCGTTCGTTTACGGAGGCGCAATCGCCCGCGCCATCACGCGCATGAAGTACGAGAAGCGGCCCGACTTGGGCCGGCCCCTCGGGCACTTGCTCGCGCGTAGTCTCGAGCCTCACGCGCTCGTGTTCGGTCGGAGCGGGCGCCAGCCCAGGGCGTCGCCAAGCCAAGATGCGGTCGTCGTTCCCGTCCCTCTCCATCCGGCGCGGCTTGCGACCCGCGGGTTCAATCAGGCGTCCCTCGTAGCGGATCACGTCGCCAAACGGCTGGGGGCGCGGTTCTGGCCGCTGGCGCTCGGGCGGGCACGCGACACGCCTCATCAGGTCGCTCTCGATCGAAGCGCGCGCCTCGAGAACATGACCGGCGCCTTCTTCGTCCGCAATCCCGCCGTCGTGCGAGGCCGACGGATCCTGCTCGTCGACGATGTGCGCACGACGGGAGCTACCCTCGAGGCATGTGCGCACGTCCTTCGGGGGGCCGGCGCCGCCCACGTGGCCACGGCCGCTGTCGCCTGCGCCGAACGCCCGTAGATCGCGCGAGCCCGCGTATCGGGTTTGTCCCTTTCGGGTGTAGGCAGGTCCCTCGCCCCGGCGCACTCCTCGGGCGGGCCACGCGCGGTTCTGGGGCGCGTCTTGCCGCGCAAGGGGTATCATGCCCCCGAACCCTGTGGCCCACGACAAGGACACCAAGGTCGAGCATCGTTCGGGGCCACCGCGGCCGGCCACGGGGACCTCGTCCGTGCCGCCCCGGCGGTCGAGCATGCCTCCCGCGTCGCTCGGGCGGTCGAGCATCCCTCCCGCGTCGCCCGGGCGGTCGAGCATCCCTCCGTCGAAGGCCCTGGGGCGCGATGCATTCCCGGGGATAAAGCCGATCGCCCCGGTTCAGGGCAGCGTGCCGCCGCTCCGTGCAAAGCTCGCGTCGATCGAGGAGATCAGCAGCTCGCTCCTCTTGGCGGACGACGGGACGATCGACGAGAAGGCGGCCCAAGCGGCGAGGCTGCCGCCGTCCACCGGCCCCTCGTTCGAGGAGCTCAGCGGCTCCATGCTGCTCGACGATCCCGACGCCTCCGGAGAATCCCCGGCGACGGCCCCCGACGCGAGTTGGCCGCGGCCCGCCGGACGGCTCGCGCCGGATACCGAGCGTCCTACGAACGCGCCCGACACGGTGCGCCCGCCGGCGGCCCCCCACCGCGCCCTTCTCGGAATGCCGGAGCTTCCCACGTCCACGCCCCCGCCGGATCTCAGCGCGCTGCCGGCCTCCATTCACCCGCCCCCGGACCTCAAACAGCGCGAAGGCTCGGTGAGGCCGCTGGCACCCCCTACGGAGCCGTTCGCTTTCGTGCCTCCGGCGCGGGACACGCCGAGTTCCTTGCCCACGGCCATTGCCTGGCCTTCGCCGATTGCTGCGTCAGCGACGGGTTCGGAGCCTGTCGACTCGTCCCAGGATCCGATTGCGCCCGATGTCGAGGTGACGTCGCTGCCGCGCTCGTCGCTGCGGGCCGCGCGCGACAGCATCCGCGAAGGTCTGCGCGACTTGCGGACGATGACCAACTCGCCCGAGAAGCGGCCGCCATGGTTCATCCCCCTCGTGGCGGGGATTGGGCTCGTGCTCGGGATCGGCGTCGCGGCGTTCCTTGCCCTCGCCGTGCGTAAGCCCGAGGACAACGATGCCCACTCGACGGAAACGGCGAGCGCTGCGGCGGCAACGTCGGCGAGGGCACACGTCCCAGCCGCCGAAAAGCCAATGGCGCCCCCCGCCGAGCTCGGGCCGTGCGTCGTCGCGGGGCAGCCGCAGGTCCTCGCGGCCAGCGCGACGGTGACGGCTGGAATCGAGGTGCGTCCGCTCGGAAGCGACGTGGCGCTCGGCTTCGCGGCCGATGACCACCGCGGCTCGGCGGTGCGCGTCGACCCGACGTCTCTCGTCGTCACGGGCTCGGTGGACGCGCCGTCGGGCAGCGTGATCCGACGTGTCACCCCCCTGCTGTCGATCGCGAGCCCGTCCGGGCGCGGTCCCCTTGCGCCGGCGATCGACGCGGACACCATCGACGACGCCTTGCAAGGGCGCCGAACGGTGCCGCTCCCGTCGCCGTTGGAGCTCGGAGCCAGTGGGGGCAGCCTGTGGTGGGCGCATCCCGGCGGCCCGGCCGCGGGGAAGCTTTGGCCGATCGAAGGCGACGGCAACGTCGAGGCGCTCCGCGGCGCCGTCGAGTCCGTGGGCGACACCACGACGACGGCGATCGGCTTGCGCCGGGCGGGCGCGGTGTGGCTGGGGACGGCCACGGGCCGGTCGGAGCTCGCGCCGCGCGGGGGTCTCTCCCGCATCGAGGGCCTCGGGGGCGGGGTCGGACAACCAGCGGTGGCCATCAGCGACGGGATCGTACTTGCGGCTTGGGCGGACCGCGCGACAGCGACCGACCCGTGGCGTCTGCGCTGGGTGCGGTTCAAGGCGGGAGAAGGGCCCGGCGCGCCCGGCACGTTCATGCCGCCCGCGGGCGGTCAAGGCGAGCAGGCCATGTCGCCTGGAGTCGCCGCGGTCCCAGGCGGGCGCTTCCTGCTCGTCTGGACGGAGGGTCCCGCGGCGCGTCACGACGTCCGGGCGCTTACCCTCTCGCGGGAAGGACAGCCGCTCGGCCCGCCGCTCGTCATCTCCAACCGTGGGATCAACGCGGGGCAAGGCCAAGCGAGCGTCACCGCGGCCCAGCGCGGCCTCGTCGCGTTCCTCGAGTCGGCGGGCGGCGGCGGCTTCGCCGTCGTCGCAACGCCGATCTCCTGCGCCGAACGCGCGCCATAGCGGCACGCGGTTCTTTCTCGGGGACGCGTTCTAGTTCGCGGCCATCTTGGCGAGGGTTGCGCGGGACATGGCGAGTTCGCGACCGAGGGAGAGGGTCAGCGCGGGGCGGACGGTCGACTCCGTGCGCCGAATGAACGCCTCGAGGAGGCGGCGGGCGGCATCCCGCGCCCCTGCCGCGTAGGCGAGGTGGCCGAGCACGAAGCGGCCGTAGCCCTGCCCGCATGGCGCCGATGCCAGATCGTCGATCGTCGACTGGAGGTCGTCCACCTTTTCGCCGGCGGCGAGCCGTACGAGCGCGAGGTGAGCCCGGTAGAGCGGCTTGTCGTGCGTCCCCCAGCGCAACGCGCGCTCGAGCGCAGCGATGGCCTCGGCGTACCTGTGCTCGAGAAAGAGGATGCTCCCCAGAGTCCACCAGTGAAATGGCCGGCGCGAAGGCGGACCGCGCCGGGCCGCGACGCGCAGATGCGAGACCGCCACGTCGATCGCTCCCTCGGCGAGCGCAGCGCGCGCCGCATCCTGTCGGAAGACGTCGAGCAAGACCCCGAGCTCGAGCGCTTGCAACGCCACTGTGTGGGCGCGATCGAAGAGACCGCTTTCGTAGTGCGACAGGTAAAGCTGCCTTAGCAGCATCGCTTGAGTCGTCCTGTCGAGCGGACCGGACGTGGCCAGCCCTCTGTGTGCCCATCGCGCCCGCGCTGCAGGCGAGCGCGCCGCCATGGCCTTGCCCAACAAGTCTTCTGGCAGCGTGGACCGGCCAGACGCAGCGTCGGCGCTCGACCTCCGCGTGCGCGGCGGTTGCGCGCGTCGAGCTCCTGCCACGTGCCACAGCCTACCATTCGCCCGGCGACCACGCGAAAACGTGCTACGCGTGGCGCGTCGTGACGCCCTTGCCTCGTATGCTTCTCATGGCCGGCCCCGTCGCGATCTTCGCCGCGGGATGCGGGCGCCGGGCGACCGCGTCCGACTGCCGGCTCATCGTCGACAAGAGCGTGGAACTGCAGCTCAAAATGCTGAACGAAACGGACGGGCCCGCGGTCGCGCTTCGAGAGCAGCAAGTGCGGGCGCAGCTCCAGGGAGAGATCAAGGCGTGCGAAGGTCGCCGGGTGAGCGACAAGATGATGTCCTGCGTCATCTCGGCGTCGGCACCGGAGGAGCTCGAGACGTGCCTTCGGTAGTCGCTCGCCCGGTGCGGCGCGCGCTCGCCCTCGCGATTCTCTCGCTCGCGCCTCCGCTCGTCTCGGTGGGGTGCAAGGCCAAGGCAAGCGCAAGCCAGTGCGATCAACTCCTCGAGAGATACGCTCAGCTCGTCGTCACCGAGCGTTATCCCGACGCCTCGCCATCTCAGATCAAGTCGTTCCACGACCAGGAGAAGCGCGAGGCGCGGGGCGACGACGCCTTCAAGAACTGCAGCTCGGAAGTGAGCCAGCCCGAGTTCGATTGCGCGATGCGCGCGCCCACCGCCGACACGTTCGAGAAATGCCTCGAATGAACCCGCTCCACGGCGATAGGCTCGGACGCGTGACGACACTCGGACGAGGCGCGTTCGCGGCAGCGGTCTTCGTCGCCGCATGCTCGAACTCGAACTCACCCGACGCCCGATACCCGGCGCGCAACCTGGGATGCCCTGTGAAAGCGGTGGCCGGCGAATCGCCCAAGCCGGTCGATGACCTCGGGACGGTCACCGTCGAGTGCG